>VFSW01009258.1_pt1 | contig 14070 bp, 11 predicted proteins | sample 5358111 | NCBI WGS metagenome assembly VFSW01 (sample SAMN11554181, study PRJNA540505) | mine drainage metagenome | isolation source: sediment from site ElyBrook_90M | place: USA: Ely Copper Mine, Vershire, VT | collected 2017
ATGCTCCGTCGGGTCGTCCGAGCCCGTGGCGACGAGATAGCGCGCGAATGCCTCGAGCATCGCCGGGGGGTCGCCCTTGACGAGGTGCTCGAACGCCTGAAGCGGCCCCTCGACGCCGCCCTGCGGCTCGCGCCCCCCCTTGCCGAGCGGCTCGACGCCGCCGCCGGCTCTCGTCGAGTGCCGAGGGTCGGCGCTGACTGCGAGGCGGCCGTCCGGCAAGCCATTTTCGGCCGCGACGCGGAGCGACAGCATCGGCGGGCGGTCGTCGCCGCACACCTTCGCCGTGAGGCGATTGTACCCCGCGCGCAGCGTCGCCCGCGCGGCGAAGCGGTCGGCGTCAAGATCGCGGTACTTGTCGTCGTGCAGCACCTCCACGCCGTTCCAGAAGACGCGCATCGCACCCGAGGCACCGGCCCAGATCGAAATGGGACGGCTGGCGGTTCCCTTCACGGAGGCGTCCCGGACGAAGGCCGTCAGGTATCCGCAGGTCTGCTCGGAGGGACGAAGGAAGACCGAAAGGTCCGTCCAGCCGTAGGGCGAGACGTCGGGGAGGGGCCGCCAGTGGACCGGCTTGTGGTCCTTGCCCTCGTAATCGCGGTAGAGGTCGATCGCGAGCTCGAGCTCCTTCTCCGGCTCGTACGCCGTGCCAAGACCGAGCTTGCCGTCGTTGTCGAACGGTCCGACGAGCAGCCATTGCCGCACGTACCCGAGCTTCGCGATGCGCGCGCGCGAGCCGTCGAGGTCTCCCCGGCGCCGGCGAGCGTACGCCTCGAGCAAACCAGCGTAGGCGCGGACGGGCGGCGGCTCCGCGGCGTCGTCGGCCACGGCGTGCACGACCTCCTCGACCGCCGCGGGATCCCCTCGATCCCACTCCGACCATACTTTCCGCAGCGCCACGTACGCGAGCGGCCCCTTCGCGGAGACGACCGCGTCGTGGAGCTTTGCCAGGCGCGTCAGTCGATCGCCCAGGTCCGCACGCGCGTTGGTGCCCCCGGAAAGGGCGGTAGAGGCGAGCAGCGTCAGGGGCGCGAAGATGCGGGCGAACTTCACTGGTTATCCACCTTTTCGGCGGCCTCGGGCATGCCGTCAAGCGGGGCGACGGAAGGGGGTGCTTTTGATGCCAAGGCCGCCCGATCGCGCTATGAGCACGGTCGGAAGACCCGCTGATGACTTCTCGCCCGGAACTGACGCTTGCACCGCCCGAGCGCGTCTCGGCCGCGCGCAGTCGGGCCGTCGTCCGGGGGCTCCTCAAGACGCTGCGACCGCACCAGTGGGTGAAGAACCTGTTCGTGCTGGCCCCGATGTTCTTCCACAAAGACGTCTTCCTCGCGACGGCGCAAGGTCCCGCGCTCAACCTCGTCGTCACCGGGCGCGCGCTCGCTGCCACGTTTGTCTTTTGCCTCCTCGCGGGCGCCATCTACACCATGAACGACCTGGCGGACGAACAGGCCGACCGGATGCACCCGATCAAGCGCGAGCGACCCATCGCGAGCGGAGTCGTTCCCGAGGGGCTGGCGCGCGCCATGATCGTCGTCCTCGTGTGCGCCTCGCTCGGCCTGTCGTATCTCGTGTCCCCGGGGCTGGCTGTCATCGCGGTCTTCTACTTCACGAAAGACGTGGCCTATAGCTTCGGGTTGAAGAAGGTCGCTTTCCTCGACGTCGCGCTCATTTCCCTCGGGTTCGTGCTGCGCGTGCTCGCGGGCGGCCTCGCGACGGACGTGCACGTCTCGGGGTACATGTTGGCTTGCACGGCGCTCCTCGCGCTCTTCCTGGGCTTCGGCAAGCGCCGCCACGAGCTGGGTCTCGAGAACGCGGGAAAGCGGCGCGCGGCGCTCGAGGCGTACTCGGCCCAATCGCTCAACGTGGCGCTCGCGGCGACGGGGGCTGCGACGGCGGCGACGTACGTCGCATACACGCTCGACCCCGTGACCCGATCGTTCTTCAACTCGAACTACCTCTGGCTGACCGCCCCGTTCACGGTCTTCGGCCTGGCGCGCTTCCTCCAGCTCGTCAGCGGCCGAGCGGGGCGAGGTCTGCGCGCGGAGTCGCCGACGCAAGAGATGCTGCGCGACGTACCGTTCGTCCTGAACCTCGTTCTCTGGGTCGTGGTCGTCGTCGCGATCGTGTACAAGTTGCGGCCGAACGCGTGAGCGGGTCACCCGGGGAGACAGCGCGCCACGGAGGGAGACCGGCGCGGGACCCGTCACGCCCCCGGAATATTGGACCTCTCCGCCCTGCTCGTTCATGGTGAAGGGACGATGCGCACCCCGCTCGGCGAAGACGGGCTAGCTTCCAAGCCGGGGGCGCTCAGCGAGCTGGCGCTGACGCTGCCCGTCTTCCTCGTCTACCAACTCGGGGTCGCGTTTCTCGGCGTGCGCAACGCCACCGACATGGTGACGGAGCGCCTGCTCGAGCTCGCCCACGACGACCGCGTAACCTACCTCCTCCTCACCGTGGGGCTCGGCGTCGGGCTCAGCCTCGTTTTCGCCGTGCTAGGCCGGAGGCAGGCGTTCCGCCCGGCGAAGGTGGCACAGATTGCGCTGGAAGGCGCGGCGTACGCGATCGCCATGGGTGCGGCGACGTCGTGGGTGGTCGGCAAGATGTTCGCCGGGGTGCCGATCGCGGGAATCCGGGGGCCATTCACGGGGCTCGTGATGTCCCTGGGCGCGGGCTTCTACGAGGAGCTCGCATTCCGGGTGCTGCTTTTCGGGCTCGGCGCCAAGGTGCTCGTATGGCTCTTCGCGGGTCAGCACGTGGCCCTCGTCGGCAGGTCGCCCCCACTCTCATGGAGGGCCATGGTCGTCATGTCGCTGTGGGGCGTCGTCTGCGCCGCCGCATTCAGCGCGATGCACTACGTCGGGCGGTTCGGCGAACCCTTCGACCGACAGTCGTTCGTCGCACGCGCGGTGCTCGGCCTCGCGTTGACGCTCGTCTACGCTTCGCGCGGCTTTGCAGCGGCAGTGTGGACGCACGCGCTCTACGACGTCTGGGTTCTCGTCTTGTAAGGGAGGCGCCCGGCCATGCCGCCTGGTGCCGCCCCGGCGATAGCTCTGCCGCTACTGACTGTGCGCGGTATCGCTCAAGATCGACCTCTCACCCAGGGAATCGCTCACCCAGGCCCTCAATCGCTGGAAGGCGGCCCTCACCGACCGGTACGGAGGCGCGTCGTCGACGAACGCGAACATCCCCTCCGAATGCAACGACGACGTGACCGCGTGCCTCCTCAACCGCACCGCGAGTGTGCGATTCGATTGGAACTGGCCGACGAGGGAACGCGTTTCCCTGTCTCCACAGGTCGATGAGATGCAGAAGAATGGGTGGATAAATATCTCTTACTTGGCGGCGGAGTTGGCGAAGCTGAGGGCTCCGGGGCTCTAGCGAAGAGGAGCAGCATCGACTGACCAGAGCGCCTCGAAGACGCTCGCGACGATCTCTTCGACGTCCACGGAGGGAAGCGTATACGAGGCTCCCTTTGCTTCCAGGACCCACTCGCACCGTCGGGTGGGACAGGAGCTTCCCATAGGTGGGATGCGGATCGAAGTCGCCGGGGGAACATGCCTCTCGCCGGTGCTCACCAGGATAGACGGACGACGCACCGGTCCCCGACACGACTTGCGCCCTCGGTCGAGATGGTTTCCTCGGGGACGATGCGCGCTATGGGCCCGCCACTTCCGTCCGACGGGTAGGCGCCTTGCGCAGGATGCGCGCGACCATCACGGAGCACGGGCGAGCTCGAGAAGGATAAGGGGCGTGCGGGTTTGCGGGGATTGCAAAGGGGATCCTCGGGGAGGAGCACGCGCATGGAGGAGGCGTCCGGGGGCCATCCTGAGGGAGGGGCGCATCCCTCTCGACGGAGGCATGGGATCCTCCTCCATGAGGGACGTGCCAGGGATGGAGGAGGGATACGATCCTCATCGATGAGGGGCGTGTCCCTCCGAGAAGAGGGAGGAGGCCATGATGCAGGAGGGATCGATCCATCCTAGAGGAGGCGCGGGGCCATCATGAAGGAGGGACGCATCCCTCTCGAAGGAGGCGTGGGATCCTCCTCCATGAGGGACCTGCCAGGGATGGAGGAGGGATGCGATCCTCATCGATGAGGGGCGTGTCCCTCCTCCAAGAGGGATGCGATCCTCATGCAGGAGGGGCGTGCCCCTCCTCGAGGAGGGATGAGGCCATGATGGAGGAGGGGTCGATCCTTCGTGAGAGAGGCATGAGGTCATCCTCAACGATGGATGCATCCCTCATGAAGGAGGGATCAAGGGATGATGAAGGAGGGCCACGCGCCTCATGTCGGAGGCATGGGGCCGTTCATCGAGAGGAATGCATCCCTCCGCGAGGCTCGCGGGGCCATGATGGTGGAAGTGCGCGCCCGTAAGCGATCGTCGTGAGGGCCATGACGGCGGAGGCGCGCCCGCCCGGCTGGGGCACCGGCGAGACGCGTCGACCAAGGAGTTCAGAATTGTGTGATCGCGCTGTTCCCCCACATCAGCCGAAGGGGCACAGCCCCGCCGCCGGTCGTCCGCCCCTGGCGCAAGCAGGAGCGCACTGTCCGGTCACGAGATCCACGAGCTCGCCTTCGCCGCAGTCGTCGTCGGTGAGCGGGTTGGTGGCGACGCACACCGGGGGTGCGGGCGGGGCCGACACATGGACGCACGATCCACCGCCACCGCAATCGGCGCTCGTCGCGCAGACCTTCTGGCAGAGCGGAACGCCTGGAATCAACGCGAAGGCGGCCGGGCACGTGTCGCTCCCGTCGGGCTGGCGGGAGGGGACGGGCGTCGAAGGCGGCGTGGCGGCAGCGCGGTCGACCACTTTCACCGTGTACGCGTACTGCGCGTGCGCCTTGATCATCTCCTCGGTGACCCACCCGTAGCCCTGGTCGCCCCAGCTCGTGCCCCAACTGTTGTGGACGAGGAACTGCCGCCCGGCGGGGGTCGTGCGGTAGCCGGCGAGGACGACCGAGTGGCCACCGTCTTCCGTGCTCCAGTCGGGCACGACGCCCGTCGTCTGCACCTGGACGCTCGTCCACGCATCCTGGCTCACGCCCATGGCAAACCAGATGTCCTTGCCGGTCGCGAGGTCGACGGCGAGCACGTCGGGGTCGATCGGGTCGATCGCGTCCACCTCGGCGATCGTGTACTCGCCGCTCGCGTCAGCGCCGCGGATCTGCGCCTCGATGGCGGGATCGTTCGCCGCGGTGTCGACCTGGACAGGCGGCATGAGAAGCTCCGCGCACCCGTCGTCCGCCGTCTCCATGCGGCAGGCCGTGCGCTCGTCGTAGGGGAAGTTGCCCCAGACCGTCAGCGGCCGCCCCTCGTTGCGCGTCTCCGCCGCGGGCATGGTCGGGTCGGCGTAGCGCGACCAGACGTGCATCGCCGACACGACGTCCGTCTTGTTCAAGCGGCGGATGGCGTTATCCATCACGGAGGACAGCGAGAACGCCGTGCAGGCGCCGACGAGCTGCTGGTCCTTGATCGGACCCTCGATGCCCTGCGCGCGGTGATCGATCGTTCCGGGCGTCTGCTGCTGCGGTGGTGTCTGCGGGGACGGCAAGGGAGAAGGCGTGATTCCGAAGAGGGATTCGAGCCCGCTCACGAGGAGCGGGGGAGTGACGGCTCCGATTGCCTGGGGGTCGAGCCGAAGCGCGCCGGCATGGAAAAGGCGAATCTTGTTCGACGGGTCCACACGTCGCGCGGTCGCGATGGGCGGGTACCTTCGGCAGTCGAGGTGGACGAAAGAGCCCGGCGCAGCCTGGAACGGCGCACAACCCTTCGGAAAGCGCTGCTCGACGAAGGAAAGGGCCACGAGGTTGATCTGCTCGGCTATATCGAACACAGGCGGGGGGGGAGTGGCCCGCACGGCCGCGCGGAGCTGGCTCTCCACCTGGCCGAGCTGCGCGAGGGCGTACGGCAAGGGAGCGGCGCTCGCGGAGGGTGCCCCGTAACTGGGCGGCGGCGGCGTGTACCCGTAGGGATACGGTCGAGGCGCGTAGTATCCGTTCGAGTACGCCGGAGGATACGGCGGCGGGTAGGGCGCAGGGGGAGGCGCAGGGGACGGCGGCGCGCTCCCGGCGTAGCAACCACCCAGTGCCAGCAGCAGCGGGACGGCGTCGCGAAGCTTCGGTGCGGAAGGCCGCTTCATTTCACGATCACCTCCAGCGTGAACGTCCGCTCCGGCGGGGCCGACTCCCACGGGCGGCGTAAAACGATCTCCAGGTGCGTCGTCCCCGCGCCCATCGCGGTGAAGGAGAAGACGCACTCGGGAGAACCGGAGCGTCCGGGCCGGGTGGAAGGCTGCTCGGCGAGATCGAGAACGCGTCGATCGACGAGCGCGAGCTGCCAGACGAACCCGCTGGCGGGTCTCGCAGGCAGCGCCGCGATCATCGTGCTCCCCAAGGCGAGCGTGAGGGTCTTTCCAGAGTCGGCGAGCGAGACGGTCCTCGGGGGATCCTTCGGCGCGTCGGCCGCGGAGCGCGCCCGCCCCGTTCGCTCTCGCGCGGGACGGCTCGCACATGCAGTGAGCAGGATCATCGTGAACAGCAACGGGACGGCAATGGCCGATGGGTGACTCACGGGGCGGCGAGGAGAGGCTCACCCGATGGCGCCGTCTCCGTCAAGCCGGCTACGCTGGGAGCGGAGTAGCTCCCGAGCCGGACCACGCGTCCTCATCTATTGCGTGGACTCGAGCGGGTTGCACGGAATGGGCGCGCCTGCGTCGTCGGTCAGAAGCGGCACGCCCGCCTCGTCCGCCGGAACCGGCGGGCACGCCGTGGGCGCCGTTCCTCCGAGCGTCTGGGCGGCGATCCAGTCCGCCACGGTGTCGGCCCTCGCGGCCAGGATGCCGCTGTGGCCCACGGGATCGGCGTCGTAGCAGAGGCGGTAGTTCGCTCCGTCAGCCGACAGGCGATCCATGACGCACGCCATGAGGTCGGGCGTGATGGTTTCGTCCGCGTCGCCGTAAAGGAGGAGAATCGGCACCTTCGCTGCCCCCCCCGTGAGGTGCGGCCAGTCGGCGGTCATCCGGTCTATCCAGGTCTGGCAGACGGGATCACCATGGCAGCTCCCGCCGGGAACGGCGCCCGGGAGGATCGACGCCTGGTAGCTCGCAGTGAAGAACGCGTTGGCGCTCGCGCCCTGCGCTTCGAGGTCCGGATAGGACGATGACCAGCAGTCGCCGTTCACGAAGGACGTGACCGTGGGCAGCTCGCTCGGAACGAAGACGCCGAAGGTTCCGTGATCGAGGAGCGCTTCGTGCGTATAGTGGTACCAGATGCTCACGGGGCCGGCGGAGCTCACGGCGAAGGCTCGCGTGGTGGATTCGAGGAAGAGGGCACCCCAGGAGCGCTGGGAGAACCAGAGGGGGGCGTACACGGCGACCGCGGCGATGACACCGTCGGCACCGTAGCCATCGGCCATCGACAGCGCCGAAAGCGCGGTGTGTCCCCCCTGGGAATGGCCCACGAGGACGACCTTTTCGGTCACGCTGCTCGGCACGAGCTGCCTCAATGCCCGTGCGCCATCGAGCGTGCTCTTGCCGACGTCGGCGCTGCTCGCATATGCGCTGGGAGGGTTGCCCTGTGCTCCGAAATTCGCATAGCCGGCAAGGTCCGGCGCGATGACCGCATATCCGAAGCCGACGAGCGGATAGACTTGGTGGACGAAGTCGCCATTCACGTCGGCGGCAGCAAGGTCGAGCATCGAGGGCGCGCAGCGCGCCGCCTGGCCGCGGCTGCCGTGGGAAGCCACGACGACGGGCGAACGCGGTGCACGGGGCGTATCCGGCAAGAGAACGAGGGCGCTGGAGTAGCCCGGTGTATCGCCCGGGTCGCCCCGCTCGGTCCTGTAGAGAACGCGGTAGACGCGCGCGCCGCTCGTGAACGGGCGGCCGGAATACCCCGGCGCTCCGCCGTCGACGCCGGCTCTCGCGTCGGCGAGCAGCTCTGCGGCCGTCAAATCACGATCGTGGGCGCATTTGAGGATGGAGCCCTTGGGCAGCCCCGCGACAACGCCGGGGTCCGCGTAGACGGACGCGATCGAGTCCGTACAGGGATTGCCCTCCGGCAAGTAGTCGCCGCCGACCATGGCGTCGGATGCCGCTCCCGCGTCCGAGGTTTGGGCGGGAGAAGAGCTCGAGCACGCTACCCCTCCCGAGGCGAAGGTTGGGAGGAGCGCGGCCAGGGAGACGAGTCGCGAGATGCTCATGGGGCGGCGGTCCTTTCCTTGTCAGAGCGGGATGTTGCTATGCTTCTTCGGCGGGTTGTCGTCGCGCTTGTCCTTGAGGAGCTCCAAGCTGCTGCAAAGCCGTGCGCGCAGGGTCCTCGGATAAATCACCTCGTCGATGAACCCGAGCTCTGCGGCCTTGTAGGGGTTGGCGAACTTCTCCCTGTATTCGGCTGCGAAAGCGGCGCGAGCTCTCTGCGGATCGGCCGCCTGGGCGATCTCCGCACGACGGACGATATTGACTGCCCCCTCCGGGCCCATGACGGCGATCTCGGCGGTGGGAAAGGCAAAGTTATAGTCCGCGCGAATGTGCTTGCTGGCCATGACGTCGTAGGCGCCGCCGTACGCTTTGCGCAGGATGACGGTCACCTTGGGCACGGTGGCTTCCGCGAAAGCGAAGAGGAGCTTCGCGCCGTGCTTGATGATCCCGCCGTACTCCTGGTCCGTTCCCGGGAGGAACCCGGGCACGTCGACTAACGTGACGATGGGTAGGTTGAAACAGTCGCAGAACCGAACGAAGCGGGCTGCCTTCATCGAAGAATGGATGTCGAGGACGCCGGCGAGCACCGCGGGTTGATTCGCGACGACCCCGACGGACCGGCCGCCGACGCGAGCGAAACCGACGACGATGTTCGGCGCGTACGCCTCGGAGATCTCGAACAGGTGTCCGTCGTCGACCACGGCGCGGATGACGTCTTTGACGTCGTAGGGCCGCGAGGGGTCGACCGGAATCATCGTGTCGAGCTCGGGGACCTCGCGCGCCGGCGGATCGGCCGTCGGCTTGAAGGGCGCGTCCTCCTGGTTGTTCGACGGGAGAAACGACAAAAGCTCCCGAGCTTGGGCGAGGCAGACACCGTCGTCTTGCGACGTGAGGTGGCACACTCCGCTCTTCGACGCATGCGTCGCGGCTCCACCGAGATCTTCCTTCGTGACCTCTTCGTGGGTCACCGCTTTGATGACGTCCGGCCCCGTGATGAACATGTAGCTCGTACCCTCGACCATCAGGATGAAGTCCGTGATGGCCGGCGAATACACCGCGCCCCCCGCGCACGGCCCGAGCACGCAGCTGATTTGGGGGATGACGCCGCTCGCCAGGGTGTTGCGGAGGAAGATGTCGGCGTATCCGGCGAGGGACTCGACGCCCTCCTGGATGCGCGCCCCTCCCGAGTCGTTCAGCCCGATGATCGGCGCTCCGACCTTCATCGCGAGGTCCATCACTTTGCAGATCTTGCCGGCGTAAGCGCCGCTCAAGCTTCCCCCGAACACCGTGAAGTCCTGCGCAAAAACGAAGACCTTCCGGCCGTCGACGAGCCCGTGCCCCGTGACCACGCCGTCGCCGAGCACCTTCTGCTGGTCCATGCCGAAATCGACGGCGCGATGCACGACGAAGCGTCCGAGCTCGACGAAGGTACCAGGATCGACCAGGAGCTCGATGCGCTCCCGCGCCGTGAGCTTCCCCGCGTCGTGCTGCTTCTGCATGCGGTCTTGCCCGCCGCCCAGCAGGGCGCGCGCGTTCATCGCATCGAGGCGCTGCGTCGGCGAGAGCGGAGGCGAGCCCATGTCGGCAGGCGGCTTCGAAGGGTCGGCCATGAGCCCGTACGTATAGCGTACCAACGTGTGGCAAGCGCGACGGCCCACGTCAACGGCGACGCTCGGACGCGTCGACGAAGATCGTCAACGTGGATCGACGTACTCGATCTCTTCCCCTCGAAACGTACGCAGCGTGGTACGGGCGGGCGAGCCTTCCGTACGCCTTACGACGTAGTCCGGCCCGATGGGGACCTTGCCGCGCCCTCCGGGCGTGTCGCAAATGAGCTTGGGCAGCGCGATGCCCGACAACCGCCCTTGAAGCGCCTCCATCAGCGCCACCCCTCGCTGCATTGGAGTCCGCAGGTGGGCGGTGCCGCGAACGGGATCGGCCTGGAGCAGGTAATACGGGCGCACGCGCGCGCGCACCAGACCACGGAAGAGCGACTCGAGCACCGGCGCGTCATCGTTCACGCCGGCGAGGAGCACGGTCTGGTTCATGACCGGAAACCCTGCTTCGGCGAGTCGCTCACATGCTCCGGTCGCCTCGGACGTCAGCTCCCTCGGGTGGTTGAAGTGTGTCATGACCCAGAGCGGGTGAAAGGGCTTGAGCGCGGTGAGAAGCTCTCGCGTGATGCGCATGGGGAGGGTGACGGGCACCCGCGTCGCGACCCGGATGGTCTCGACGCTCGGCACGGCGCGGACGGCGGCGACGACGCGCGCGAGGCGCTCGGTCGCCATGGTCATCGGATCGCCACCGCTGACGATGACGTCGCGCACAGCCGGGTGCGCCCGCAGCCACGCGAGCGCCGGTCCGAGCTCCTCGATCGAGACGGCCCCCTCGCCTCCCCCGACCATGCGCGACCGCGTGCAGAAGCGGCAGTAGACGGCGCAGCGGTCCGTCACGAGGAGGAGTACTCGGTCCGGATACCGCTGGACGAGCCGCGGCGCGACCTCGTGCGCCTCCTCGCCCAGGGGATCCGCCAGGTCCCCCGCCACCTCGTCGGCTTCGCGGCGATCGGGGACGCACTGAAGGCGGATGGGGCAGCGGGGGTCACGTGAGTCGACCAGCGACAAATAATAGGGCGTGATTCGGAGCGGCAGCCCCTGCTCCTCCGCCCGAAGCGCCCCCGCTCGCTCGGCCTCCGTCAGCGGCAACGCGCGCTCGAGCTCCTCCCGCGAGCCTACCGCGTGGCGAAGCTGCCATCTCCAGTCGAACCACTCGGGCGGGGAGGAGTGAAGCGGAAGACTTTGCATTCAGCGCCCCGCCGAGGAAGACGCGGACGGAGCGGGGGTCACGTGGACCTGCGAAAGCGCGGCTTCGTCGATCTTCACCGGAAACTCCCCGCGGAGCTGATCCATGAGCGCCTCTTCCTTCGCGCGAGCCCTCTCCTGCGAGAGCTTCACGCGAATCATGCGCTGCGCGTCTTCCAGCGTGCGGTCGTGCGGGTCCGTCTTCTTGGTGAGGCGGACAACGTAGTATTTGCCGTTCTTCGCGTTCACGACCCTCGGCAGGACGTCTCCCTCTTTCGCGATCTCGAACGCGGCCGCGCGCACTTCGTCCGGCACCTGCGACGCCGCGGGCGAATGCGGGTCGCTCGGCGGGTTGACGAACCCGAAGTCGCCCGCGAGGTCGAGCGGCACGTTGGCCTTGGCGAGCGGCGCGATCGACTTGCTTCGTACGAGCTCTCCCCATTGCAGCGGGCTCGCTTTGAGCGCCGCCTCGAGCGCCGAAGCGGCCGCTGCCTCGCTGGAGAGGACGATGAGCGAGATGCGGCGCCGCTCGGGGTCGCGGAAATCGGCCCGATGGGCGTCGTAGTAGGAGCGCACCTCCTCTGCGGGGATGTCGTTGGGAGCGGGGACGTCTTTGCGCACCTCTTTGAGGAGGGCATCGCGCAGAACTTGCCGCAGCTCCTCTTGGGTCTCCGGATCTTTGTCGTAGCCCTTCTCGCGCGCCTCGTCCGCGAGGAGGATCACGTCGATCATCTGGCCGAGGAGCTCCTTGCGGCGCTCGGGCGCCTGGAAGCGCATCCGGTCGAACTGGTCCATGTGCGAGAGTGCCGTTACAAAATCCCCGACTGTGATCGTCTTGACGCCGACGCGCGCAAGCACTTGGGACGCCTCTTCCGGCGCGAGCCCCTCGACGCCCACCCCGGCTTGCGCGTCCGACGTTGGGCGATCTCCCTTGCAGCCCGAGCAATCGCTGGTGGCGGCGATCGAGCCGGCGACGAACGCCACGGCGCGAGCGAAGCGGGCGAAGCGGCCCATCGGAGGCGAAGTACTACGGGACGGCGGCCCGCGCCACCGCGCCCACGCGGCGGGGAGCCGCGTGCTGCCATTGCGCACCCGGCCCCGCGAGAGTAATCCCTCGGGCGCATGCTTCCCGCTGCCGAGCGAGACGACGACACGGTCGCGCCGCCCCCGCCGCATCCGGGGCTCCGCTACGCTCGGATCGTCCTCAAGCTGAGCGGCGAGGCCCTCTGCGGGCGCGACGGAGGCTTCGGGATCGACGGCAACGTCATCCGCGACACCGCGACCGAGCTCGCCGAAGTCCACGCGCTGGGCGTGCAGGCTGGGATCGTCGTCGGAGGCGGCAACATTTTCCGCGGGCTCAAAGGCGCGAGCTCGGGGATGGACCGCGCGCAGGGCGATTACATGGGGATGCTCGCGACGGTGATCAACGCGCTCGCGATGCAGGACGCGCTCGAGAAGGCGAACGTGCCGACTCGCGTGATGACGGCGATCGAGATCCGACAGGTGGCCGAGCCGTACATCCGGCGGCGTGCGATCCGTCACCTCGAGAAGGGCCGCGTCGTCGTCTTCGCCGCCGGCACCGGCAACCCTTACTTCTCGACCGACACGGCGGCGGCCCTCCGCGCGATGGAGATCCACGCCGACTGCCTGTGCAAGGCGACGAAGGTCGAGGGCATCTACGAGCGCGACCCCGTGCATCACCCCGAAGCGACCATGTATCGGAGAATGACGTTCGATCGTTTCCTCGCCGAGCGCATCGGCGTGATGGACTCGACAGCGGTGACGCTGTGCCGGGACAACGCAATGCCGATCCGCGTGTTCAAGATGGCGACGCGCGGGAACATCAAGCGCGTCGTGCTGGGGGAATCGATCGGTACGATCGTCGAGGGGTAAAGAGCGGGAGCGCGAGGTTCTCTTAAAAGACCTCGCCGGTGAACACGTGGCGCGCGGGGCCTCGCATCTGCGCCTCGCCGTTCGAGCGGATGACGATCTCCAGTCGGCCGCCGGGGAGGTGCACGTCGAGGGGCAGGTCGACCTTCGCGAGCCCCTTCGCGCACGCAGCAGCCGCCGCCGCGCAAGCGCCTGTGCCGCACGCGTGAGTGATGCCTACGCCGCGCTCCCAGACGACGAGGTCGACGCGGCCGTCCAAGACCTGCGCGAACCCGACGTTGGTGCCGCCGGGGAAGCTCGGGTGCGTAGCGAGGCGCGGGCCGAGGCGGGCGACGTCGTCGCGGGTGAACGCGCCGAAGAGAACCGCGTGCGGGTTGCCGACGTCGGCTTCGGTGAAGGACGAGCGAGCCCCCTCGAGCTCGACGGCGCGCTCCCCGAGCACGCGCACCTTCCCCATGCCCACCGTGACCATCCCGTCGCCTCCGGTATTCTCGACGAGGCAGGCGCGCAGCCCGGCGTCCGTGTCGATCGAAAGTCTCGTCCTGACGCGCAGGCCCATCCGGCGTGCGGCGTGGATCGCAACGCAGCGGATCCCGTTGCCGCACATCTCGGGGATGGAGCCGTCGGCATTGATGACGCGCATGCGGGTCGTCGCGTCGGGCGTCCGGGGCGGAAGGACGAGAAGGACGCCGTCGGCGCCGATGCCGAGACGGCGATCGCAGAGCGCAGCCGCGCGCTTGAGGGAGACTTCGGCCTCTTCCTGCGCCTCGACGAGGACGAAGTCATTGCCGAGCCCCTCGTATTTGTCGAAGCGCATGGTCGGAGCTTCTTTCAGGCTAAAGGCTGCACGGCTAAGACGAAGTCACAGCTCTCTTCCTGAAGCTTGTAGCCCAATCTGCTACCGTCCGCCCCATGCCGCGCCTTCGGTGGATGACCGCGGGGGAGTCGCACGGGCCGCGTTTGACGGCAATCGTCGAGGGTGTCCCCTCGGGCCTCGCACTTCCCGCGGAAGACATCGACGCCGACCTCGCGCGCCGCCAACGCGGCTACGGGCGCGGCGGACGGATGAAGATCGAGACGGATCGGGTGGAGATCGTGGGCGGCGTCCGCGGAGGCGAGACGCTGGGAGCGCCCATTGCTCTCTCGATCGTCAACCGCGACCACGCAAACTGGCTCGATC
>VFSW01009259.1_pt1 | contig 14070 bp, 13 predicted proteins | sample 5358111 | NCBI WGS metagenome assembly VFSW01 (sample SAMN11554181, study PRJNA540505) | mine drainage metagenome | isolation source: sediment from site ElyBrook_90M | place: USA: Ely Copper Mine, Vershire, VT | collected 2017
TGGTGTGCCGAACATCTTCGACAGCTGGGGGGTGGAAGCCCCTGCCCAACCTGATGGAGGTGAAGGATTGCGAAGCGCAAGGGCGTCACCGCGAGGTGGGGTCTGAAGGAAGCGTGGAGCAAAGATACGGGCCGTTGAACAACAAAGGGATCATGAGGCCTGTGGAGTGGCGAAGCTACTGTGGCGAAGATGACCCGTATCCCCTGGCCCTCACCGGCATCTCGACCGAGAGGAGCAGAACGCGAAGCGGGGATCTACCGAATACTGCGCAAGTTCTATTAGAATGCTGCAGGTATCTGTTTCAATCGAAATAGGAGATGCAAGAAATATGATTCAATCCCGAGTTCGGAAGAGTATCGCGTGGATGGCGATGGCAGCAGCGGGAGTAACAGCGGCCACAGTGGTGCGCGCCCAGGAGCACGACTCGGCGCCGAACGGTCCTGCACCGATCCTGGTGACCGTGCGGGAGATGCTGAAGCCGGGGGAGGAAGCCGCCCATGCCAGACTGGAGGCCGAGTATGCGGCGGTACTGGACGCCGGCAGGGGCAGCCAGTACTACCTTGGCATGGGAGCGATCACAGGTGCTCCGCAGACTGTGTTCCTCTCAGGCTACTCCTCGCTCGAGGAGATGTCGGAGGTGCATGACGACGACGAGACGCTCATGGGTGAGAAGCTGGACAGTCTCGATATGGACCACAGTGGAACGCTGTCAGGAATGGACACAGCAATCTGGCGGCTGCGACCGGAGCTGAGCAATCCGGGTACGGTGAACCTGGCCAGGATGCGCTTCATCGAGCTGATCCATATTCACGTGAAGCTTGGCCACAGCACCGAGTTTGCGGAGGTGACCCGGCACATCAAGGAAGGTTGGATGAAGGCCGACCCGGATTTCCACTATTCGATCTATCGACAAATTTTCGGCAGCGCGAGGGACGACTCGTATCTGATAGTCATCGCGATGAAGTCGCTGGCGGACCTGGACAAGCACCACTCGATGGCGGCGGAGTACCAAAAGGGTCTGGGTGAGGATGTACACAAAAAGATGCTGGAGGTCGAGAGCGCGGACTATAACAGTACCGAGTCGAACCTGTTCGTCTTTAACCCGAGCATGAGCCGGCTGCCGGAGAGCTGGACGAAGGATGATCTGGAATTCTGGAAGCCGAAGCCGAGGCCGGTGACGGCAGTTCCGGCTAAGAAGCCGGCAACGGCGAAATAGACGCGCGGATGCAGAGATACGACGGCCCCGGAGATTCTTTCGGGGCCGTCGTGCTTTGGCGACCCCAGCGGGTGTGACGCTGACGGACCAAGAGATTTGGAGGCGTCCAACAAAACTACAGGTCGCAGCGCCCTTTCAGCTGCAGGGGTGGCTCTTCGTCAGCTTGCCTGGATGGGCCCGGTGGAATTGCAGCTTAGCGATTGAAGGCCGGGGCCGCGTTGTGCTCGGCCACGATCTTCTTGGCGTTTTCGGCTAGCGCTTTTGCCTGGGGCAGAAGTTCGAGGCCTTTGACTACCATGGGATCCGATTCCGCCCGAACCTTCAGGCCTTCATCCTCACCGAAAGCGTCGATAAAGATTTCCGTCTTGATGTTGGACCGCAGCCAGTCGTTGTTGTCGAGCAGGTCGGCCTGGGTATAAGGCACGCTCGCCTCGTCCAGAGACTTGCGGAATTCCAGCATGGTTGCGTCATCCACTTCGAAGTTCTTGCTGGGATGATGGGTCACGACGTAACGCTTGGCGAAGTTGAAGAAAGCGTAGTGCTGCAGCAGCGTGTCTTCGAAGTGATTGCTCTTGACCGGCGGAACATTCACATCCGGCGTGATGCCCCCGCCGCCGTAAACTGTGCGCCCGCTGTCGGTGAGCTTCACTTCGCGGTTGGCATTGTTCGGATTGTCAACCGAATCGCGGTTGTAATAATAGTCGTAGAGCGAAACGTTGCTGTAGTCGCGCTGGATCAAGCGTCCGCTGGGCGTATAGTAGCGGGCCGTGGTCAGCGCCAGTCCCGTGTTCTCCGAAAGCGGATAGACGGTCTGCACCAGCCCCTTGCCGAAAGTAACTTCTCCCACGATCAAGCCGCGGTCGTGATCCTGAATGGCTCCGGAAACAATCTCAGCCGCGGAGGCCGTCAGCCGGTTCACCAGCACTACGATGGGGTAATCCTTGCCGCCATTGCCGTGTTGCGCTACGTAGCGCTTCTCAGCCGAAGCGCGCCCGTGGTGCGAGACAATGATCTGTCCCTTCTTGAGAAACTTGTCGGCCACGCCCACGCCCTCGCTCAACAGGCCGCCGGGATTGCCGCGCAGGTCGAGGATCAGGCCCTTCAGATCGCCGAACTGATCGAGCGCGTCGGAGACTTCGTGTTCCGTGGTCTCATTGAAGCCGCTGACGTGCATGTAGCCGATCCCGGGCTTGATCAGGAAATGAACGTCAACGCTGTAGCGCGGAATCTCGTCGCGGACCAGCGTGAACTCCATGGGCTTTTCGACCGCTTCGCGCGAAATGCTGATGTGGACGGTTGTGCCCTTGGGTCCTTTCAGTAAATCGGCAACGTCGCCGGTGCTCATGTTCTCAGTCGACTTGCCATCGACGGCGATGATTACGTCGCCCGGGTGAATGCCGGCCTTATAGGCGGGCGTCCCCACGAAGGGGAATATCACGATGACTTGATTGTTGCGCGGTCCCACGGTCATGCCCACGCCGTAGTACTTGCCGCGCTGGTCTTCGCGCATGAGCGCGTAAGACTTGGGATCGAAGAAATTCGAGTGCGGATCGAGTGCGTGCAGCATGCCCGGAATGGCCCCGTTGTAAATGGCCTTATCCGCATTCACCGGTTCGGCGTAGTTGTCCTCCACGACGGAGTAGACGTCGGTGAACTGTTTCAGGCTGTCTTTAACGTCGGAGTCGCCCGTAATCGACGACTGTTGCCCGTTGCGTTGGGCAAACAGGATTCCGAGGCAGCCGCAGAGAACAAGGAAAAAAACAACGAGGAAGAGTGACCGGCGAGTACTACGTGCCATCTTAAGTATTCCTTCGATTGAGGTTGTAAGACCCACCCCACCACTACGCTGAATACACGCAGTATATCACCAGGTTAGACGGTTCTGATCCGGCATAGTTACCAGTGGTAACCACCCCCAGAACCGGCCTATTTGTAAGATGCAGCCGGACGGCCAGGGGATACCTGACAGGAAGCCGTCAGCTTTCAGCCATCAGCCGTCAGCATGCAACTGCATCGACGCCGGAATCCTGTGGCTTCGTTGATTGCCGCTTTTCCGGCTCCGGCAGTATGATGGGGCATGAGTTTTTCCGAAACGATCTTCCTCTTCTTTTTGGCCCTCATCATCTTTGGGCCCAAGAAGTTGCCGGAGATCGCCCGTCAGGTGGGCAAAGCGCTCAACGAATTCAAGCGCGCCTCCAACGAGTTCAAGGCCCAGATCGAGCAGGAAATCGCCCACCTGGAAGTAGAGAACAAAGAGGTCGAGAACAAACAAACGATTCTGCCACCCGTCCAGCCGCCGGAGCACGCGACCAGCCGCGAGCGATATGCGGCAACGGAACTGGATGCGCCGGCTGCCGCCCCGGCTTTGGCGGCGCCCGCTTCGGAAGATGCATCCACGCTTGGCAATGGCGCCTCCAGCCAAGCTTCGCTCGCGCCCGATCAAGCCTCGCCCGCCGCTGCCGATCCTTCTGAAGCCGTGACTGCTTCCGATCCCGTGCGCGCTGCCGCCGCGCCGGAAGCTCACTCGCCGGAGTCTCGTTTCCCGCAGTCCGCTATCCCGGAGTCCCATGCCTGAGTTCGCGACCGACCCTGCCTACGGAGAGCGGCAATCCGAGTCCTTGCCCGCGATGGGGTTTCTCGATCATCTCGATGAACTGCGGCGGCGCATTGTTTACTCCATCATCGCCGTGGCGGTGGGTTTCTTTGCCTGCTGGGGATATCGCGAACAGATCTACGCGATCATGCAAAAACCCATCATGGACGCGCTCAAGGCCAACGGGCTGGCGGAGAAACTGGTCTACCTGAATCCCACCGAGCCCTTCAATCTTTACTTGAAGATTTCCGCGCTGGCGGGTCTGTTTCTGACCTCCCCGTTCGTTCTGTATCAGGTGTGGATGTTCATCTCGCCCGGCCTTTATCGCAACGAAAAGCGCTATGTCGTGCCGTTCATGGTGTCGACCATCGCCCTGTTTTCCGCCGGGGGATACTTTGGCTACAAGATCGTCTACCCGGCGGCGCTGAATTTTCTGATCGATTTCGGCAAGCAGTTTCAGCCGATGATCACCATCGGTGAGTACACGCAGCTGTTTCTCAGCATCATCCTGGGCATGGGCCTGATTTTTGAGATGCCGATTCTGGTGTTCTTTTTGGCCCTGATGGGGATTATCAGCGCGGGCTTCATGTGGAAGAATTTTCGCTACTCGATCCTGGTGATTTTCATCATTGCGGCCATCGTTACGCCCACTACTGACATTCTGAACATGTGCATCTTCGCCGCGCCCATGATCGCGCTCTACGGGGTGAGCATTGGTGTGGCCTGGTTAGTGCATCCCAAGCAACGCAAAGCGCGGAAAGAGAAGCAGACGCAAGAGGAATAAGCAGAGGCAAATCATGTGGGCCCACAAACCGTCTCTAATTCTCGGCTTTTCTCTCGCTCTGCTCTCGACGTTCGCAGGCACGCACGTGGCCTGCGACCGCGACAAAAGTTCTGCCCAGGCGCCGGGCGGGAGTGCGTCCACGGCCGCTGCTCCCGACACTACGCTGCCCGCGCTCTCGCTTCCGCCGGATAGCGGTGCGCCGCCGGCGATAGATGGCGAGCGAGCCATGCGCTACGTGAAGGAGATTGCCGCGTTCGGTCCGCGTCCCCTGGCCAGCGCCAATCACAAGAAAGTGGAGGACTACCTCGCCTCGCATCTCAAGGGAGACACGGTGGAAGAAGATGCATTTACGGCGGACACTCCCGAAGGCAAGTTTCCAGTGCGCAATTTCGTCGCGAAATTTCCGGGAGCGAAAGATGGCATCATCGTGATTGCCAGCCATTACGATACGAACTATCCGCTGCGCAATACTTCGTACGTGGGCGCCAACGATGGCGGCTCGTCCAGCGGATTGCTGCTCGAGCTCGCGGACCAATTACGCGGGAAAACTCTCGAAGGCTACAGCGTGTGGCTGGTGTGGGACGATGCCGAAGAAGCCGTGAAGCCCGAGACCGAGCTCGCCTTTGACGCCGACAGTTTGTACGGCATTCGTCACCTGGCGGACAAATGGCAGGCCGATGGGACGCTGAAGAAAATCAAAGCCTTTCTGCTGGCCGATATGATCGGAGATGCCGATCTCAACATCGACCGCGATTTGAATTCCACGCCCTGGCTGGAGGCCGTTGTCTATGAAGCGGCCACGCGGGTGGGATATCAATCTCATTTTTTCGGTGTCACCCGGCAAGTCACCGACGATCACATCCCGTTCATGCAGAAAGGCGTGCCGTGCGCCGACCTGATCGATTTCGAATACGGATACAACAACGTGTTCTGGCACACGCCGCAGGATACGGTCGACAAACTGAGCCCGAAGAGTTTGGAGATCACGGGCACGGTCCTGCTCGAGACCATCCGCATTCTGGGCAAGATGGACCCGCTGCCGCCGAAATTGATTGGGGGGTGAGCCGACGAAGCAAGTCCAAAGCTCTTAACCGCGAAGCTCGCCAAGGTAGCGCGAAGAACACGAAGTAAAGAAGAACAAGATTTTCTTTGCGATCTTCGCGGCCGTTCTTAGCGTCCTTGGCGGTTAAAGGCTCTTCTCCCGCTCGCGTCGCGTGCCCTCCCATTTTGCTCTTTTCCGAGAATTCATTTCTAATGCGTCGGGTATGCACAGCCCGAAACGCGCGATTCTTTTCTTACTCACCGGCCTCCTGTCTAGCTTCTGCACCTTTGCCCAGACTTCGGATTCCGATGCGGATCGCCTCATCCAAGAAGCCCTGAAACCCTCGCTGCTCGAAGCCAACCTGCACCATCTCACCGACGAGATCGGAGGACGTGTCCCTGGCACTCCCGCCATGCAGCACGCTGTGCAGTGGGGTGTGCAAGCCTTCAAGGCCGCCGGCGCCGACAGTGTGCATACCGAGGGATTCACCCTTCCGGTTTCCTGGTCGGAAGGCGCGACCGAGATGACTGCCACCGCGTTCTACGAGGTGGGCGAGGCAAAGGTTGGAGGATTGCTGCCCATCGTGCTCCACGTCCACGCGGTTTCCATAGCGTGGGCTCCTGCGCTCGCCCCCACCAAGCACATCCCGATCGTCGACGTGGGCCAAGGCACCGAAGCCGATTTCAAGAACGCGGGCGACATTGCAGGCAAGCTGGTGCTGGTGCACTCCGTTGTGCTCAAGACCTGGGAAGATCTCTTCGCGGAATACACCAAAGCGCCGCCGGTCATTGACCTCGCCGTGAAAGGGAAGGCCACGGCCATCGCTTTCATCGCCACCCGCGAGCACGACATTCTCTATCGTCACACCAACTCAAACGCCGGAGAGATCGACCGCCTGCCCATGGTCCTGGTGGCGCGCGAGGATGGCGAGCGCATCGCGCGCCTGCTGGCTTCGCACCATCCCGTGTGGGCGGACCTGTCGATTCCCAACCAGATCGGCGTCCCAATCAAGACGGCAAACGTGATCGCGGAAATCAGAGGCAGCGAGAAGCCCGACGAGTTCGTAATCCTGGGCGCGCATCTGGATTCCTGGGAGCTGGGCACCGGCGCTCTGGACAACGGTTGCAATGCCGCGCTGGTGGTGGACGCGCTGCGCGCCATCAAAGCGTCGGGCCTGAAGCCACGCCGCACCATCCGCTTTATTCTTTTTTCCGGCGAAGAAGAAGGATTGCTCGGTTCCCGCGCCTATGCCTTCACGCACCGTTCGGAGCTCGACCGGGCCGCGGGCGTAATCATCTTCGATTCCGGAACCGGAAAAACCACTGGCTTCTCCGTGGGCGGCCGCAAGGACGTGATCCCGACCGCCCAGCGCTTGATTGCGCGGCTACAGCCGCTTGGCGTGACTCAGCTGCTTCCCACCATGGAATGGGGCACGGATCACTTCGACTTCATGCTGGAAGGCGTGCCCACCTTCGTCGCCGACCAGGAAGAGGCGAACTATCTGGAAAATTACCACGCCGTTTCCGATACTTACGACAAAGTAGACTTCGCGCAACTCAAGAAACACGTGGCCGAAGCTAACGTGCTCAGTTTTGGCCTGGCCAATCTTCCGGAAAAAATCGGGCCGCGTCTCAGTCACGACCAGATCGATCAGACGATTCACGAAACCCACAGCGCCGACTTGTTCAAAGCCTTTGGCCTATGGGACGATTGGTCCAGCGGCAAGCGTGGGCGACAGAAATAGAAAAGCTATTGTTGATTTTTGATTGTTGATTGAAACCGCCAGAATCTTTGGATTTATTGACTTTTTATCAGCAATCAACAATCAGGAATCAGAAATTGTTTCATTCCGGACTCCGTTGCTCTACTTCTGGATCCTCTTCAACCTGTTCGCGTTGGGCATGCTGGTGCTGGACCTTCGCGTCTTTCACCGGCCGGGCCGGGTCGTGCGCTTTCCCGAAGCGCTGGCCTGGAGCGCGATGTGGATCGCGCTGGCCGCCGCTTTCGCCGCGATCCTCTTTTACTGGCAGGGACGTCAGCCGGCGCTCGAATTCGTTACCGGATTTGTCCTCGAACTCTCGCTCAGCGTCGACAATCTTTTTGTCTTTCTCCTGATCTTCCGCTATTTCACCGTTCCGGAAGAGCAGCAGCACAACGTCCTGTTCTGGGGCATTCTCGGCGCGCTCCTGATGCGGGGAATCTTCATTGGAGCAGGAGTCGGGCTGATTCACCGCTTCCACTGGATTCTCCATGTCTTCGGAGGGCTGCTGGTCTACAGCGGAATCCGGGTCTGCGCCCTGGGCGAACATCAGGTCGATCCCTCGAAGAACCCCATGGTGGGCGCGCTGCGCCGCTGGATCCCGGTGACCGATGAATACCGCGGCGGCAAGTTTTTTGTCCGCGGACCGGCAACCGATCCGCGTTTGTACGCTACTCCGCTGCTGATCGCTCTTTTCGTGATTGAGACCACCGACGTTCTTTTCGCCGTCGACTCCATCCCGGCCGTGCTTGCCATCACGCTGAACGCGTTCATCGTCTACACCTCGAATGTGTTCGCGGTGCTGGGTTTGCGGTCGATGTATTTCGCCGTGGCTGGCCTGATTGGAGTTTTCCGCTTCCTGCACTACGGGCTGGCGGTGGTGCTGATGCTCGTTGGTTGCAAGATGCTCATCGCCGATCACTACCCGGTCTCGACGGTCGTCTCTCTGGCCGTCGTGGCGGGAGTTCTGGCGGCATCGATCGTGGCATCACTCATCTTTCCCGGAAAACCTGCGCCGCCTGCCGCGAGTTGAGCCTTGGATCCGCAGACCGCAAGAATCTGCTACCGGCTTAGGCGGATTTTCCGCCCTCGCGCCATACGCTATGATGGACAGCGATGCCGCAAGTCACCATCCATGTGCCGCCGCGACCTTACCAGGCGCGCATTGAAAACGGCCTGCTCACCCGCGCGGGCTCGGTGCTGGCCGAATTGCTGCCGCACCCCAGCCGCATTTTTGTCGTCACCGTGCCGCCAGTTCGCAAGCGCTGGGGATCGAAATTTGTCCGCTCGCTTACCGCCGCGGGTTTCAAACCGCAAGTGCTGACCATGGCCGATGGCGAACCGTCCAAGCGACTGGCCACCGTGGAGGCTCTCGCCGAAAAGCTGGCGCGTCTGGGAGCTGACCGGAAAGCCGTGGTGATCGCTCTGGGCGGTGGAGTGGTGGGCGACGTCAGCGGATTGCTGGCCTCGGTCTACATGCGCGGCGTCGAATTCGTTCAGGTTCCCACAACCGTGCTTGCTCAGGTAGACGCTTCCATCGGTGGCAAGACCGCGGTGAACCTTGCCGCCGGCAAGAACTTACTGGGAACGTTCTACCATCCCCGCGTTGTATTGATCGATCCCGCGGTATTGAAAACGCTCCCCGACCGCGAATTTCGCGCGGGGCTCTACGAGGCCTTGAAGTGCGGCGTGATCGGCGACGTGGAGCTCTTCCTGCGCTTCGAGCAGAACCGCGCTAAGATTTTGAAACGCGATCCCGTCGAATTGGAATGGTTGATTGCGCAGTCCGTGAAATTGAAAGCCTAGGTCGTTTCCGCCGACGAACGGGAAGGCGGGTTGCGGCGCGTTCTCAACCTGGGCCACACCATCGGCCATGCTCTCGAAGCCGAAACCGGCTACCGGCGCCTGCTTCACGGCGAAGCTGTGGCCTGGGGCATGGTCGCCGCCACCAACATTGCGCTGACCGTCGGCCGTACCGACAGCGTCACCGCCGGCCGGATCGCCGACGCCGTGTTGAGCCTGGGCAAGCTTCCAGAAGTGAACGTGAGTGCGCGCAAAATTCTCGCCTGTCTTCAAACCGACAAAAAAACCCAGAATGGCGTGGTGCACTTCATCCTGCCCCGCGAAATCGGCAAAGTCGAAGTCGCCACCGACGTGCCGGAAGCGGCGGTCCTGCAGGCCGTGGAAGAATTGCGCCGGGTGTCGCGCGGCGGCTGGGGGAAATAAGGGTTGTCCGGTGGTACACCTTTGGTTATAGCCGTCAGCGCCAAAGAGAGGCGTCATCCAGAACGGAGCCGTTTTTCAGGCGGAGTGAGAGATCTTGCGTGCGCTACGGCGCTGCCAGATCTTAGTTGCCAGTCAACAATTTCTTCCTCATGCCCGCTCCCCCAAAACTCGTAACCGGTGCCGCGCCCCAGGGCACGACGGACGCTACTTCCGCCGCGCACGCCGTGCGCGACATGTTCACCTCGATCGCTCCGCGCTACGACCTGCTCAACCATGTGCTCTCATTCAACATCGACCACGTGTGGTGGCGTCGCGCCGCACGCACCTTCCGCGAAATCTTGTCCCGCCCGGACGCCCGCGTGCTCGATCTCTGCTGCGGCACCGGAGACATGACCTTCGCGTTGCGCCGTCAGGCGCAAAAATCTTCGCCCCAGTCTTCGTCCCAAACGTCGCCCCTAACTCCGCCGCAGCTTTTCGGCGCCGATTTCTCGCACGCCATGCTGCAGCGCGCGCTAAGCAAGTCGTCCGCCAACGCCGCGACGAATTCATCGGCGGACAATTCCTCAACGAACAGCTCTTCCACGGACGCCGCGCCGATGCCCCGCTGGATTGAAGCCGACGCCCTCAATCTTCCATTTCCCAGCCAGCATTTTGACCTGGTAACTTCCGCCTTCGGATTCCGCAATCTCGCCGACTACGACGCCGGATTGCGGGAGATCGTCCGCGTGCTGCGTCCCGGCGGGGAATGCGGCATCCTCGATTTCGGCGAACCCAAAGGAATCATGGGCCAGCTCTACCGCATTTACTTCAAGCAAATTCTCCCGCGCGTCGGCACAATGATCTCTGGAGTGCGCGGCCCTTACGCTTATCTCCCGGCTTCCGTCGAGCGCTTCCCCCAGCCCGAAGAAATGCTCGCCCGCATGCGCCGCGCTGGTTTCACCGAAGCCACTTGGACGCCCTACACGTTCGGAATCGCGGGGCTGCATCGCGGAAGAAAGTAGACGCGCAGTCGTTTCTTGTCGGCGACTGCGCGCTCTGTAGAAAACCTAAAGAGGAACTCGTCAGCTCAACTTATCACAAGAACCACGAAGAAGACCCTCTAAGCCCCCGGCATCGGAGTCATGGTAAAGGTTCCGTTGCCGTGGCATCCGCCGCTGGTTCCCGCCACTGTCCAGGTGCCGGTGATCTTTCCGCCGCTCACCGTGCCGTCCAGGGTCAGCGTGTTGACTTCTGTCCCCGTCGAGGTGACCACGTAGTGGAACTTACCCGAAACCTGGCCGTTGAAGTTCCCGCTTAGCGTGAATGTTCCGGTCTCCGTTACTGTGGGGAAAGCACAGGTCGTGGTGTTCACCGTGATGTTGAGGCTGCTCGTACCCAGCGACCCGTCGCTATTGACGGTGAGGTTCGTCATAAACGCTAAGGTCTCGACCCCTGATTCGCTCATGGTCGCGTTCCATGTTCCATTGATATTGCCCATTCCGTTCGAATTCGATCCACACCCGGAAAGGGCGAGACTCGAGGTGAGCAACATAACCGCTGCAATGTTCTTCATAAGGAAGCTCCTGGTTTTCCTGGGATCCGAAAGCGGCACCCTGCGAAGATGCAGGCGTTTGGCCGAGCTGTCAGGTTTCGACGCGCCTATCGCCCCTAAGGAAGGGAACCCCTGCCGCGCGGAAAGGTTGCTCGGCGACCTGTAATCGCCGGAACTAACTATTTACGCCCGCCGCAGCACCATTTCGCGAATTCGGTGCAATCGGAGCAAAACACAGGACATGGGGTGACGGGGCACGGCTTGGAAGGCAGGTTTCTGGAGGATCATGCTGGGATGGGAAACCCCGAACCGCAGCTCGAACATTTCCTGCCCTGCATCGCGCAGCAGTTTCTCTTCGTACGCCAACTCGCCCGCGCGCGCTAACTCGCGTCTATCCCCTGCGACGCACCTGCTCCCGCCTTGAAGCTGTCGGCAAACGCGTCCGCGATAGTGTAGCGAATCACTTCCTCATACTCCGGCCCCAGAAACCTGCGCAGCCGGTCGGTGTTCATGATGTATTCGCTGGTCATGTAGGGAAGCGCTTCCGGAGGGATGGCGGAAATCTGCCGGCTCCACAGAAATCGCAGAACCATGCGCATGGCCCAGGTTCCTGGCACGCGAATCAGCTTGGCCTGCGCCATCTCCACGCACTTGCCAAAGGTAAGCGGCTCGCCGCGTCCGGCAACGTTCAATATCGTCAGGCGCTGCGTCTCCGGCTCACGGCGCAGGATATGGTCGATCAGCCGCGCCATGTCGTCCACGTGCACAAACTGGATCTTGTTATCCAGATACTCCTGTCCCCGCGGAAGCATGCAGGGCAGCCGTTTTCCGGCGCTGCGCATTTTCTGGGCCCGCGGGCTGTTGCCGTTGGGCGTGCCGCGGAACGCTCCCAGCAGGTAGTTCTCGACCGTTGCGCCGGCAAAAATGTGCGGCCGCAGAATATAAACGCTGCATCCGCGCAGCGAGGGCGCGCGTTGCCGCACTACTTCGTCAGACTCTTTCTTGTGGATCGCGTAGGGCAGGGTGTGGGCCTGCAGAGGGAAGTCTTCCTCCCCCGGCCGGGGAAGACTCGGCCCATACGCCGAAACACTGCTGGGAAAGATGAATTGCTTTACGCCATCGTCGGTCTGGCGGTTGGCCTCGGTGACGGCTTCCATCACTCGCGCCGTGCCCGCCACGTTGATCTGCCACATGCGCGTGATGTCGAGCACTCCCGCGCGCACGGGATCGATGACATACGCCAGATGAATCACGGCAAAGGTCTGGGTGTCGCGTAGCAACTCGAACAGACTGCGGCAGGAAGCTTCCTCGCCCAGGTCCATGCGTTCGAACTGCACAGAGCGGTCGGTCTGGGGCGGATTCACGTCCACCCCGATGACCGAGAAACTCCCCAGCAGCGGCAAAAGCCTGAGGCCAAGGTTGCCGCTGATGCCGGTGACCACGACGACAGGTTTCGCCATCAGTTCGGTTTCGCAGCCGGTGGTTGAGCCGGGGGCGGCGTTTGCGGCTGGGCCTGCGGCTGCGCTCCAGGCATAGCCGGCATAGGCGCCCGGTTAGGCGGCATCCGCATCGGCGGCGCTCCCGGATGCGCTCCCGGCGGCGTCGGCGGCCCAAAGTACTCTTCGTTGGTCACGACCGAGTACGAATTCTGGTACTTCTCCATTCCTGCCCGCTGTCGCTGGCCCTGCAACATGCCATGGATTTCGTTCTTCAGCGTCTCGTCCAGCGGCATTTGCTCGATCGCCTTTACCCGGTAAATGTAATGGCCTCCCGTGTCCGTGATGACCTGCGAGACCTCGCCCTCCTTCAAGTCAAAAACCGCATTCTGACTCGGCGGCAAACCGTTGCGCCGCACTTTGGGCAAGTTTATGCTGGGAGGATCCATTTTCATTCCCGCCGCGTCATAGGCTTCCTTCTGCAACTTTAAGAAGTCTTCTCCGGCGGCCGCTCGCGTCCGCAGAGCCTCAGCCAGCTTGGCTTCGTCCTGCTCGCTCTGGGAGCTCTTGGCTTTATCTAGTTCCGCTTTTGCTTCTGCTTTTGCTTTCTGCTGCTCCGGAGTTAACTTTTCGTCCTTGTCTTTCTCCTCCTCCGCTTTGACTTCGGTTTCAGGTCGCCGGAAGCGCGGTACGAACACGCGGTCCAGGTTGAACTGTTGATAAGCGGCCAGGTTCTTCTGGTAATACTCCTCGATCTCCGTGTCCGAAACCTTGGCGGCATCTTCCGAGATTTTGTCACGCAATTCCTTGCCGAGGACCTGCATCCGGACGAACTTCATCTGCGCCTCGAACTTGGGTCCCTTGTCCAACCCCTGCTTTTGCGCAGCCTGCGCCATCGCCAGCATGCTCGGGTAGACCGACGCCAGCTGCTTCTTCAATTGCGGAGTCATATGGGGCGAGAGGCTCGCAGCCAGACTTTCGAATTCCGCGCGCGTGATTACCGTTTTGCATTCCGTGGGCGTGGTTTTGGCTGCTGGCGCTTTCGCCGGGGCTGCTCCAGCTTTTGGCGCAGCCGGCCGCGGTTGCGGTTTGCACACTCCGGTGATCGTGAGCACCGGAGCGTCCTGCGGAACCGCTTCCGCGGTATCCGGCAGCGCGCCAGCCGCCTGTGGCCCGGCCCCGTTGCCGGCTGCCGAACTTTGGCTTGGCCGGGCTGGAGGCGGCGTCCCCGGTTGGGCTTGCCCCCACGCCAGTGTCCCCAACAACACACACATCAGCCAACTCTTACCCATAAGAAAATTCCTCCAGGATTGGTGCTTCAGAATGTTGCAAACCTAAACCAAACATCGTAGCACGTCCGGGCTTCGGACAAGTGCATGTGTGCCCGGTGCATGTGTGCGCGGTGTGCATGTGTGCGCGGGCAGTCATTGACTAGTGTGGCGGAAGGAGCCGTAGGCCACTGGTAAGAGCCTCTAGCACCTTG
>VFSW01009260.1_pt1 | contig 14070 bp, 10 predicted proteins | sample 5358111 | NCBI WGS metagenome assembly VFSW01 (sample SAMN11554181, study PRJNA540505) | mine drainage metagenome | isolation source: sediment from site ElyBrook_90M | place: USA: Ely Copper Mine, Vershire, VT | collected 2017
CGAACCCGCAGATGATCCGCTCGGTGCGGGGCTTCGGCTACAGCTTCAACGAAGAATCGGTGACGGCGGCGGTATAAGCGCTCGTTCCGGAAGCGCCACCAGGGCGTCTACCCGGTCTCGAGCGCCTTCCGTGAGAGCCGGCGGGCCTGGCTGGGGTCTCCCGCACCGGTATTTCCGTGATATTTCCGTTAAAGCAGGAATATATCCTGCCTTGTTTTGCAATTGCCTCAAAAAACCTCTTTACAAATCCGCCGGGGGGGTAATTTCGAAGTCGAAGCTGCAAATTCGGCTGGCCCGCTTAGGCAAGAGAATGGTCTGGCCTTGCGTGAGGAGGTAGACACGTGTTTCGATCGAACTTGCGCGCGACGGTTCTTTGGTATGCGGGCATTTGCCTCACGGCGGTCACAAGCCACGCGCAGACCCAGCCGACGATAACGGGTGTGAACGCATTCTGGTATCTCGGAGGTGTCCTATCGGACGGCCCGGGCTGCGGGCAGGGAGGGTGGTGTTACTACGCCCAGGCATCATGGACGGCCAACGCAAACGGCCACGCCGGGACGCCCACGTGGACCGTCGAGAACAATCCGGTTGGTGGCAGCGTCACATTGAGCTGTTACACCTGCTCAACCACCGAAGCGACAAGCACGACCGCCAGCGCGGGCTGCAACCATGACGTTGCGGTGTATGTCACCTATCCAGACGGGGCACAGTCGGCCCCATTCTACGTGTTGATTAACACCCCCGCCTCAACGACGCTTCAAGCGAACTACCCGCAAAACAGCACGTGGGTCAGCCAGCCCGGATGGAACGGCTATCAATCCAAGTACCAGTGGTACTTGTTCGATTTGTGCGGCAACGGGCTGGAGGGGCTCGACGTCAACGAGACCTTTGGGAATTGGACCATCGACTATACCTATCCGCAGAATACGAACTGGCCTTTTCCCACGGCGGGGAGCGCGTATTTCGCTGGATACGACTTCGACGACTTCCTCGCTGCATCGGGGCCCTCCAACGCCGTGCCACCGCCCCAGAACCCGCCGCAACCACCGCAGCCCCTGGGAAACACCGCCGTGTACCACGACGCCCCCTGGTACTACTTTGCGGGTAGCCAGTCCTTTGGCTCCGGCGTACCGATACACGTAGACACGCAGCAATATTACCAGGACCACGGCACACACAGCCTGGCGAATTGGTGATAACGCATAAGCGGAACAAGGAGAGGACGGCGGACTATGGCGACAATAGATTCGAGAATAGGGATGCTTGCGCTTACGATGTCGCTGCTGGCGGCGGTCCCCACAGCGAAGGCGGGCCCGGTCGCGATGCAACCTGTGGCGTTCCTCACCGGGTCCGCCGACGCGATCGTCCTGGGCTCGGCGACTGGGACCCTTCAGTTCCAGTCCCCAGGAGCGTTCTCGTTACAGGTGTTACGCGTCATCAAGGGCCCGGCGTCCCTCGCGGGGACCGCCATCCTCGTCCGGTGGACCCCGCCGAGCCCGGGGGTCGTCTGGCCGGGAGCCGGTTTTCCCGTGACCGGGGCGGGCATATGGTTCCTGAAAAGCGCGGCGGGTGGATGGTCGTTCCTTCCTGTAGCGCAGGGCGGCGTGACGTTCGATATGACCTACTTCCCTGCGCCCATGACCTCGCTCCCGGGCGTCTACGCCTACTCGGCCACGGCGCCGGTGCAGGACAAGGTTGCCTCGGAGTTGGCGGCTGCGATTGAGGCTTGGGACGGGAGCTTCAAGCTGCAGTTCGACGATCTCTTCAGCGGCGACTTGGAGAACCTGAAGTCGCCCGTCATACGCACGCTCGATGAGCGGCTGGCGGCTTCCCAATCCGTCCGGCAACAGGTCCTGGGCCTGAACGGCCTTATTATCGGCGGAGATGCGAACGCGCTGGCCAGGGCGGTCGCCTCCGATCCCTCGTTCAGCAAGGATGGACTGGAGCGCGGGAAGCTGCTATTCGCAATCAGGGAGATGTTCCGGTCCACTGATCCGGCCGCGATCGCTACATTGGGCCAAACCGCCGAATCCACGTCCGCCGCGCTCGACCTCCGCCGGGCCGCCGCGCATGCCCTCGCCGCGATCCATACGAGCGCCACGCTACCCTACTTGGCCACGCTGCTCGACGATTCGGATCCGACTCTGCGTGTGGAAGGCATCGGCGGAATAGGCGCCTTCGCCAACAGCCTGCCCATGCAAACGCCGGCGAACACGGCGAGCCTCGCCTACCTGCAGCTTCCCGCAAGCGGCCCCCACAAAACGGAAGACACGGTGGCGCATTTCGCCATGGGCCCGAAAGCCATCGAGTCGAACGAGGGCTTTTACCTGCCGTTCTGGAAAGCCTGGTGGCAGCAGAACCGCGTTAGCCTCGGATTCTAGGCTCGTCAATTGGGCTGGGCCGCGGCGACAATCGAGTGAGGCTACACTGAAAGAACACCGGCCCGACTCGAGGCGCCGGAGTGTCGCGGGAGCCCGTTTCCTTGGACCAGAACCGACAGCAAGCCCTACTCGACGCCCTTGCCACACGCATCCTTGTGCTTGACGGGGCGATGGGCACGATGATCCAGCAGAGCCAGCTTACCGCCGAGGATTTCGGCGGTGCGACGCTGGAGGGCTGCAATGAAAACCTGGTCCTGACGCGGCCCGACGTGATCGCCCGGATTCATCGGGCCTACTTCGAAGCCGGCTCCGACATCGTCGAGACGGACACATTCGGCGCGACGCCGCTGGTGCTGGCTGAGTATGGGCTGGAGGCGCGCGCGCGGGAGATCAACGTCGCGGCGGCGCGAATCGCCCGCGAGGCAGCGGACAAGTTTTCCCGGCCCGGCCGGCGGCGCTTCGGGGCCGGGTCTTTCGGGCCGACGACGAAAGCCATCACGGTCACGGGCGGCGTAACGTTCCCCGATTTGATCGACACGTTCTACGTGCAGGCATCCGGGCTGGTGGAAGGCGGAGCGGACCTGCTGCTCGTTGAAACAGCGCAGGACACGCGGAACATCAAGGCTGCGCTGCTGGCGGTGCGGCGTCTGGAAGAGGAACTCGGCGAGTCGATTCCGGTGATTGTGTCGGGGACGATCGAGGCCACGGGCACGATGCTGGCGGGGCAGACCGCCGATGCGCTGTGGGTTTCGCTGGCGCACGCCGGCTTGCTGGGCATCGGGCTGAACTGCGCCACCGGACCGGAGTTCATGACCAGCCATTTGCGCACGCTGCACGAGATGGCGCCGGTGCATGTGAGCTGCTATCCCAACGCGGGGCTGCCCGATGTGGAAGGGCATTACCTGGAAACGCCGGAGACGCTGGCGGCCCAGCTTGACCGGTTCGCCGCGCACGGGTGGCTCAACCTGGTGGGAGGCTGCTGCGGCACCACGCCGGCACACATCCTGGCGATCGCGCAGATGGCGGCGAACCACGCGCCGCGGCGTGTGCCGGAGCCTTCGCACCGTTCGTACTACTCGGGGATCGAGACGGTCGAGGCCGAGGATTCCAACCGGCCGCTCATCGTTGGTGAGCGCACCAACGTCATCGGCTCGCGTTTGTTTAAGAACCTCGTCGCGGGCACGCAGTGGGAAGAGGCGAGCGAGATCGCGCGCCGGCAGGTCCGGAACGGCGCCCACATCATCGACGTCTGTCTGCAGTCGAGCGAGCGCGACGAGATCGCCGACATCCCGCCGTTTTTCGAGAAGCTGATCCGCAAGACGAAAGCGCCGCTGATGATCCACACCACCGATCCGGCGGCGATTGAACTGGCGCTCACTTACTGCCAGGGCAAGAGCATCATCAACTCGGTGAATCTCGAGGACGGGGAGGAGAAGTTCGAGCGGGTCTGCCCGCTCGCCCGAGCCTACGGGGCGGCGCTGATCTGCGGCGCCATCGATGAGGACAAGCAGCAGGCGCAGGCGTTCACGCGCGAGCGGAAGCTAGCCGTGGCGCAACGCTCGGTGGAGTTACTCACGGGGAAGTACGGCATACCGGCCGAGGACATCATCATCGATCCGCTGGTGTTCCCCTGCGCCACCGGCGACGAAAACTACATCGGCGGGGCGGTGGAGACGATCGAGGCGATTCGCTTGATCAAACGTGAGATTCCGTACGTGAAGACGGTTCTGGGAGTTTCGAACGTGAGCTTCGGGTTGCCGGCGGCGGCTCGCGAGGTGGTCAACAGCGTGTTTCTCTATCACGCTACCCGGGCGGGGCTCGACTTGGCGATCGTGAACGCCGAAAAGCTCGAACGCTTCGCCTCGCTGGATAACACCGAACGCGAGCTGGCCGAATGCCTGTTGTTTAACACGCCGCCCGCCCAGGGCGAACTCCGCGCCGCACCGGCCGATTGGCGCGAGCAATCGCGACCCCAGCGGGCCGCCATTAACCAGTACCACATCGCGGCCGTCTCCGATCACTTCCGTCAGAATGTGCGCCAGGCCAAAGCGAGAGCCGCCGATCTTCCGCTCGATGAACGGCTGGCCACCTACATTGTCGAGGGTACGAAGGACGGTCTCGTTCCGGACCTCGAACGGAAACGGGCGGAAGGCGCCGCGCCGCTCGACATCATCAATGGGCCGCTGATGAAGGGCATGGCGGAAGTGGGACGGCTGTTCAACAACAACGAACTGATTGTCGCCGAAGTTCTGCAGTCGGCCGAGGCGATGAAAGCCGCGGTCAACCACCTGGAACAGTTCATGGAGAAGGCCGAGACGGCTACGCGCGGCAAAATTCTTCTGGCCACCGTCAAGGGCGACGTTCACGACATCGGCAAAAATCTGGTCGAGATCATTCTGTCGAACAACGGCTATCGGGTGATCAATCTTGGCATCAAGGTGCCGCCCGAGGACCTGATTCGCGCTTATCACGACCATTCGCCGGACGCGATCGGCCTGAGCGGACTCCTGGTGAAAAGCGCGCAGCAGATGATCGTCACCGGTGGCGATTTGAAGGATGCCGGCATCCGCGTGCCGTTGCTGGTCGGCGGTGCCGCGCTCAGCCAGAAGTTTACCGAGACGCGGATCGCTCCGGCCTACGCGGCCCCGACGTTTTATGCCAAGGACGCCATGTCGGGGTTGCGGCTGTTGAACGAAATCATGGACCCGGAACAGCGGGAGCGGGCTCTCGAGTCGTTCAAGATCCCGCTTGCTCCGCCGGCGCCGCCATCCGGGGCTTCCGAAGCCGTCCCCTCGGGCGAGCACCGCAGCGCGAAGGTACCCACGGATCTGCCGATTCCTTTGGCGCCGTATCTGGAACGCCGCGTTCGCACCCTCGCGAATCTCGCCGAGGTATGGAGCTACATCAATCCCTACATGCTCTATGGCCGCCATCTCGGGTTCAAGGGCAACTTCGAGGCACTGCTCGCCCAGCGCGATCCGAAGGCGCTGAAACTGTTTCATGATGTCGAGGAGGTGAAGGACTGGGCGAAGGAATTCCTTCGGGTTCGCGCCGTTTGGCAGTTCTTCGAGGCCGAGCGCGCGGGCAACGCAATACAACTTTTCGAGCCGGGCGCGAGCACACCGCGCCACACGTTCCACTTCGGACGCCAGGCGCGTCCGGATGGGCTGTGTCTCAGCGACTATATCCTCGATCCGCAGGAAGGGCAGCGCGACCACTTAGCCCTGTTCGTGGTTTCGGCGGGCGAGGGAGTCCGGGAGCGCAGTGAGGTAGACAAGAACGCGGGCGAGTTTTTCCGGGCCCACGCATTGCAAGCGCTGGCGATCGAGACCGCCGAAGCCTGTGCCGAGTGGTTGCACCGGCGCATCCGCGAGGACTGGGGCTTTCCGGACCCGCCTTCGCTGACGATGCAGCAGCGCTTCACCAGCCGATACCGGGGCAAACGCTACAGCTTCGGCTATCCGGCGTGTCCGAACCTCGACGACCAACAGGGCATTTGGAAGCTGCTTCAGCCGGACGAGATCGGTGTGCGTCTGACCGAGGGCATGATGATGGAACCGGAGGCCAGCGTAAGTGCCCTCGTCTTTCACCATCCGGCGTGCGCGTATTTCACGGCCGCCGAAACCGCTGAGGCTGTGCTGGCGGAGTAGTTTCGGCTACAACCCGCGGACTTTGCGAAGCTGCTTCAGCCAGGCGAGGAATTCCGCGGGCGCTTCCATGGTGGACAGCCGTCCCTGGCGGACGAGCGCCCAATCGGAGAACAGACCGGAATCTTTGATTTCTTTGAGTGTGATGGGAGGCGCGATGCGGCCTGCGAAGGCCAGGTCCACCACCGCCGAGCGCGGGTTGTTTGGATCGTCGCGCGGAGGCGATTTCACCCGTGCCCAGCCGACCACCGCGGACTCGCCGCCGCTGTGATAGATCAGCACGTGATCCTTCGGACGCATGCGCCGAATGGCCTGGACGGCTTGCGGATTCGTGACGCCGTCCCAGACCGTGGTTTTGTCCCGTTCCAGGTCCGCGACCGAATATGTTTCCGGATCGGTTTTGGCCAGAAAGTACATCATGATTCCCACTCTTGTGTGGGTAATGGCGAGGTCCCAGGCGGACTTGGGACTCGTCCGGGATGACGGGCCATCACCGCAAGTGTACAATTAAAGGAATGTTGCTGGCCAGGAGGGTATAGTTTTGCCACATTTCGCCGATACAAGCAACAGGCCGATGGCGAAAGGCTACTTCCGCAGTTCCAGATTGACGTTCCGGATGGCTGGGCCGTGTTTGCGATTCCTGTTCCTCGCGGTGTGGGCGTTGAGCGCCTGGGGCCAGACGCAGCCCGTTACCGCGCCGCCGGCCAATCCAAAGCCCGCGGACACTTCGAATCCGTCGGTTGCTGTCCCGTCGAATGATAAACGGGACGCGGCGCCAGTTCCGGCTTCGGAAGCGGGAGTGGATATTCACAGGTACCTGATAGGCCCGCAGGACGTTCTTTATATTCAGGTCTGGCGCGAACCGGACTTCACACGGCAGGTGGTCGTGCGTCCGGACGGGAAAATCAGCATGCCGCTGATTGGCGAGGTCGAGGCCGCCGGGTTGACGCCAGAGCAGTGCGCCACGAAAGTGCGGGAGAGCCTGACGAAGCTCATTAACAATCCCGACGTTTCGATTTCGGTACTTTCGGTCAACAGCAAACGCTATTACATCGACGGCGAAGTCTACCGCCCCGGACTCTACCGTCTGGTTACTCCGACGACGGTGCTGGAGGCGCTGAGCGAAGCGGGCGGTTTCCGTGACTTCGCGAACACGAAGAAAATCCGCATCCTTCGCGGGGGGCAGACTCTTCAGTTCAACTACAAGGAAGTCAGCCACGGCAAGAAAATGGATCAGAACGTCTATCTTCAGAACGGAGACCACATCATCGTTCCGTAAGGGCGCGGACCGCCGGCGGACCGCCGGCGCCCGGGGAGAGACGAATCATGCAATCGCAAGAAGCAGTGACGATCACGCGCCGGCCGCTTGATTTTGAGGACTATATAGACATCGCGCGCCGCCATCGGGGTTGGATCTTCGGTCCGATGCTAGCCGGCCTTGTCGTCGCCGTCGTCATCGCCTATCTGTGGCCGGATACCTACATTTCGACAGCCACCATCCGGATCATCCCGCCACAGGTCCCCCAGTCGCTGGTTCAAAGCAACCTGAATATGAGCATGTCGGCGAGGCTGGCTTCGATGGAGCAGATGATTCTCAGCCGCGCGACGCTGACCAATATCATCACGACCTTCGGGCTTTATAAGAAAGACCTATCACGGATGCCGATGGATGATGTCGTCGAGCACATGCGCACGAAGGACATCAGGATCTTCCAGCCGTTGGACCTTCAGCAACAGGCAGGGCCGGATACCGTTACCGCATTCCAGATTAGCTTTTCCTATGACAATCGGTTCCAGGCGCAGAAGGTGACCAACGAGTTGGTGTCGCGGTTCATAACGGAGAACCTGCGTAATCGGACAGACGAATCGGCCGGGACGACGCAGTTTCTGGACAGCGAGATGGGAGCAGCGAAGAAGCGTCTTGACGACGCGGAACAGCGAATGAGTGAATTTCGCGCCCAGAATATGGGCCGGCTGCCCGATCAGATGCAGGCCAACATGCAGGCGCTGAATGGATTGCAGGTCGAGCTCACGAGTGTCAATGCCGCCATTAGCCGGGTAACGCAAGACAAGCTGTTGATGGAGAATCAGGTCAAGATTCTCAAGGATCAGCTCAAGTCGATCCAGGACAGCGCCACGCAAACCGAAGTTTCCAGCGCCAAGAACGACCAGTTGGTGGATCTCGGCCGTCAGATCGCCTCGCTGGAGACGAATCTGACGATTTTGCACCAGCGATACAAGGAGACCTATCCTGACGTGCAGACGGCAGAGAAGCTGCTGGCCGATGCGCGCCAGAAGCGCAGCGAACTGCTGAAGGAGCAGGCTGCCAAGCCCGCGGAGGTTCGCAAGATTACTAACCCGCAAGCTCTCCGGGATTCGCAGGCGGTGACAGCGGCCATTGAGCGTGTCCAGGCCCAACTGGCAGCGAAGGATATCGAGATGCAAGAGTATCAGAAGGATCTCTCGCGCACCAACGAGGCCATCAAAAGCTACGAGGCTCGCATCCAGTCCGTCCCGATAGGCGAGAAGGAATACGGCCAGTTGCTGGCTGACGTTGATCTGGCGCGGCGCGAATACTCCGATCTCAACATGAAATACGCGAGTTCGCGGATCGCCACAAACCTAGAGAACCGGCGCCAGGGCGAGACTCTGGAACTGCTCGATCCGGCAAGCCTTCCGCAGACTCCGACGCAGCCGAAGCGCTACATCATCGTTGGCGCTGGCCTGGGCTTCGGCCTGGTCGCCGGGGTCCTGATCGCAGGGGTTCGTGAGATCAAGGACTCGTCGCTGAAGAACCTGAAAGACGTGCGTGCTTATACACAACTGCCGATTTTGGGCAGCGTGCCGTTGCTCGAAAACGATCTGGTGGTGCGGCGGCGGAGGCGCCTTGGCTGGCTTGCCTGGTCGACGGCGTGTCTGGTGTCGATTCTGATCATGTCGGGTTCGATTTTGTATTACTACGCCACCCGGGTTTAGCCCGGAGCCTGTTAGTGTCCGGAGCTAGCCTATGAGTCGAGTTCACGATGCACTGCGCCGAGCTGGAAACGATGTCGATCCGGCTCAGCCTCCCGCACGTTCCGCGGTTGTCACCGCCGTTTCTGGTGCCATGCAGGCAATCGCACCCGCTGCTCCGGCGGAGACGCCGGCCGGTGAACAGGGTCTGTTGGCTCGAATTGCCGATGTGCCTTTCCACCCTTCGGCCGAGGCGTTGCTCATTGATCCGGAGCACCCCTACGAAGCTCCGACCGAAGAGTTCCGAACCCTCCGCACGCGCCTGAACCACCTGCAAAGCCTACAGCCAATCCACAACGTGGTCGTCACGAGCGCATCTCCCACCGAGGGCAAGTCGTTTTCAGCCGTGAATCTGGCGCTGGCTCAGGCGCAACTGACCGGCAACGTGACGCTCCTGGCGGATTTCGACCTCCGCCGTCCGGTGTTGCATTCGCTGTTCCGCTTCCCGCGTACGCCCGGCATCACGGACTACCTGCTCGGCCGAGCGCAGCTTCATGAAGTCATCCGACACATTGCTGGGACCAATCTCTACATTCTGCCCGCTGGCGAGGCGGTGCTCAATCCACTCGAGCTGCTCAATCTGCCCGAGGTGAAGCGGCTACTTGATGAACTGCCCTCGATCTTCAACTGGGTGATTCTCGACAGCCCTCCGCTGCTGTTTGCAGCCGACGCGAATCTTCTGTCGACGCTGTGCCACGGCACGATTCTCGTCGTACGCGTTGGTTCGACCACGGTCGATTCCGTTACGCGGGCTATGCAGTCGCTCTGCCAGAACAACGTCCTCGGCATCATCGTCAACGGGGCGCGCCGCGGAGAGCTGTATAGCAAGTACAGCTACTACAACAACTATTACAACGAGCATGCGCCGGAGGAAAAGGTTGAGCCGGCTCCGGAGACGGAAAACTGAGAACGGCCTTCGAGTGACTTTTGGGTTGGCGAGCGCCCGAGATTATACGTGCGGGTGATCGGGATCGAGAGGGGGCCGTGTGGCTCAGGCTGTCGCAGGGACGAGCTGCCGGGAGCCCGTGGCCGGGCAATCGGGTGCCGGAGCGGCGCGGGGCGTAGTACGTCTCCCGCGGGGGGGACTCTGCCCAGGTTTGGGTTGCGAGGTGGAAGGGGAACCCGTGTCGCCGGCGAGCGGCGCTTCCAGGATCATCCAGCGGCATGGGTGCCTGTCCGTGTCGAGTTATCGACCCGGGAGCGGGGGACGACCGTTGCGATGCCTTCCATGCCGCTTCGGAACGCCTCTTCGGGCTCATGCTGACTTCTGTGAGGGCCTGCTGGCGGGATCTCAATCAGCCAAAATACGGTTGCCGGCGCAGCACCAGCGCGGGCCGGGCAAGGGAGTTTGGGGGACGCCCAGCGGGCCAAATTCGAAAACGGCAGGCACCGAGCTTCGTGGTAATTCTTTACTTTCAAGCATATAAGATGTTACGCTGGAAAACTTAATGCGTATCGTTGACCTGATCCAACGCAAGCGGGACGGCGAGGAGCTGACCCCGGAAGAGATCGCACGCTTTGTCGAGGGTTATACCGGCGGAGAAATCCCCGACTATCAGGCATCGGCGTTTCTCATGGCGGTCTATTTTTCGGGAATGTCGGACCACGAAGTCGATGCATTGACACACACGATGTTTGGCTCGGGCGCGATCATCGACCTCAGTGACATTCCCGGGATGAAAGTCGATAAACACTCGACCGGCGGCGTAGGTGACAAGACGAGTCTGATCGCGGCGCCGATTGCGGCGTCGGCGGGCGTGATTGTGCCGATGATGTCGGGTCGCGCGCTGGGTCACACCGGTGGGACGCTCGACAAGCTGGAATCCATTCCCGGCTTTCGCACGGATTTGAGCATCGACGAGTTTCGCGCGCAGCTTGCTTCGACGGGCTTGGCTTTTATCGGGCAGTCGGCCGAGGTGGCCCCGGCCGATGGCAAACTGTACTCGCTGCGCGATGTCACGGCGACGGTCGAGTCGATTCCGCTGATTGCTTCCTCGATCATGTCGAAGAAGCTGGCCGAAGGCATTGCCGCTTTGGTGCTCGATGTGAAGGTTGGCTCGGGCGCGTTCATGAAGCGGCAGGTGGAGGCGCGGCGGCTTGCGCAGATGATGGTGGGCATCGGGCGGCGTGCGGACAAGCGGGTGCAGGCGTTGATTACCAGCATGAGCCAGCCCCTGGGTTATGCGGTGGGCAACGCGCTCGAAGTGATGGAAGTGTCGCAGACGCTGCAGAACGCCGGCCCGCAGGACCTCACTCGCGTTTCGCTCGAGTTGGCTTCGCGGATGATCTTCCTCGGCAAGGTGACGGCGACGCTCGAAGAGGCGCGGGAGGTCGCGCAGCGCAAGCTGCTCGAGGGCGCCGGGTATCTTAAATTCAAAGAAGTGATCACCGCGCAGGGCGGGAATGCCCAGGTGTTGGACCGCTTCGAGCTGCTTCCGAACGCGACCGGCGTCCGGGAAATCCTTTCTCCTCGCGCGGGTTTTGTGAGCGCGATCGAGGCAGCCTACGTTGGGCAGGCGGCGGCGATGATCGGCGGCGGACGGGCGACGAAGGACGACACGATCGACCCGGCCGTGGGTGTGATCCTCGAAGTGAAGACCGGCCATCGTGTGGATTCCGGCGGCGTGTTGTGCCGGCTCTACTACACCAACGACGCCAACGTTGACGAGGCGGCGGACTTGATCGAGGACGCCTTCCGCATTTCGGCCAATGCGCCCGAGGAGCGGGACCTGATCCTTGAAGTGGTGAGCTAAGCGCGGCTCCGGAGATGGGTCGCTACACGGGATTGCTCGGGTTGGCGACGATTCTTATCCTTTGCGTGGCGTTCTCCAAGCACCGCCGCGCGATTCTTCCCGCCACGGTCCTGTGGGGTCTCGGGCTGCAATTCCTCTTCGCGTTTCTGGTGCTCAAAACCGGGTTTGGGAGAGTCTTTGACGCGGCCAGCGTCGGGGTCAATGCTCTGCTGCACTACTCCGAGGCCGGCAGCCGGTTCGTATTCGGCGACAAGCTGGGAGCGAATTCGCCCGAGTTCGGCGTCATCTTCGCCTTCCAGGTACTGCCGATCATCATCTTCATCGCAAGCTTGTTCTCGATTCTTTACTACATTGGTCTGATGCCGCTGCTGGTGCGCGGCATGGCGGTGGTGATGCAGCGCGTGATGGGAGCCAGCGGCGCCGAGGCGACCAATGTCGCCGCAAGCATTTTCATGGGCCAGACGGAAGCCCCGCTGACCATCAAGCCGTTTCTCGAAGGCATGACGGAAAGCGAACTGTTCACGATCATGGTGAGCGGCATGGCCCACGTGTCGGGCGCGGTGATGGGCGCGTATGTGTTGATGGCGCATGTGGACGCCAAGCATCTGCTCACGGCCGTGATCATGACGGCGCCGGCGACGATCCTGCTCGCGAAGGTGCTGATTCCGGAAACCGGGAGGCCAACGACGGCGGGCGGCGTGCCCATCGTGGTGGAAAAGCCGGGTGTGAATCTGATAGATGCGGCGGCGCGCGGTGCCGGTGACGGTCTGCATCTGGCGCTGAACGTGGGCGCGATGCTGATCGCCTTCGTCTCATTGATCGCGCTGGCCAACGGGATTCTCGGCAACGTTCATCTCTCACTCGAACGCATTTTTGGATTTGTGTTCGCTCCGGCGGCGTGGCTATTGGGCGTGCCGTATCACGACTGCGCGACTGTGGGTAACCTGCTGGGTACGCGTTTGGTGTTGAATGAATTCGTGGCGTTTCAGGAGTTGGGGCCCATAAAGGCATCGCTCGATCCCCGTTCGTTTCTGATTGCCACGTATGCGCTCTGCGGCTTTGCCAACTTCAGCTCGATTGCAATCCAGATCGGCGGCATCGGCGCGCTGGCGCCGTCGAGGAAAGCGGATCTGGCGCGGCTTGGGCTGCGCGCGGTGGCTGCGGGAACAATGGCGAATTTCATGACTGCCTGTATCGCCGGTATGCTCGTCTAGAGACCGGCGATCGCAGTGAAGGAGAAACAATGCAATACGTACGTCTTGGAACGACGGGCCTTAAGGTTTCCCGCATCTGTCTCGGCGTCATGTCGTATGGTTCGAAAAAATGGCGCGAGTGGGTGCTGGAGGAAGAAGACAGCCGGCCTTTCCTGAAACGGTCCCTCGATCTGGGCATCAACTTCTTCGACACCGCCGACATGTATTCCACCGGCGTGAGCGAGGAAATTCTGGGCCGCGCGCTGCGCGACTTCGGTCCCGGGCGCGATCGGGTGGTGATCGCGACGAAAGTGTTCAATCCGATGGGTGACGATCCCAATCAGAAGGGGCTTTCGCGCAAGCACATTCGCCATGCCATTGACGACAGCCTGCGCCGTTTGGGCACCGACTACGTGGACCTATATCAGATCCACCGGCTGGACCCGGAGACGCCGATGGAGGAAACGATCGAGGCGCTCGACGATGTCGTTCGAAGTGGCAAGGCGCTGTACGTGGGCGCGTCGTCGATGTTCGCCTGGCAGTTTGCGCGGATGCTGGATCTCGCATCACACAGCGGCAAGGCGCGGTTTGTGACGATGCAGAACCACTACAACCTGGTCTATCGCGAAGAAGAGCGCGAGATGATTCCGCTGTGCCTGGATCGGGGCATCGGTGTGCTGCCGTGGAGCCCACTGGCGCGCGGGTTTCTTGCGGGCGGGCGTCGCAGGCAGGACTATGGCGACACGGTGCGCGCAAAGACCGACGATTACGCCAAGGGCCTCTACTACCAGGATTCCGACTTTACCGTGGCGGATCGGCTCAAGGAAGTCGCGGCAAAGCGCGGTCTGCCGATGGCGCGCGTCGCTCTGGCCTGGCTGCTCGCCAAGCCGGGCGTGACCGCACCGATCGTGGGTGCGACGAAGATGGAACATCTCGAAGAAGCGGTCGCCGCGCTCGACGTTAAGCTCGACGCCGGGGAGATCGCCGCGCTCGAGGAGCCCTACTCCCCGCATCGCGTGCTGGGACACTCTTAAGCGGTCCGTGCGAGGCTGGCCGCAATCTGCGGCGAAGCCCAATAGGCGAT
>VFSW01009261.1_pt1 | contig 14069 bp, 11 predicted proteins | sample 5358111 | NCBI WGS metagenome assembly VFSW01 (sample SAMN11554181, study PRJNA540505) | mine drainage metagenome | isolation source: sediment from site ElyBrook_90M | place: USA: Ely Copper Mine, Vershire, VT | collected 2017
TTTAGGCGGAGCGCGGCTGTGTTCGACGGAGCGTGAAAGGGTCAGTTAAGGATATGGGAATATGCCCATATCCTTAACTGACTCCTTAAATGATCTTTTTGCGCAAAGGCTTCGTCATTCGCCGCTTGCAGGTCCATGTCGGGACGCCATCCTTCGCTAAAGCTGCGGATGGCGGGTGCTCGCGGCTCACTCCTCGCTTTGCGCAAAAATCTGCTGCGCAGCCGCTTCCCTCTCAACGGCATGGATACGGCTCAGGCTGGGCGCTTCTCGCTTTTTGCAGCGCCGTCGGCGCGAAATCTTTATAGTACACCGCTTCCTCTGAAGTCAAAGCCTCGTAGAGGCGACATCTGATTTGACGACACTCGGAATATGCCGATTCTACGGAGCTCGTCATTCGTTGGATGTTGTTGATCTATAAATATTTCGCTCCTAGCAGAGCTAAACGACCAGTTATCCGCCCAAAAATCGATCCATGGGTTTAAGCGTCTTGAGGATTTCGATCTGCTCAACTATGCTGGGATATGACCGCATTCCCGGTAAACGCAGAAAAGTCACAGCAACTCGCCGAGCGAATGGCTGCATTGGGGGTGCGTGATTCCGATATTGAAGAAACGTTTGTCAGATCGGGCGGGCACGGCGGGCAAAATGTGAATAAATCGGCGACGTGCGTGATGCTGCTCCACCGCCCAACCGGCCTGCAGGTGAAGTGCCAGGAAACTCGCCAACAGGGGCTCAACAGATTCATCGCCCGCCGAATACTACTCGACAAAATTGAAGAACGGCAGACCGGGCAAGTGGCGGCCGAGGTGTCCCGAATTGAAAAGATACGCCGGCAGAAGCGCAAAAAAAGCCGCGGAGCCAAGGCGCGGATTCTTGCCGACAAATCCCATCGCGCGGTCAAGAAAGCCTCCAGGCGCAACGTTGGGGATTTTTAATGGTCAAGCGGAGTCATCCCGTGCGCGCGCAAGCTGGCTGAACTCTCGGCTTCGTGAAGCGGGCGGGTGGACAAGATTCTTCGTTTCCTTTGTTTCCTTGGTGTAAAAAGTCTCATGCGGCCTCTCTTTTAAGAAAGGCGATCAAGCGGAGAAACAAGCCGCGGGATCGAAAATGTCGCTGATTGCAGCTGCCGTGTTACCATTTTTGCAGTTGCTTCAATGCCTCATAATCAACAATGTAGCCGATGTTGCCACTTTTTGGGATTATATAATGATTTGATCTCGCCACCGCCGCACCGCAGGAAGTGCTCGATGCCGCTCCTGGCGGAGCTTGGAATTTTTTTTCGGCCGTTTCTACAACGATGCCGCGCCTACGGCGCTGGGCCCGGCGGCGGACCTTTGCGCCAGTCTCCCCATTTGCTTACCGGCGATTTTCTGATATGTTTGGGGCAAAAGGAAGTCACCTCTCTATGATGCAGGATACCGTATCGAAAATCGAAAGCCGGATCCAAAATTCGGACGCGCTTGGGAGTGAGCAGCGCGAGGAGTTGTTGAAATTGCTCGGGCAGCTTCGCGCCGAGATCCACACCCTGTCGAAAACCCACCAGGAAGAAGCGGAAAGCATCGCGGCCTTTGCCGAGGCGTCCACGCGGGAGGCGATGCGGACGCGGCGGAATGAGGAGACACTGGGCCATTCCATTGGGGGCCTTCACTCCTCCGTCACGGAATTTGAAACCACGCACCCGGGATTGGCTGGGGTTGCCAACCGGATTGCCACTTTGCTGGCGAACATGGGAATTTGAGCCAAGACAAGTCAACAGCATGAAATTCCTTAAAGTCATTTTTATGGGCTTTTGGAGCCTGATTTTTGGGGCCAAGAAATTGTGGGCCGCGAAAAATAAGGCGCCCGCCAAGCCCCGGATGGTGCTCAAAGGACGCCATGCCCAAATGCACATGGCCGCCCGGCGCGGGAATGTGGAGGCGCAAGTGGAATTGGCGACCTGCTACGCGGAGGGGGATGGGGTGGAGCAAAATTACACGGAAGCGGCCCATTGGTTCGGCGAAGCCGCCAAGCTGGGCGATCAGCGCGGCCAATTCAGCCTTGGCGTCTGTTACGCGAACGGGCAGGGCGTCGCCCAGGATTATGAGCAGGCGGTGGCGTTGTTCCGTGAAGCGGCCGAGCAAAACAACATCGGCGCGCAAGTGAGTTTGGGCCTCTGTTTGCAGAAAGGCTTGGGAGCTTATCCAAGCCCGAAGTAAGCGGTGTTCTGGTTCCGCAAAGCCGCCGAAGCGGGCGATCCCGCAGGCGAGATGAGCCTGGGAGCGTGCCTGCAAGCGGGCGAGGGCGTGGAAAAGGACGAAAAGGAAGCGGTCGAATGGTACCGGAAGGCAGCGGTAGCCGGAGTGGCTGAGGCGGAATTCAACCTTGGCCGTTGCTTCCAGCAGGGTTCCGGGACGGCTATCGACGAGGCGGAAGCGTTCAAGTGGTTTTCCTCCGCGGCGGCCAAAGGATTGCCGCTGGCGGAATTTGAGGCGGGCCTTTGCCACTGGCACGGGCGCGGAACTGCGGTGGATTTGCCGGAGGCTTACGCGTGGATGAGCCTGGCGGCCCGGCGCGGCATCCCCAACGCATCGCAAATGGCCGAGGAATTGAAGAGCGAAATGTCGGCGGAGCAATTGGAGAATGGCGCAGCCAGGCTTGAGGGGGTGGATCCAAACCACGCCTCTGCGAAGTCGGAAAAGGTCGAGATCGAAACCATCATCGAACCAAAGTTTGCGCCGCAATAAAAAGCAATAAAAAAAGTGGTTGCAACGAGCATGTGACATCTCGTAGAGTCGCAGCCGTCATTGCGTCCGGCACGGATCGACTCGCCCGGGCGCGGTGCCAGCCCAATGCCCGGAAAACCATTACGGTGGCCTCAGCAGGCCTCCAAACGTGCCAGTGGCGCTGCCTGCGGCCAGCGTTTGCCCGGCTTCACCCTCATAGAACTTCTGGTGGTGATCTCTATTATCGCGATCCTCGCGGCCCTTTTGCTGCCGGCGCTGGCGAAGGCGAAGGATCAGGCTATACGGACGTCGTGCAAGAACAATGAGCGTCAGCAATTGCTGGCGTTCATCATGTACGCGCACGAGAGCAGGGACTATCTGCCGCTGGACATCGGCGCTCATCAACCGTGGGACCTGGCTTATGGCGATGGAAGCTCGCTGGCGGCCTACGGCGCGCCTTACAAAGTCTGGTATGATCCGGGATTGTACGGGAAGTTTTCGGATGGTGATTTGCTCCAATCCTGGAATAATGCCGCCATCGAATTCGACGGTGACGAGGTTCTGCGGGTGGTGGGTTATGCGCTGACGCTCCCGGGCGTGAGCATGTATGAGACGGCATCAGGATTTCTTCTCGCCACGAATATCAACGCGCGCCTGCGAAGCGAGCCAATTGTCGTTAGCGGAGTTTCATACCCAATTCGCGCATCGACACGCGTTTTGCTGGCGTGTTGCACGATTAGTCCGGGCGGGTCCATGTCGGCGAACTATAACGTGTTCAAGAACTATCGGTGGACGGATATTCCACATACAGACGATCCAGACGTGCCGGTGCTCAAATCGTTCACCAGCGCGCACATGATGAATGCGAAAATCCCCGCTGGCGGAAACATCGGCATGTTCGATGGGCATGTGGAATGGCGGCCTTTCCAGCAGTTTACCATTCGCGCCGGCACCGACAGCGCCGGCCCGTGCTTTTATTATTAAACGCCGCCTTCGCCAGCGTGTCTAATTTCGTATGGATAAATCAAAACCGGTTGGAGTTGAGCGCTGGAAGAATCTCGCTCGCGAAGCTAAATCATTGCTGTTGATGATTTTGGTTTTGATGGCGGTTCGCTCGGCCATTGCGGATTGGAACGATGTCCCCAGCGGTTCGATGAATCCGACCATTGTCCAAGGCGACCGGGTCTTCGTTAACAAACTGGCCTACGATCTCAAGGTGCCGTTTACGACCTGGCATATCGCGACGTGGGGAAGCCCGAAGCGCGGCGACATCATCGTCTTTTTTTCGCCCGTGGACGGAACGCGGCTTGTAAAGCGCGTGGTGGGCTTGCCCGGCGACAAGGTCGAGCTTCGGGAAGAACGCCTTTTTGTAAATGGGCAGCCGGCGGATTATGAGCCATTGCCGCAAGCAACCGGGCGCGACGTTCCGTCCGACAACGATGGCGAGCGGGTTTACACCCGCGAAAAGCTGATGAACAGCCCGGCCCACCCCCTGACCATTCTGCCGGAACGAGCAGCCCGCCGGACATTTGGCCCAATCCCGGTGCCCGAGGGCCAATATTTTGTGATGGGTGACAATCGCGATAACAGCAACGACTCGCGTTTTTGGGGGACTGTTCCACGGGATAGAATTTTGGGGCGCGCCGTCGGAGTGGTGATGTCGCTCGACCACGAGCATTGCTTCGAGCCGCGCTGGCATCGGTTTTTCACTGAGTTGCTGTAGCGTAATTCTCCCGCATTGCCGCCTGCTGCCTCGGGCCTATCTTTTGGTGGAGGCAGCTATGAGAACACAAAAATGGTTCGCGGTGATGGCGGTGATTTCGATCTTCCCTTTTATTTCCAATGCGCAGGACGACAATTTGCCCAGGGCGAGGACAGGCCGCGCTGTGGCGTTGCGGGTGAATCCTTGGAATCAAAACTCTGTGGCGTGCGGCGACACGGGCTCCGCGTTTCTAAACGGCGGCAAGCACGAAAGCTCCGAAGTGAAAGCAACTCCAGTTCCGGGCGTTTCCGCACAGGATTTGTACGCGGTGACGGATGGGGCGAGTGGCCAGAATCATTCCAAAGCATCTTTGAATCGCTTGGACATCGCGTTGGGTTCGCACCATATCACCGCGCTTGAAGTCCAGACCGAAGCCATGGCCAGCGGCGACTTGGCGGTGGTTCCGCTGCATGGAAAAACAACGGTGAAGGGCCTGACGGTGGACGGGCAGGCCATCGCCGTGACCGGCGAACCAAATCAATCCGTCGTGCTGCCGGATGGCTACGTCCTGATTGACGAGGAGATCGCTGAAGGCGGCGAGCATTTTGGATCGATGACGGTGGTGGGATTGCGAGTTTTGGTGGATGGAATCGGGAGTGTGACCGTTGCCTCATCCACCGCGCAAGCTGCCAACACACCTGCAATCGCTGCAGAGAATCGTTAGAAGCGCCGCCAGGCGCGGCCTCATTGCAGAGCGCCGCGCCTCGGCTCCAGCAGCGCGGAATAGCTATTCCTTCAATTGCCCGGCGACAATTTCCCCGAGTTTCGCGGCATCGTGAGCCGAACCGCGCCCTTCCGCTCTCCGCACCGTGTTGTTCAAGAATGACACTGCGCGCAGATGAAGCTCTGTCCCTGTCAGCGTCGCGTGGGCGCCGATGGGCATCTGGCAGCCGCCCCCGATCGCCCGCAGCAGCGCCCGCTCGGCGGTGACGCATTGAAAGGTCGATTCATCATTCAACTCGCGGCAGAGCGAAGCCGTCTGCTCGTCATCGGAGCGAATTTCCAAACCGATGGCAGCCTGTCCAACACAAGGGAGCATTTCATCCGTCTCCAAAATTTTCGCCAGCAAACCCTCGGGAACATCCGCCCCGGATAATTTTCCGGCGGCGGAAATCTTGAATTTCAAGCGGCCAAGGCCGGCGGCGGCGAGAATCGTGGCGTCAAGCGCCGGGTCCTCGGCCAATTTGCGAAGGCGGCTGGCGACATTGCCGCGAATTTCCACCATCTTGAAATCGGGGCGCAACACCAATAATTGGGCCTGGCGGCGCGGGCTGCTGGTGGCCACGGTGAGGCCCTTGGGCCAATCGGCGAGTTTTGGGCCGGCGGCGAGAGATTTCTTGTAAACAATAACATCCCGCGCGTCCGCGCGTTTGCCGGCCACCGCGCCGAGTCTCAAGCCTTCGGGAAGTTCCGTCGGCAAATCCTTCAAGCTATGCACGGCGAGATCGGCCCGGCCCTTGAGCAGCGCCACTTCCAGCTCCTTCGTGAAAAGCCCCTTTGGCATCGAGGCGTCGGGTTTTGCCATCGACACGTTTAGAAATTTATCGCCGCTGGTTTTGATGATTTTCAACTCGAACTCCAGCTTGGGAAAGGTCTTCCGGCATTGGGCGAGGACGGCGTTGGCCTGGGCGAGAGCGAGGGCGCTGCCGCGGGTTGCGATGCAAATGGTTTTGCCTTTCATGCGCTGGCTTTGCCCATGTCGGGCAGGGGATGGCTGGTCGGTCTCGCGCTGCCTGCGTCCGGCAGCAAGGCCGCCGCTTTCTCTGATATGATGGCCTCGCAGCGCGCGATTTCCTGCTGGCGCTGCTTCAAATAATCGCCCGCGATGGCCTGCAAATCGTCGATGTTGTAGAGGTAAACGTTGTCCAGGAAATTGACCGACGGATCAATGTCGCGCGGGACGGCAATGTCAATAAGAAGAAGGGGCCGGTTCTTGCGGAGCTTCATCAGCGGCTCCAATTTCGCGCGGTCCAAAATGCAATGCGGGGCGGAGGTGCTGCTGATGAGGATGTCGATGTTCGCGAACTCCGCCGCCCAATCGTCAAAACTCACCGCGCGCCCGCCCAGCTCCGCCGCCAGCGCCACCGCGCGATCGTGCGAGCGGTTCGAGACGAGGATGCTTTGGGCGCCGCGGCTCAAGAGGGCCCGGGCGGTCTTCTCGCTCGTCTCACCGGCGCCGATCACCATGACCAAGTGCCGGCTGAGCGTGCTGAAAATGCGTTCCGCCAATTCCACCGCCACCGATCCCACGGAAACGCTGCCGCGCTGAATGTTGGTTTCGGTGCGCACGAGTTTGGCGACGTTGAAGGCGCGCTGGAAGGCCTTGTTGAGAGAAGCGCCGGTGTGCTTGTGGCGCAGCGCGGTGTCGTAGGCTTTCTTTAGCTGGCCGAGAATTTCGGTTTCGCCCAGCACCATCGAATCGAGGCCGCAGGCCACCTTGAACAGATGCTCCAGGCCGCGTTTTCCGCCGTGCCCGTAGATTTCGCCATCCGGCGCGCCTTGAAATTTGTGGTAATCCAGCAGGAACTGCCGCATCTGCGCCATGGCCTGAATCTCCGGCAGATCGCTGACCGCGTAAATTTCGACCCGGTTGCAGGTCGAAAGGATGACGGCCTCGCGAGCCAGGCCGCTTTTGCGCATTTCCTCCAAGGCGGTGGGAATGGCCGCCTCCGCAAAGGCGAAGCGCTCCCGTTCGTTGACAGGGGAGGAATGGTGGCTCACGCCGATGACAACAAGAGCCATGCTAGAATTTGTGCGACGGAGAAAGCAGATTCACTCCCCAGAATGTCAGGACAACGAAGGCGAAGCCCGCCACCGCGCCCCAGGCGAATTTGCGTCCAGTCTGGGCAAAGCGCCCGTGCAGGACCAGCAGGGCCAGATAAAGCCCCCAAACGAGCGCTGACCAAATTACCTTTGGGTCGCCGCCCGCCCGCAATTCCGGCCGGCTCTTCAGCAGCGCCGGGATCAGCGCCAGCCCCGCCGTCAACAAAATGAACCCGGCCCACAGGAGGCGGCTGGTGATTTTTTCCAGGCGCTCAATGGGGGGCATGATGGAGCCGAGGGCGCGGAGGCGATTGAATTTCAAATTGTGCTCCTGGCTCAAATACATGATTCCCGCCACGCAACTCAGTCCAAAAGCGCCGTAGGAGAGCAGGGTCAGCGCGGCGGGCAGGCTGACTACGCCGTTGGCGGCGGCGAACGGGTGAGGCGCCGTGTGCGGGGTGTCCAATCCCGGCATGAGCGCAAAGACGCCGATTCCAAATATGACTGGCGCGGCAAAAGCGCCGAGAAACCGCAAGCGCGGCCACAGGCCAAGCACCAGATAGGCGGCTACGATCGTCCAATCCACGAAAGTCATGGCTTCGTAGAGATTGTGAACGGGGCATTCCTGCAGCGAGAATCCGCGCATGAACATCGCCTTGGTGTGCAGGGCAAGGCCGGCCAGCAGCAAGGCGTAATTGATGTGGTCATGCGTCCGAAAGCCCCTGCGCCAAAGGAACAACGAGTAGAGCGAACTGAGGCCGTAAATGATTACGGCCAGCAAAAAGAAATGTCGGTCAGACCACCAGGACACGAGTATAACGATAATTGCCCTGGCGCCGTCCGCAAGGACGAATTCCGCCAACGGGGAGCAGCCGCAGATTGACGCGGATCAACACAGATAAAACCAAAGCAGACAGAACACAAACAGGACACTCCGGCGACCCGCATCAGTCCCATCAAATCCCATTCTTCCCATTAAACCGCCAGCGGATTCAGACCGGCCCAAAGCCGAGTGCTGAATGATCCGCTCTTTGAAAAATCTGTGTTGATCTGTGTAAATCTGCGGCCCATTCCCCGGTCATTTTTCCCCGAATGCGGCCTTGAACTGCGGCACCTTGCGCAACTGCTCAAAGTTGGCATCTTGGAGCAGGTGGTCGCGCAAATTCGGAACCTTTGGATCTTTTGCGATCTCGTTTTTGTTCAAATCGATTGCCTTCTTGAGAGATTCGATCGCCTGGGGAATTTCGCCCCGGTAGGATTGAATCGCCCCAAGGTTATACCAGGCTTGCGCCGAGTTCGGTTGGAGCTGGGTTAACTTTGTGACCGCTTGTTCGCTCTTGGGCATGTCGCGTATGCGCAGGTATGCGTCCGCCACGGACATCAGCATCGTCACGTCCGCGCCCGGGTAGTTCAAGAGTTGATCGAGGAGTTGTTCCGCGTTGTTGGTCTGGCCCTGGGCAATGAATTGCTGCACCTGGCCGAACGCCTGGCGGAGTTGGTCTGCGGCGCCACCGCCGGCCTTGTTGCGCTTCAATTCGTCAACCCACTGGCTGATTTGCCCGTTGTAAGGGTCAAGCTTGTGGCAGGTTTCAAGGATCAGAATCGCATCGTCGATGCGCGGCGGGTTTTGTTTCAGCATCAAATCCATGTAATGGAACACCGCTTCCGGGCTGTATGGGCAATACGCGAACGCCTGCTTGAACGCGAACTCCGCTTCCTTCGTCACCCGCGGGCGCTCGGTGGCGCTGCGGGAATTTTGCGGCAGCGAGCGCCATTGATAAATGCTGCTGGCAATGGAGCTGCGCAGTTTGGAAAACGCCTTCTGGCCGTCGTCATCGCGCACGAATTTCGGGTCGCCGGTGAAATGGCTTAGATCGTGGCGCAAATAGACTGCCTCAGCCCAATCGCAAATCTCCTTGACGGAGGTGTCGTAGGTAATCCAGTTGCCGATGGTGCGCGCGGAATACTCGCTCCAGAACGCGTGATCGCGGTCAATCGTCTCCTGGGGCAATTCCTGGATTGCAGTCCGGTTGATGTGCATGATGATGCCAAACGGCTCCAAATACGGATACATCCAGTCAAGCGGGAAGCTCTCCTCAACATAAAACTCGTGGTGCGGGTTATGGTCGAAAATGACCTTGGTGAGAAGGCCATTGATGCTCATCACCGCAACCTGGCCGGTGACTTGCACGCGCCCGGCTTGGTCCATGTGAACTTCCTCGTTCGGTTTGACTTCGCGCGGTTCATTCGGATGCGTTGTATCGTGCTGGAGACGGCGTTGGGCGTCGTAGATGTAATCGTTGAAACATTGAGCGGAATCATCGGGTGACGGGGTCAGGATTTCCGTGTCCGGGTAAACGCCGCCCAGACTTTTTGCGATGGCATCGGGATAGGCTTCCTCCAGCATCCGGCGGTTGAGCCGGACGACATTGTTAGGCGTTAGCGCCTGGCGGGCGGCGGCCTCCTGAATGCACGTCGGCAGCTTGACGCCTTGGAAACGGTCGGCGGAATAGATGTTTTCGCCGTCCAGAACCGCGTTGAGGTCGGTCGTCAACGCCGAGCGGAGCGCAGTTTCGTCCGCGCCGGAATCAACAAGCTGCTGGGTTGGCTTGCTGAGCCGGCCATAAAGATACTTGCCCAGAAGATCGGGGGAGCCATGAAGTTTGGCGGCGAGACTTTTGGCGCTGAGGAATTGATCGGGCTTGAGCCATGAGGTGCTCGTCCGGCGGCTTCGTTCCACCTTCGCGCCGATGCCTTCAAAAATGTCGTCCATCCAGCGCAGCCAGCGTGATTGGCCGTGGAAAATATTGGGCGCGCTGCCGGAAAGGAAGTTTTGAAAGAACGGGGGATCGATTTGCGTGTAACGATTGTATTGAGCCCGGATGTAATCGAGATACGTGTTATCCGCCAGCGCGTTTTGGGTGATGATGTAAACATCGCGCCGGTCGTAGTTGGTGTCCGCTTCCGGCTGGCAATCGTGCGGGATGAAGCTCTCGCAGAAAATCGTATATGTCGGGCAGAATCGGCCAGGGTCCGTGCCGCCGAAAAGGACGGCGTCGCGGGCCATTTCCGGATAAACCATCTTGCCCTTGGGGCCCTTCGCCGCCGCGTCGCGCAACTTTGCGTCGTAGGTCAACTGGCTATCCGGGCCCACGAACGGCGGCGTGAACATGTCATGGCCGAACCAGTAACCAAACCAATGGTTATGCTGCTCGCTCTTGTACCAGTGGGACATTCCCGAATACAGCGGCAGGAGCGCAAACAACCCCAGCGTCACGCCAAGGGGAGCCCGCTTGTTGTAAACGAACAGCGCCACAAGAAAGAGGACGGTCATCGCGACCAGCATGAGCGAGGCAATCACGGCCGAGCCGTATTGGTGCGGCGCGAAGGCTTGGGCGATATAATGGGGCAATTGGCCGAGCGTCATTTGACCCTCGAGATCTCCGCCAAAAAACGTCTCTTCTGTGATCAAATAAACAGAATAAAGCGCGAGGGCAATGGCAACCCCGGCGCCCGCGAATCCCCAGCGGCGGAATTTTTCGTAGTTTGTCGCCATGAACGCCGCAATGAGCGCGAGTCCATAACCGACCATCACCGCAACGACGGCGTGCGATGCCGTAAAAAACACCTTCACCAGTTCGGCGGTTTGGCGGTCGCGGGTCGGACTCAGGAAAATCGAGAGCATCACGCCCAGAAACGGGTAAATGGCCGCCACGGAGATAATCCAGGCCCGCTCGCGCTTCTGCATCTTGAAGAGGAAAACCAGCGGCAGAACAGCAAAGAACATGACCACCCAACTGTAAGCGTCTGCCACTCCTTCCACCAACATCTTGAGTTCAATGATGAAGTGGGGAAAGTCGTGAAAGACGTCCGTCGGGTTCAGTTTGTCATATTGGCCGCGGCTGATGGCGTGCCAGAAACCCTCCACCGTGCGCGGATAACCCCATTCCCTCGGCGGATTCGTCATGCCCGAGATGGCCTCGTAAAAATAGAATCCGGCGCCCAAGATCATGAGCGCGAACGCTACGATGGCGGTCACCGCTTCCGTCATCAAACCGCCGGTTGCAATCGTTAAGTAAACAAAGCCTGCGATTGATGAAAGGCCGACCGCGGTGAAGATCGTGTACACCATCGGGTTGGTGGAATCGAACATGCCGACCATGTGGGCGTGTTTGGCGATAACTCCCAGAATGTAACCAATGGAATTCAGCGCCAGCATGTCACGGCCGAGTTTTGGCGCACGCGCCGCCACCCCAATTTCGATTCCCATGATCGCCATGGTCAGCGTTTGGTGAATAGTCGAACAAATGCCGATGAAAAAGAACGCGAGATACAGGTAGCGCCGCTGGTGCGGGGCGTACATCCACCGCAGCATCATCGCCATCACCAACACCAGCCAGGGCACGCCAAACAATGAAATACGATTGATAACCACCGATTGCTGCCACATCGAGCTTCCCAGCGCCAGCATGAGGCCCGCCACAATGCCGGAGACGCTGCATATCGCCGATTCCCATTTGCCGGTCATCGATTTCAGATCTTCGATGCCTTCCATTAGCATGCTGCTGCCGCGAGACACGATGAGCGCCACGATGCCGCAAGCCGCCGCCGACGTGCTCGCTTCAGCCAGGGCCACGCGCCAGGCGATGTTCTTGAAGGGCACCAGCACCGTCCAGAACCAGGTGTAAATGGTCCAAAACGGGTAACCTGGCGGATGCGGAATGCCGGCGTAAAACGACGCCGTGCAAAGCTCGCCGGAGTCTTCCAATGTCACTTCCGGCGCAAGGCAGCAGAAATAGATTGTCCACACCACCGCGAAGGTGATCAGGGCGGTGAACCAATCAAGGCGCCGATAAAGGGGCGGCACGGCTCCCGCCGTTATGGAATGCAGAGTGGTAACCTTGGTCCCGGCGGCAGCAGCCTTGGCAGCAGGGGTGGCGTCGCCTTTAGCCGGCGCCCCCTGGGGCGGTTTCGGATTCGGATTCATCTTTTATTGTATCTACTTCGCTACGTGTTCCACCGGACTAGACACCGGAAACGGGTCATTTGTATAAATTCCTTTGCCCGCCGGGGCAATGAAGAAAAGCGACTAAGTTTTTGATTGTTTAGGCGGGGACGCCTCGCGAGGCGTCCGGGGTGGGGCGTAATTCATGCGCGGCCCATTGACATTTCCGCGCGCAACCGGACGCCTCGGCGAGCCGGCCCTACCTTGGGTTCTTCAGATATCCGCCCCCGCCCAAGTGTCGTTTGGAATCTCTCTGGCTGCGGGTTGAGTCTTTTGATCGTTTAGATATTCAATGATCGTGGCCACAGATTCCGCCACGGTCATTTTGTCAGTCGGCAATTGAATCTCCGCGGCATGAGGCGCCTCGTAAGGGGCGGAAACTCCCGTGAAATCTTTGATGACGTTCGCCCGCGCCTTGGCGTAAAGCCCTTTGGGATCGCGCTTCTCGCAAACTTCAACGGGCGCGTTCACGAACACTTCAATAAACGTCCCCGCCGGCATCAATTGCCGAACCATGTCACGATCCCCCCGATACGGCGAAATGAAGGCGGTGACGCAGACCACGCCGGCGTCGGCAAAAAGGCGGGCAGCCTCGCCCACGCGGCGGATGTTCTCCTTGCGGTCGCTGGCGGAAAAGCCGAGGTCGGAGCCAAGCCCGTGGCGGATATTGTCGCCGTCGAGCACGTAAACCTGGCGGCCCATGTTGAAAAGCTCGCGCTCCAATTCCACCGCGATGGTCGATTTGCCGGAAGCCGAAAGCCCTGTCAACCATACGACCCTTCCCGGATGCCCGTTGCGCAACTCGCGCTGCGTCGTGGTGACTTTGCCGTGGCTCCAATAAATATTATGGCTTTTCTGGGAGCTGTCCGAGGTGCGGCGAGGATAATTATCTGGAATGATGATGCCGCCGCCCGCCACCTCCAATCCGTCAACAATAACAAATCGCCCGGTGGCGATTATGTCGGCGTGGGTGTCGAAGGCAATGGGGCGTTTCGTGTGCAGAATCAATTCCGCCACCTCGTTGCGTCCCACTTGCGGTTCGGTTCTCGTCAATGTCTCGAGAGTGGACGAATCAATCACGCGCTCGATGCTTTCGATTCCGCATTCGGCTTCCTGCGTCGCCAGTTTGATCTTGTAGGATTTGTGCGGCGCCATCGGGGCGCGGCCGAGCCAGAACAGTCGCGCCTTGAACCGCGCCAATTCATACGGCGGATCCTTCTCCAGCGCCGCCACCGACCCGCGTTCGACGAAGACTTGTTCGGTCAGCGTAATTCCAATCGATTCCCCCGCCTCAGCGAAATCCGACGCTGGCGCATTCCAGCGCTCAATCGTCTTGACAGTGCTGACCTTGTTCGTCGGCGAAAAAACAAGATGATCGCCCACCTTGATTCTTCCGGCTTCGACGCGCCCCGCCAAAATGCGGCGGTGATCGAATCGGTAAACGTCCTGAATGGGAAAACGGAGCGGTTGGCCGGTGGGCGGCTGGGCCGGCTCGAATTGATCCAGCATCGCCAGGACCGTCGGCCCCTTCCACCACGGCATTTTTGCGCTGGGCTTCGCGATGTTGTCGCCGTGCTTGGCCGCGATGGGAATGAAGCAAGTCGGGGTGACGCCGACGGTCTGCAAAAATCCGCGAAAAGCCGTCTCGATTTCATTGAATCGCTCTTCGGAGTAATTCTGCAAATCCATTTTATTGACAAGCACCGCGATCTGCCGCAGGCCCAGCAAATTGAGCATGTAGCCGTGGCGGCGCGATTGCTCCTGGACTCCTTCGTTGGCATCAATGAGCAGCAGGGCGGCTTCCGCGTGGGCCGCGCCGGTGATCATGTTTTTGAGA
>VFSW01009262.1_pt1 | contig 14068 bp, 14 predicted proteins | sample 5358111 | NCBI WGS metagenome assembly VFSW01 (sample SAMN11554181, study PRJNA540505) | mine drainage metagenome | isolation source: sediment from site ElyBrook_90M | place: USA: Ely Copper Mine, Vershire, VT | collected 2017
CCCCGGGGCGCGCTGGCCCCCCCCGGCGCCCCCCCCGGCGCGCCGGCCGCGGGCCCCCCTGCCGCGCCCCGCGGCCTGTTCCTGCTCGCACCGGCGTTCTATATGCCGGGCTTCGAGCCATATACGCCGCACGATCCGGGTTGCCCGGCGGTCATCGTGCACGGTTGGCATGACGATGTCGTGCCGGCGCTGAACAGTATCTGCTGGGCGCGCGAACATCGTGCCGCGCTGCACATCCTCGACTCCGATCACCGGCTGCAGGACAGGATCCCGGAAATCACGCGGCTGTTGCGGGATTTCTTGACGACGCTCGCGTAAAGCGCCGCTACGGCGCGCCCGCGCTCGCGTCCGGCGTCGGCGGCTCCGTCTGGCCGAGCTCGCGCCAGCTTTCGCCGATCCGCTCGCCGCAGCGCCGGCCCATCGCGTCGTAGCCGGCGGACAGCGCGGCGATCGAGGCGTGCACGTAGATCTTGCCGGCCTTCGACTCCATAAACGACAAGATCGCCTTCAGATCGGAGTCGCTCAAGTCGCGGTAGCCATAGGCCAAATAGCGCGCGAGCGGTATTTTGAGGGATGCCTGCAGGTTCTCGTCGGCCGCGGCGTTCGCGCTCTTCGCGACGGCCTGCCGGGCGGTCTCCAAGTCGAGGCCCGAGCCGAGCGCGTTGCCCACCGCGATCGCTTTGCCGATCGCGACATAGATTTGCACCGCCGTCGTCGCCGACTGCTCCGCCGCGCCGATCCGCGCAAGCAGCGCGTCCCTGTTCGGCGTGGAGCGCACCGATAGTTTGCCGCTCGTGACCTTGTCGATCGTCGCTTCGTCGATCTCGGCCGATGCGGTGTCCGCCTGGACCATGCGCTTGCCGACGGTGCTCGAAAGGAATGCGAGCGACCTCTCGACCGTATGCCGATCAAGGTTCGCCGCGAACGCCGCGAGCGCCGGCGGTTCGAATACGTCGATGCGGAAGCCCCGCTTCGCGGCCGCGGTCACCGCGGCGAGCTGCTTGTCCGAGAGCTTGCGGGAAGATTCCGACGCGAACAGCGCGCGTATCTTCGACGGCATCGGCGCCAAGGACGCCCGCACCTGCTCGCGCAAACCCGCCGCGAGGTAGACCTCGCCTGCGCTGTTGATGTCGACCGCGGAGTCGGCGGCCAGCAGATTGGCGGAAAACAGGAGCAGCAACCAACATAAGCGGATCATCGCGATCTCCGAGTGACGGCCAGAGCGTGCCGATTGTACACTCTGCGCTGCGGCAGGCTGGCCGATCCGAGGTGCATCATGGACATGATAAAAGTGGGGATCCTGGCGCTGCCATTGGCGCTTTCGATCGGCTGCTCGTCCTCGCAGGAGTCCGCGCCGAAGCCGCCGCAGCCGACGGTTTTCGATCCCTTGACGCGGCAGGAACAGCGCGCCCGCGACGTGCAGAACACGATCGACCAAGGCGCCCTGCGCGAGCGCCGCGCGGTCGATGCCCAAGAACGCGGCGACGCCCCGCCGAATCCGTAGAGCCGCCAGTTGTACCCGATCGTCGCTGCTCGGCGGCTCTGGCGCGGGATCGTGCGCCGTACGCTCGGCGTATGGATCAAAACGACGGTCAAGCCGGACGATGCGGCCGGCAGCTTGGCGGCGCTGCCGCGGCCCATTTGCTACGTCCTGGAGCGCGACAGCCAGGCGGACCTGGCGGTCCTCAACGATACCTGCGCGCGCCTGCGGTTGCCGCGGCCGACGCGCCGCCTGTTGATCGCCGGGCGCCGCGCCGATCGTGCGTACTTCGAACTGGAGCGGCGCATCGGTTTCTTCGGCAACCGGACCGATACGCGCCCGTCGCGCTATCTCGCGCAGCTCGCCGCCGCCGCCGCCGCGCAGCCGGACTTCGACGTCGACCTCGTGCCCGTCGCCGTGTTCTGGGGACGCGCGGCGCACAAGGAGGCTAGCTGGTGGCGCCTGCCGTTCACCGAGAACTGGGTTTGGGCGGGGCGAATCCGCAAATTCTTGACGGTGCTCATCAACGGCCGCAACACGCTGCTGTATTTCGGCGAGCCGCTGTCGCTGCGCGAGGCCGTGAGGTGCGCGCCCGAAGGGGGCGCCGGCGCGCGCCGGATCGTGCGCGGCTTGCGCGCGACGCTGCGTGCGCAGCGCGCGTCCACGATCGGGCCCGATTTGTCGCATCGCCGGACCATCGTCGCGCAGGTGCTCGCGACGCGTGCGGTGCGAAGCGCGGTGCGCGCCGAGATGCGCGTGCGCGGATCAACGCGCCGCGCATCGCTCCTCGCCGCGAAGAAGTGCGCGGACGAGATCGCCGCGAACTACTCCCAGGCGTTCGTGACGTTCTTGTCGATGGCGCTCGGGCGGCTGTGGAACCGCCTGTACGACGGCGTCGCGTTCCAGCACGCCGAGAAGCTGCGCGAGATCGGCGACGGCGTGGAGCTCATCTACGTTCCGTGCCACCGCAGCCACATGGACTACCTCCTTCTATCCTACGTCATCTATCACAAGGGCTTCGCGATCCCGCACGTGGCGGCCGGCGTGAATCTCAATATGCCCGTCATCGGGCGCTTCTTGCGCAAGGGCGGCGCATTTTTCATGCGCCGCACGTTCAAGGGCGACGCGCTGTACGCGGCGGTGTTCAAGCAATATCTCGGCCTCATGATGGCGCGCGGGCACGCGCTCGAGTATTTCATCGAAGGCGGCCGCAGCCGGACGGGGCGCCTCCTGGCGCCGCACACCGGCATGTTGTCGATGACCGTGCAGAGCTATTTGCGCGATCCGCGCAGGCCCGTCGTCTTCCTTCCGGTCTATTTCGGCTACGAACGCATCGTCGAGGGGAGAACGTACATCGGTGAATTGTCGGGCGCGCCGAAGCGCAAGGAGTCGGCGCTCGGCCTGTTGAAGGCGATGCCGGCATTGCGCAGGCGATTCGGCAAGGTGTACGTGAACTTGGGAGAGCCGATCCACCTCGACGGCGCGCTATCCGAGCGCAATCCGCGATGGCGCGGGGAATCGGCGGGCGTCGAAGATCCGCACTTCGAGTGGGTCGGCCAATCGATCGACGACATCGCACAGAGGATCGTGACCGGCATCAACGCCGCGGCGGCCGTGACGCCGATCAATCTCGTCGCGATGGCGATGCTCGCGGCGCCGCGCCAGGCCTTGCCGGAGGCGGATCTGGCCGCGCAGATCGATCTGTACAAGGCGCTGCTGCGCGACGCGCCCTACGGCCCGCTCGTGACCGTGAGCGAAGAGAGCGGTGCCGAAATGATCCGCTACGCCGAGACGATGGGCATGCTCGAGCGCCAACACCATCCCCTCGGCGACATCTTGCTGATGAATGCCGCGAGCGCGGTGCTCGCGACCTATTACAGGAACAACATTCTGCACTTGTTCGCGATGCCGTCGCTGCTCGCCTGCTGTTTCATCGGCAATGCGGTCATGGGCGCCGCGGACATTCATCGGCTGCTGTGGCGGGTATACCCGTACGTGAGCGCGGAATTGTACCTGCGCTGGAGCGAGGCGGACGTCGGCGCGTATGTGGACACCCTGCTGGATGCGTTCGCGCGGCACGGACTCCTGTCATCGAACGAGGAGCGCGGCGATTGGCGGCGGCCGCCGCCGACCTCGTTCGAGGCGATGCGCCTGTCGCTGCTCGCGGCGGCTGCGATCCAGACGATCGAGCGCTATTATCTCGCAATCGCGCTCCTGCTCCAGGCGGGCAGCGGTGTCATCGGCCAGCAGGCGCTCGAGGAGCGCTGCCACTTGATGGCGCAGCGCATGGCGCTGCTCTACGGGTTGAATTCGCCGGAATTCTTCGACAAGAGCCTGTTTCGAAAATTCGTGGAGCTGCTGCGCCGGCGCGGAGTGGTTCAAGCCGCCGCGGACGGCAAGCTGGTCTTCGGCGATGCGCTGCTCGCGGTCGCGGCGGACGCGCAACTGGTCCTGTCGGAACAGATTCGCCACAGCATTCTACAAGTCACGCTGGCTTGAGCCGGGATCCGCAGGACGCGCGTCAATCCCAGGACGCGCGCCTTTGGACCTTGGTGTTGCCGCGGCGCTTCTTCGCCTCGATCCGCCGCTCCTTGGAAGCGCGCGTCGGCTTGGTCTTCTTGCGCGCCTTCGGCTCGATCAATGCCCGGCGAATCAGTTCGTCGAGCCGGTCGCGCGCGTCGCGCCGATTGCGCTCCTGGCTGCGCTCGCTGCGTGCGGTGATGACGATGCTGTCGTCGTCCGCGAGCCTTCGTCCGGCCAGGCGCCGCAAGCGCTGCTTGACGGCGGGTGCGAGCGTTGCGTTCGCGGCGAGTAGAAACCGCAGCTGCGCCGCGCTCGCCACCTTGTTGACGTTCTGGCCGCCGGGACCCGATGCGCGGATGAAGGTCCACTCGAGGTCCGCGTCCGGAATCTCGATGCCGATCATGCGTTCAGATCGGGGATCAATTGGCTCTCCAGGCGCGCGATCTGGTCCTTGAGGAGGAGCTTGCGCTTCTTCAGCCGCTTCATTTGAACCTCGTCGACCTTGAAATCCATCGTGAGCCGGGAAATGATGTCGTCGAGATCGCGGTGTTCGATACGCAGCCGGCGCAGGCGTTCGATGTTCTTGAACAAATCGGTGTTGACGTTGCTGGGTTCGTCGCTCACTTGAATGGCCGCCCGTGTCAGGTTATACGCCGTGGTTCTTCCATGCCGGAATCACGCAATCCGGTAGCTTAGCTAAGCGGCCGAGCGGATTCCAAGCGCGCTCCGGATCGTGGAAGTCCGAGCCGACGGTTGCGCAGAGGCCGTACCGCAGCGCAAGCGCGGCGCAGGCATCGATGTGATGCGCCGCATTACCACCGGTGACAACTTCGATCGCGGAGCCGCCGCTCTCCTTGAAATCCTCGAGCAAGCCGCGCCTTGCGCCCGACGACAGCGCGTAGCGCATCGGATGGGCGAGCGCTGCGCAGCCGCCCGCGCCGCGGATCCAGCCGACGACTTCGCCGAGCGCGGGCCAATCCGCGGCGATCGCCGCTGCGCGGCCGCGGCCCAAGTAGCGCCGGAACGCGTCTTCGATGCTTTTCGCGTGGCCTAATTTGACCAGTGCCTGCGCCACGTGCGAGCGCGTCGGCAGTCCTTCGGCGGACTGGCTGGCGGCTTTGATCTGCGCTCCCGGCAGGCCGATCGCCGCGAGATGGGCGCAAATTTTGTCGAGGCGCAGCCGGCGGCGGTCGGCCTGGGCTTCGAGCGCGCGGCGCAAAAGCGCGGATTCCGGGTCGATCCATAGGCCCAGGACGTGAATCGCCTGCGAACGCCAGGATGCCGAAATTTCGACGCCCGGCACCAGGCGCACGCCGAGCGGCTTGCCTGCGCGTGCGGCCTCCTCGAGGCCGGCGGTGCTGTCGTGGTCGGTCAGCGCCAATACGTCGACGCCGGCGGCGGCAGCGCGCGCGGTCAATTCGGCCGGCGACAGGGTTCCATCGGAGCGGTTGGAATGGGTGTGCAGGTCGATCATGGATTTCTTCCGATCCGGCCCCATCTAGCGACGGCATGGACTGGCCCAAAAGGGATCAAATGATGACGAACGAAATTCGAGCCGAACTTGCGGTGCGCGTCGACCCCGCGGATATGTTGCAGTACGTCTACGAGCTCATGGTCGGCGCCGAAGGCGAAGGCGCCGATACGTCGGCGCGCATTGCGGCGCGTCAATGGGGCGCGGATACGCCGGTCGCACATGCGGCGGAGCTGCGCTGGGGCGCCTTGAATCGGGCATTCGGCGATGCGCGCGTCCGCATCTGGACCGGCAGGCCGCAGGCCGATCAAATTCACGTACCGGCGGCGCTGATCGCGGCGGCCGGCGTCGCCCCGTTGGCGATGGCGGACGACGATGTCGTGTTCGACATCCCGACGCTGCTCGACGTCACGCTGCAGATGAGCGAGCCCGCGGGTCATGGTTGAGTCTGCGCGTCCGTTGCGTCGTAGCGCGGCAGAATCGCCGCATCGTTGAACGCGACGAAGTCGCCGTTCAGCAGACTCTCGCGGCAGTTGTACCGCAGCCGGTGGCCGTCGAGGCGGGTCACGCGGCCGCCGGCGGCCTCCAGGACGGCCTGGCCTGCGGCCGTGTCCCACTCCGACGTGGGACCGAAGCGCGGATACAGATCGGCATCGCCTTCGGCGATCATGCAGAATTTCAGCGAGCTGCCGACGCCCTTCGTCACATGACCGGTAAGAGCGCGCAGGTACGCGTCGGTTCTTGCGCTGGCGTGGGAGCGGCTACCGACCACGCGCAGCGGATCCTGCGGGCGCGAGACCCGGATCATCGCCGCGTCCTCGCCTTGCCGAACCCGGAATGCGCCGATGCCGGCGGCGCCCCAATACAGAACGCCGAGCGCGGGAGCCGCGACCACGCCGAGCACCGGTTCGTGCGCAACGACCAGCGCGACATTGATCGTGAATTCGCCGTTGCGCTTGACGAATTCACGCGTGCCGTCGAGCGGGTCGACGACCCACAATTGCGGCCAGGCGCGCCGCTCGGCCCAGGGAGCCTGCGCCGATTCTTCCGAGAGGACCGGGATGCTCGGCGTGAGCGCGGCCAAGCCGGCGAGGATGACGCGTTGCGACTCGAGGTCCGCGAGCGTCAGCGGCGAATCGTCGCTCTTCTGCACGACGGAGAACGCATCTCCGTACACGCGCAAGATCGCGTCGCCGGCGCGGGCGACGATCGGCATCAGCGCCGCCGCGAGGGAAGGTAGGTTGGTCATCGCTTGGTATCATACCGGCATGAGCGCACCCGCTGCAGTGGATTGGTCGGCGATCGATTCCGTGTTCCTCGACATGGATGGAACGCTGCTCGATCTGGCGTTCGACAATTGGTTCTGGCAAGACCTCGTTCCGAGCCGCTATGCCGAGTTGCACGGCATCGGCGTAGAGGAATCCAGGGCTCATCTGGCGCCGAAATTCGAATCAGCCTCCGGCACGATCGATTGGTACTGCATCGAATACTGGACGCGGGAACTCAAGCTCGACATCGGCGCGCTGAAGCGCGCCGCGGGCGGCGAGGTCAGGTTCCTGCCGGGAGCCGAGGAATTTCTCGGCCGGCTGCGCGACGCCGGCAAGCGGCTCGTACTGGTCACGAACGCGCATCCCGAGACGCTCGCGATCAAGGACGAGCGCGTCGCCGTGTCGCGGCATTTCGACGCGAGCTATTCGGCGCATCCGTTCCACGCGCCGAAGGAACATCCGGATTTCTGGAAGCGGCTGCGCGAGAAGGAGCGATTTTTGCCGTCGCGCACGCTGTTGGTCGACGACAGCCTTGCGGTGCTGGAATGCGCGCGCGGCGCAGGGCTGGCCTGGCTGCGCGCGATACGCCGGCCGGATTCGCGCCAGCCGCCCAAGGATACGAAGGATTTCGCGGCGGTCGACCGCGTTCTCGATCTTCTCTAGATTCAGCGGCCGCCGCCGTGCCGCTTGTGTCCGTGCGTGCGCGACGAACCGCCCGCGGGCCGCGCGCCGCCGCGGCTTCCGGCATGGCGCGGCGCGCGCTCGCGCCACTCGGCCGGCGGCGGCGGGGTCACCGCCGCCAAGTCCTCAGCAGTGATCGGCGCGCGCGGAATCTGATGGCCAATGTAGCGCTCGATGTCCGGCAGGGATATCGCATATTCCTCGCAGCCGAAACTGATCGCGTCGCCCTCGGCGCCGGCGCGCGCGGTGCGGCCGATGCGGTGCACGTAGTCCTCGGCATCGCCCGGCAGGTCGAAATTGAATACATGGCTGACGTCGGGAATGTGCAGGCCGCGCGATGCGACGTCGGTCGCGATCAATACGGCGACCTCGCCGTTGTGGAAGTCGCGCATCATCTTCAGACGCTTGTTTTGGGGCACGTCGCCGGATAATGCCTGCGCGATGAAGCCGTTCGCGGTCAGCGTGCGCTCGAGCGATTCCGCGACGCGGCGCGTATTGACGAACACCATCGTGCGGCGCGCGTCGATGCGGCGCAGGAGTCCGATCAACAGCGGGATCTTCTCCTCGGTAGAGGGGAAATACAGGACCTGGCGCACGCGGTCGACGGTCATCTTGTCCGGTTCGATGCGGATCAGGATTGGATTGTTCATGTGCTCATAGGCGAGTTCCATGACCCGGTGCGAGAGCGTCGCCGAGAACATCATGTTCAACCGCAACGTCGGCGCCGGAAGCCGGCGCAGGATGAAGCGGATGTCCTTGATGAACCCCAGGTCGAACATGCGGTCCGCCTCGTCGAGGACGGCGACCTGGACGTAGCGCAGGTCGAAGATGTGCTGCTTGAAATAATCGATGACGCGGCCGGGCGTGCCGATCAGTACGTCGACGCCCTCCTCGAGCGTGCGGCGCTGCTTTTCGTAGTCCACGCCGCCGAAGACGATCACGAGCTTGAGGCCCGTGTACTTGCCGATGGCCTCGGCATCGGAATGTATCTGCACGGCGAGTTCGCGCGTCGGCGCGATGACGATAGCGCGCGGCGCGTTCTTCGGGCGCTTCGGCGACGGCGGTTCCGTGAGCACGCGGTTGAACAGGGCGACGAGGAAGGCGGCGGTCTTGCCGGTGCCCGTCTGGGCCTGGCCGGCGACGTCGTGTCCGGCGAGCGCCTGCGGGAGCGTTTGGGCCTGAATGGGCGTGCAGCGGGTATATCCGAGCTCCGCGATGCCCTTTTTGACCGAGGGGGGCATGTTCAGGGAGTCGAAATTCAGTTGACTGAGATGAGAGTCTGACATTTTTTCTTCATGATCCGCGGGAGCTTGCAAAATGGTAGGTGAACGGTTAACAATACAACAAATCCGGAGCCGGTCTATCCGCTCCCATCACCGTATCACCGGTATCCTGTTAAGGTAATCAACACCGCTAAAGCCGTTGTATTGTGCCCGAACGGCCGCGCATCGTCACTTCGCGCGGGTTCCGGCCCTTCTCTCCCCGAATACAGCATCTCGCGCAAACGAATCCAAATCTCCTCAAGGAGGACTGTCCGCAGTGAGTAATCCAAGTATCGTCCACACCAGCGACGCGACGTTCGACAAGGACGTGCTGAAATCCGATAGACCCGTGCTGCTCGATTTCTGGGCCGAATGGTGCGGGCCGTGCAAAATGATCGCACCGATCCTCGAAGAAATCGCCGAACAGTACAAAGACAAGGTTCGGATCGCGAAACTGAACATAGACGAGAATCCGGCGACACCGCCCAAGTTCAACATCCGCGGCATACCGACGCTGATTTTGTTCAAGAACGGCACCGTCGAGGCGCAGAAAGTCGGGGCCGTGACCAAGTCGCAGCTCGCCGCATTCCTGGACAGCAACCTGTGAGAGGCTACTTAGGCAATCAGTCGCGCGGCGGCGGACAGGGCGGCGGCCAGGGCGGCCAGGGCGGCCAGGGCGGGGGACAAGGCGGCGGCGGGCGCTCGCGCTCCAACCGGCAGCGCAACGGCAACGTGGGCACCGGCCGTCCGCCGCACGAGGACTACGGCGATCTGCCGGAGGGCGGCGACGATCTGGAAATCATCGCGCCGACCGACCTCGCGCGCAGCCGCAGTTCGATGAATTTGACCGAACTGAAGAAGCGTCCGATCAGCGATCTGGTCAAGCTCGCCGAGACCATGGGCCTCGAGAACATGGGGCGCTCGCGCAAACAGGACATCATATTCGGGGTGCTGAAGGCGCACGCGCGCAAGGGCGAGGACATCTACGGCGACGGCGTGCTGGAAATTCTCCAGGACGGCTTCGGTTTCCTGCGCTCTTCGGATTCGAGTTATCTCGCCGGCCCCGACGACATCTACGTGAGTCCGAGCCAGATCCGGCGCTTCAACCTGCGCACCGGAGACTCGATCTCCGGCTTGATCCGCCCGCCGAAGGACGGCGAACGGTATTTCGCGCTGCTGAAGGTCGGCGAGATCAATTTCGATTCGCCCGAAAGCTCGCGCGGCAAGGTGCTGTTCGAGAACCTCACGCCGCTGCACCCGACCGAGCGGCTCAAGCTCGAGCGCGGCAACGGCTCGACCGAGGATCTGACCGCGCGGGCGATCGATCTGGTCGCGCCGCTCGGCAAGGGCCAGCGCGGGCTGATCGTCTCGCCGCCGAAAGCCGGCAAGACGATGCTGCTGCAGAACATCGCGACCTCGATCACCGCGAACCATCCCGAGTGCTATCTGATCGTGCTGCTGATCGACGAGCGCCCGGAAGAAGTGACCGAGATGGCGCGCACGGTCAAGGGCGAAGTGGTCTCCTCGACGTTCGACGAGCCTGCGAGCCGGCACGTGCAGGTCGCGGAGATGGTGATTGAAAAGGCGAAGCGCCTCGTCGAGCACAAGAAAGACGTGGTCATTCTGCTCGACTCGATCACGCGCCTCGCGCGCGCGTACAACACGGTCGTGCCGAGCTCCGGCAAGGTGCTGACGGGCGGTGTCGACGCCAACGCGCTGCAGAGGCCGAAGCGCTTCTTCGGCGCCGCGCGCAATATCGAGGAGGGCGGAAGTCTGACGATATTGGCGACCGCTCTGGTCGACACGGGCTCCAAGATGGACGACGTGATCTTCGAGGAATTCAAAGGCACCGGCAACTCGGAGATCCACTTGGACCGCCGCATCGCCGAGAAGCGCACGTTCCCGTCGATCAACATCAACCGTTCGGGCACGCGCAAAGAAGAGCTCATCACCGATCCGGCCGAGCTGTCGAAGATGTGGATCCTGCGCAAGCTCCTGCATCCGATGGACGAACTGGCGGCGATCGAGTTCCTGCTCGACAAGATGAAGGATACGAAGACCAACGCGGAGTTCTTCGACGCGATGAAGCGGTGACCGGTCGTCCGGCAGGGAGAGCGCAGTGAACTGGTGGGCCTGGATAGCCGTCGGTGCGATATTGCTGGGCGCCGAGATGACCCTGGTGAATGCGCAGTTCTATTTCGTCTTCGTCGGCGCGTCGGCGTTCGTCGTCGGCGCGCTGATGCGGGCGGGCATCCCGCTCGCGGATTGGCTGCAATGGCTGATATTTCTGGTCCTGGCGCTCTCCACGATGCTGACGTTCCGGCGGCGCATCTATGAGCGCACGCGCCGCAGCCTGCCGCAGATGAAGGGCGGTCCGGCGGGCGAGACGATCGTCGTGCCGGCGGCGCTTGCGCCGGGCGAGACCTGCCGCCTCGAATATCGCGGCAGCTCCTGGAGCGCTGTCAACGGCGGAAGCGCCGGGATCGCCGCGGGCGCGCACGCGCGCATCGCGCGCGTCGACGGACTCACGCTCGTCCTGCACGGCGAGGATTGAATTCGAGGGCGAGCGCGCCGCTTTCCAACCGAGGAGAATTCCGTGGACATTCCCATCAGCTATCTGGTCATAGCGCTCGCGATCGTCGTCGTCATCATGGTGGCGAAAACGGCGACGGTCGTTCCGCAGCAAAGCGCCTTCGTCGTCGAGTACCTGGGAAAATACAGCCGCACGCTGCAGGCGGGCTTTCACATCCTGATCCCCTTCGTCGAGAAGGTGGCTTACCGGCACAGCCTGAAGGAAATCGCGATCGATATTCCCGAACAGGTGTGCATCACCCGCGACAACGTCCAGGTGGGCGTCGACGGCGTGCTCTACATGCAGGTTCTCGACCCGCATCTCGCCTCCTACGGCATCACCAATTACGGCTTCGCGATCGCGCAGCTCGCGCAAACCACGCTGCGCAGCGAAATCGGCAAGATCGAGCTCGACCGCACGTTCGAGGCGCGCGGCGTGATCAATGCCAATGTCGTCGCCGAATTGGACAAGGCGTCGGCGCCGTGGGGCGTCAAGGTGCTGCGCTATGAAATCAAGAACATCACGCCGCCGAAGGACGTGCTGTCGGCGATGGAGAAGCAGATGCGCGCCGAGCGCGAGAAGCGCGCGGTCATCCTGACCTCGGAGGGCGAGCGCGACGCGAAGATCAACGCGGCCGAGGGCGACAAGCAGCGCGTGATCAAGCAGTCCGAGGCGACCAAGCAGCTGCAGATCAACGAAGCCGAGGGCCAGGCGCAGGCGATCCTCGCGGTTGCGACCGCGACCGCCGAAGGCTTGCGCCAGGTCGGCATCGCGCTCTCGGACCGCGGCGGCATCGAAGCGATGCAGCTGCGCATCGGCGAGGAATACGTGAAGCAATTCGGCAAGCTTGCGCAGAGCGGAACGACGCTCGTGGTTCCGGCGAACCTCACCGATCTCGCCTCGATCGTGACGATGGCGACGAGCATCGCGCGCAAGGCGCCGCCGCCGGCCTGAGTCAGCGCGGCGCCGGCTGTTCGACGTGCTCGCGGATCGCGGCGACGAACACCTCCCCGTAGCGGCTGAGCTTCGCTTGGCCGACGCCCGGTATCGCCGCGAACTCCGCGAGACTGCGCGGCAGCCGTTCGGCCATCGCGCGCAGCGCCGCATCGTGGAAAATCACGTAGGGCGGCATGCGGTTCTCATCGGCGAGGCGCTTGCGCAGCGCGCGCAAGCGCGTGAACAAGGCATCGCCGGCAGCCGGTAATCCGGCGGACCCAGGGCGGTTCTCGGGCGCCGGCGCAATCGACACCGCGCGTTCGCCGCGCAGCACTTCCCAGCTGTGCGTGTTGAGGGAGAGGACGGCAAAGCCGTCCTGCGTTTCCTCGACGAGTCCCTGATGCATGAGCGCGCGGGCGAGAGTGCGCCAGTCCTGCAGGCTGCGCTCCCGGCCGATGCCGTATACGCTGAGCTGTTCGTGAGCGCGCGCCAACAGGCGCTGCGTGCGCGCGCCGCGTAGAATCTCGATCAGGTACGCCGCACCGTAGCGCTGGCCGCGCTGCGCGAGCCGCGCGATGCAGGAGAGGAATTGGCGGGCTTGCAGGCTCCAATCCTGTTGGCCGCGCGGCTCGCAACAGTTGTCGCACGCGCCGCACGGCCCGTCGAACGCTTCGCCGAGGTAGCGCAGCTGAATCGCCCGCCGGCATTCGGTCGACTCCGCGTAATTCAACACCTGGCGCAGCTGTTGGCGGCCGACGCGCTGCTCCGCCTCGAGCGGCGCGCCGCTCTCGGCATCGACTTTCTGCTGGATCAGGAACAGGGCGGTGCGGATATCGGCCGCACCGAAATACAGCGTGCAGCTCGCCGGGTCGCCGTCGCGACCCGCGCGGCCCGACTCCTGGTAGTAGCCCTCCAGCGTGCGCGGCAGATCGTAGTGAACGACGGTGCGCACATCCGGCTTGTTGATGCCCATGCCGAACGCAATGGTCGCGACGATGACCTGGACGTCGTCGCGGATGAAGGCGTCTTGGTGGTCGCGGCGCACTGCCGCGTCGAGACCTGCATGGTAGGGGCGCGCACGCACGCCGTCGGCCTGCAACTGCGCCGCGAGTTCATCGACGCGGCGCCGCGACAGGCAATAGACGATCGCCGCACCGCCGGACGCGCGCAGCGCCGCGGTGACGTCTGCATAGGTGTGCTTGGTCTTGGGACGCACGCGGTAATGCAGGTTCGGGCGGTTGAAGCTCGCCAGGTGCAGCTTAGGATCGCGCAGTGCCAGCTGGTCCGCGATGTCGGCGCGCACACGCGGCGTCGCGGTCGCGGTGAACGCGAGCAGCGGAATCTTGGCGTGGCGCCGACGCAGCAGCGCGAGCTGGCGGTACTCCGGGCGGAAATCATGTCCCCATTCCGACACGCAATGCGCCTCGTCGACGACGAACGCCTGGATCGCGCCGGCGGCGGCCAGACGCTCGACGACGTCGTCGAGAAACGCAGGCGTCAACAGGCGTTCGGGCGCCAGGTACACGAGCTTGTAATCGCCGCGCAGCAGCGCCTCGGTGCGCCGCGCCGCCTCGGCCGGTTCGAGGCTGGAATTGATGAACGCGGCCGCGACGCCCATGTCCTGCAGGATGCGCACCTGGTCCTGCATCAGCGCGATCAGCGGCGAGACGACGATCGTCACGCCGGGCCGCAGCAGCGCCGGCAGTTGAAAACACAAGGACTTCCCGCCGCCGGTCGGCATCAGCGCGAGCAGGTCGCGGCCCGCGAGCGCATCGCGCACGACGGCTTCCTGGCCCGGGCGGAAGCGCTCGAAGCCGAAAATCTGCTTGAGCGCAGCACCTAGGTCGAACGTCATGCGCGGCATTCTAGCCGCCG
>VFSW01009263.1_pt1 | contig 14068 bp, 11 predicted proteins | sample 5358111 | NCBI WGS metagenome assembly VFSW01 (sample SAMN11554181, study PRJNA540505) | mine drainage metagenome | isolation source: sediment from site ElyBrook_90M | place: USA: Ely Copper Mine, Vershire, VT | collected 2017
CATCACCGTTAAGGACATTATTATTATAAAAAGAATTCCTCCAACAAAACCGTACATTGTTTCAATCATATTGGAACCTCCGTGTTTCGCGTAGAAAACATATTTTTCAATGCCGCCGAAACTAAGAGCGTAGCCATAGGTATTACCTATATTCACTGTGGCGTAGATAATGCTAAACAAAAACCCAAAAACATTTCCCAACCAAATTGCTATTTGGAGCGATTTATAATGCAATATCTCGCCATGGCGAATTAAATAGGAAACAAATAAAAGGAACAGGGCTACGCAAAAAAATATCAACTTGCTTTGCACCGGAATAGGAACCGATCTTTCTAAAAATATAGCCCCGCCATACAATAAGAAGAAAAGCCCACATATATAGGTTACTAACGCTTTCGCGTACACGCTTAGAAAATCAGAAAAGGATTTCTCAAAAGTACCCATAGATTTTAATACTCGTTTAGTTCTCCTAGGTTCATTTTATATTAACCCAAACATGTTTGATATAATGAATAGAACAAACGATAGTCCCAGCGCAATCCAAGAAATTCGATTCGCCACTTTGGCTTTAGTAGGAAGTCTGTTTTTCCAGCCATAGTACAGTATGGCACCAGCTAAGAATGGATTGAAAATACAAAAAATCCAGACTAATATTTTTTCGCCACTGGATAATGGATCCTCAGATATTTGTCCCGAAGCTAATTTGTTCTTTGTATAGATCTCAAGAATTATGGTGCCAATGAAAATTCCGATGAAAAAGATAAAGCTCATACAGATTAGTTTTTAATTTGCTCTACTCTGGTAATAATTCCATTGCCTACCGCTGTATCGAAGTATCCGTCAATTTTTACTTTTCCTAAAGGCAGATAATCGCTTGTTCCGTGCGGTCGAGATGAATTAAATTGTAAGAAATCAGTCGTGGCGATTGTGTAGAGAATACCCTTCTTGATCGCGCCTGATAGATTTGATGGGGAAATCGACTGGAATGTTCCTTGATTCATCTCAATGTTGGTAAATCCGCTGTCTGTTACAACTGCGCTAAAGGTAGTGCTGTTCTGTTGTGATATGAATAGTGCGCCATATTCTTTCTTTGAAAGAATTTTATTGTACATCTTTGGATTGGTGCCGTCGAAACCACCCACCGCCTCGGTGCTGAAACATCCGTTATTTATTGAAGAGTTACATCCCTTCCACGGGGTCGTGCCAGTGCGTCCAATATCATAAAATAGTGACGGATCAACCGATTCAAGATTTACTCCGAGGTGACAATTCAATTTATCTTGCGTATAGGCATATTGATATGCTTCCCCTTGATTCGGAAGTGCCGGCAGTGAAGCGCTAAATGTGGGAACTAAATCGGTGAGAGCACCCGGGCAACTTTTATTCTGCGTGTAATAAGATATGAGCGCTTTCATGACTTGATCCATGCCCACAACCCTTTGTGTATCTTTTTGTCGAACATCTTTTGAAGTCTGCGCCGTTGATGTCGTATCAGTAGTTTGGCTTACAACCCCAGTCTGATTCCCTTGCTTATTCTGCGTGTACACATAAACTCCGCTGCCAATTAACAGAATGGCAATGATCGCAAGAAGTAACGGCATGATGAAACCTCTTTGTGTGTTTTTCATATCTCTATTTTAGCAGTTTATCAACCGAAACGGCAAGCGCTTGTGCAAGGCGTTCTAGCTGTTGAATAGTGATATTTTTCTTGCCGTTTTCAATGGCGCTCATATATCCTCTGTCCATATCAAGCGCTCGGCAAATGTCGCCCTGCGACATTCCCTTGCGAGTTCGTATTTTCTTGATATTTTTTCCGAGTTTCTCGCTTATCAACATATCCACAGTGTAGAGAATATTGTACTTTCAGACAATCTTGAACTATAATGCAATATGGAAGCCCTTCGCCCTGCCGCTCCATTCCATTCTTCAATGCATTTCCCCGCCAAAACAAAAATGCATAGGAAGCGGCAGGCGAAGGGCGGCCCCGCGTAATCGCGGGGCGAGCGCCGAGTCCGCGAGGCGCGAGTCAGGGCTTCCGCTCGAAAAAGGTTCGCGCAAAGGATATAATGACACCGCACCTTAAATTATTTCTTCGGCAGTATGTTCCACAGCCCCGGGTCCTCGCCGCCGTCGAGCTTGAAGATGGCGATGCCGCGGACGCCGAGCGTCCGCGCGAGGCGTATTTTGCCGGCGATGGCGCTTGCGTCGCTCCACCACACGATGTGCGGAGAAAGGACGGGAAGCGCGGCGGCCGCACCGGCAAGTGCAGGCGTGGTCGTCGGCATATAAACGAAACTCATTTCGCCGGCGCTATTGCGCGTCGGTGTGACGCCGAGCTCGCTCGCTAGAGTCGCGGCGTAAGCGGGATTGAAAGCCCAAGTGAGGTCGTAACGATATCCTTGTGCGAGCGGCACCAAGTCGTACTCGTAGCCGTAGGTTGCCACGCCGATGACGATTTTCTTTCTGGATATCGTTTGTGCCGCGAAGTTGACGACTTTCTTCACCCACTGCAGGTCGGCGACGGGAATGTAGGGTTTTGAATTAGCCGCGGCGTTCAGTTTCAGATCGACCGCGCCCTGGTCGTACGCCATTATTTGTACCCGGTCGCAGTATCTGTTGATGGCGGCATAATCATTCGCATAATCGAATTTGTCCGGGAGTACGGCGAATGCGGAGGAAGGCGGCGTGCGCGGTTCGATACTGCAGTAGACCCATTTTTGTCCCATGCGCGCATAAAGCCCTTCGAGGAACAGCGAGAAGTACGGGCGGGTTTCCGCCAATTTATTTTCAAAATCGATATCGATGCCGGCGAACCCTTGTTCTTTTGCCAGGTTGGCGATATTGGTTTCGAGTGCCCGACGCTGCGGACCGGAGCGCAGGATACGATTGATAGCCGCGCCGTTGCTCCACATGACCGTCGGCACCACCTTCACTTTTTCGGCCTTGGCGGCGACACGGAGGATATTTGCCGTCGAGGTCGATGAGGTAGCGCTGAAATTAAATGCATCATACAGCGTACCGTCGTCCTGGACGATATAGCCGAACGGCATCACCGAATTGAAGTTCTGCAGGTGCGGTATGATATCGATGGTGCCCGTGGCCATCCGCCAATAGGGAATCCATCCGGATACCTCAAGAGGCGTTGCAGCGAAGGCGGCATTTGGAAGAAGCGTCAAAATGAAAGCACCCAGGAGCATGAAGCGGGGCATTGCCCCATCGTAACATCCTCGTTCGCACCGTCGCCAGGATGAAAGAAACGATGAGGAGGGGTGTATCACAGATATACGCCGGCCCACAACGGCCCGCGTGATTAATTAGCCATTAGATTATTTAGCTCTCTATGTCAAAGAAAATCATAGCAACACTCGGAATCCTCGGATTCCTCGCATCGGCCGGAGTAGCCTTTGCGCAAACGGCGACCGCTCCGGCGGCACCGACACAACCGATGGTGCTTCAGGTCGGCCCGGCCGGCAAAGCGCTCTTGCGCGGCACGGTCAGTTCGGCCTCGGCAAGTTCGGTAACGATTAAGAGCTGGGGCGGCGATTGGACGGTGAATGTCGGGACAACCGCGAATGTGCTCCCGCAGGGCACGGCGGTTTCGGACTTCAAGGTCGGCGATTTCGTCGGCGTACAGGGCACCATCGACTCAAGCGCAAGCTGGACGGTCGATGCGACCCTCATCCGCGACTGGACGGCTCGCCAGGCGATGAGTCAGGAGGTAAAAACGAATGTACAGGCAGTGCATCAAGTGATGTCAGCTGGTCCCAGGACCGTTCAAGGCACGATTTCCAGTCTTGACGCGACAGCGCAGACCTTTACGCTTACCACGACCGGCGGCACGGCGTATTCTGTCTCGTTCGCTTCGGGCGCGAAGATCCTCGCCAAGAATTGGGCGACGCTTGACCTTAGTAAGGCAAGCAACGGCGATACGGTACGCGTCTACGGAACGATTGCGAGCTCGGCAATCACCGCGTCAGTCTTCAGGGATATCTCGGTCAAATAAAACGCAGGATTAAATTAAAAAAGCGCCGGAGGGTAATACCTCCGGCGTTTTTGCGCACCGCCCGCATACCGCTACTGCGGAATGGGGAACGAAGCGATGCTTTCCCATCGACCTCCGGCCGCCGGTTTCCGGTACAGGGCGATCGATCGGAGGGGGATGGTCATAGGTTTCACTTCTATTTTTCGTATTTCCGGCCATGAACGATCGAACACCGCGGATGTTTTCTGGGCGATGGTGACATGCAGCGTGTTGTCACCGTCGTATTCTCCGTGCTCGTATTCGGGCAGGCGAGAGAGAAGGTTGTTGATTTCCACCCAGAGCGCCGCGACACTTCGCGTTGCTTGCACCGGACGCACGATGAAATGCTCCCCGAACGGAAACAGACCGCTGAGCGTTATCCGCGTTTGTCTCATTTGCAGTGTTGCACTCGTCACGAGATTCTTCACGAGGCCTTCATCGATTCCCAACAGGGGTCTGTGGAAGGTCATGTGCGGTTCGAGTTGCCAGAATGGCGGCGGTATCCCGGTTATGGATGCGACCTTTTCCATCTCCAAGCATAACTGCCCGCAAAACGGATCCGGTATCGGGAACGAAATAAGATATTTATTCATTTTCCCTCCCTGGGTTTCGGTTTGAAAGATCGGAAATTGCTAAATCTATTTAACCATTTGGTTCGCGGTGTGTCAATATATCTGAAAATCATACGGAAGCTGTTTGTCGGCCGTGATACAGTAAAAAGTGATATGTCGCGAAATTTTTATATCGGACTTTTCATTGGCATTGCCATAGTCGTTATGTTAGCGATCTTGTTTGTGCCCCATAGGACAACGGCGCCGTCGGCCGTAGCGGAATTTGGCGGCGTGTCCTTGAACATTGACTATGCGACAACTGAAGCGGCGCGGGAGAAAGGCCTTGGCGGCCGCACAAGCATCCCAAGCGACTACGGCATGCTCTTTGTCTTTCCGAAAGACGACAAATACGGCTTCTGGATGAAGGATACACTCGTGCCGCTTGATATGTTCTGGCTGGATGCTCAAGGACATGTCGTTTCTATCGCGCAGGACGTCGCGACCTCGACCTATCCGGATGTCTTTTACCCTTCGGCACCGGCGCGGTATGTCCTTGAGACCTCCGCAGGCTTCGCACGGGCCCATACGGTGGCGACCGGCACGCCGCTCCTGTTGAAAAATTTTCCAACCGTTACGGAATAACGCTGTCCACATGGTGTTTCTCGTGCACGAGAGTAAACTTCTAAGAGCAAAGATAATTTTTTATTAATTCATCCAATCGCCCTCCCGTATGTCAAAAACCGCCAAAGTTTCCGTTCGTGCAAAGACGCTCGAGGAGGGCAATCCATCCGCTCCGGTAGTGATTTCGAAAGAAACGCGCCGCTATCGCGAGATGATTCCGCAAATCGAGAAGCGCGACGGGCGATTGGTCCCGTTTGATTTCGATAAAATCTCTTCCGCTATCTGGAAGGCAATGACGGCGGCGGAAGAGGGGAGCGCGGACGACGCGAGTCTCATCGCGCATCAGGTCGTCGGCGAACTCGGACGATTTGCGAAGAAATACAAAGGGTTTCTCCCGACCGTGGAGGGCATGCAGGACTCTATCGAAAAATATCTCATCCTGAACGACTACGTAAAGACGGCGAAGGCATACATTCTGTATCGCGATAAGCGCGCGCAGCTGCGCACGGCGCATACGGAGATACCGGAGCGCGTGCGGAAGCTCGCCGAGGAGAGCAAAAAATATTTCGAAGGCAATTCGCTCGGAGAATTCGTCTATTTGCGCACCTACGCGAAGTGGATACCGTCCGAGGGACGGCGCGAGACGTGGATAGAGACGGTTGATCGCTACATGAGCTTCATGCGCGAAAATTTGGGCACCAAACTTACCGAAAAAGAATACGCGGAAGTGCGTACGGGTATCTTGAAGCAGGAAGTAATGCCGTCGATGCGCCTCATGCAGTTCTCGGGCGAGGCGGCGCGCCGCTGCAACACCTGCGCGTACAACTGTACCTTCACTGCGCCGGTCAAACTCGAAGATTTCGCTGAGATTATGTACCTCTCGATGCAAGGATGCGGCGTCGGATTCGCGGTGGAGAGCCAGAACATCGAGCAGCTCCCCCAGATCATGAAGCAAGCGGGCAGGAAGCTGGAAACACACCTCATCGCCGACTCGAAAGAGGGATGGTGCGATGCGCTCACGCTCGGATTGAAGACATGGTACGGGGGCAAGGACATCACATTCGATTTCTCGCAAATCCGCCCGGCGGGCGCGCGCCTGAAGACGATGGGCGGAAAGGCCTCCGGCCCGGAACCGCTCCGCTCGCTCCTCGCTTTTGCGCGCGAGCGCGTTCTTGCGCGCCAGGGCCGTCGCTTGCGCACCATCGACGCGCACGACATCATCTGCAAGATAGGCGAATGCGTGGTCGCGGGAGGCGTACGGCGTACGGCGATGATATCGCTCTCCGATCTCGACGACGTCGAGATGCGCGACGCCAAGAAGGGTCAGTTCTACATGACGGACCCGCATCGTTCGGTGGCGAATAACTCCGCGGTGTACGAGACGCAACCGACCAATACCGAACTCATGGATGAGTGGGTGGCGCTCATGAAGAGCGGGAGCGGCGAACGGGGCATCTTCAATCGCGGTTCGCTTGCGGCAACCTTGCCGAAGCGCCGCACGGATTATTTCAAAAAGGTCGGCTTTATCGGGGAAGACGGCGTCACGCAGGGATCCATCGGCACGAATCCGTGCGCTGAAATCATTTTGCAATCAAAACAGTTTTGCAATCTTTCCGAAGTCATCGCGCGCGCACATGATACGGAAGCCAGTTTGTTGCGCAAAGCGCGGCTCGCATCCATCATCGGCACCTACCAGTCGACCCTCACCAAGTTCGGCTACATCTCGAAGGAGTGGGCCGAACATAATAAAGAAGAACGGCTTCTGGGCGTCTCGGTCACGGGACAATGGGATAGTCCGGTAGTACGACAGCCGGAAGTGATGCGTAAGGTCCGCGATATAGCGGTTAAGACGAATGTGACCTATGCGAAACGCTTCGGTATCGAGCGCTCGATGGCGGTCACCGCCGTGAAGCCTTCCGGTACCGTCTCCCAGACCTTCGATTGCGCCTCGGGTATTCACCCGCGCCATGCGCCGTATTACATCCGCCGCGTGCGCATCAGTTCGACCGACTCTCTTTTCAAGCTTATGCGCGACCAGGGCGTTCCGTATTACCCGGAAGTGGGGCAGTCGCTCGAAGAAGCGAATACCTATGTGCTCGAATTCCCGGTCAAAGCGCCCGACCACTCCAAGGAGGCGCGGTTCAAAGACGACCTTACGGCGCTCGACCAGCTCGAGTACTGGAAGCAGGTGAAATTGAACTTCACCGAGCACAATCCTTCGGCAACCATCTCGGTGAGCGAGAACGAGTGGATACCCGTCGTCGATTGGGTTCAGAGGAACTGGGATATCATCGGCGGGCTCTCGTTCCTTCCGCGCAGCAACCACATCTATCGCCTTGCGCCGTATGAGACGATAACGAAAGAGGAGTACGACCTGCGCATGTCCCGGTTCCCGAAAGTGGATTATTCAAAACTCATTGCGTACGAGCTCCAGGACGAGACGGAAATGAAAAAGGAATTGGCCTGCGCAGGCGGCGTGTGCGACATCATATAAGACGCCAAAAGATTCGTCTGCTGCGTTGCTCTCTTTGGAGCAAACCTCACCGTATGTTCAATACGGCTCGGCCTGCTTCTCGCTCGCGCCTTGCATACGAACCTTTTGACAGTCTTATAAAGAAGGTTAGGCAGGGGGAAAGCGAAAACCAACGCAGGAGCGTGGGTTTTCGCATCTTTTTGGACCGAGCCGATAAGCCGAATTCTGTCGCGGACGACCATTTATCTGGGCCGGTCATTGCTGGCCGGCTCGAGCGGCACCCCGCCGACGCTTTCGCGCCGGCGATACGGCCTTGCATGCGGGTAAGGATTTATTCGTTGCACCTCTCCGGTTGCCCGGAGAACTCATCCCGCCCTTGCGAGCGGGATGCCCTCGGCTTTCGCCTACGGGCGTCTCTGTAGGCACCTCTATCCTTGCGGACGACGGGCGTTACCCGCTACCTTTTTTCCTGCTCCGACCCAGTAGGCGAACCTGCTGGTTCGGGGCACAGGGAAGCATGTTCGGACTTTCCTCCCCGCAGTTTTCCGCGGAGCGGTCGTCTAGCTCGGTCCGCGAACATTATACCACACTTTTTGGAGCACAATATGTCGCCGTAGCCTATGGAATATCGTAATCAGCGCAATACTTCAGTGCTCCCTGGAGCATTTTTTGTATGGGAACCGTACGCACTATAGAAAATACCTCCGCATCCAAGATAGTTTTTGTCGGCGTATGTGCCTCGGTATGGGCACTAAGGCTTGAATACGGATATGCCGCTATGCGTTCCCCTAAGAACTGAGGATCTACCACATGGCTGGTCTTCCATTTAGGTTCATACAGCGTCGCCGGATTGCAGTGCACATAGTTAATAAGGTGTTGGAAGTAGGTGTCGGTAGATACATGGCGGGAGCGGAAGGGTTTGAGGAACAGATTACCCTCACGTCCGTGCCGTGTGTTGAAGTATGGCGTGTATGCCGTTCCTATTTTCCGCATAAATGAGGTAATTCCGCCCTCCGAGACCTCCTTCAATACCAAGTGGAAGTGGTTTGGCATCAGGGCGAACGCGCCAATGGCAACCAGTTTTTTGCCGCGGGGCATATTCAGCACCTCCTCAAATTTGCGGTTGCCTATATCCTCACGCCGGAGAGGTAACTCGTCATTTGCTAAGTAGAGAAGTTCGAGAAATCGGTGGTAATCCCGGGTATCCTCAAACGCGATGCGCTTTTCAACGCTGCGATTGTAGCAATGGTACCACTCACCTACGGCAAACGGTGCATCCCTCTTTGTCATGCCTCCAGTATAAGGTGTCACCTTACGGAGTCAATAGAATTCAGAATAAAAAAAGGTGACACCTTACGGAAAAATGTGGATAAGCTCCTGGCGAAGATATGGGCGGGCTATACTGAGCGACATTAGCATCAATAATATCAATAAATAGAATCCACCATGCCACCGTATCAATCAACCGTGCCACGCCGTCGCTCGCTCGAGACTATAAGTGTCTGGGCACTTTTCGCTACGCTTGCCGTGGCTGTGTTCGTTTTCATTCCGTCCGTATCGATTCCGTTCACGACCACAAAGACCTTCGTGCTTGCAGCGGGCGCACTTATAACGGTCGCACTCTACATTCTCGCGCGTCTTTCGCGCGGCAATGTTATCCTTCCGCCGTTCATGCTCGTCGGTGCGCTGTGGCTTCCTGCAATCGCCTACGCCCTGTCGGCAGCATTTTCGGGAACCTCCTTCAGCAATGCACTTTGGGGTTCGGGACTTGAACCGGATACGCTCGGTTTCATGCTGGTGGTAGCGGTTCTCGGTACCATGGGTGCGCTCGTCCTACGACGCCCGGAACACTATCGTTCATTCCTACGCGTCGGCGCCTGGATGTTCATGGCCCTCGTCGTCGTTGAGGCTCTCGTCATTATCATCGGCCAATTTGCGCCGAACACGATTTCTCCGTCGTTCTCTATTGTCGGTTCCGTGAGCGATCTCGCTTCGCTCTTAGGGCTCGGCGTTATCGGCGTTCTGATTGCGCTTCGGGAGCTTGAGCTCTCCGGGCGCGCGCGTCGCGCACTCGTCATAAGCGGGGTCGCGGCAGTGGTCCTACTCGCCGTCGCCAACAACTCGCTTATCTGGATACTTCTTGCGCTCGTCTCACTCGGCCTCTTTGTCGAGTCAGTGATGCAGCGGGGATCGAAGCGCGGTGACGCGGATCTTGATGATGTGGCCGTCATTGACGAAGAACCTCTTGCCGCTGATGAAGGCAACCGTTCGCTCGTCGTGCCGCTCGCCGTTCTCGCGATCTCACTATTCTTCCTTATCGGTGGGACGCTCGGCGGCGCTCTCGCGAGCGCGCTCCATGTGAACGAGGTCAATGTCCGCCCCTCCTGGCAGTCGACGTTCGCGGTCGGGAATAAGGTCATTTCCACTTCGCCGTTCTTCGGCTCGGGTCCGGGGACCTTCGGTGTCGATTGGCTCAAGTATCGCGATGCATCCCTCAACTCGACCGTCTTCTGGAATATCGACTTCTCTTCCGGCATCGGTTTCATCCCGACCTCTGCAGTGACGACCGGTCTCCTCGGCGCTCTCGCGTGGGTCGCGATGCTCGTTCTCTTCATCGTGTTCGGCCTGCGTGCGCTTATTCTGCGCGCGCCGCAAGACGTGTTCATTCGCTTCGTAGCGATGCTGTCGTTCCTTGCATCCCTCTACCTCTTCACTATTGCGATATTCGATCTGCCGAACGCCATCGTTCTCGCGCTCGCGTTCGTCTTTGCCGGCCTCTTCGCTTCGACGATGCGCTTCAGCGCGCTCGGAGGGCAATGGGGCGTCATCTTCTCGCGGAGCCCGCGACTCGGCTTCGTCATCGTCTTCTCGCTCACGATTCTCCTCCTCGGTTCTGTGGTCGCCGCATACACGCTCGTCGGACACTATGTCGCCGCGACGCAGCTGACGGCCGCGAATGCCGCGTTCTCCGCCGGAGACCTCACGACGGCGGAAAGTGCGGTGCAGAATTCCATCTCGTTCGCGCCTTCCGCGACGGCGTATCAGATCGAATCCGGCATTGCGATGACGCAGCTCAATCAGATAGCCGCCTCTTCGACGCTCCCGGCGGCCGACGCGCAGAAAGCGTTCCAAAACGCGCTCTCGGTCGGCATCAATGCGGCACTCACGGCAACGAATCTTGCGCCGAATGATTACCAGAACTGGCTCGCACTCGGAAATCTGTATGCTCAGGCGGTGCCGCTTAACGTCACCGGTGCGTACGACAGCGCCAAAACGGCGTATGACAAAGCCGAGGCGCTCAATCCGACGAATCCGCAGATCCCGTACATCCTCGCGCAACTTGATATCGCAAATAAGAACATCAAAGCGGCTCAGGACGACCTCAAGGCCGCTATTACGCTCAAGCAAGACTACACGGCCGCTATCTTCCTGCTCTCGCAGCTTGAGGTCCAGGACGGCAATGTGAAGGATGCGCTCACGTCCGCTCTTGCCGCGGCGTACTTCCAGCCGAACGATCCGAATATCCTCTTCCAGGTTGGTATCTTGTATGCGGCCCAAAGCGACTACACGAACGCCGCAGCAGCGCTCTCGGCGTCGGTAGCGGCGAATCCGCAGTTCGCAAATGCGCGCTACTTCCTCGCAGCGGTCTACGCCAAGCAGGGCGACATGACGAATGCGACGGCACAAGTGCAGGCAATCTCGGACATGTCCGCCGACAATGCGAAAGCCGTTGCCACACAGCTTGAAGCACTCAAGGCGGGTAAGAATCCGTTCCCGGCTAACCTACTCACGGTAACTCCGGCACCGGTGAGCTCGGCTGCGACACCGACAACCGCAAAGTAAAAAGTTCATACGGCAGAAAAGGCGCCCTTGGAAACAAGGGCGCCTTTTTGTCCCCGCGGTTTTTATTCGTCACCGGCCTCACTTCGGAGTATTATGAGGCGATGAAAGAGGCATTTGAGCGCATTGCGGCACCGATACGCGGCTTCCATAAGGCCGCGTATGTGCGCCTCTCGGCGCCGGTACGCGGTCTGCACCAGGCCGCGTACCTGCTTGCCGCGCTCACGCTCGCGTCGCAGGCGCTCGCACTGCTGCGCGACCGCACATTCGCACACACATTCGGCGCCGGTCAGGTGCTCGACCTTTATTACGCCGCTTTCCGCGTGCCGGACCTCGTCTTCGCCCTCGTTTCTTCGCTCGTGAGCGCCTATGTGATTATCCCGCGCATCACGGGGATGGATAGGGAATCGACGCGGCGGCTTCTCTCCGAATCCGCGACATTCCTCTTCGGCGTAGGAGGACTCATTTGCATCGTGCTTGCGATATTCATGCCGCAGTTCTTGGCAATGCTATATCCGAATCTCGTCGCGTCGTCGCAGCAGGCCGAGTTTGTGCTTCTCGCGCGGATGCTTCTCCTGCAGCCTATCCTGCTCGGACTTTCGGGCATCTTGGGGAGCGTGACGCAAGTGCACCGCAAGTTTACGCTCTTTGCGATATCGCCGGTTCTCTATAATCTCGGTATCATCATCGGAACCATTTTCTTCTATCCTTTGTGGGGCCTCCCGGGCATCGGTTTTGGCGTCATCATCGGTTCCGTCGCATATTTTGCCGTGAATATCCCGGTGATAATCGAAGCGGGCGTTGTCCCGCGCCTGCGTATGCCGCAGTTCGCGCTCATGATGCCCATTATTCGAGATTCCGTGCCGCGCTCGCTTGCGCTTGGTATGGGTTCGGTCACGGCGCTTCTTCTGACCGCACTCGCTTCGCGGATAGGTACCGGTTCCGTTTCCGTCTTCACCTTCGCAAGCAATCTTGAAGCGGTCCCGCTCGCACTCATTGGCTCTTCCTACGCTGTTGCGGCGTTTCCTGCACTCTCTGAGACGTCGGACATCGGGAAGCGGGAAGAGTTCACGCGCATACTTTCGGCGAGCGCGCGGCACGTCATCCTCTGGTCGGTTGTGTCCGTCGGTCTCATCGCCGTCTTGCGCGCGCATATCGTGCGCGTCATCCTCGGGACCGGCGCATTTGATTGGAATGCAACACGGCTCACCGCCGCGCTCCTCGCCGTTCTTGCGGTGGGCCTTGTCGCGCAAGGATTAGTGCTTCTTTTCTCACGCGCTTTGTATGCGGTACGGCAGTCGTGGCGGCCGCTCATCTATCAATTCGCGGGAGGCCTCCTGACCGTGTTTCTCGCCGTCACATTTATCGCCATGCCGAACGCGGGATTACCCACCTCGCTTGCCGCATTCCTCAAGGTCGGCGACGTTCACGGAACCAGTATTCTACTCATCGCGCTTGCGGCGACGCTCGGTCAGATATTCCTTGTCATCCTTTCTCTCCTGGCGCTCCGAAGCGTTTCTCCAGGGCTCGCGCGCACGCTCACGCGGCCGCTCGTAGACGGTTCTATTGCCGCACTTGCCGGCGGCGCGGCGGCGTATGCGACGCTGGTGCTTGAGGGCGGCATCGCACCGCTTACGACCCTAATGGCGGTCTTCACGCAGGGATGTATCGCTGGTATGGTGGGTCTTACGGCCTCGGCACTCGCACTCTTCTTCGTTGAGAACGAGGAATTCCGCATCGTGACGAGCGCGCTCGTTAAGCTTGTCCGGAGCCCCGGCGAGCGGGAGCGCGCGCTTACGCCTTCCGCTGAAGAACCGGCACAACCGTGAATCCAGAATACATACGCAACTTTTCCATAATCGCCCATGTTGACCACGGCAAGTCCACCCTTGCCGATCGTTTGCTTGAACGCACCGGAACCATTCCCGAACGAAATATGCGGGACCAAGTGCTTGACCGCATGGACCTCGAGCGCGAACGCGGCATTACCATCAAAATGCAACCCGTGCGCATAGTTTATCGCCCACCTGCATCCTCATCTGCTGCGTTGCGGGTCCCGTCCGGCTCCTCCGTCGTATCGCAACATACGTCTCCGTCGCCGAACCTCCCGCGCCTTGCCGCTGAGGCTCATGCGGGCGAAAATAAAAACGAATATATCTTGAACCTCATCGATACGCCCGGACATATCGATTTTTCCTACGAAGTTTCGCGAGCGCTCCACGCGGTAGAGGGCGTCCTGCTCCTCGTCGATTCGACGCAGGGCGTGCAGGCGCAGACGCTGACGACGCTCGCGATGGCGCAGGCGCAAGGATGCGTCATTATCCCCCTCGTTTCTAAAATTGACTCTCCCGCGGCGCGCGTCGACGAGGTTTCGTTGGAACTCGCGCAACTTCTCCATATACGCCCTGAAGAGGTACTTGCAGTATCGGGGAGGACCGGTGCGGGCGTCGACGAACTTCTTGAGGCGATTGTGAAGCTTGTGCCGCCCCCCCGATCTTGGGCCGGGCAAATCAGAGAAGGGACCCGCGGGGGCCAAGGGGGGTTTTTGTTTGAAAAGACAGG
>VFSW01009264.1_pt1 | contig 14065 bp, 13 predicted proteins | sample 5358111 | NCBI WGS metagenome assembly VFSW01 (sample SAMN11554181, study PRJNA540505) | mine drainage metagenome | isolation source: sediment from site ElyBrook_90M | place: USA: Ely Copper Mine, Vershire, VT | collected 2017
TAAAGTTTTTGGCGATAACACTCATCCAAATCCACAAGATGCAATTTACGATTGGGTTTCAAAATGTCCAGAAAATAAAGAACGGATCGGTGGCCTTAGAGTGAAGCGTTTCTTTGTGTCCGAAGATCCAGAAGTGATTAAGAGTTATATTGCCAAAAGTAAGCCCCAAAAAGAAGCCATCACAAAAGTGGTGTTCTCTTCTGCTTTGAGTGGTAAGTTATTCAATAGTAAGAAAGCGGTGATTGATGATTTCAAAGCCAACTATTTAAAACCGATGTCTCTGGTTGAAGTACAGAGCCAGAACCGCTTTGAGATCGAAGATCATTTTCTTGCTTTCATCCAGAGTCATTTGGAAGAAGATAAAATAGCCGCTTTTGTTGAGGCTTTAGCCGAACACAAGGAATTTGCTCCTTATGTTGAGCAATGGCTAGCTGAATAACATGCTTTCAAAATCTGTCGAAGAGACGATCCAAATCGGCATACAATTTGGCAAGTCTTTAAATCCTAATGATATTGTTTGTTTAAAAGGGGATTTAGCGGCGGGAAAGACCACTTTCATAAAGGGGATTGTGATGGGAGCGGGAGATTATCTACCCGACCATGTCATCAGCCCCACTTTTGTCTATCTCAATATTTACAAAGGAAGCAAAACCATCTACCATTTCGATCTGTATCGATTGAAAGGGGTAGATGAATTTTTGGAAATGGGATTTGAAGATCTCTTATTTGCTGGAGGGATCTGTTGCATTGAGTGGTCTGAAAGAATTGAATCGCTAATTCCTCCCCATTGCCGCATCGTGACCTTGTCCCATGTCGAAGAAAACAGCCGAAGGATAGAAATTCAATGAAACGATTGGTGTTCAAAAATGTTCGATTCGTCAAATCGGAAGTGAAGCCTTCGCATTATCCCATTTTTCGTCATTCATCCGGATTAGAATATCCTGAGATTGCCTTTGCTGGACGTTCCAACGTGGGAAAATCGAGTTTGATAAATAACTTATTCCAGAACAAAACATTAGCTAAAACTTCTGCCACACCCGGTAAGACCCAACTCTTGAATTTTTATACGGTCGATGATAGTTGGGCTTTTGTCGATCTTCCGGGCTATGGCTATGCTGAGGTGCCCATGGCTGTTAGATCAAAATGGGGAGGAATGGTTCAAACCTATCTGCAAAAGCGCCCATCCCTCAAATTAATCCTCTTTCTATTTGATATTCGTCGACTTCCTAATGATGAGGACCGGATGTTTATGGAATGGATCTCACAAAATCAAAAAGGGATGATCTTAGTGTTAACCAAAGTCGATAAAGTAAAGCCCCAGGAGTGCAAGCAGAATACACAGAAAATTTTAGAGTCTTTTGGAGCGGAGCAAGTGCACTACGTTCACTATTCGACTACAAAAAACATTGGCAGACAACAGTTGATGACCCTGCTGCAAGATGCCCTATCAAGCGAAATCTAAAAAAGGAGCCGGGAGCCAGGAGAACAAATGTTTTCACATCTGTATGAAAAGAATCGCAAAAAAATGAACAAAAAGCTTGTGTAAAAAACAAGGGTCAAAAAAATATGGCTCCTGGCTCCTGGCTCCTGGCTCCTGGCTCCTGGCTACTGGCTCCTGGCTCCCTTTATTATGTCTCCTAAATTCTAAATCCTGTATCCTATTTACCATATGAAAAGAATAGACCAAGAAATTTTTGTTTGTTTAGATTGTGAAACCACTGGCCTTGATGTCGAAGCCGATCGCATCATTGAAGTGGCTGTGGCTGTATTTACCGCGAAAGAAGTATTGGAAACTTTTGAAACGTTAATCGATCCCGAATGCGCCATCTCAGAAACCTCAATCGCTATCACCCATATTACCCAAGAAATGGTAAAAGGAAAGCCGAAAATCGCCGAAGTTTTACCACAAGTCTTGAAGCTGATTGGCAAACGGATTATTGTGGGGCATGGGATAGGTTTTGATGTGGAGCTTTTGGCTCGAGCTGCTGAACGGGCGACAATTCCCTCCGAAATTCGACATAATCGACAATTGGATACTTTACGAATGGCCCGCTTATATGGGGAAAGTCCGATCAACTCCCTCGAGCAACTGCGTCAACACTTTAATATCGAAGAAGAGGGCGCCCATCGAGCTATGAGTGATGTGGTGGTCAACATTGAGGTTTTCAGGCAGTTGTCTAAACGTTATAAGACAACGCAGGATCTTTTTGAAGTGTTATCGCGTCCGGTGCAGATCAAAATTATGCCTCTTGGACCTCACAAAGGACGTCCAATGAAAGAAGTGCCTATAGAATATTTGATGTGGGCGGCGCATAAGAATTTCGATCAAGATTTATTATTTTCTATCCGTTCGGAGATTAAGAGACGAAAGCAGGGCGGACATTTTGGTCAGGCGACGAATCCGTTCCAAAATTTGTAGTTATAAGGAGAAAGGCAATGACAAAAGAAGAGAAAGGCCAGACTGAGAAAGGATCATTTGAAGTGAAGGTAGGTCTTGCCGAGATGTTGAAGGGTGGTGTGATCATGGATGTGACCACACAAGAACAAGCTAAGATCGCAGAAGATGCCGGAGCGGTAGCTGTGATGGCATTAGAGCGTATACCGGCTGATATTAGAGCGCAGGGCGGTGTAGCCCGGATGAGCCATCCAGAGGTCATTCAAAAGATTCAGGAAGCTGTTTCGATACCGGTAATGGCAAAATGTCGCATCGGTCATTTTGTAGAGGCACAAATTTTAGAAGCGCTGTTTGTGGATTTTATCGATGAAAGTGAAGTGTTAACTCCAGCCGACGAAGAGAATCATATCGATAAGAATTTATTCACGATTCCCTTTGTCTGTGGCTGTAAAGACCTTGGAGAGGCTCTAAGACGCATTGGTGAAGGAGCAGCCATGATCCGTTCCAAAGGTGAAGCGGGTACAGGTAATATTGTGGAAGCGGTTCGCCATATGCGATCGATCATGCGAGACATCCGTGCTTTATCAGTCATGGATCGTTCCGAATTGATGGCAGAGGCTAAACGCCTTCAGGCTCCTTATGAGCTGGTGGAGATTGTAGCAAAGCAAGGCAAGCTTCCCGTTCCTCTTTTTGCAGCGGGCGGAATAGCGAATCCAGCTGATGCGGCTTTGATGATGCAGTTAGGGGCTGAGAGTGTTTTTGTGGGATCGGGTATTTTTAAATCGGAGGATCCTATTAAGCGAGCTCAAGCGATTGTCGCTGCGGTGACCCATTATTGTGATCCCGAGATGCTAGCCAAGATCTCAATGGGGCTCCTAGAAGAGATGAAGGGGATCGAAACGCAGGCATTACGTCGCGAGGATTTATTAGCGCATAGAGGGTGGTAGTGTCTAAAGAAAAAAAACTCGTTGTCGGCGTTTTGGCTTTGCAAGGGGCTTTTGCGAAGCATATCGAAGCCATTCAGACTTTGGGTGCCGAGGCTCGTGAAGTGCGAATACCGGCAGATTTGGAAGGTTGCGACGGGCTCATCATTCCCGGTGGAGAATCGACGGTCATTTTGAGGCACTTGGAAGAGGCTTCTTTTAAGGAGAAAATCGTCGCGTTTGCTCAACGAAAACCCCTTTTTGGAACCTGTGCTGGACTGATTATCATGTCCGATGAAGTGACGGTTAGCAAATTGGCCCCTCTTCACTTGATGCACATCAGTGTGGAAAGAAATGCCTATGGAAGGCAAGTTGAATCCTTTAAGACCCAGATTGTCTTATCGATCGAAAATCAAAAAAAGAAAGAAATCCCCGCGTTATTCATCCGAGCTCCTCGTATCCGCAAATGGGATCCAGATGTTAAAGTATTGGCGAGAATTGACGATGAACCGGTGTTGGTGCAAGAGGGACATCATTTGGCCTCCACATTTCATCCTGAATTGACCCCTGACCTCACGATTCATCGGTATTTTCTAGAATTGGTAAGGAACAGTTGACTATGCAAGAAAATCGAAAAGTTGAAGTGGTGGAATACCGTCCCGAGTGGCCCCGTCTTTTTTTGGAAGAGGCTGTGCGCATTCAACAAGTGATTACTACAGTATTAATCCGTCTTCACCATATTGGCAGCACATCGATTGCGGGCATGGCCGCGAAGCCGACAATTGATCTCTTAGCCGAAGTAGAGGATCTGGCTGCTTTGGACAAGCTTGCAGGGGGATTAACCAAACTAGGTTATGAGGCTCTAGGTGAATATGGGATTCCTTGTCGCCGTTTCTTTGTTAAAGATGTGCAGGGGGAGCGGTTGTACAATCTACACTGCTATCAAAAAGGCGATCCTGAAATTGATCGTTATATCCGTTTCAAAGAGTATCTTCGTAAGCATCCAGAAGAAGCATTGTCGTATGCGGCTTTAAAAAAGAAGCTCGCTGAGCAGTTTCCAAACGATATGTTTCAATACACGAAAGGAAAGACAGAACGGGTTAAAGCGATCAACTGTCAATCAGCTCAGATTCCTTTGCCTAGCGAAGTGCCTCTCAAGCCTCGCAAGTGGACTCAAGAACAGATTGTAGAGGCGATGGCGAATAACTGGTATTTGTCGATGACCCATTTTGTCCGCTATATTCCCACGTTGAACGAGGTGGTAGAATTTCGGGATGTCAAAGTGGTCTCTTCTGAATATCCAGACGCTACTTTTAATTATGTCTTGCGATCCCGTTTAAACGCCGAGGAGGCCCCTTCTACTGTCCGTCAAATTGTAAATGTCTTTCGTACGTTGAAACACCCCTTTGCCTGGTACGTTGAACCAGGAGATACACCCGCTAATCTTTCGCAGATGCTTTTAGATGAAGGTTTGCATTTTGTGGAAGAGAATATGGGGATGTATCAAGAGGTGAAAGATTTTCCGAAAAAAGGCTCCACACCTTTACATTTCGAATGTGTGGCGACATTGCAACATTGGCTCGATTTTGATGAGGTGAATATTAAATCGGGGGAAAGTTCCCATTTTGAACCTCTGTTTCGCCATTTGCCTTTTGGAGCCTGTGGAGAAGGCACGCAAATCGAATTATATGTGGGATATCTCGATAAAAAACCGGTGGTTACAGGTATTGCTGTTTTTTATGCAGGGGTGATGGGAATCTATTATGTGGCGACAGTGCCTGAGCAACGTAGAAAAGGGTTTGGCTCCCACATGATGGAAAAACTAATCAAGCGTGCCGCAGAGAGGGGATACACGATCGCTACTCTTCAAGCTACTACCGATGGAAAATTCTTGTATGAACATCTCGGATTCAAAACGTGCTGCGTCTTCAAAGAGTTTGGCTGGAACCCTTAAAAATCTTGATCTTTTTTTACATATTTTCACTCAGACATTAAGTGTTTTGTGACCGAACTGAAGATTAAGATCATGATCAAGGTGCGCCACGAGGCGCTTATTAATTAGCTGATGAAAGTTCAGCGGAGAAAGGGAATACCACCCATCTCATATCGAGTCTTTGGATTTATGGAGGTAACAACATGAATTAAGCGTAAGACAGAGAAATTGTAGGCCGTAAGTGAAAAACTAAGTGATTGAGCCTCGAAATTGATCAATATTGAGAAAGCCGATGATCTCTTGATATCAGAAGGCAATACTATCTCCCTCTATACCGAACATGATTCAAAAATTGGCATTTGGAGCGCGCCAAAACCCCTTGTTTGCGATTTTCGATCCGCGGAGATTTTCGCGCAGCTCCAAATGCCAATTTTTGAATCATGTTCGGTATAGCATACTATGGAGTGTCACACAATTACAGAAGAGTACATAATTTCGTCATGAAAGGTGTTGGAATCTTTTTCAAATGGATGAATAGACGAAGTCAGAAGAAAAGTTTTAGCTGGGAACAATTTCCCTATGCCGAAGATAAGGATCGTACACCCTTTATTTTAAAGGATAGAAGACTAAGAGAATGAAGATTATCTCGAGCCCATTGCCTTAATAGGGCACGACGGGTTCTAACGATGGGAGAGTTCGAGAAATCGAACTCTTCTACTCAATATAAGTCCGATTATGTCCATTACTTCTTGAGTGACAGGATCTCCTGCAATCTGTATTCTGTTTTTTGTGAATGATTCTACCTCTACCATTTTCCGATCGGCAAGGCGCTTTTTTTCCGGCACGATGATCAGCCGTGTTTCCGGACTCCTGCGCGATATGGCCATGGCCTTTTCCTTTGGCACAAATCCAGCTGTCGCAGCCTTCATGATGGCTTTTCGCTTTTCTCATCTCTTACGACGCATCTTTGGAGAAGGTTGCTTACAATCGGCATTCATTCCCCATTTCGAGGAGCTGCGTAATCAGCATAGTCCCAAAGCTTATGCCTTCTTTCGAGATCTTTCCGTCGGATTAAGCGTGCTTTTACTTACGATTATCCTACTCATCATCATGAGCCTTGGAGCTGTGTTAATATGGGTGCCATTAAGTGAAGGGAATCGGGAAATTCTCTGGCTAACCCTCTTAATGATGCCCAGCCTCCTGTTTATTTGTCTGTTTGGACTCAACACGGCTTTCTTACAATGTGAGCGTTGTTATTTCATGCCTGGAGTGGCTCCGGTGGCCTTTAATTTGATTTCTGTGGCTGCAGCCTTAGCCTTATGGAAAACGCCTGTACCTGCCGCTATGCCTTGGCTAGCCGGTGCGACAGTAGTGGCTTGCTTTTTTCAATGGCTCATGACAGTCCCTAAAACTTATTCGATCCTCAAGGAGCATCTCTCTTCTGTTACTTGCAAGGGTCTAGGTTTTTTTTCTGAAGACGTGCGTCGATTGGGAGGCCCCTTTATTTTAGGGTTGATCGGCGTAGCCTCTATGCAGATTAATACGGCGGTAGACTCGATCTTTGCCCGTTATGCCGATCCCGAAGGACCCGCCTTCCTCTGGTACGCCATCCGGATCCAGCAGCTCCCCCTGGCTCTATTCGGTATTGCCCTTTCAGGAGCCCTCTTGCCGCCCCTCTCGCGAGCGGCTAAAACCGGGGATCTCCCTAATTTTCGTCTATTTTTGACTTTTGCCGTGCGCCGTAGCATCGGACTCATGTTGCCAATGACGGTAGCCTTGTTATTGATGGGCGACGGGTGCATTAATCTGCTGTATGGGAGGGGGGATTTTGATGGGCAGGCCATTTGGGGGACAACTCTCTGCTTATGGGGATATGCCCTTGGACTGATTCCAAGTACTCTCGTCTTGCTTTTTGCTCCGGCCTTTTATGCTCAGGGCAACTATCGCTTACCAACGCTTGCCTCAGTTCTGTCGATGGTGCTGAATATCATCCTGAATGCCTTGATGATTAATGGATTAGGATTGGGTCCTGTCAGTGTGGCTTTAACCACAAGTTTTAGTGCCTTGTTTAATTTAAGTCTCTTGGGAAAAGCTCTCTCAAAACAGACAGGCCCTTTACTAACGATTGATACCTGGGGGCAGATCGGCAAGGTGTTGATTTCCACTGGCATAGCAGGCATTGCAGCTTTTTTTGCTTCCTACCTCATGCATCAACCTAGTACCTGGCTAGCCTTAATAGGGGGGACTGTGCCCCATTTTCCGAAAGGCTTTTCCACCCAATTTCTCTCTCTGGCGGTTCCAGCTGCCTTCTTTGGAATAACCCTATTTCTGTCGGCTTGGCTAACGCGCACACATGAAATCCTCAACATCGTCAAAGAACAAGTTGGGAGCCAGTAAAAAATCTTATTCTCGATCTTGATCTTAATCTTGATCTTTCTTTTCATACATTTCGCTTAGGAAAAGCAGATTAAGATTAGGATTAAGATTTGTATTTGTTCTCCTGTTTCCTGTATTCTATCTCCTTAAAAAAAATGGCGTGAATCTTTCGAAACACGCCAACAGAGGGAGGGCCGGGAATTTTATATATTTCAGGTCGAGTGAGCTAAAAAGTCACAAATTTCTGGAAGTTGCAGCTCAATAGGCCATGGCATTTGTTCAATCGATGGCAACGCGAGCAGAGAACCAGAGAAGTTGCCTTGTTCGAGTGATAAATATTCAGGAACTGTGCGCAATGGGCTATCCATCGCATCGCTAATGGCTTTCATCTTTCGTGATTTTTCTTTCACTGAAATAACCATGCCAGGACGCACTTCAAATGAACGGCGGTCCACTTTCTTTCCGTTCACTAAAATGTGACCATGGGAAACGAGCTGATGAGCGCCAAAAATTGTACTAGCTAGTTTAAGGCGATAAACCACGTTATCCAAGCGGCATTCTAGCATTTGAGCCAAATGGGTCGCTGTGTTACCAGCCATTTGGGCAGCTTTTTTGTAGTAATTCACTAATTGCTTTTCAGAAAGCATCCCGTAGATAGCTTTAAGCTTTTGCTTCACATCTAGTTGCAATCCATAGTCCGATTTCTTCCGACGGCGGGCCCCGTGAACTCCAGGTGGATTCTGCTTATGTAAAAGCGGGTTGCGAGAGCGACCGAAGATATTGACCCCGAAACGGCGGGCGATACGATTTTTATTGCCTGTATAGCGACTCATGTTTTCTCCTCAAGAGTTCATCATTTAATAGATAAGGGCGAATTATTTCATAGCGTCGATTTATTTTCAATAAAAATTAGGAGACAGGATACAGAATACAGGAGACAGGAGAAAATAGTGTTTTCCTAAGGCAATTTCTCCTGTCTCCTGTATTCTGTATCCTGTCTCCTTCTCAATAATAGGTCTTGCTCAAAAAAAATATGATAGACACAATCCGAAATGAAGGGCGCTTTACGGAGAAAACATAAACTCAGGACAAATTCAGGTTTAAGGAAAGATATGACCGATACTAGTAATCCACTTCAAGGAATGACGAAAGAACAAGTATTGTACGAACTTTTGAGAAAGGAATATGGCTACTATTTGTCGATTCTAGAAATTACACGGATGGAAAATGAGAAGTTGAGTGCTCATCAACCTCTTCATGATATCAACCCCTTACTGAAAAAGAAGAAGATTTTGCTTTCTTGTATATCTGAGATTGAAACGGCCATGGCGCCACTCAAGAAATATTGGCAGACTAAGAGGGAGCGTTCGGATAGTGAATCGGTGAAAATCAAACAAGAATTGGCCAATTTGGATAAGTTATTGCAGGAGATCTTGGAGCTGGATCTCATTAGTCAGCAGATTTTAGAGGGATATTTAGAGTCTCTCAAACAACAGCCGGCGGCAGTGATAACGGCTACAAAAAGAAAGGCTCGAAGCACAAGCATATAAGGTGTCTAGATGGTAAAATCATCTTCGATAGATCGATTACAGGAAATTGCAAAAGAGGTGGCGTCGTGTCGATCTGTCACGGGCAAAATGGGAGCCTTGGCAGAGGCTTTTGAGCTTTTTTCAAAAGAAACAATCCGTCTTGAAGATGCCTATAATCAATTAAAAGAGCAGTTTGAGTTTGTTAACCGGAAGCTCGAAGAGATCAATATCGAACTCAAGGAGAAAGTGCTCGAGTTAGATGTGACGACCGATTATTTAGATAATATTCTGAGCAATATGTCTCAAGGTTTGTTGTTCATATCTTCAACAGGTATTGTGACCACTTATAATACCGCTGCAGAAACGATTCTGGAGATTCCTAGTTCTAAGGTTTTATTTCAGCCCTTTTCAGATTCTTTTGAAGACGATATTTTCGGATTTTCAATTAAACAAGCTCTTGAAAGTGGAGATACCTCACGTCACCTCTCCATCAAATTACCCGCTAAGGGAGAGCGATCCGTTGAAAGAGAAATCGAAGTAGAGGCGACATTTGTCCTCAAGAATAATCGTAAAGAGAAGAATTCTTCATCTGACCATTTGGATATTGCCATGGGGATTATTGTGCTGATCCGCGATATCACAGAAATCCGTCGATTGCAGTTGGTGGCTAGTCGAAATGATCGGATGAAAGAATTGGGAGAGATGGCTGCGATGGTGGCCCATGAAATACGCAACCCATTAGGGGGGATCAAAGGCTTTGCCTCTCTTTTAGTGCGCGATTTAAAGGATTATCCTCAATGGCAAAAGATGGCATCCAGCATTGTGGACGGAACAGATAACCTCAGTAAACTAGTTACAAATATTCTCAACTATTCCAGACCTTTGCAAATCGAATATCGGACAGTTAATCTAGGCAACCTGATGCAAGATATCGTCCATCATGTGAGAGTGGATAGTATGATGAAGGATAATATCAAGATCTACTTTGAACCACCTGTGGAGCCTGTTGAAGTTAAATTGGATCAAAGGATGATAAAATCTTCTCTTCTTAATGTTATTGTTAATTCTGTTCAAGCTATGCCTAACGGGGGAAATATCACTCTTTCATTAGCTAAAGAGAATCCCTTTGTTATTATAAAGGTCCAAGATACAGGAGAAGGGATATCGAAAGAACATCTTGAGAAAATATTTAGACCTTTTTTCACTACCAAACCTCAAGGTCATGGATTTGGATTAGCTGAGGTGCATCGCGTGCTTCAAGCGCATAATGGAACGATTGAAGTGGACTCAACAGTTGGAAAAGGAAGCACATTTACTTTTAAGATCCCTGTAACCTGAATTATTAACCTGAGCCTTAAACAAATAAGAATTCTAGATGGCCATTCAAGTTTTGGTTGTAGATGATAACAGCCCTATGCGTAGCACTCTTGTAGAGGTCTTAAAAAGTCATCAAATGGAAGTGGCAACAGCTGAGACGGGAAAAAAAGCGGATGAACTGTTAGGGAAGACGGTATTTGATTTGGTATTCGTTAAGAAGGGATTACCCGATGTTAGCCATGTAGAATTTATGGATCTTGTTAAGGATGTTTCTTCAAATACGGCGGTAATTATGATGATTGATGCCTATGATGTCAGTGGAGCCGATGAAGCCTATCAATGGGGTTTTTTGACTGTTTTATTAAACCCTTTCACCCCTGCTTCTATTGAAACGGCTCTTGAGAAGTTTCAAGCCCATTGGAATGCCTTTCAGAAGATGAATCATCAAGTGCCTTCTGAAATGTTGAAGCTGCTGGCGATGAATTTTGCACAACCTTTGAGGTTAAAAAAAGAGAAAGTGGACCTCAATATCCTGGTCAATGAGTTAGTAGAAGAATCACAACTGGATGCCTTGAAATTCTATAACATCACGATTTCAGCTGAGTTATTCGAAACGCCGGTGTGGATTCATGCTGATCCTGGTTCTATCAAGGGATGCTTACAGAGACTTTTGGCAAATTCCATTCATGCTATCAGACCACATGAAGGAAAAGTGACATTTTCTCTTAAAACGCATCATCATCAGGCCGTGATCCAAGTCATCGATACCGGAGAGGGGATTCCAGAGGAAAATATGAAAAAACTATTTACCCTTTACTTCACGACCAAACCTAATGGGCATGGTTTTGGTTTAGCTGAGGTTAAACGAGAAATCGAAGCGCATCAAGGAACTGTTGATGTTACATCAAAAGTAGGACAGGGAACCATGTTTACATTGAAAATTCCCCTGCTAGATAACTAACTGTATATGTTCAAGGAGTCTATACATTATAAATCAGGCCTTCAGCCTGAGAAACTGAAATAAAAAAACCTCAGGCTGAAGGCCTGAGTTATAATGTACTAAGGAAAGACTGTTATGGCTATTGAAAAGATATTGATTGTGGATGATGAAATCCTTATGCGGGATTTTTTAGCGGAAACGCTGAGACGCAAAAATATGGAGGTCTTCACGGCCGAAAACGGACGTAAAGCCATCGAACTTCTAGGAGAACAAGTGTTCGATCTCGTGATTACAGACATGAGAATGCCTGATCTTAACGGAATTGATGTTTTGCGCCGTGTCAAAGAGATTTCTCCCAGCACGATTGTGGTGATTATGACAGCCTTTGGCAGCATTGAAAACGCTATCGAAGCCATGCGTTTGGGCGCCTTTAACTACTTACTAAAACCCTTTTCTCCCGATTCCATCGAGGCGATTATTGAAAAGGCCGGTGAGCATCTTTCCCTAATTGAAGAAAATGACTACTTACGCCACCAAGTCAATACAGGCAATAGTCGCAGCGTGCAAAGAGTCATTGGAGAAAGTTCAGCGATGAAAAAAATCCTGCAAGATGTCCTCCAAATTGCCAAAAGTAACGCTCCTGTATTTATTAGTGGGGAATCGGGCACCGGTAAAGAGGTCATCGCACAAGCTATCCATACACATTCTCCACGAGCTAAGAGGCCTTTTATCAGAGTCAATTGCGCGGCCATTCCCGAAACATTGATCGAATCGGAGTTTTTTGGACATGAAAAAGGGGCCTTCACGGGGGCCAATAGTAAACGACTTGGACGTTTTGAGCTGGCGAACGGAGGAACGCTGCTGTTGGATGAAATCAGTGAAATTCCCTTAAGTGTGCAAGCCAAGTTATTGCGGGTTACTCAAGAGCAAGAATTTGAACGAGTGGGGGGAACAAAATCGGTGAAGGTGGATGTGCGTCTCATATCCACTTCAAACCGGGATATCAAAGAGATGATTGAAAAGAAAATTCTACGTGAAGATCTCTATTATCGTTTGAACGTTGTTCCTATTTATATCCCACCTTTAAGAGAACGAAGGGAAGACATTCTCCCTTTGAGCGAATATTTCATCGAAAGGATCTGTCAGGAAAACCATAAAGAAATCAAACTCCTCGCAGCTAATGCTAAACAAAAGTTACTAAATTACCCTTGGCCAGGAAATGTAAGGGAATTGGCTAATATTTTAGAACGGGTGGTTGTGATGCACACGGCCAAAGAAATCAAAGCCGAAGAGCTACTGATTGATCAAGATGCCCCCCTTCCCACCAGACTACCTGAGGCGGCAGCCCCGGTTTCTCAAACTTTAACCTTGCGCGATCTAGAAAAAAAGTTCATCATTGAATCCCTAACATCACATAACCAGAATCGAACAAAGACGGCTCAGGCTCTCGGCATTAGTTTGCGGACCCTGCGCAACAAACTCAAAGAATATAATCTGAAAGATGAAGAATGAACAAAAAGAACCCCTCATCATGGCTATTGGTGGGGGAAAAGGGGGCGTGGGGAAATCCATGGTCAGCTCCAACCTTGCTGTGCAATATGCTCAAGCTGGTCTCAATGTTATCTTAGTCGACTTAGATGTGGGAGCGGCTAATCTTCATACCATTTTTGGCATTCGCCATCCACCCAAGGGCCTTGGGGACTATTTCACGACGGCTCGTAGTCAGCTAAACGATTATTTAATTCCGACTTCTATCCCCGGTTTACGACTGGCGCCCGGCAGCGGATTTGTCCCCGAACTTGCCAATATGAAGCATACCCAAAAAGTGAAGCTGATCCACCAGATTAAAGCGTTATCTGCAGATTTGGTTCTATTGGACCTCGGTGCAGGAACCTCGAGCAATGTGATCGATTTTTTTTCGATGACCCATGCCGGTATTGTGGTGACGACACCTGAGCCCACAGCTATTGTGAATGCCTATGAATTTTTGAAGAATGTGCTTTATCGGATTCTCTTCCGGATGTTTCGCAATCAAGAGGACATTCTCGATATTTTGAGGCTCTCCACACTACCACAACAGTCTTCGAAAATCTCCACCATCGAAGAGTTAATTGCAGCGGTGGAGAAAAAGAGCTCGTGGGCTGCACAAAATATCCGTGAAGTGTGTAAAGATTTGGATTTTTATCTCGTCTTTAATCAAACCCGCAAACTCAGTGATGTCCCCTTAGGACAAAAGCTACATGATATTTGCCACCGTTTTCTTGGGATTGAGCTCAGTTTTTCCGGCGTGGTCTTTTTTAACGAAGAAGTGTCTGCCTCGGTGTTTAAGATGAGCCCCATTAGTTTGGCCTACCCCGATAGCATCACGAATCAAACACTCAAACGTATTGCGGTGACAATTCTTAGCCATGCCACCCATAAAATGATCCATCAACAGCCTTTAGAGACATTTTCCGAGCAACTGTCCTCTGTTCTTCAACATGCCAAAAAAGATCATGACTTGAACGTGCTAACTCAAAATCGGTTGCATCGTTCTAAAGAAAGATTACATGTAACCACTTCTTCTCTTGGTATAGAATAGTTATTATTGTTGACACTTATTTGGTTCTTGGGAAGAATTGGGGGCGCGAATCATTATAATAAATTATTGAA
>VFSW01009265.1_pt1 | contig 14064 bp, 10 predicted proteins | sample 5358111 | NCBI WGS metagenome assembly VFSW01 (sample SAMN11554181, study PRJNA540505) | mine drainage metagenome | isolation source: sediment from site ElyBrook_90M | place: USA: Ely Copper Mine, Vershire, VT | collected 2017
GTTGCTGGCCGCGCTGCCCGCCGGCGCGCTCGGCCCGGCACTGGCGGCGGTGCTGAACTTCGCCTCCCTGCCGCTTGCGGAGGGCGAACGCCCGCTGCTGCTATGCGGGCCGCCGGGCGCGGGCAAGACCCTCACCGTGGCCCGGCTCGCGACCAGGCTGGTGATGGGCGGGGCGGTACCGCTGGTGCTGACCGCCGATGGCCAGCGCGCCGGGGCCACCGAGCAACTGGCCGCGTTCACCCGCCTGCTCGGGGTGAATCTGATGGTGGCGGGCAATCCGGTGCTGCTCGGCCGGGCGCTGGCCCGCCGCCCCGGCCCGGCGCCGGTGCTGATCGATGCCCCGGGCTGCGACCCGTTCGATCCCGCCCAGCGCGAGGAGCTGGCCGCACTGGCGGCGGTGGCCGATGCCAACCTGGCGCTGGTGCTGCCGGCCGGGCTCGATCCGGACGAGGCCGCCGATCTGGCCGCCGCCTTCGCCGCCCTCGGTGCGCGGCAGATGGTCGCGACCCGGATCGACCTCGCCCGCCGGCGGGGCAGCGTGCTGGCGGCCGCTGCCGCCGGCCGGCTCGCTCTGACCGAGGCGGGGGTGGGACCCGGCGCCGCCGACGGGCTGGCGGCGCTCACCCCGGAATTTCTTGCCGCCCGCCTGCTGCAACACGTCGCGGAGCCTCGCCCATGACCCTCCCGCCCGCCGCGCGCGGCGCGCGCCTGATCGCCGTCGCCTCCGGCAAGGGAGGGGTCGGCAAGACCTGGTTCGCCATCACCCTCGCCCATGCGCTGGCCCGGCGCGGCCTGCGGGTCCTGCTGTTCGACGGCGATCTCGGCCTCGCCAATGTCGATATCCAGCTCGGCCTGATGCCCGAGCGCGATCTGGGCCAGGTCGCCGCCGGCACCGCGGGCCTGGCCGAGACGATCGAGCGCTTCGCCCCGGGCGGCTTCGACATCCTCGCCGGCCGCTCCGGGTCGGGCGCGCTGGGCAGCCTCGACCCCGCCGCGCTGGAAGCGCTGCTGGCGGCGCTGCGGCAGGAGGCGCGGCGCTATGACGGGGTGATCCTCGATCTCGGCGCCGGGCTGGAACGCGCGGTGCGGCGGATGGCGGCGGCGGCCGACACGCTGCTGGTGCTGGCGACCGAGGAGCCGACCAGCCTGACCGATGCCTATGCCGTGCTGAAGCTGCACGCCGCCGACGCGCCGGGGGCGGATGCGCGGGTGGTGGTGAACCAGGCCAGCAGCCACGCCGCCGGTGAGCGCACCTTCGCCACCCTGGCGCGCGCCGCCGCGCATTTCCTCGGCCGTGCCCCGGCGCTGGCCGGGGTCATCCGGCGCGACGAGCGGGTGCGCGAGGCGATCCGAAGGCAGACGCCTTTGCTGATCCGCCATCCGGCGAGCCCGGCCGCGACCGATGTCGAGGCGCTGGCCGCCGGCCTGTTCGCGACCGCCCCGGCCTGAGCAACCCGGCCCGCGCTTTCAGGCGACACCCTGGCCGGCGGGCTCGCCGCCCTCCGACTCGCTCTCGGGAAACATCCCCCCGGCAAAGCCGGCCATCGCCCGCACCGCGGCGGCAGTGTGGCCGGCGGCGCGCAGAGCCCGCAGGCTGGTCGCCCCGTCGCGCTTGGCCAGCCGTCGCCCGTCCGCCCCGACGAGCAGCGCATGGTGCGCGTAGCAGGGGGCCGGCCAGCCCATCAGCGCCTGGAGCAGCCGATGCAGGTCGGTCGCCGGTTTCAGATCCGCGCCGCGGGTCACCAGCGAGACGCCCTGTACCGCGTCGTCATGGGTCACGCACAGATGATAGCTCGCCGGCGCGTCGCGGCGGGCCAGCACCACGTCGCCGAACCGCTCCGGCCGGCAGGGGATGCGGCCTTCGCCGCGCTCGGCGAAGGTCAGCGCGCCGGCCTCGGCGATGGCCCGCGCCATGTCGAGCCGCCAGGCATGCGGGGCGCCGGCGGCGATGCGCGCGGCGCGCTCGGCCGGGTCCAGCCAGCGGCAGGTGCCGGGATAGAGACTGCCGCCATCGGGGCCATGGGGGGCGCTGGCCGAGCGGGCGAGTTCGGCGGCGATCGCCGCGCGGCTGCAGAAGCAGGGATACAGCAGCAGGCGCGCCCGCAGCGCCGCGAGCACGGCGTCATACGCCGCCAGATGGGCGGATTGCACCCGCGTTTCCCCGTCGAATCGCAGGCCGAGCCAGGCCAGATCCTCATATATGGCAGCGGTGAATTCCGGGCGGCAGCGGCCAGGCTCGAGGTCCTCGATACGCAGCAGACCGCGCGCGGCGGCGGTGCGCGCGGTGAGCGCGGCAGGGGCGTGGCCGAGATGGAGATACCCGGTGGGGCTGGGGGCGAAGCGGGTGGTGTGCGCCGGGCTCAAGGCCGCTGGTTCCCTTCCATGATCGTGAACCCCGTTGACGACGTCCCCCTGGCCGCGCTGTCACCGCAGGGGCGCAAGGCGAGAGCTCTGCCCCCGGGGAACCCGCCAGGGACCAGAGAGTCCCCGACCCCGCATGCCCCCGGGCGCGGCACGCTGCGGGAAACCGGCCCCACGGTCCCGGTGGAGGCGACCGCAGCGGGGCCTGGGTGCCGTTCCTGGCCTGATTCGTCTCACGGAGCCCTGCCCTCGCTCCGTCCTGGCCGGGCCGCCGGGCCCGGCTCCGCCTCCAGATACAGCACCAGCGCGCGCGGGGAGTGGCGGAACAGTTTCTGCAGCAGATGCAGCGGGTAGAGCATCACCGGGTTCAGCAACAGGCCGAGTGCGGCCGGGAAGCGCGTCTTCATCGGCACGTCGCGCATGCCAGACCGGCGGGTCCGCTCCAGCATGCTGAGCGAGAGTTTGGCAGCCTCGCTGCGGCGAACCAGCGCATTGGACAGCGGCAGCAGCAGGTTCGAGACCGGAAAGGTCAGGCCCGCGGCATGGAGGATGCGAAACCCGCCCGCGGAGAACCGCGACTGCGCCGATGGTAGCGTGTAGCGGCGGTAATGCCCGGCGATCTCGTCCTCGATGCCCCAATGGGCGGGCGAGGCGGGGACGATGGCGATCATCCGCCCGCCGGCGCGCAGGCTGGCGCGCGCCCGGCCGAGGAAGCGCTGCTCGGCCGGCGTGTCCAGATGCTCCATCACCATGCAGGACAGCACCAGGTCGCATGGCTCCGTTCCGGCCTCCTCCAGCCAGTCGCTGGCGGCCACCAGATAGCGGCCGGCGGCGATCTCGGGGGCGAAGCGCTGGCGCAGGCGCTCGGCCGAGGGGGGCGCGAACTCGTAGCCGCTGCCCTGCCAGCCGAGCGCCAGCAGCAGGGCGGAGATATGGCCCGCGCCCGGGCCGATCTCGATGAAGCGGCCTGGCGGCAGGGCGCGCAGACGCTCGCGCAGATACATCAGTTGCAGCAGGGTGCCAGGCGGCAGGACGCTCATGGGGCGTGCCGGACGAGCGGTCGCGCGCTCCCTGCCGCCTCGTCCGGCCTTGGCCTGCCGGAGCATTGGCGCCGCTGCCGCCCGCTCTGAAGTGCCACGGGCCCGGCGGTGCGAGCATCCGATCCGGACGCGCGGTTGCGGTCCGGTCGTGACGGTTGCGTTAATCCCGGTCCCGGCCCGCTTGCGACGCTGCCAGGGCTCTGCGATAACCGATCGGGTTCTCGGCGGCGCTCAAGCTCTGGCGGGTCGGTCGGACTAAGGTCCCCAGGGATTGCGCTCCATGTGCAGGGGAGCGGGTTTTGCCCGACGGTGGCCAATATTTCCCGGCGCTGGTTCTGAATGCGGATTTCCGCCCCCTGTCCTATTTCCCCCTCTCTCTCTGGTCCTGGCAGGACGCCGTCAAGGCCGTATGGCTCGATCGCGTGTCGGTGCTGAGCGAATACGAGACCGAGGTGCGCTCGCCCTCCCATGTCATGCGGCTGCCCAGCGTGATCGCGTTGAAGGACTATATTCCGGCGGCACGCCGGCCGGCCTTCACCCGGTTCAACGTCTTTCTTCGCGATGCGTTCGAGTGCCAGTACTGCGCCGGACGCTATCCGGCGCAGGATCTGACCTTCGATCACGTCATCCCGCGCAGTCGCGGCGGCCGCACCACCTGGGAGAACGTCGTCACCGCCTGTGGCGAGTGCAATCTGCTGAAGGGCTCGCGCCTGCCGCGGGAATGCGACATGTTCCCCCGGCTGCGGCCGCGCCAGCCCACCACCTGGGAGCTGCAGGATAACGGGCGTGCCTTCCCGCCCAATTTCCTGCATGAGAGCTGGCGCGACTTTCTGTATTGGGACAGCGAACTGGAAAGTTGATCCGGTTCTGCCGCCCGCATTTCCGGAAAAGGATTCCATCGCATGGCACGGCTGCTCTACATCGAAGCCTCACCCCGCAAAACCCGGTCCTATTCGATCCGGGTGGCGAAGGCCTTTCTCGATGCCTATGCGGCGGCGCATCCGGCCGACATGATCGATACGCTCGATCTCTGGGCGACCGATCTGCCGGCATTCGACGGCGCCATGCTGGATGCGAAATATGCGGTGATCGGCGGTGAGACCCATACGCCGGAGCAGGCGGCCGCCTGGGCCAGCGTGACCGACTTTGCCGCGAGATTCAGCGGCGCCGACAAGATCCTGATCTCGACGCCGATGTGGAACTTCACCATCCCCTATGTGCTGAAACACTATCTGGACATCATCGTCCAGCCCGGCCTGACCTTCGGCTGGACGCCCGAACGGGGATATTTCGGCCTGGTGACGGGCAAGCCGGCAGCGGTCGTCTACGCCTCGATGGGCGGTTACGGGGCAGGGTCCGGGGCCGAGGCGATCGATTACCAGAAGCCCTATCTGCAATGGATCCTGACATTCATGGGCTTCGCCGACATCAAGGCGATCCATGCAGCCCCGACCGGTGCGCCGCCCGAGGCCATCGCCGCCACCCTCGCGGCTGCCACCGCCGAGGCGCGGGAGATCGCCGCCGCTTTCTGAGCCAGCTCTGTGTTTTGACGAGCCGCTTTATCCGATCAGATGATTTCATCTGATCGGATGTTGCGCTTGCGCCTGCCGGGCGCCGGCCGTGGCGGGCCTGCCCCCCCGCCCGAGTCGCTGCCAGATACTCTCTGGGGAAGGGCCGGTCCCGACGCGTGACGCGCGGACATCCGCAGGCGCCGGCCGGGATCGTCACCGCCGCCATCGACCCGAACACCCCATGCCGACGATCTGGGGCCGAGGCTCCCGAGCCGTCGATCTGGCGGCCGTCCAGGGATCGCCAAAACTCTGGTGGCCCAAAGAACTGGTGGGCAAAGAAAAGCGGAGGGACCGACGCCCGTGTTGCCGCGCGCCGGTCCGCTCCGCCAGCCGACTTTACTTCGCCTTGGCCAGCGCCCGCTTCGCCATCACCCCGATCAGATGCGCGCGATACTCTGCACTGGCATGAATGTCGCCGTTGAGCCCCTCGGCCGGCGTGGTGATCCCTGCGATGGCTTCCGCCGAGAACGACTTCGCCAGCGCCTGTTCCATGGCGGCATGGCGGAACACGCCGCCCTGTCCGGCGCCGGTGATGGCCACGCGCACGCCGGCCGGCCCCTTGGCCACGAACACCCCGACAATGGCGTAGCGCGAGGCCGGGTTGCGGAATTTCTCGTAGGCGGATTTCTCGGGCACGGGAAAGGCGATCGCGGTGATGATCTCGTCGGGGTGCAGGGCGGTGGTGAACATGCCCTGGAAGAAATCATCGGCCGCGATGCTGCGCCGGTCGGTCGTGATCGTGGCCCCCAGCGCCAGAACCGCGGCGGGGTAGCAGGCGGCGGGGTCGTTATTGGCGAGCGAGCCGCCCATGGTGCCGCGGTGGCGCACCGCGACGTCGCCGATCCAGGACGCCATCTCGGCGAGCCCCGGGATCTTCGCCTGCACCTCGGCCGAGGCGGCGATGGCGGCATGGGTGGTGGTGGCGCCGATGGTCAGCGTGGTGGCGGTGGCGGTGATGCCCGAAAGCCCGGCCTTGGCCAGATCGACCACCACCGAAGGCTTGTTGAGCCGCTGCTTCAGCACCGGGATGAAGGTCTGCCCCCCGGCCAGCGCCTTGGCTTCCGGATCCGCGCCCAGCGCCTTGACCGCATCGGCCACCGAGCCGGGCTTCTGATAGGCGAAATCATACATCGGGATGCTCCTGTCTATTCCGCCGCCAGGCGGGGCTTGCCCGCCTGGATGATCGACCAGATCTTCTGCGCCGTCGCCGGCATGTCCAGATGGCGCACGCCGTATTCGGCCAGTGCGTCCACCACCGCGTTGATCACCGCCGGCGGGCTGCCGATGGCGCCGACCTCGCCGCAGCCTTTCACCCCGAGCGGGTTGTGGGTGCACAGCGTCGTCTCGGTACCCACCAGGATGTTCGGCAGATTGTCGGCGCGCGGCATGGTGTAGTCCATCATCGAGCCCGACAGCAGTTGCCCGTCCTTGTCGTAGATGGCGTTCTCCAGCAGCGCCTGGCCGATGCCCTGGGCGACGCCGCCCTGCACCTGGCCCTCGACGATCATCGGGTTGATCACCCGGCCCACGTCATCGACCGCGGTGAAGTTCACCACCGAGACGGTGCCGGTTTCCGGGTCGATCTCCACCTCGCAGATATGGCAGCCGCCCGGATAGGTGAAGTTCTTCGGGTCGTAGAAAGCGGTTTCTTCGAGCCCCGGCTCCAGCTCCTCGATCGGGTAGTTGTGCGGCACATAGGCCGCGAGCGAGATGTCGGTGAGCGTCTTCGACTTGTCGGTGCCGGCCACGCTGAACTTGCCGTCCTTGAACTCGATGTCCTCGAGCGAGGCCTCCATCAGATGGGCGGCGATCTTGCGGCCCTTGGCAACGATCTTGTCCATCGCCTTCACCATCGCCGACCCGCCCACCGCCAGGCTGCGGCTGCCATAGGTGCCCATCCCGAACGGGATCTTGGCGGTGTCGCCATGGACGATCTCGATCTGCTCGAGCGGCACGCCGAGCTGTTCGCAAACCAGCTGGGCGAGCGTGGTCTCGTGTCCCTGGCCGTGGCTGTGGGTGCCGGTGAACACCGTCACGCTGCCGGTCGGGTGCACGCGGATGGTCCCGACCTCGTACAGCCCGGCGCGCGCGCCGAGCGAGCCCACCACCGCCGAGGGCGCGATGCCGCAGGCTTCCACATAGGTGGAGGCGCCGATACCGCGCAGCTTGCCGCGCGCGGCGGCGGCGGCGCGGCGGGCGGGGAAGCCCGCCCAGTCGGACGCCTTCAGGCAGGCTTCCAGCGTCGCGACGTAATCCCCGCTGTCATATTGCAGCGCCACCGGGGTCTGGTAGGGGAACGCGCCGGCGGGGATGAAATTGCGCCGGCGGAGCGCGATGCGGTCATGCCCGGTATCGTGGGCGATCACGTCCATCAGCCGTTCCAGCAGGAAGGTCGCCTCCGGCCGCCCGGCGCCGCGATAGGCATCGACCGGGACGGTGTTGGTGAACACCGCATGCACCTCGGCATAGATCGCCGGGGTCTTGTACACCCCCGCGAGCAGCGTCGCGTACAGATAGGTGGGCACCGCCGGGGCGAAGGTGGAGAGATAGGCGCCCATGTTGCACAGCGTGGCGATGCGCAGCGCCAGCAGGTTGCCCTCGGCGTCCAGCGCCGCCTCTACCGTGCTGTCGTGGTCGCGGCCATGCGCGTCCGACATGAAGCTTTCGGTGCGGTCGGCGGTCCATTTCACCGGGCGGCGCACGCGGCCGGCGGCCCAGGTGACGATGGCTTCTTCGGCGTAATGGTAGATCTTGGAGCCGAACCCGCCGCCCACGTCGGGGGCGACGACGCGCAGCTTGTTCTCCGGGATGTGCAGTACGAAGGCGCCCATCAGCAGGCGGATCACGTGGGGATTCTGGCTGGTGGTATAGAGCGTGAAATCGCCCGAGGACACGTCATACTCGCCGATCGCGGCGCGCGGCTCCATCGCGTTCGGGATCAGCCGGTTGTTGGTGAGGTCGAGCTTCACCACCTTGGCCGCCTGGGCGAAGGCGGCATCGACCAGCGCCTTGTCGCCGATCTGCCAGTCATAGCAGGTGTTGCTGGGCAGTTCGTCATGGACGAGCGGCGCGCCCGCTGCCACGGCCTGGCGCAGGGTGGCCGCGGCAGGCAGGTCTTCGAGGTCGATGTCCAGCGCTTCCGCCGCGTCCTTGGCCTGCTGGCGGGTCTCGGCGATCACCACCGCGATCGGGTCACCCACATGGCGCACCTTGCCGATTGCCAGCACCGGATGCGGCGGCTCGGCCATCGGGCTGCCATCCTTGTTGTGCAGCTGCCAGCCGCAGGGCAGACCGCCGAGGCCGGCCGCGGCGATATCCTCGCCGGTGAACACCGCGACCACGCCCGGCGCCGCTTTCGCCGCGGCCGTGTCGATCGACCGGATGCGCGCATGCGGCCGGTCGGAACGCCGTATCACCGCGTAGAGCTGGCCCGGCCGGTTCAGATCGTCCACATACTGGCCGTTGCCACTGAGGAAGCGGTAATCCTCCTTGCGGCGGACCGAGGCGCCGATCCCTTCGAAGCCCATGGCGTTTCTCCCTTGATGCTGCCTGGCCGCCTTCTGGGCGCGGCCGTGAGGCTGGATGAGGTGTGGGACGCGGGGAGGGGGAGGCGCCTATTCGGCCGCGACCGGCACAGGCTTGCCGTGCATCACCGGCCAGGCGGCGGCGATCGCCTTGACGATGTTGTGGTAGCCGGTGCAGCGACAGAGATTGCCTTCCAGCAGATGCCGGATCTCAGCCTCGCTGAGGCCCTGCGGATGGCTCTGCACGATGTCGATCGCGCTCATCACCATGCCGGGCGTGCAGAAGCCGCATTGCAGGGCGTGGTGCTCGCGGAACATCTCCTGCATCGGATGCAGGGTGCCGTCGGCCGCGGCCAGGCCCTCGATGGTGGTGACCGTGGCGCCGTCGGCCTGCAGCGCCAGCATCGTGCAGGATTTCACCGACTGGCCGTCCACGTGCACGACGCAGGCGCCGCACTGGCTGGTGTCGCAGCCGACATGGGTGCCGGTCAGGTGCAGCTTTTCGCGCAGCAATTCTACCAGCAGAGTGCGGCCTTCCACTTCGACCGTCGCGCTCTTGCCGTTCACCGTCAGTGTTACCTGAGGCATGGTTTCCCCCGAACTCTGGATACTATGCGACGATGCACCGACATCCCGGAACGGGAGCGGTGATCGGATCCGGAGGCCAGTGTGGTGGCGGACCGGGGGGTGGTCAAGGCGGGCAGACGGCGGTCGACCTCGGATGGCGACGGCACCCTGATCGTCAGTCATTGCAGCGGCGCTATCGGCGATCGGCGTTGCCTGAACCAATCTGTCGCACGGAGGCGCACCGCGTCGGCACTCTGAGGGGCGACTGGATCGGGGGAGATCACAAAGCAGGCCAACGGTTCCCGTGCACGCCTTCCGAGCTTCCAGAGTGAAGGCCTGTGCGCGATCACGTAACGCTCATGCCGCCTTGCGGCAGGAAGGACTTCTTCGTGTAGCGATCGCCTATGCGCCTGGAGCGACGGAAGGCGCCCAGCCAATTTTTCGTTTTGAAATTCAGCCGAGATTTTTGGAGATCTGTATGCGACCGCATTGAATAATAACGCGGTCCCCTCCGTGAGCCATCCAGCTATCGAGTGATATTTGTAATATATGGTCAAATAAGACAGAAATTTTCTTCTGTATACATGCAATCAATTAACGTATAATTTCACATTATCTTCGCTCGGAAAATCAAGCTTGGTAATACCATGGTCGTAGCCTCAGTTTGAATCCAACAATATGATCGGCGCGTTGTCTACATCTCCAAAAAAACCGGCTGGGAGAAGTCGAGATTACAAATGTGATCATAGTTCATAAAAAATGGCGCGTCATCAGGATGAATGTTGCCAGAAAGCCGTCGCCAGAACGCGCGTATGGAAGACGGCGTTTCCCTCCACACTGCCAAATTTTTGTGGCGATCCAGAGCAACATCCGATCAGATGGACTCATCTGATCGGATAAATTTGCTCGGCAAAACAGAGAGTAAGAGCAGTGGCCGACCGTCTATCAGATCGGGCCCCGCTCTGAGTCAATGGCACACCGACAGCGCCCCGGGCGGCCCAACACACGGGTTCCAAGGGCCGTACGGCCCTTGGCGGGTCCAGGGCGGAGCCCTGGTCTTCGCTTGCCTCCCCGCCTACGCGACCGCGTCCTCTTCCGCCCGCCGATCGGCCCGCTTGCGCGCATGCGGATCGAGGTGGCGTTTGCGCAGCCGCACCGCCTCCGGTGTCACTTCCACCAGCTCGTCGTCCTCGATATAGGCGATCGCCTGCTCCAGGCTCATCCGCCGGGGCGGGATCAGCAGCATCGCGTCCTCCTTGCCGGAGGCGCGGACATTGGTGAGCTTCTTTTCCTTGATCGGATTGACGTCCAGATCGGAATCCCGGCTGTGCTCGCCGATGATCATGCCGACATAGACCGCCTCGCCGGGATTGACGAACAGGGTGCCGCGGTCCTGCAGATAGAACAGCGCGTAGTGGATCGCCTGGCCGTCGGAGTTGGAGATCAGCGAGCCGTTGCGCCGTCCCTCGATCGCTCCGCGCCAGGGGCCATAGCCGGCGAACAGCCGGTTCATGATGCCGGTGCCGCGGGTATCGGTCAGGAACTCGCCGTGATAGCCGATCAGGCCACGGCTCGGCATGTGGAAGGTCAGCCTCACCTTGCCCCCGCCGGAGGGCCGCATGTCGCGCAATTCGCCCTTGCGGCGGCTGATCTTGTCCACCACCACGCCGGAATAGGGCTCGTCCACATCGACCAGCACTTCCTCCATCGGCTCCTCGCGGGCGCCGGTGTCGGGATTGGCGCGGGTCAGCACGCGGGGGCGGCCGATGGTCAGCTCGAAGCCCTCGCGGCGCATCTGCTCGATCAGCACGCCCAGCTGCAATTCGCCGCGGCCGGCGACCTCGAAGGCCTCGCTCTCCTGGCTTTCGGTGATCTTGATCGCGACATTGCCCTCGGATTCGCGGGCCAGCCGGTCGCGGATCTGGCGCGAGGTGACCTTCTTGCCGGAGCGCCCGCCCAGCGGGCCGTCATTGATGCGGAAGGTCATGGCGAGCGTCGGCGGATCGACCGGGATGGCGGTCAGCGGGGCGGTCAGTTCCGGGGCGCCGATCGTGTCGGGGATGGTGCCTTCCGACAGGCCGGCGACCGCGATGATGTCGCCCGCCTGCGCCTCCTCCACCGGCACGCGATCCAGGCCGCGGAAGGACAGCAGCTTGGTCAGCCGCCCGGTTTCCACCACGCTGCCGTCGCCGCGCAGCACCTTCACCGGCATGTTCAGCCGGGCGCGGCCCTGCTCCACCCGGCCGGTCAGCACGCGGCCGAGGAAATTGTCGTATTCCAGGATCGACGCCACCATCGCGAAGGGCGCCTCGCCATCGAGCGCCGGCGGGGGCACATGGCTCACCACCAGCTCGAACAGCGGCGTGAGATCCTTGCGCGGCCCGTCCAGCGCCGTATCCGCCCAGCCCTGCCGGCCGGAGGCATACAGCATCGGGAAGTCCAGCTGCTCGTCGGTGGCGCCCAGCGCCGCGAACAGGTCGAAGATCTCGTTATGCACCTCATCGGCGCGGGCATCGGAGCGGTCGATCTTGTTGACCACGACGATCGGCCGCAGGCCGCGGGCGAGCGCCTTGCCGACCACGAACTTGGTCTGCGGCAATACGCCTTCGGCGGCATCGACCAGCACCAGGGCGCCGTCCACCATGTTCAGGATGCGCTCGACCTCGCCGCCGAAATCGGCGTGGCCGGGGGTATCGACGATGTTGATCCGCGTCTCGCGCCCGCCATGGCGCCACAGCACGCTGGCGCATTTGGCCAGGATGGTGATGCCGCGCTCACGCTCGAGGTCGTTGCGGTCGAGCGCGCGTTCGGCCACTGCCTCGTGCTCGCGGAAGGCGCCCGACTGGCGCAGGAGCTTGTCGACCAGGGTGGTCTTGCCGTGGTCGACATGCGCGATGATCGCGATGTTGCGGATGTCCATGGTGCGCCTGACGTGACTGCTGGCCGCCGGCACGGTGTGCGCCGATGGGTGTTTGTGCGCCGCACACATAAGGGTTCGGGCGGACGGATGCGAGGTAAATCCGCGCGACGCTGGGATGCGGGCGTGGAGGGCGGCCGCCAGGCGGGATCGGGGCCTCGCTGCCATCGCCGGTTGGGCAGGCCAGGACCCTGCCGGGGGTGAACCGGCCGCTGTCTGCCGGCGGACCGGCCGCCACCGGGGGGCGCACCGGAATCGAGCCGCCGCATTGCCAACCCGCCCGGCATCTGGTGGGTTGACGCGCTCCGGCCGTGGCGGCGCGGCGCGGGCGCGGCCAGTCGGGCGGAACCCGGCGCACGCCTTGGCGGAGGTTCCGGACGGCGGGACCGGGCCATCGGACTGGCCCCAATCAGAGAGAGCCAAGCGTTTGCGCCTGTGGATCCTGCTCGCTGCCCTGGTGCTCGCCCGGATCGGCTTCGGCTTTCAGCTGCAGACCGTGGCGAGCCTGGGACCAGAGCTTTCCGCCCGCTTCGGGCTCGATTATGCGGCGCTGGGCGGGCTGATCGGTGTGTATCTTCTGCCCGGCGTGTTCGTGGCGCTGCCTGGCGGCCTGCTGGCCAGCCGGATCGGCGAGCGGGGCGTGCTGCTGGCGGGATTTGCGCTGATGGCCGCGGGCGGCGTGGTCGCGGCGCTGGCGGCCGGGCCGGGCTGGATCGGCGCCGGGCGCCTGGTCAGCGGCATCGGGGCGGTAGCGCTGGTGGTGCTGCAGGCCAAGGTGCTGGCCGACCGGTTCAGCGGCCGCGGCTTCATGCTGGCGATCGGGCTGGTGGTGGGATCCTTCCCGATCGGAATCGGCCTGGCCCAGCTGGGCGCCGCCCCGATCGCCCGCGCCTTCGGCTGGCCGGCGAGCTTCCTGGCCGGCAGCGCCGTCGTGGCGCTGGCCGCCCTGCTGTTCCTGATCGGCTTCCGTCCGGTCCATCGCGGCCTGTCCGGAGGGCGGCCCGGATTGCCGGGGCGGCGGGAGGTGCTGCTGGTGGTGCTGGCCGGCGTGATCTGGACCAGTTTCAACGCCGGTTATCTGACCTTTCTCGACTATATCCCCTCGTTGATGGCCGGGCGCGGCGACAGCCCCGCCATGCTGGCCCTGGTGATGACCATCGCCAGCTGGGGCAATGTGCCGGCGATGCTGCTGGGCGGCGACGCGGCGACGCGCCTGGGCGAGCGGCCGGTGTTCCTGTTCGGCACTTTGGTCTGCGCCGCCGGGATCGTCGGGATGGCGCTGCCTGGCCTGGGTCCGGCCCTTGCGCCGGTCTGGGCGGTGCTGTTCGGCGTGCTGGGCTCGGTGCATGCCAGCGTCATCATCGCCCGCGGCGCGCGCTCCACCCGGCCCGAGCATATCGCGGTGGGGCAGGGCGTATTCTATACGCTGTATTATGCCGGCGGGGCGGGGCTGCCGGCTTTCTGCGGCTTCGTGGGCGACCGCACCGGCAACCCGGCGGCGGTGCTGTACACTGCGGCGGCGCTCTCGCTGCTGGCGCTGCCGGCCTGGGCGCTGCATGCGCGGATGGCGGGGCGGTGACGGACGGCACGGCCAAAGGGCTCTGCCCTCTGGAAACCCGCCAGGGACCGGCATTCCCTGGACCCGGCATCCCTTGGGCGGGCGATCGGAGCGATGCCCTTGGCTTGCCTTTGTGGCCGCTACCGCCTTGCCACCAGATGATAGTCGCGGGCGAAATAGATCAGGCCTTCATGCCCCTCGCCGGTGCCGATCGCTTCCACCTCGCAGAAGAACACGCTGTGGGTGCCCACCTCCACCACCTGGGCGATGCGGCAGTCGAAACTCGCGATCGCGCCCTCCAGCACCGGGGCGCCGGTCTCCAGCCCGTACCAGCATCCGGCGGCGAAGCGCGTCTCCACATCCTCGGTCGGGCCGGCGAACACCGCCGACAGAGCCTGGTGCCCGGCGGTCAGGGTGTTTACGCACAGCACGCCGTTGGTCTTGAACACCAGGTTGCGGTCGCTCGCGCGGTTCATGCACACCAAGAGCGTCGGGGGATCGTCCGTGACGCTGCACACGGCGGAGG
>VFSW01009266.1_pt1 | contig 14064 bp, 10 predicted proteins | sample 5358111 | NCBI WGS metagenome assembly VFSW01 (sample SAMN11554181, study PRJNA540505) | mine drainage metagenome | isolation source: sediment from site ElyBrook_90M | place: USA: Ely Copper Mine, Vershire, VT | collected 2017
GCGAAGGGTAGGGGCAAGCCAGGGTGGGGGCCAACCCCTACCCTTCGCGGCTGGCGGCGAGGCGTTGCAACTCCTGGGCGCGGCGGTAGAGCGCGACGTAGCGTTCGGCGGAGGCGTCCCAGGAGTAGTCGGCCAGCATCGCGCGCTGCATCAGATCGAGCCAGGTGTCGGCGAACTTGTACGCCTCGACAGCGCGCACCACGGCGGCGAAGAAGTGGAACGGATCGTAGCGCGTGAAGCTGAAGCCGTTGCCCGTATTGGTCAACGGATCGAACTCCTGCACGGTATCGGCCAATCCGCCGGTGCGATGCACCACCGGGATGCAGCCATAGCGCATCGCCAGCATCTGGGTCGAGCCGCACGGCTCCGTGCGCGACGGCATCAGCAGGATGTCTGACCCGGCGTAGATACGCGCGCTGAGTTCGGCGTTGAACGTCAGGTGCACCGAAACCTGCCGGGGATAGCGCAGCGCCAGCCGTTGCAGCATCTGATGATAGTGCTGATCACCAGTGCCTGAGATCACCAATTGCACTCCCTGCTCAAGCAGCGGAATGACCATCTGATCGAGTAGGTCGAGGCCCTTGAGATCCACAAGACGTGAGATTAGTCCGACCAGCGGCGTAAACTCCTCCACTGGCAGACCAAGCTGTTCCTGAAGGGCGCGCTTGTTGGCGCCGCGTTTTTCGAGTGAGAAGGCGTCATAGTGGGCGGCGATATAGCGGTCAGTTGCGGGATCATGCTCTTCGGTATCAATGCCATTGAGGATGCCATAGAGGCGGTCTTTGCGGGTGCGCAGCAGCGAATCCAGCCGCTCGCCAAACTCCGGCGTCAGAATCTCGTTAGCGTAGCTCGGGCTGACGGTGTTGATCGCGTCGGCGAAGAGGGCGCCGCGCCCCATCAAGTCTACCACGTTGGCCAACTCTGGGGCTTCGGGGTAGACGAAGCCTTCCTCGGCGACCCCCGCCACTTCGAGAATACGATAGCCAAAGATGCCCTGATACGCCAGGTTATGGATCGTATACACCGTCGCCGTGTGCTTTAGCAATGGATCGGCGCGATACACCGTCTTCATCCAGTTCGGCACAATCCCGGTATGCCAGTCGTGGCAGTGGATGACCGAGGGCGCCCACTCGATGCGCCGCAGAAACTCTAGCGCGGCGCGGCTAAAAAGGATAAATCGCTCGCCATCATCGTTGTAGCCGTAGAGCCGTTCGCGCTGAAAGTAGTGCGGCGCGTCAATGAAATACACCGGGATGTCGTCGCCCTGCGTCGTCCCCAACACATTCACCAGCTCGTTGCGCTGGCTCATCGGCACGGCCAGCCCGGCGGCGACGGCGCCGAGTCCCCAGCGTTCAGGGTCTACGTTTTTATAGCGCGGCAGGATGATCCGCACGTCATGCCCCAGCCGACGCAACGCCCGTGGCAACGCGCCGATCACGTCCGCCATACCACCAGTCTTCACATAGGGTGTGCTCTCGGCGGCGATGAAGAGGATGCGCAATCGCTCACCCCGCAGCGCCGCCTCGACATCCAACGGCGCGCTAGTCAAGACCTCTTCGCGCTCTGGAGCCTCCGGCGTGGGCAGCGCGCCGGAGAGCAGCGAGGCCATCGGATAGCTCGACGGCGTCCCGGTCATGGCTGGCGTGAACGACACGCCCCAGGCCGAGCTGGACGCGCGCGCCGCCAACGAACCAGCGACGGCAAACGGTGGATTGCGTATCATGGTGTGACGCCTCCTCACGCGCAGTCAAAATAAACCGCCTGCAAGTGTTGGAGCGAGTGAGACAGTTGCGCTGCTGACGAGCGCCAGAACGCCTGGTAGCCGATCATCACCATACGCTTCGCCCGTTCCTGTTTGATAATACCTATGCTTGAGGCATTAGTCGCCAATCGCTAGCGGAACTAGCGACAGCCCCAACGTCCGCGCCGATCCCTTGGCCGGACTGCCGAGGCAAGAGTCTACTCGCCGATGAGAGCGCCTTCTGCTGATCACCCATGATCATGTGAGCACATTATTCGCCAGAGTCTAACGCGCCGGAGACTATTTTTCAGAGGTCTTGAGAAGTATAACAGCCACATTGGCGCGACGCAAGCACGACCATGCAAACAGAAGCGCGTGAAGACATCGGGAGCGGCGCCCGTACTACCTCGACAAACCTACAGGGGGTAATGAGCGCCCATCGGATGCTCATTACCCCCTGCTAGCATGCGAACCCACACGCTGATCGCCACACGCGACGCCGCTACGGACGTGAACTCGCATAGGCGCCACTGGACGCCGTGGCGTACTCGTCCACCGGGTCTGGCCCGGCGGCGGTGTAGGCGAAGGCGCCGACCATCGCCAGCATGAAGCCCAGCACCACTAGCTCTGGGTACGCGATTGGCAGGCTATAGGCGATCACACCCTCCGCAGCGCCCACGAGCACGCTAGCGGCGATCACGATGACCCAGGGCGAGAACAGCCCCTTCGCGCGCCAAGCGCTATAGGCGGCGACGCCGATGCCGACGACCTCGAAGCAAATCGCGCCGACGAAGAGCGCATGCGAACCTTCCATCGCGTTGACGCCCTGCGCCAGCACGTCGTTGTGGAAGCCCTGGATGGCGGCGATGATCTCCAGCAGGACGGCGAAGAGCATTGACCACAGCGCGAACTTGCGCAGCGGCGTCATCGGGCGGCGCTTGACCAGGAAGGTCATCTGCAACGCGGCGAGGCCGCCCATCAGCAGAAAGCCCCAGAAGGCGTCGTGCAGGTTGCCAGGGCCAGCCTGATAGAAGAGCGCCAGCGCCTCGATCTCGAAGAACGATGGGATCGAAAGCAGTGAGAAACCCATCAGATAGATCAAGAGCAGCGTCCCCAGCACCAGCCACTGGCCGGTACAACCTAGCTGCTCGGCCTGGGTCGGCGCGAACTCGCGCTGCGTCCCCCACGTCCAGACGAAGGCCAGGATGGCGATGCCAGCGGCCAGCAACAGGCCAAAGGGTGTCTGCGTGGGATCGCTCATATGGATGACCGTCGCCCCCAGGCCGATCCAGACCAGCGCGAACGTGCCAGCCAGCACCACCATATTGCGGCGCGTGCTCCAGAAGTAGAGGCCCGTGATCATCAGGCCAAACGGCACGCTGAAGACGATCGCGCAGATGATGTAGCCAGTGAACGGGGTAAACGTGCACGTGCCTGGCACATTATCTAGCTGTGAACACTGCACCCAAAACTGCTGGGTATCCACCTTGTGAATCAGATTGACGACTGGGTAGACCAATGCCCAGACGAGCAGCAGCGGAACGCCAACCATGCCCAGCAGGCCAACCACGCCATGCAGGTAGACGCCCGGCATAAACTGCTGGCGAGCGTTGACCATCACAGGTAGCAACCACACCTGGAGCGCAAACAACGCCAACGCCAACGCCACAAATAGCAGCACGTTGGCGATCATCGAGCCTGACACCACTGGTTGGTGTAACGGTATCTGGATGCTATCTATCGCGGCGGGGGCAAACGTATGCACCGTCAGCCAGGCGGCGACGAGCGCCAGCGACGCGGCGATGCAGACACGCAAGATGAGATCACGCGCTGGCCCCACCAAACGACCCGATAGCACAAAGGGGTTGAGGATCGCAAAGCCAATCATTCCCAACCCAATCAGCAGGGCGATCTCGCCGATGGAGAGCAGATCCATGCTCCCCGGCTGAAACCAAGCGGGATTGAACAGGTAGCCAAGATTCGGATCGGGCCAGTACGTCGTGCTGAACGATGGATGACCGTTGACGATGGTCGAGGTCGTTGTGGCGTCGGGTAGGAACTCGTGCCAGCCCCCGAACGTCACCATGAACAGCATATATCCACCAACCGCCGAGATCGCCGCGCCCACCAGCGCGAAGAGCGGCCAGGGGATCAGCGGCTTGGGATCGTAGAGGAAGGCGACCTCAAAGGCGAGCAAGCCCAACCCCACCGAGATCAACCCCAGGTCGAGGAAACCTTGCTCCATCAGCGCCAGCTTGGCGTTGGTGGAGATCGTGAAGAGGTAGCTCGGCACCTGGCCAAGCAGAATTACCGACACGAAAAAGAAGCCCACGGCGATGAGCGTCGCCCGCGCCCAGGACATCGGCTGCTCATGTTCGCGTTGGGGCGTCGCCGCTGTCAGTTGCATGGCTTGCGCTCCCTTTCAGGTCGCTGTCTCAGGCGCATCAGGCGCAGGCCCAACCCTGATCTCAGTGCTCTCAAACATGGAAAAATTGCGACGAAATTGCGACGAATGTATGCGAATACCTGGACACCACAGACGCCGTGCGGCTCGTGACCACCCGGCGTCTGGCCAGCATTGCGCGCTACTTGACGGTGATCCACCCCAGCATCGCCGGGTGGACTCCGCAGAAGAAGGGATACTCGCCCGCCTTGGTGAAGGTATAGGAGTAGCCCGGCCCACCGGAGATCAACAGCGCAGACGTGGGGAACAGGCCATTCGATTTGTTCTGGCTGCCATAGCCACTCACCACGTTGTGCGGCACCCCACCCGGCGTGATGTTCACCCAGGTAACGGTCGTGCCAACTGAGATGATGATATTAGCGGGCGCATTGCCTTTGATCACCCAGCCAAACCCGGAACTGTTGGTGGGATCCGTCGCGCCGTCAATCGTCACCGCCTTCTGTGTACTGAGGTTGGTGAACGTGCTGTCGGCTGGCTTCGTCGGATTGCTTCCCGCCTGCTGCTGGATGTGATACTCAGCAATCTGCGTCGGGTCGGTCAGTGAGGCGAGCACATAGGAGAAGCCGTTGACCGCCTCCAGGTGGTTCTTGGCGATATACGATGGGTCGGAGGAACGGATCAACGCGACGAGATAGCTAATGTCATCCTGCGTCAGCGAACCGCCATAGGTGTTGAGCCAGGCAGGCATCAGCAATTTGCTGGGGTCGTTAGCGTTGGCAATGCCACCAGAGATGATGCGCGTCAGATCCTGATCGCTCAACTTGGAAATAGCAGAACTGCCATTCAACTGTGGGCCGTTGATGCCCTGCCCCTGGAAGCCGTGGCACGATGAGCAATACTGCCCATAGAGCGCGGCGCCACGTTGCAGCGTCAAGTCATATTGCTGCGATGTCGCGTTCGCCTGCGCCTGCGGTTGGGTGAACGTCAGGAAGGGGATCACCAGTCCGGTAGCGATGATCATCAGCAACGCCGCATAACCGGTCTTCGTCACTGTGTTGGCGCGCATGTAGAAGATGTAGATCAGCGCCGCGACCACCAGCGCGACGGCAGCCAGCCCTAACCCCAGGGTTTCGGGCTGGAGCGCCCCAGTAATCGCCATCAACGCGAAGATGACGGCCAGCCCGACGCCCACCGAGACGGCGATCACGCCGGGATTACGGTTATTCTCCATCAAAATACGACCTCATCGGTATGGTATGGGCGCCCTACTGCGCCGAGCAGGTCACACCTGGAACCTGCAAAATGCGTGACGTCACATCGGGATGCTCGACACGTTGATTGAGTTTGCCAGTATCCACCGTCACAACGCCACCTACGAACGACATCGCAAAGCGGTCGAGGCTGCGCGGCGCGGGGCCATCAAGATACTCGCCATCAATGTTGTAGTGCGAGCCATGGCACGGGCACTTGAAGCTGTTGCAATCGTCGCGGAACGGCACTTTGCAACCGAGATGCACACAGACCTGATAGAGCGCCACCCAGTAGGAGCCATCGGCGTCCTTCACCCAGTTCTCGGCGACCATCATGTTCGTGAGCTGCGTGCCACCAAGCAGGAAGGTGGTGCTGCCACCAGGCAACAGGTGCATGATATAGGACTTCGCCGCTGGCTCGTAGAACATACCCTTCTGGCCAATCGCGAAGTCTTTCTGCTCGGCGCCGATGTAGGTCGCCTTTTGGCTCAGTGAGATGACTGAGCCAAACTGACCGGCGAGATTAGGGTAGAGCATATACAGCGCGCCAACAGTGGCCTCAAGGCCAACCACGCCGACCGTCACGCCGACCGCCCGACGGAGGAATTGGCGGCGGCTCAAGCCTTTGCGCGCCACCTCCGCCGACTCCGCGCCACCACCGGTGAGGATCTCGTATTCCTGCGGTGAGCGGTCTGTTTGTATTGCCATGAGGCATCCCTCTCCGTTCTGCGAAGTTAGCCAAGTCGAGCGAACCAGCGGCGCTATTAAGCTCTGCTGATCTTGAATGCCCTACAAGTCAAAGTAGATGTGCTGCCAGGGCCAGATCCACTGCCAGCCGGAGCCACGGAAGAAGCTACCCGCCAATACCGTCACCGCGAAGAACAAGGCGAAGGCGGTGAAGAGCGTGATTGACAGCTTGCGATCCTCAAACGCTCGGCTGGGGTTGCGATCCACATAGGGCAGCATCGCCATCCCCACTAGCACGAAGCCAGGCAACAGCACACCGGCGACCGTCGGCGGGAAGTAGTGCAACTCCTCTTGCAGCCCCAAGAAGTACCACGGCGCCTTGGCCGGGTTGGGGGTCAGGTTGGGGTTGGAGTGATCGCGCAACGGCGCGTTGACCACGATGGAGACGATCGTCAACACGACCGTCATCAGCATCGCCGCCAGGAACTCGCGCACCAGCAGATGCGGCCAGACGAAGACGGAGTCTTCGAGTTGCTTCTCGACGCGCGTGACCGCCTCTTGCTTGACCACCGCCAGCGTGCGATACCGCTTCTGCGCCGCCGCTGGGCGAGCAGGCGCCGCCACCGAAGCGGGCGCGGGTGTGGTGGCTGGTCTCGGCTCAGTTGTCGTCATCTTTGCGCTCCTCTGCTGTCGTCTCAGTCTGGCCGTTGTCGAGCCGCTGATCCCGTTGATCGCCTAGTCTGCGTGAATGGTCGCCTGCTGGCTGCCCTGCGCCTGCTCTGTTGACGGGCAAGCCCCTCGCCAACGAGTGACGAGGGGAAAGGCGCCGCTCCGCCCAACCACTCCCAGGGCGCCAAGCATGACGACCCTGGGAGCGGCGCGGACGGCGTTAGTTGAGCGACCCGGCAGGCACACGCTCGCGCGTCGCCGCTTGGGTCTGCGCCTGCTGCGCGCGGGCCTGCTCCAGCTCGCGGCGTGAGGGCGGCGGTGGCCCCGCCTCGCCACCATCCTTGCGGATGCGCCAGAAGTGAACGGCCATCAGGATCGCGCCGACCAGGGGCAGGCCGATCACATGCAAGGTATAGAAGCGGATCAGCGTCGGCTGGCCAACGCCCACCGGCTGTCCAGTCAGGAAGTTGTGCGCCGCCGTGCCGAAGATCGGCGCGTAGGAGGCCATGTTCGAGCCGACGGTGATCGCCCAGTAGCCGATCTGATCCCACGGCAGCAGGTAGCCCGTAAAGCTGAGCAGCAACGTCACCAGGAAGAGGGCAACCCCGATCACCCAGTTGAACTCACGTGGGGGTTTGTAGGCGCCGTGGTAGAAGACGCGGATCATATGCAACGTGACCGTCACCACCATCAAGTGGGCGGCCCATCGGTGCATATTGCGCACCAGATTGCCGAAGGCGACTGCGCTCTGAATCTGCTGAATATTGCTATAGGCGACGTTCTGGTCTGGCACGAAGTAGAACATCAGGAAGACGCCCGTGATCGTCAGCACCAGAAACAGAAAGAACGATAGCCCACCCAGGCACCAGGTATAGGTGATCTTCATCGCCTTGCGGCTCACCTTGACGGGATGCAGGTGCAGAAACACGTTGCCCATCATGACCAGTGACTGGTTTAGCGGGGTGTCTGGATAGCCATGCCGAAAAATTGACCGCCAGACCTGGCTCTCTGTCACCTTCGACCACGTTTGATCGATCAGGCCTCGATTCGTCGTGCTCACGCTGCCTCCTCGGCGAGATGCGGATTGCGCCGCTTGCGGGTCTACAGGATCGCTAGCCTATGTATGTACGCGAATGTACGCGAAAAGTCCGCGCTGATGAATGGATTGACTGCGCCGACGAGGTTACGCCCTGCCGCATCACTATCAGCAACGAATGAGGCGCGCCGGACGCAACACACGACGACCGAGGCGCCAAGTCTTCAGCGTCCTAATCGTAACAGATGCCTTGACCGCGCGCAATCATCCTACCTAAACGGCCCACAGGATGGCTGCTTGACGGGCGCCTTGGGTCAGCCAATGCCCCCTCCACGCCACATGATCTGGCCAGCTTGGGGCAAGGTGACGTCACTACGCAGACGTCGCGCCAGCCACTTGCGTAGCGAACATTATAGCAAATCACTGTAAGTGTAGCCGATCTTCAGCGGCTCTTCATCAGGTATTCACCTGATCTTCGCTCTCAGGTTCCGGGTAAAACGCTGGTTGGCCCCCCATGTGGCTGGATGGGCCATGCCTTATGACAACCTGGCAATGGGGCGCGCCAACGAAGAGATCGAGCATACAGCGGCGCCCCGCGAAAATAGCAACGCCCCCACACTCCCGGCTCGCTCACGCGGCGGGGAATGGTGGGGGTGTCGCGGCTAGCGGGTCGCCTGCGACGCCGCTACGCTAGCGGGTCGCGGCCAGCGCGCCTGTCGCCACGTCGGCCTCGTCGGGGGTGGTAGCGGCCCAGGTGGGCGCATCATCGGGACGATAGAGGCCGTTCATACGCCGCGCCCACGGCATCACATAGCCACCAGAGGCGGCAGGATCGAAGGCGTTGTCGCCGTTGGCGGTCACTGCCGTCACATCGCTATAGCCAACGACCAACTCGCCGGAGGCAGTGTGATGGGGATACTCGGCGGGCCGCAGTTCGCGCGCCATCCGCTGGCGCTGCGCCACCCGCACGGTATCGCTCACCTGGCCCAGCAACCACTGCGCGGAGTCTTCCGCATGCAGAATATCGAGGGCGCCCTGCGCTCGCTCCTCGCGTTCCTCCGCTGACATCGTCAGCGCCTGATGCAGCGCGTTGGCCATCGCCTGTGTATCGGTCGGCGGCACACCCAGCGCCTGCCCATGTAGTTGCTCGTAGGCGCCCGCCGTGCGCGAGAGCACGATGACGCCATCGCGGGCATTGATCAGCGCGCCCTCTTTAACCACTAGATTCATCCCATCAATCAGCGGGTTGACCATTAGCACATCGTAGTCGCGCATGCAGGCCAGGGCGCGGGCGCGGTCGTTGCCATAGTAGGCGATGACTGGCTGCCAATCGGGCCGCCCAAAGGTCGCGTTGATGCGCTCGATGACCGCGCGCACCCGACGCTCGGTAGCGCGATACTCCGCCATGCCCGTCCGCGACGGCACCAGCAGCGCCAGGAAGCTGACCCGCCCATGCGTCTCTGGATGCTGCTTGAGCATGCGTTCATACGCCTCGAAGCCGCGGGCGATATTCTTGGTCGGCTCGATGCGATCCACTCGCACAATTAGCTGGCGGTCAGTCGCGCCACGGGCCTCGCGCAGAATCGCTACGCTCTCGCGGGTCTTGACATTGGCGGCGCTGGCCTTGATCTCGGCAGGCGAGACGGCGATGGGATAGGCCTGCACAAAGACCGACCGCCCCTGCCAATGCAATACACCCGCCGCGCCCTGAATGTTGAGGATCACCCGCGCGCCCGGCAGAAACCGCTCCGCCCCAGCGAGGAAGTTGCGCGCGTCACGCAACGTCTGGAAGCCGATCACATCGTTGGCGGCCAGCCCACGGAAGATCGCCTGCGTCATTCTGTCGGGCAGTAACTCCCAATAGCGCGCCTCCGGCCAGGGGATGTGGGTGAAGTGGGCGAGCTGGGCGTGGGGGCGTCGCTCCCGCACGAACGCTGCGGCAAGGTAGAGGTGGTAATCCTGGAAGAGTACTGGCGTCTCGTCACCTTGCTCCTCAAGCTCGGCGATCACCGCCTCGGCGACCGCCTCATTCACCACGCGATAGCCCTGCTCCCAATCGGTGGTGGTACGCTGCGAGAAGAGCGTGGCGGAGGTCGGCTTCAGCAGATAATGCTGCGTAAACCAGAGCACCCGATTGCTGATGCCCTCATAGTAGCGTTGGTAGACGCGCGCCGGGATGTCCACCAGCCGCAACGTCACATCAGCCAGGTTTTTCAGGCGCTTGGGGGCAGGGATCGCGCCCTCATGCGCGCGTGCCACGCTGCGGTCGGCGTCGTTCATCGCCAGCGCGATCCAGGTGACGGGCGTCTCTTTGACGGCGCAGAGTAATCCGCTGACGACGCCGCCCGCGCCCTGACGCGCCTGTATGTCATTCGTATCGGGGTCGATCTCATACTCGACCGGGCCACGGTTGCTCACAATGATAAGGCGTCGCCGTTGATCGCCGTGCTCGTCCTCAGTGTTCCGCGCCATCGCATCACTCGTCTTGGCGACGGTGGCGCGAATGGCCGTCAAAGTCCTGAGTAGTGGACGTCCGTCCAGCGACATAAAAACCTCCTTATGCGGCGCCCGCAACCTGGAGCATGCTCGACGAGCCGCAGGCGCATTTCGCGTTGTCCTAGATACCATGCCACAGCGGAGTGAGAGAGAGGTGATACCAACCTGAGACCTATCTGAGACAGCAGGCTGGCTACGTTCTCTTATCTCTATCTCACCATCAACTCAGGTTTTCCTGCGCCCGTGTGGGCCTGGCGCCAACGCGCTTACTGGGCCAACCTCTTTCACCGCGTGTTCGCAAATACAGGGCCAAAACTACACAAACGCGGAAAATGCCGTACAATAAGAATGACTGACATCGGCGAACAACCGCAACGACGAGCTATACCGCCAGCAAAGGAGGAGTAAGCATGAAAGCGCATATTTTGCTGGTAGATGATGATAAACGCATTACCGAGACACTCCGAAGGGCGCTGGCCTACGAAGGGTACGGCGTGGATGTCGCCTTGCGCGGCGATGAGGCGCTGGGCAAGACCATCGAACACCCACCCGACCTGATTATCCTCGATCTGATGCTGCCAGGAATGAACGGACTTGAGGTCTGTCGGCGGTTGCGCGCGGCGGGCAACCAAGCGCCAATCCTGATGGTGACGGCCAAAGACGCCATCGCCGACCGCGTGAAGGGCCTGGATACCGGCGCCGACGATTACCTCGTCAAGCCCATCCAACTCGACGAGTTACTGGCGCATGTGCGGGCGCTGCTCCGGCGCCGCAACCCTGAGCAGACCGAGACGCTGCGCTTCGCCGATTTGGAGCTTGACACCGGCACGCGCGTCGCCCATCGCGGCGGGCGCGCCATTGAGCTTTCGACTACAGAGTATGAGTTGCTGGCGCTGTTCCTGCGTCGCCCACGTCAGGTGCTCACCCGCGACATCATCATGGAGCGTGTCTGGGGCTACGACTTTGAGGGCGAGTCAAACGTCCTAGAGGTATACGTTGGCTACCTGCGCGCCAAGATGGAGGCGGCGGGCGAGCCGCGTCTGCTGCATACGATGCGCGGCGCAGGCTACGTCTTGCGCGAGAAGCCCGACGCCGAGGTCAGCAAAACCTGATGGCGAGCCATGGGCCAACCCGCCGCGCATGAGCAGCGCATGCACAGAACCCTGAGCAGAGAACGGAGGCGCTAGCGTGTCCAAACCGACGCCACAGAGTCGGCGAGCGTCTCCCGCGCGACAACCACTATCGGCGGCGGCGGCGGCACAATCAACCCGCAGGGCAAGCGCCCAACGCCACGATCCAGCGGCCAACCGCCCGTCCACCCCAGCCCCGCGCGCCACGCACGCTACCCGAATCGCACGGGGCGCCAACGCGCTACGACAGGCGCAGCAGTGGATCACCGATCACTTGTCGATCCGACAGCGGCTGACCCTCTCGATCGCGATGCTCGTGACGGTGACATTGCTGCTGTTCAGTGTGGTCGTCTATACTGTCGAGCAAAGTCAACTGCAAAGCAACGCGACGAACGATATCCGTGATCGCGCCACCACCATCGCCGATGCGCTCCGGCAAGGCGAGAGCGTCACTCAAGGGTCGGGCGGCTCAAATGTGCTACCCACACCCAGCGTCCAGGCCCCCGTGACGACCACTACTACAGCGCGAACCACTCCCTCGCCCCAGGCGACCAGCGCCGCCACCACGACACCGCATCCGGGCGCCACTGGCACACCGGGAGCCACCGTCACCCCCACACCCGCCTCGACGCCCGATCCGACGACCAGTCGCTTGATCCAGAGCCGTCTGGAACTCAGCAAGTTAAATGTGCTGGGGCAACTTGACTTGGGCTTTGAGGTACTCGACACCAAGGGGCGCCTCAAGTATCTGGCCCCCGCGCTCAATGGCGTGATTCTGCCAACCAATCTGAGCGTGATTGACGACGCCATCCACGGAACATCGGGCTTCTATTCCCAGCGCAACGCGGAGCGGTCACTGCTCGAAATCTACGCCCAGCCGATCATTGTTGCGGCGGAGGCCCCGGCTAGCCAAACGACGCCGTCGGCGACCCCCACCGCATCGGGTAGCGCGCCTGGCGCCCACTCGACCCCGACCAGCGACGCGCGTGGCGTGCTGATCGGCGGTGGCCAGGAGGTAATCGGCGTCGTTCTGGTGGCGAAACCGCTCGACGACATCAACAACACGCTGAATACCCTCTATCGCATCCTGCTGGTGGGCGACCTGATCGCGATCTTCCTCGTCTCGCTGGGCGGGTGGCTCATCGCCGAGAGCGGACTGCGCCCGATCGCCACGGTGACGCGCGCGGCCCGCGCCATCGCCATCAACGCCCACGCCGCTGGCCTAGGCACCCGCGTCACCTACCGTGGCCCGCGCGACGAGGTAGGCGAACTGGTTTCGACCTTCAACGACATGCTCGCCTCAGTTGAACAGGTGACGACCTCACAGCGACGCTTCGTGGCCGACGCCTCGCATGAGCTACGCGCGCCGCTCACCACGATCAAAGGCAGCCTGGAGTTTCTACGCCGCGCGCCCGACCTGCCCGCTGAAGATCGCGCCGCCCTGCTCGAAGACGCCTATGCAGAGTCGGAGCGGATGGCGGCGCTGGTCAGCGATCTGCTGCTGCTCGCGCGGGTGGACGCCTCCGCCAGCTCGCGCGGGGCGCGCGCCGTGCTGCTGGACGAACAACTCTCTGGTCGCCGCGAGCCAGTGGAGGTGGATCAGCTAGCGATGGAGGTCTTCCGCTACGGGCGGGCGCAGTTACGCGCACGGCACAAAGACCTCTCGCTCACTATCAGCAATCTGGAACCGGTGACGGTATTGGCCGACCCTGGCCAGCTCCGCCAACTGGCGCTGATTCTGCTGGATAACGCGATCAAGTACACGCCCGCCACTGGCAAGATTCGCCTCTCCGTCACGCGCAACGGCTCACGGGCGGCGCTGAGCGTCACCGACACGGGCATCGGCATCGAGCCAGATGACCGCGCGCATATCTTTGAGCGATTCTACCGCGCCGACCACGCCCGCGAACGTGACGAGCACGGCAGCGGCCTGGGCCTGGCAATCGCCAAGTGGATCGCCGAGGCGCATGGCGGCGAGATCAGCGTCCATAGCCAACCGGGGCAGGGCAGCACCTTCACCGCGCTGCTGCCAGCCGTGCGCCGCGCCGACGACCAAGGCGCCAAATCCACGAAGCCACAGGCCGCCGTCGGCAAACGTCGCCCAGAGAAAAAGCCGGAGAAATCCGGTGTTGGCTTTGGCGCAATCAACCCCATGAACTCGCTAACACCGCTGGCGCGGCTGGCGCAGTCGGTCTCGCGCCCGCGCGGCGCCGGAACGACGCCCAGCGCGCAGCCTTCCGAGAGCGCCACCGCAGCGACTGCCTCAACAGATGCGGCGGCGACGACCACTACCCCAGGTACACTAGTCGGCGGCCCGGCGCCGACCAGGCGCGCAGCGACTGGTCGCCCGCGCCGCCAGCCTTCGCGCGCCGCCGACTCCATCGCAGACAACGCCAGCGAAAGTGATCCCTTGCCATGAGTGAGCAAGACACGCAGCCACAGCCAACTGCACAATCGCCGCGCCCGCGTGATTCGCCGCTTGAGCCGCCAACGGCGCCACCCAGGCCAACGGCGCCCCCAGCGCCCGTGGCGCCAACGCGCTACCCAACCGACCGCGCGGCGCTGGAACGCGACAGCGACGTAACCTTTTTCATCGCGTCGGGGCCAGGTGGCCAACATCGCAACAAGACCGAGACGGGCGTGCGCCTGAC
>VFSW01009267.1_pt1 | contig 14064 bp, 10 predicted proteins | sample 5358111 | NCBI WGS metagenome assembly VFSW01 (sample SAMN11554181, study PRJNA540505) | mine drainage metagenome | isolation source: sediment from site ElyBrook_90M | place: USA: Ely Copper Mine, Vershire, VT | collected 2017
GTCAATATGCAGGCCGCACTCGGTGTCGAACACCAGTTTGGAAAAATCGCGACCACTTCGGTCACTTACATCAACTCCCGCGGTGTTCATCAATATCTAAGCGATAACGTCAACGCCTTTATCGAGGGAAGCTACGATCCCACGACCGGTACCGGAATTCGTCCCAACGGTATTAACGAAAACATCTACCAGTTCCAATCGGGTGGTGTTTATAACCAGAATCAGATCATTGTGAACTACTCGGTGCGCGCGAAGAAACTCTCGCTGTTCGGCTTCTATATGACGAACTTCGCCAAGGCGGATACATCGGGCGCGACGTACTTTCCGTCGAATCAAGCGAACCCCGGAGCTGACTACGGCCGGTCGAGTTTCGACATTGCCAACCGGTTTCTGCTGGGAGGAAGTCTCCAGGCTCCTTATGGAGTGTCGTTTAGTCCGATGCTGGTGGTGGAGTCAGGGCAACCCTTCAACATCACGATTGGTCAGGATTTGAACGGAGATAATCAGTTCAACGATCGCCCTGCGTTCGCGACTGCATCGAGTACCGATACTGTGCAGACCAGCTACGGTACCTTTGACCTGAACCCGGTGGCGGATGCCGCTCGCATCCCTTACAACTACGGCACTGGCCCATCGCAGTTCAGCATGAATGTCAGGATGAGCAAATCATTTGGTATCGGGCCTCGCGTCGCGGGCGGCGTGCAGAACGGCGGATTCGGCGGCCCTGGCGGCGGCGGACCACCCCCGGGGGGCGGCGGTCCCGGAGGCGGTGGACCTCCTGGAGGCGGCCTTGGGCCGGGAGGCCTGAGTCGGAGCGGTGGGCCTCCGCGTTTGGACCAAATGGTTCCGCGGCGCTACTCACTCACATTCGCTGCTATGGCTCGCAATGTCTTCAACACTGTGAATCTGGCTCAACCGACGGGTGTTCTTGAATCACCGTCATTTGGCAAGTCCACTGCGCTGGCGGGCGGATTCTTCTCATCGCCGGCATCGAACCGCAGCATCGATCTTCAGATGTCGTTCAATTTTTAATTGGTCAGGACCTCCATAGTCTTCATGGAGTCCGATTTCGATTGAATTGTACCTCTCACATGGTGCGGTCAGCCGTTTGGCCGCACCACCCCCTTTCTACGCGGGGATCGATTTCTTATCAAAAATAGAAGCTACCCGGTGCCAGTCTGAGGTGGCGATAAGATATTTTATACATCCCCAAGCAAGACTAGATCTGAAAGCCAGAAGCCGATGATTGCAGATATGTAGACAGACCTTCTCGTCTTTCCGCCTTGGGGTCATCACGGTCGTACACCCACAGCGCGCCCAAAACATGTTAGTATATGCGAAGAATCGAATATTTAATTGGAGTGGAAGGTGCTATGCCGGACTCGCTGAGACGTTTCAAGGCTGACATTTTCCAGGCACTTGCACACCCTACGCGAATTGCGATTATTGAGCTTCTGGGAGAAGGGGAGCTTTCAGCCGGAGAACTCATAGCGAAGCTGGGGATGGAACAGGCGAACATCTCCCAACATCTGGCCGTGCTACGCGCAAAGCAACTGGTTGTTAACCGCAAGGTTGGGAACCAGGTGTTTTACGCGGTGCGCGACCCGATCATCATTAAGGTTCTTGCACTTATGCGGCGCTATTTTCAAAAAAATCTTAAGGGTGCTCTCCAGCTTTTGAATGAAATTGATAACGACTCGATAAGTTCAGGCCGGTGAATTTAGCGAGAAGGAACTAAATGACTTCCTCTCATCTCAAAGACGAATGCATTTTCGTGCATGACGGGGAGCTGCATCAATGAACCTGCCAAGGGTTGTTCATTGCGCGAATGAGGCGATCGAGACTTGACTATGAACGCATATCATTGGATCTCCCGTATCGCGCTGACCCTGGAAGCCGAGAATCTCCATTTGATGCTTCTGATTGTTGGAGCATGGATGATCCTGGGGTTGGCAGGATTCGCTCGGCCTCGCAGCATACGGCTGGTAGCCCATGTACTGTTTCCCCTGGGATCGGTTCTGTGTCTATGCATCTGCCTGCTGGCAGGATTGTTCCTTGCGATGCGGCAGGGCCCGCAGATGGTGATTCTTCCTCTCGGGCTTCCAGATTTGCCATTCCACATCAGACTCGATGCCTTGTCAGCTTTCTTTCTTTTCTTGCTGGGCGTGGCTGGCGCCGGCATATCAACGTTCGCAGCGGGTTATTTTCGATCAGGGGAAGGCACTGCCCCTGCGTTGCTTGGCCTGCACTATCACATCTTCCTTGCCAGCATGGCGCTTGTGATGCTTGCCGATGACGCCTATATGTTTATGGTGGCCTGGGAAACGATGGCGCTGAGTTCCTATTTTCTTGTGACGTCGCATCACCGCATTCCTGAGATTCGCCGGGCAGGTTATTTGTATCTTCTGATGGCCCACGTGGGCGCGGTGTGCATTCTGCTTTGCTTTGGAGTTATGCAGGGGGGCAGCTGGCGTTTCACATTCGATGCGATGCGGAGCGCTCCTCTCGCACCATTTTGGGCAACTACTGCGTTCGTGCTTGCGCTTTTGGGTTTTGGCGCCAAAGCTGGTCTCGTTCCAATGCACGTTTGGTTGCCGGAGGCTCACCCCGCAGCGCCATCACCGGTCTCGGCAATGATGAGCGGAATTATGCTCAAGACCGCGGTGTATGGACTGTTGCGAATCAGTTTCGATTTACTAAGTATCCGATTCTGGCAGTGGGGGGCACTGTTAGTGGTGCTGGGGCTATTCTCCGCGCTATTCGGTGCGATCTTCGCTGCCGTGCAGACTGACATGAAAAGGCTGCTGGCATATTCTTCCATCGAGAATATCGGCCTGATCTTTACCGGCATCGGTCTGTCAATCCTATTTGCGACGAACAACATGCCTCTGTTTGCTGCTCTCGCATTGACAGCAGCGCTGGTGCATTCGCTTAACCACGCGTTTTTCAAAAGCCTGCTCTTTCTCACCACGGGCTCAGTGTTGCACGCAACCAAGCAGCGGAGCCTGGGAAAGCTCGGCGGCTTGATTCGTCCCATGCCGTGGGTCGCCGGCCTGGCCCTGATCGGCACCCTGTCTATCGCTGGCCTGCCGCCTTTCAACGGCTTCGTTTCTGAATGGTTGCTGTTGCAATCCTTTCTTTTCACCCCGCAGCTTCCTCATGCCTTTCTCAATATGCTCATACCCCTCGGAGCCGCAGTCCTCGCGCTAACGGCTGCTCTGGCGGCCTATGTGATGGTCAAGTTTTATGGCGTGATCTTCCTGGGGCAGCCACGGGAAGGGTCCGTTGAGAATGCTCATGACGCTAACTGGCTGGAACGCATAGGCCTGGGTTGGCTGGCATTCGGTTGCGTTCTAATTGGCGCTCTGCCGCAACTGGCTCTTCGTGCGGCCGCTCCAGTCACCGATAAGTTGCTGGGTCAGATTGTCAGGCCAAGTTCAACGGTCTGGTGGATCGCCCCAATTGCCCAGGAGCAGGCTTCCTACAGCGGGGTGATACTGCTTAGCGGAATAGTGGCTGTAGTCGTTATCGCATTCGTAGTCGTGCGTATGCTGGCGCACGGACGAATACGAAGAACAGATGCCTGGGACTGCGGTTACCCCTGGCAGACTTCGCGGATGCAGGATACCGCGGAAGGATTTGGCCAGCCGATTCGTCACATGTTCGGGGCATTCTTTCGCATGGAGCGGAGTCTGCCTTCCGCAGCAGACACAACTCCGCGATACAGGGTCTACATAGAAGACCGGATCTGGCAGGGAATCTATCTGCCGCTTGCTCGCGGGGTCCAAGGCCTGGCGGACGCAATCGGCGTGCTGCAAGGGGGACGACTGGCGATCTACCTGCTTTACAGTTTCCTCACCCTCCTGGGGCTATTGGTGTTTGTCCTATGAGAGGGATTAGTTTTGTTCGACAGTTCGTCGAAGTATTCCTGGCAATTGCGATAGCACCGCTATTTACCGGATGGATAGCCCAGTGCAGGGCGTGGCTGCAGAACCGCTCAGCCCCACCCTTAATACAGCCATATCGGATGCTGCGCAAGCTCTTCCTCAAGGACGTGGCGCTAGCGACGAATGCTTCGATACTCTTTAGAGCCACACCTTATGTGCTCTTCGGAACGATGGTGCTGGCGGCCGCGATCATCCCATCGCTGGTTACAGACCTTCCATTGGCTCGGGTAGCGGACTCCATTGCGCTCGTGGGACTGTTTGCGACGGCGCGCGTGTTTTTGTCATTAGCGGCCATGGATATCGGTACCGCCTTTGGAACTCTGGGTGCTCGTCGGGAGATGATGATCGGGTTTCTCGCGGAACCGGCACTTTTAATGGTGCTCTTCAGCGCGTTCATGCTCTTTGGGAGTACGTCACTTCCAAGCCTCGTGGATGGTTACCGCGCACATCAGTCCGTAATCGATCCCAGCGTGATCTTCGCAGCGGTCGCATTTGTGATGGTACTTTTGGCTGAAAATGCACGAATTCCCATAGACAATCCTTCAACGCATCTCGAACTGACGATGATCCACGAAGCCATGCTTCTGGAATATTCAGCTCGGCACCTTGCACTGATCGAGTGGGCATCAAGTTTGAAACTGTTCAATTATGCGTGCATTGGATTTGCTTTGTTTTTGCCTTGGGGAATTGCCACGAACGGCGCAGATGGCGCGGGCCCGCTCTTTGTGGCCATCGCCGCGCTGATCGGGAAGCTTGTAGTTGCCGGCGCGGCACTGGCGCTGATTGAAACGTTTTCGGCCAAACTCCGGATTTTTCGCGCCCCCGAGTACCTTGCGATGTCATTCCTGCTCGCAGTCCTCGGATTGCTTGTTCATCTTCTTTTGGGGGCCTGACCATGACGCATGCTTCTGAATTTATCGCGCAGGTATTGAAGGTTCTGGCTGCCGGACTTCTGCTTATCTCCTTTGCAATGCTTTCGGGCCGCCGGACGCAGCAATTGATCACTCTGTTTGCCTGGCAGGGCGCGTTGCTCTTTGTTTCAACCTGCCTGGTCGCCTATAGCGCGGGCCTGACTGAGATGTATTATTCAGCGGCACTCACGCTGATTCTGAAGGTGATCGTCCTTCCATGGATCCTCAATAGGCTTATCCACCGGTTGGGAGCGCAATGGGATACCGAGCAGTTAGTGAATGTACCGACCACTATGCTGGCCGGACTGTTGCTGGTGATCTTTGCCTTTGGTCTGGCGCAGCCTATCACTTCGATGGCAACAACGATAACGCGGCATACGCTGGGCATTGCCCTGGCAGTGATCCTGCTTTCATTCCTGATGATGATCACCCGCAAGAAGGCGGTCACGCAGGTGATTGGGTTTCTTGCGATGGAGAACGGCTTGTTCTTCGCCGCGACCAGTGCGACGTATGGAATGCCGATGGTTATTGAACTGGGCGTCGCACTTGATTTGTTAGTAGGTGTATTCATTCTCGGCATCTTCTTCTTTCAGATCAGGGAGCAATTTGACAGTCTCGATTTGCGCAACCTGGAATCGCTCAAGGAGGAGTAATTGGAGATTCTTTCGGTTCTAGGCTTACCCCTATTAGGTGCGGCTTTGCTGGCGTTTTTTGGCGGCCGGAGATTCGCGCCAGAACTCAATGCCGGCATGAGCCTGGCCACGCTGCTCGCCGCATCCTTTCTCGTCCTTCGTGTTATCCGTTTCGGACCGATCCTGACCGGACACGAGCAATTCTTCGTGGACTCGTTTAATGTGTTTCTGGTCGCACTCACGGCCTTTGTCGGATTTACCACGGCGTTGTTTTCCCGACCTTATATGCGCATCGAAGAGCATCATGGCCGCTTAAACCAGCGACGCCTGCGGCTCTATCACAGCATGTATCAATTGTTCATGTTTGCCATGCTTTTGGCATTGTTGACCAATAACATGGGACTACTCTGGGTGGCGATGGAAGCAGCTACGTTGTCGACGGTGCTGCTGGTTTCGCTCTATCGCACACGGGCAAGCCTTGAAGCTGCGTGGAAGTATTTCATCCTGTGCGGCGTTGGGATTGCTCAGGCTCTGTTCGGCACGATCCTGCTCTACTTCGCTGCCGAGAAGACGCTCGGGCGAGAAGGGATGACTGCGCTTTTATGGACTCATCTGAACGCAGTAAAGGGCCAGCTTGAACCACGTGTTCTGGGACTTGCATTTGTCTTTCTTCTCGTTGGGTACGGGACGAAAGTCGGGCTTGCACCATTGCACAACTGGCTCCCCGATGCCCATGCCGAAGGTCCGACCCCAGTATCCGCGGTACTTTCGGGACTTCTGCTGAACGTTGCGCTTTACGCTGTCGTTCGTTGCAAGGTGCTGGTCGAAGGGTCCATCGGCCATATACTTCCGGGCAGGATGTTGATGACGTTCGGGTTGTTATCAGCGGTGCTGGGCGCATTTTTTATCTGGAGACAACGAGATATCAAGCGGCTCTTTGGCTACTCCTCGATTGAGCACATGGGCATCATCACGTTTGCTTTCGGGCTTGGTGGCCCTGTGGCCAATTTCGCAGCACTGCTGCACATGACCGTTCATTCTCTGACAAAGTCGGCCATCTTCTTTGCAGCAGGGCATGCTTCTCAAGAGGCCGGCACGCAGCAGATGGACGGCATCAGGGGCCTGGTAGGCATTAGCCCGACGATTGGCTGGGGACTTATGGTTGGTTCTCTCGCGATCCTCGGGATGCCGCCCTTTGGAGTATTCGCCAGCGAATTTCTCATTTTAACGACGGCGATGCGGGAACATCCATGGACCACTCCATTCCTTTTAATCGCCCTGGCGGTGGCATTTGCCGGAATTTTCAGCCGCGTTCAACCGATGGTGTTTGGGGAGAGTGACGCGGCGCGATTGCCGCATTCTCCGGCGCTCTTGCCTGTCTTCGTGCATCTGACGATGGTTTTGACATTAGGAATTTATATGCCGCCGGCGCTTGCCGAGTGGTATCGCGCAGCAGCGCGGTTGATAGGGTGACATGTATGACTCTGGATCGTTCGGAAGGTACGGTGTTTGAGCTTCCAGCGAACGTGCCTGCGCATTGCACGAATGTCGGCGCGGTAACGTGGCACCGAGATGCCGAGACGCTGCGGAACTCCGGGGGTCGACTCCTTAGCATTTGGGGAGCAGACGACCGCGACCGCGACGGACGTTTTCGAATTTATGCTGCTTATCTGCTCAAAGAGGGAATTCTGGTTCATGCACACGCGATGGAGGGCTCGAGCCCAACATATCCAAGCCTCGCAGAGATCTTTCCGTGTGCGCTGCACATGGAGCGCGCGGTCAACGATTTGTTTGGCATTGCCAGCATGGAGCCAGACCACCGCGGGTGGCTGCGTCACGGCGCGTGGCCGAAAACTGTATTTCCGTTGCGAAGAGATTTCGACGGAAGCCATCAGTACGAGATCGACTCTCAGCCTTATCCATTTGTGCAGGTAGCAGGTGATGGCGTGCACGAAATTCCGGTCGGTCCTGTTCACGCGGGCACCATCGAGCCAGGTCACTTCCGTTTTTCAGTCGTGGGGGAGAAGGTCCTCCGTCTCGAAGAGCGTCTGGGCTATACGCACAAGGGTGTCTCAAAGCGATTCGAGGAACTTCAACAAAAGGACGGGCATCGTCTTACGGCACGTCTGTCCGGCGATTCGGCTGTTGCTTTTTCGTGGGCTTACTGTACGGCATTGGAAGCGATGACGCGTACAACCTGCCCGCCGCGGGCGGTCGACCTGCGTGCGCTCGCACTCGAACACGAGAGGCTGGCCAATCACCTGGGTGATTTAGGTGCGTTAGGTAATGATGCAGGCTTTGCATTTGGCCTCACCCATTTCTCGCGAATGAAAGAGGACCTTCTTCGAACGAATGTCGATGTTTTCGGGGCGCGCTACCTGTTCGATTTTGTGCGGCCTGGCGGGGTGTCTAACGATTTGCCTGAGATCGGACCGAGCTTGCTCCTTGAGCAGTATCGATTGTTGGAGAAGGGAGTGTTGACTTTGCGCGCGATCTACGATAATCATGATGGCCTCCAGGATCGTTACCGCGAAGCGGGAATCTTGAAGCCTCAGTTGGCGGAGAATCTTAGGGCAATAGGAATAGCGGGGCGCGCATCGGGTATTTGCCTCGACCTTCGGGTGGATCATCCCTGTTCACCGTATGATCACCTGGAGCCCCTTTTGGTTACTCAACAGAAGGGTGATGTGGCAGCGCGGGTGCAAGTACGGTTCGACGAAATCTTCGAATCGATTCGTCTTTGCCGCCTGATTATTGAGAACTCGGTCTCTGGACCTATACAGGAAGAATGCCCTCTGGCTGAGCCAGACTGTCTCGGACTTGGCTTGATCGAGGGATGGCGCGGCCCTGTGATGATCGTGCTTGAGAGCGGCGTGAATGGGATGATTCGCCGTTGCCATGCTCACGATCCTTCATGGCAGAATTGGCCTTTGATCGAATATGCAATTCTCGGCAATATTGTTCCGGATTTTCCGTTGATCAATAAATCATTCAACTTATCCTATAGCGGGCACGACGGGTGAGGTCACAATGCTGAACACTCTATCACTCATCATACGAACGGGAATTCTGACAGAGGACGTTCGCAGATCCTCAAGCGAATCTGCCAAAGTGAACGAAATACAGAGAGATCTGCGAAACACCCTCGGCCGCGCTCTGTGCATTCGCCATATCGATGCCGGTTCCTGCAATGGATGCGAACTTGAAATCAACGCGCTCAATAATCCGTATTACAACCTTGAGGGTTTAGGAATCAAATTTGTTGCGAGCCCGAGACATGCAGACCTGTTACTGGTAACCGGCCCAGTGTCGGCAAATATGGAAGAAGCATTGAAACGAACGCTCGATGCCGTGCCAGACCCAAAACTTGTCATTGCGTTGGGGGACTGTGGAGCGTGCGGGGGAGTGTTCGGGACCAATTACGCGAGCCGTGGCGCTGTGAGCAATGTCATAGCTGTGCACCGCACAGTTACTGGATGCCCGCCCACTCCCATCGCGATCCTGGAAGCGATTCGTTCGATTGTCTTTGAATTGTGAATTGCATTCTGCGCTTAAAAATAGCCTGAGAATTAAACTGCGGAAGTTGGGTTAGAAAAGAAGTATGGCAGCCCCCGTGCGCTTATCCTCGGCAGAAAGGCCGAAGGTCTACGCCGCCGATCCCTTGCGTCGTAAATTCATGCAAATCGTCAATTCCCCCGACGTGACCTGATCGAAAGAATAATCATGCAGGGACTCAAAGAAGGCCGTTTCGCATTGCGGTCCGTGTAACTCAATGCAAATGTTTTTGGTTAGGGGTAGCCATCTCTCGGCGCCGCTTCTGAAGAGTGCGATTTCGCTACCTTCGATGTCGATTTTTAAGAGATCCAGGGTCTTGAATTTGCCCAATTCCATGAGGCTGGGGATATCCCAGCCGCTGATTCGATCTTTGGGGTCATCTGTGGGAAGCGATTCGTGCACTTGCGCATCGCTTTCATTAACGCGACGAGCAATCGACAGGTCAGCGCGCCTGGGCCAGACGGCGCCTCGAACGAGATTGATGCGTTCTCCGTATGGCCCGAGATTATTGCTGATGGCGTTGTAGTTATCCGGATTCGCCTCGACGGCGACCACCCGGGCGTTTTCAAAGTGGTTCAAAAACCAGATACTGGCTAATCCAATGTTGGCGCCAAGGTCAAGGACGGTACTGATTTCCATGTTTCGTAACGGGGCGTATTCATCTTCGATCATGATCTGATCGAAGATCAGGAAATCGCTTGAACCCCCGCGCAAAGTGATCGGGCGCCTCTGACGATACATGGGGAACGAGTAACTGGCGCGTTCACCGGCGCCAAACTTGCGGTGCATGTTCGCCAACAAGATCTGCCAGCCAACACCGACGCCGAAGCGTCGAGAGCATACAGACACTTTGTGAAAGACGGCGTGAATACCGGTTGGCGTCAAGTGCATAATGAACTGATTCCTTCGATGGGTCCAGGTCAGTCGAACCCAGCACTCGGGTTTTGAGTTGCGTCTTTGCGCCCCCTTTCCGGGGGCCTATTCCTGTCAGGAATGATAAGGCAGCAGAGTTTTGCGAGCAGAACCGATTATCGATTCCTACGGAAAACACAACATACCATTCGGGAGTCACTTGTCAAACTGCAACACTTCATAGACACTTAGCTCACTTTGCTGTTGTGACGTTTCGTGTTCTGTGGGGTAATATGCGCGTTTTGCGAGATCTGGCTTCTTTTGCAACTTTTGCCTTAATCCTGTCTATCTGCCACGCCCAGGCGCCTGCCGTCCCTAGTCCCACCGCACCCGCTCTCCCCGTTCTCGCGCCGCCTACAGCGCCCCCAGCCGGCGCACCCGCCAATGCGACTCCCGGGGCCGCACACCCCCTCACTCCAGCCGATCTTGAAGCTTTCTTCGACGGCATACTGCCGCTGCAATTGGAGCGCAGCGATGTGGCCGGCGCCACCGTCATGGTGATGAAGGACGGCAACGTCCTGCTCCAGAAGGGATACGGCTATGCCGACGTGAAATGGAAGAAGCCGGTCGATCCCACCTCCACCATCTTCCGCCTCGCGTCCATCTCCAAGCTGTTCACCTGGGTGTCAGTGATGCAACTGCAGGAGGAGGGGAAACTCGACCTCGATGCCGACGTTAATCGATACCTCGACTTCGAGATCCGTCCCGCATTCAACAGGCCCGTTACTCTTCGCAATCTCATGACCCATACTGGCGGGTTCGAAGAGGTGCTGACCGACATCATCCTGACCGACCCCAAAAAGGCGGTATCGCTGCGCGACGACCTCATCAACAACCAGCCCAAGCGCCTTTTTCCTCCCGGCCAGGTACCCGCCTACTCCAACTACGGCGTGGGCCTCGCCAGCTACATCGTGCAGCGAGTGAGCGGCGAGCAGTTTGAAGACTACGTGCGGCGCCACATCTTTGCGCCGCTGGCCATGACGCACTCCTCCTTCTTCCAGCCACTGGAAAAGCCGTTGGCCGGGTTTGCCTCAGAGGGATACCGCACCGACACCACCCGGCCCCCGGTCGGTTTCGAGATACTAAACCCGGTCGGAGCCGGAGGCCTCTCCTCGACCGCGGCCGACATGGGGCGCTTTGGCCAAGCCCTGCTCAACGGCGGCGAACTCGACGGCCAGCGCATCCTCAAGCCCGAAACAGTGGCGCAGATGTGGACCCCGCAGTTCCGCGCCAGCGACCAGCTTCCTCCCATCTGCATGGGCTTCTATCAGGACTGGCGCAACGGCCTGCGCTGGATCGGGCACGAAGGCGACTTGATCGCCTTCCACAGCCTGTTCTTTGTCGAGCCGCAGCAGAAACTGGTTCTCTTCGTTTCTTACAACTCCGCCGGGGGCGGAAACCAGCCCCGCCCCGAAATCATCGACGCCTTCTCTGACCGCTACTTTCCCGGTGCGCCCAGAGTCGAATTTCTCAGAAACTGGGACAAGGGACTGAGAGACATCGCCGGCCAGTACCAGTCCACCCGCCGTGCGGACAGCACCAAGCTACGCCTCGAGAATCTGTTCAATCAAAATGCCGCCTCAGTTAACAAAGACGGTGTCCTGACCATCGAGGGCCTCAAGGACCTGCGCGGTCATCCCGTTAAGTGGAAGCCCATTGCTAACGACCTGTGGCAGGCCGAGGACGATCAAGAGCGCATCTTCGCCATTCGCAATGGCAGGAATCGCATCGTCCGTCTCGCCGTCGACTTTCCAGGTGTCCAGTTTCAGCGCGTTCCGTGGTACGAAAATGCCAATGTCGTTGTCTCCGCCGTGGGCGCCAGCCTGGGCATCTGCGCCCTTGTGCTGCTTGCTTCGCTGATTCGTACCTGGCGACGGCTTTTCATGCGCCGGCGACCCCGGCTCCTGCCGCAGAACGGCACCCTCTGGCTCACTATCGGCCCCCGCCTGGCGGCTATCGCCTGGGTGTTATTCCTGGGGTCGATTGCGGGGTTCTTCGCGGTCAAAGGCGGCGACCTCATGCCTCCAACCCCGGCCTGGTACCCCTGGTTCACTGCGATGAACTGGGCGACTGGCGTGGCAATGTTCTTGAGCCTGTTTGCTGTCTTCTCGGCGATCCGCATCTGGTTTCGAGACGATACGCGCTGGATCACCCAGGTTAAATTCACCCTGGTCGGCGTCGCTTGCGCACTCTTGAGCTGGTTCGCTTTCAACTGGCACTTGATTGGCCCAGATCATCGCATCTGAGCCGCAGTGCCATTGCCGGCATGCGCGCATGGGCTGAATCTCGCACATTGACTAGAGCTATTCCTGTCGTGCAGTTACACTGGACCCTGTGAAGCCTGCCGATCGCCTTATCCAACCCAGCCGCAAGGAATTCCTGGCACTCGCCAAGGACCATACTCTTGTCCCCGTGTGCCGTACGCTAACCGCCGACCTGGAAACACCGGTTTCGGCTTTTCTGCGCGCAGCCTGGCAGGAGCGCGAGTGCTTCCTGCTGGAGTCGGTGGAAGGGGGCGAGCAGGTGGGCCGTTACACCTTCATCGGACTCTCGCCTTACAAGCGCATCGTCGCGCGGGGGCGCCACATCGCGATCACCGAGGGTAAACGCACCACCCACATCGAAGGGGACGTGTTCGCCGTGCTCCGCGATGCGCTCGCCGGGCACAAACCCGCTCGCCTGGCTGGCCTGCCGCCCTTCACTGCGGGAGCAGTCGGTTTTTTTGCCTACGACGCCGTCCGCCAGATCGAGCGCCTGCCTGAACTTGCAGTCGATGAACTGCACATTCCGGATGCGTGCCTTCTCTTTTTCGATGAAGTTCTGGCCTTTGACCATGTGCGCAAGGAGATCTGGCTCGTGGTTACCGCCGACGTCACGCTGGCTAAACCTGACGAAGCTTACGCCTCCGCGCTCAAGCGTCTCGCAAGATTGGAGAGGTGTTTGGCGCAACCGCTGCCCAAACTCGCAGCGCGCAAAGATCGCGGCAAGTTGAAAGTAGACCACCGCACGCGCAAGCGCGATTTTCTCGCTGGTGTCGCCCGCACCAAGGAATACATCGCCGCCGGAGACGTGTTTCAAACCGTCCTCTCGCAGCGCTTCGACATTGAGCCGGGCGTCGATACTTTTCAGGTGTATCGCGCACTGCGCACCGTGAATCCCAGCCCTTATATGTACTTCCTGCGTTTTTCGCCCGATGGCCCGCTGGGCGGCGCGAATGCGAGGTCGAAGAAATCCGGCAAAAAGGGAAAGGCGCACGCGGCGCTGGCGCCGATCGAGTTGGCGGGCTCATCGCCTGAACTGCTGGTGCGCGTACACGGGCGCAGAGTGGAATACCGTCCCATCGCCGGGACACGCCCGCGCGGCGCGGATGAGAAGTCCGACCAGGCCATGGCCGACGAAATGCTTCACGACGAGAAGGAACGCGCCGAACACGTCATGCTTGTTGATCTGGGACGCAACGACGTTGGCCGCGTTAGCGACTATGGCACGGTGAAGGTTGACCGCCTGATGTTCGTCGAACGCTACTCCCATGTGATGCATCTGGTGAGCACCATCGAGGGCAAGCTCAAGTCGGAGCTGACAGCGGTAGACGCTCTACGCGCCTGCTTCCCCGCGGGCACTCTCTCGGGGGCACCCAAAGTGCGGGCCATGGAGATTATTGAGGAACTGGAGCCGTCGCGTCGCGGTACCTACGGCGGGGCGGTGCTTTATGCCGACTTTTCAGGAAATCTAGACTCGTGCATCGCCATCCGCTCCTTGCTTGCGCGCGATGGCAAAGGCTATGTGCAGGCCGGTGCCGGCATCGTGGCAGACTCGGTTCCGGAACTCGAGCATCAGGAATCGATGAACAAGGCGCGCGCTGTGATCCGTGCGGTCGAGCGCGCCCGCGACCTGTAGCGGCGGCCAACTGAATTTGCGATCGCGCATCGTGGCAGGCTTCTGAGTTGTGCTCAATTTATGCTACCGGCAAGCCGCGAGCGAGGCACAGCGCAGGCTCGTCCCTCTCAATCTGCATCCTACTTGTACGGCGGCCTATCTTTGTCAGCGCGATCTGACACGTCAATACTTAAACAACTTACACAAGGACCAACTTTATGGCACTTAGAT
>VFSW01009268.1_pt1 | contig 14062 bp, 15 predicted proteins | sample 5358111 | NCBI WGS metagenome assembly VFSW01 (sample SAMN11554181, study PRJNA540505) | mine drainage metagenome | isolation source: sediment from site ElyBrook_90M | place: USA: Ely Copper Mine, Vershire, VT | collected 2017
CCGGCGATGGCCGAAGGCAACAAGTGGGGCACTAGCCGTTTATTCCCACGTTTCGCCGTCGTCCCCTAAGCGGATATATGCTGCCGTTGATTCGGACTCGACAATTCGGCGCTCAAGATATGCATTAGCTTTGCCTGCTTGCCGGCGCAGGCGCTTCTGTTCGCGATCTATTGCTGACCGCGCCATATCGACGCTCCGATGCCTTGAGATTACATACCCAGCGTTTTGCCCGTCGGGCTGAATAACGAGATAAGTCATCATGCCGTCACCTCTTTGATACTTTTCTTGTACATTGCGTTTACCTGATAAGTGGGGTGGAATTCCATCGTCCGAGCTATCGCTAGGGCGGCGGTTTTGCTCGTAGCCTCAACCGTGAGGCTGTCCCAGGTGCGGCTACCGTAGTCGTGAACCCGGAAAATGAACATCTTTAGCGTTTTCATCGTATCCAACTTTCTGCCGATTCCTCTCGGCTACGGGTACAGTATACCATGCACTACTGTACTACTGCAATACTCTGGTTGCGTTTTTTTTGGGCTCGGAGTATGATGCTGGCAACGGACCGAACGAGGCTTGGCTAACCACGACCATGCGACAGCGGTCCCGAATCTCGCCCACGGCCGGGTCCCGTCAAGCATACCGAGCAGGTAGAAGCAGGGACCGCTGCGGCGAGCGCAAGCGTACATGCCCCGCCGGCGAACGATCGCAGGCGAGAACCGAGCACAACGCAGGCGAAGAAAACCAGGCAATTCCTGGCGGATAATAGGCCCTCGCCCTATCACGAGGTACGTCCGTAAGGACGTGCCGAGGGTCCGACGACGAGGCCAAAGGCCTCACGAGGAGGCGACTACCAGCCGCCAGCAAGTACAGTAGCTCGCCGACGGCCGTGCAGCCCGTATGCTCGTGATGCACCGGGGCCTCTCGCCAATGCGGCCAGCGTCTCTCTGCCCAGGTATCGCCGAGCATAGCAGCGCGTACCGCAACAAACGTGAGTTTGTGGATATAGCGCACGAGGGATTGCCCGCGACGATGGTGTACCAAGCGAAAAACGCGAGAATGTCGGTGAATCGCTACCTGCGCCAAGCGGCTAGGGGCTGCCTGCCACCATCGCCAGGGTGCTCGCGCTCGTGATGACGCTGGCCCCCTGCGGCCGCGAAAAAACCGATACCTGGCCAGGAGGCAGTCGCAATAAAAAAAAATAATATGAGTGTTATGGGCAGGCGTTGTGGTGGCGGTGGTTATGAGTTGAGTCCGATGCGTTTTGGTCGTCGGCTGCGTGCTTGGGAGAACGGTCGTTTTGTGCCGTTGGTTCCTGGTGTTGATGCGAGTATGGGCGAGAAGATTCGTTGGTGGACGTATTGGAAGAAGGTTCATGCGGATCGTCGTCGTGCTTGGCAGCGTCGTGTGGAGAACGGTCGTCGTGGTCATGGTTTGAAGTATGATGCTCGTGTTCGTCGTCGTGTTGCTCGTGTGGATAGCGAGGGGTATCACGGTTTAGGTCGTTTGCGTTGGGTGGCGTGGGTGGAGCATTTCATGGTACGTTGGTTGGGTGGTGGCGTAAGTGTAGAGCGCGCTGCGACTCAGGCGAGCATGGATGTTTTTTATTGTGCTGGCGTACCGAGGAGTTCTGGGATGAGTATGCAGGAGAAGCGGGCGACCTCGAAGGGTTTGGAGATGTTGTCTCGCCCGGAGGTGTGTGCGGCTGTTGAGGCGGTTTTTGCGGAGCAGGGTTTGACATTTGCCGAGGCGGTGAAGTTGCACGTTGAGCATATTCGCGGCGCGACCGAGGAGGTGGTGCTCAAGGATGGGACGGTTGTTCCTCGGAAGTTGCCTCCGTCGCTTGCGGCGTTACGCGATTATGAGAAGTTGGTTTTGCCGGCGCAAACGCAGCGTGTGCAGATCGACCGTAACGATACGTTGACGGCGGTGGTGATGAGTGAGATTGCGAGCGGTTCTGCTCCGACGATGAATCCTCGGGTGTTGCCTGGAAGTGTGGTGGTGGAATGAGTAGTCCAGAGAGTATTGCGGCGGCGTTTGCTCGCGGCCTCATGGAGGGTTTGCTTCGCGGTGGTGATGCGGCGAAGGTCGAAAAGAAGCCGAAGCGCGAGCGGGACGAGGTTCGTTCGGCCGTGCGCGATGAGATTGCGTCGTTGCTTGCCAACGATGTTTCCCGTGAAACAACCGATCAGTTGGATTTATTCGCCGCTGGCATTGCTCCGCCGACCGGAATGATGGGGACGTATGATCCGAACATTGGTGCTACGGAGGATAGTGAGCCGTGGCAGTCGCCGAGCATGTAGTCTATGACATTCGGACGCAGAGCGAACCGAGGGCGATTGAACTTTCCCATGCCCTAGACGGGGCGAAGAATCCCGATCGCGCGATGATGGCGGAGTTGTACGCCATCTTGCGTTCGGACTTTCCGACCTTCTGCGCGTTGCTGTTGAAGGTTCGTCCGAAGGGTGGGGGACGTTTGTCCCCGTTTTTGTTCAATCAGGTGCAGCGCCGTATCTGGGCTGAAATGGTTCGCCTCACGCGCGAGCGCAAGCCGTTGTTTTTGGTGATATTGAAGTTTCGGCAGGCGGGCATGAGCACGTTTTGGGATGCCTGGATATTTTGGCAGATGTGGCGGCAGCGGGACGTTCAAGCGATGATCGTGGCGCACCAAGTGGCGACGGCCGAAACGATGATTGAAACGATGCGCGTCTTTTACGATGAGTTGCCGGCGTGGGCTCGGCCGGAGTTGCGCGAGGGAAACCATGGTGCGACCTTGCCGCGTGGCGAGGTGTACTTCTCGAATCAGCGTTCGTGGTGTTTGATTCACCAGGCGAAGAACGTCGATCCTCGAGGCCAGCAGGTGACGCACGTTCTGGAGACAGAGTTCGCCATGTACCCAAACGCCAAGGAGCTTAATGGCGCGCTCTTGCCGCAGTTGCCGAGTATTGGCAGCGAGGAGTTCCTCTCGGCGAGCTTCGTGGTCGAATCGACTCCCAAGGGTCAGAATGAGTTTTATGAGTTGTACCAGCGCGGCAAGGATGCGAAGTCGTTTTGGACGAGTTTATTTATTCCGTGGTTCATTTTCGACGAGCAGTATGCCGCCCCGGTTCCCAAGGGGTTCAAGCTCACGACCGAGGAGAAGTCGCTTCAGCGATACTTGAGCCGCATCCGCGAGCGCGACTACGACAAGAAGCCCGTAACGGTCGAGCAGATGTTTTGGCGTCACCAAATCATCGAGGGCTACTTCGAGGGCGACGTCGATATGTTCGACCAGGAATATCCCTCGGACGATGAAACGTGCTTTCTGCTTGCGAGCAAGTCGGTGTTTCGCGAGCACGGTCGTTTCTTGCAGGCGTGTGTGCGCGAGGCGCAAGATCGCGCGATTGAAACGTGGAAGGCCAAGGAGGGAATCTCGGTCGCCGGCCCGGCGCGCGCGCGGTTGGAACTTACGAAAATATCGAACGGCGGCTTTGGGACTCACGGCGCAAAGTGCATCCTCAATGCCCATGGCGAATGGTCGCTATGGGATGCGCCCGAGCGCGGGCACCTCTATGTCATTGGGGCGGATCCGGCCTATGGATTGGACGACGGCGATAATTCCACCGCGATCGTCCTTGACGCCACGAGCGGCAGGCAGGTGGCCGAGTACGCCTGTACGTCATCGCCCAAAGAGTTCTCCGATGCGATCGCTGCGGCCGGGTGGTACTACAATAACGCCCTTCTCGTGCCGGAGATTAACGCCATTGGGTACGTTGTGCTCAAGCGGCTAATCGCCGACTTGGCGTATCCGAACCTGTATAAGTGGCCAAAGTTCGACGAGGTGAACAAGTATACGAATAAGCGCGGCTGGGAAACGAACGCGCGAACGAAGCTCTTGCTTGTGCAGACCATGCGGGACTATATTGGGGATGAGATTATCCATATTGCCAGCAAGGAGCTACTGAGTGAACTCTCGACGTTTGAGCAAAAGGGTGAGTCGTTCGAGGCGCAACCTGGTCGTCACGACGACCGCGTTATGGCGCTTGGACTCGCCTGCATGGGTATCGCCCAAACGCCAAAGCTCGCTCACGCACTCTTAAGCGCGCAATCGACCTTGCCGACCGCTTCGGAAATGGGGCTCACGAGTATGACACCGACGGCGACCCCCATACCCAAGGCGGTGCGCGATATGCTAGAGTTGCGAATGAAGCATCCGTGGGATCCAATGGGGAGTGGTTTTTAGTGCCGTTGTATGAAGTGCTCTGTCCAACGTGCGGCATAGGAGAACTATGGCGACAAATGAGCGACGCGAGCCCATGGACTTGTCCGCAATGCGGCAGCGTCGCCAACAGGCACTTCTCACCCCACCGCATACCGCACTTCACAGAAGATCGACTTCGCTTTTGGCGTGGTCCTCTTGGCAATGGATTCAGTAACGCGCTTGGCGCTCCAATGCCCGAGAGCCGCGCGGCGCGCGATCGCATGGCAAAAGAGAAGGGCGTGACGTTCATCGGCACGAGCGACCTGCGGCCGGATGAACTTGCTTGCGTGGAGTATAAGCAGCACGTTGACGCAGGCGGCGAACGCGACCCGTGGAATAGCGGAGCGAACGAAGGAAATTGGAAGGAGAGCCCTGCATGAGTGGACTCGCTCGCTTGCGTGTTGCGCCGGAGCCGGAGCAGGACGATTGGAAGCGTCGGCTGATTGGCCGGGTTCTTTCGTATGTTTCGACCGCCGATATTGGCGAGGAAAGCCGCCGACGGCAGGACCGCCTTGGGGCGAAGCTCTTTTACGGCCAGCATTGGGCGCGAGAAATGCCAAGCGACCGTGCAGCGATCACGGCAAATATCGGCATGGCGCTCTTGCAGCACAAGGTCGCCATTATGACCAAGCAAGACCCCATCCCGGTGATTGAGCCGGACGATGTTGGGGACGCAGAATCCGCCGACCTCATGCGTTCAATCATTCAGCGCGTGTGGTCTGCCGATGGTATGCGCGAGAAGTCTCGGCGCGCTTTGACGTTAGCGGGAGCCACGCGCACTTGTATGCTCAAGGTGCTATGGGATTCGAGCCTTCGAGGTGGTGCAGGCGACGTTCATACCGAGGTGATTCCCGGCTGGCGCGCGCTTATCGACAACCGCGTAAGCGACCCTGGCTCCATGACGTTTTGCGGGCACCGCGCGACGATGAGCCGCTCGCGCACCATGCTTCTCTATCCCGAAGCGGCCGAGATTATTGCCGAGGCACCAACGACCGGAACGCGCGGGTCGGGGCCAAGCGGATCGCGCTTTGGCGGCGCGCCAATTTCTACGCCATGGCGCAGTACGTCGTTGCCTCCGCCGGGGCAGAGTATCGTCAATGGCAAACCCGTTGTCACGGCGTTTGCGGGCGAACTAGCGCCGACAAATAAGGGCGTTACGGATGACGTTGACGTTATTGAAATGTACCATCGCGACTACACGATGGAGCGCAAGATGGTCAAAGAGCGCGACGACCTTGGGCGCGTAAAGCAGGAACACGTTCTCGGCGAGGACGGCAAGCCGTCGATCGACGAAACGCAGTCGGAAACGATGCACATTGAAGGTGTTGGCCCGGTGGATGTTCCCATGCCGTCATTCGTCATGCGGGATGTTACGGTCGAAGAACTCGTTCGCGTCTATCCGCATTGGCGGCGCACGACGGTTCTCTACCCGGACGAGATTCTGCTTGAGGACGTTGCCTGGGATGGCCCGCTTCCGTTCGCGTTCGTTTCGGACGTTGAGCCTTTGGACGGCATTTTAGCGCGTGGGTCGCTCTTGCAAACGCAGCAGTTGCAGTCGTTGCTCAACGTGGGCCTATCGACCGTAACGGACAACCTGCGCTTTGGTTCGCTCAATGCGTGGCTTGCGGGTCAGCAGTCGGGCATCACGAGCCAGCAGATTATTCCTGGTGCGGGCCAGGTGATTCCGGTCCAGGACATTACGCAGATCAAAGCCTTAGAGTCGCCGCCGCTTGACGGGAACTTCTTCGGCCTCCTGGACCGAGTGGTAACGCTCATGGAGAAGATCATCGGCGCATCGGGTGTCATGCAGGGCGAGTCTGCCGGCCGAGCGGATTCTGCTGGGACGTATGACACGCTGGCGGAAATCGGCGGCGCGCGCATTGTCGAAGCAACGCAACGCTTTGAAACGGCGCTGGCAAAATGGGCGGAAATCGTCGGATGGTTCGTGCAGAAGTTCTACACGCAGCGCCATGCGATCAGTATTGAGGACGACTCGGGGAATCTTACCTGGGAGCGCGCCTGGGGGCCGATGTTGCAAGGCACTCTGTCCTACCGCGTGTTGACGGGCTCGACAATGGCCTGGTCGGATTCCGCGAAGCAAGCGCGTGACTTCCAGGAATTGCAGGCTGGGATCATCGACAAGATCGAGTATTGGAAGCGCCGCAAGACGCCGCATTGGCAGCAGATCGCCAAGCGCATTTCCGAGGCGGGCACGGCTGGCCCGGCAGGGTTGCTTGGTCCTGCGGCCTCGCCGCCTCCGCGAACACGCGCAACAGCGAACAGGCAGCGTAAGCCTCCCGCACCAAAAATGCCTGGTGTCCGCTAGTGGCGGTGTTGAAACCCGTTCCACCCGTCATGCCAAATCGTGCGCTTGTCGTCATGCAGGCGCTATTCGAGGAGAATCCAGAAGCGTTTTGCGACCTTGTGGCCTACATTGAAATGCGCCGGCACACGTTCGAGGTGACGCTTCGGTTTCACGGCCATGCGTTTCGTCAGTTGGAATATCGCACGACGAGTAAGCCTCCCGCTTGACAGTACGCGATGGACGAAGGTAGTATGTCGCTATCGGTCCATAGGACAAACCTAAGCCGCTGAGTTCGCTCGGCGGCTTTTTGCATGTAGGAGTGAGCGTGGCATTTACGCCAGGAGTTCCAGGTCAAGCACTCTCGCCCGCATCGGCGAAGTCGCTTATTGCCCAACTCCAAGCGCAAGGCCCAGCGGTGAACCCCGCTGCATCTGCGCCACGCCAGGACCAATCGCAAGAGCAGATGCTCGCCCGCGTCCGCGTTCGCAAGTCGATCGAAATGGCTCGCGACAACGAAATGGACCCGAGCAAGAAGCATATTTACGATTCGATGCACGGCATTGTTATGCAGATGATTGCGGGGGCCGATGGCCCGTCGATCATGCAGTTCGCGCAGAGCACGTTTGCTCCGCCGCCGATGCCGATGCCGATGCCACAGCAAGGTTTCCCACAGCCCGGAGCGCCGGGGGCTATGGGTGGTGGTCCTCCGGCAGCAGCACCGCCTATGCCGGGGGCTATGCCTCCAATGGCGCAGGCAGCCCCTTGACGGGAAAGGAGAGTGTTTCTCATGGCACGACATAAAGTTGGTCGCAAGAAATCGCACCGCAAGACCAAGCACCGCAAGTAGTCTCGTAAGCACCAGGACATAAAGAAGGAGTAGTCATCGTGGAAACGCCAGGAACGAACGCACCGGAACCAACGACCGTCGCATCCGCGCCAACGGTTATTCCCGGTGGCGCTCCTTCTAGTCCAGACATTAACCCGGAGGAATACCGGAACTTACTTGAATACACGCAGCAGGTATCGCCGTTCATCGAAGCGGTGACGCCGTATGCGGAGCGCGTTACGCGCTACGTTCAAGACGAGGGATTCCGTCAGTTCGTCGATCAGGCGCAAGAAGCGTATGACGCACAACTCGCTCGCTTGAAAAAGACGGAAATCCCGGACACCATTCGCCCACTCTACGATATGATGAAGCCTGTTGTGGACGACTACCAATCGCGCTTGCAACGCGAACAGCAAACGGTAGCGCAACAGCAACAGCAAGCAGTCGCTCAGAATCTCGACTACGCGAAAAAACTCGTTGCCGAGAACCCTGCGTTGGCGGAAGATAATTACGCTGGCGTAACGATGCTTGCCGGGTGGGCGGCGCAACAGGGCATTACCCTTGAGGATGCCTGGAAGCGCAAGGGGCAACTATTCACCGCGCCAACGTCGGCACCGCCGCGTTCGCTGCATGACGGGGCTGCGGCTCCTCACGTTCCCGGCGCGAGTAAAGCTGCGCCGATCAAATCTAAATCAGAGCTTAAAGCTCGTTTGCGCGCAGCACTCAGCAAATCCGCATAACGCGAGGAGAAACAAATGGCAAGTTTTGCATCATCGTACAACTTCACGAACGCGCTCAATGCGCTCAACCGCGACCATTCACTTACCGATTATGTCATCGACACGTTTTTCGACTCGCAGAAGGCATTGAACTTCATGCGCCAGCGCGAAATGGTCGAAGTCATTAAGGGCGGATTGGCCGCAACCTGGAATATCAACGTCGGTTCTTCACCGAATACGCAATGGTATGCAGGCGATCAAGACCTTCCGATCGCAAGCATGAATAACAACATCTACGGCGCTGCATTGGATTGGAAGTTCCTTGACGATGCGCTCGTGGTGTTGCTCACGGACACCGTTATCAACGACGGTTCGCCGGATGCCGTTGCGAACATGGTCGAAACGCAACTAGACATTACGAAGATGAGTTCTTTGAACAACATCGCTTCGTCATGGATCACCAACTCGAAGTCGCTCAACCCGCTCGCGCTCGACGGCCTTCGCGGCAGTATCGACAACGGCACGGTTGAAACGAGCTACGCAGGAATCCCGACCACCTCCTCGGGTGCAGTCGGAACCCTGTGGCAAGGGAAAGTCAACTACAACCCTTCGGGCGGTAGCCTCTTGGGTTACATGCAGACGCAAGACATTGCGGCGCAAGTGGACAACAGCCGTCCGGACTTCTATGTAACGAATCGCCTGTCGTATGGCGGCATTGTCGGTGCGCTCACCTCGCTCGACCGTTACATTCAGCCTGACCTTGCTCGCACGACGGGCTCGACGGACCTTTCATTCAACTCCGCTCCGTTGTTCATCGACAGCCACGTCCCAACCGGAATCGTTTCGCCGTCGTCTGGAACGGGAAGCGGCGGCCTCATTTACGGCCTCAACTCTCGGTATCTCAAAATGGTCATTCTCGACGGGATGAACTTCGAGATCGAGGAATGGCAGAAGGCGCAAACAAACAACACCTACTTCACGCGCATCCACTTTGGCGGAAACGTCGTCAACTTGAAACCGAGTGCCCATTGGGTGCTCTGGAACACCGGGGGTTAAGGAGTAGCCATGAAAAAGAAATCGCATAGCCGCGAAGGGTTCATCACCTCCGGCGGAATCGAAACGAACGTGACGGGTTTTGCTGGCGCAGGGGTCTTTGGTGACCCGCCGTTCTCGCCCGACTACGGCAAGCACAAAACTCCAGGGTCCGAAATGGCTCCGATGACGGCTGGCCCTCGTTCGGGCAAATCGTACTTCAAGAGCAAACTGATTCAGAAAGGCGGCAAATAATGGCTTCGGCAAAGATTCCATCGAAGATCGTCGACGGTCCAAACGCCGCTTGGGACACGGCCGATACGTTCTGCCAAATCACGCTCGCGGATACGGCCGTGTTGGCGCAGGGCGATCCGGTGTCTCTTTACACGGGAAGCCTCGGACCGAACGCCGCCGTTCCGGTTTGCGAACAGGTTGTGCTTGCGACCGCCACGGGTGCGGGTCCGGTGTTCGGCGTCTACCAAGGTGCCACGATCACGAACTCGACAGGTGCCTCCAAGACGTATACCATCCAGGTCCGCAGATCGGGCTATGGTGTGGTGAATGCTACGGCAGTAACCGCTGGCACAGCCGTTAATGTCGGCTCGAACCTCATCGTGTCGTCGGCGCAGATTCCCGCGATTGCAGGAACCGCTGCTCCATTCGTAACGGTTGGCGTTGCGCTCGCCACGGGCACCTCGGTCGCCCCTGGTACGGCGCTCATTCCGGTTCCGGGATCCGGCTCGACGACCGTGTTGGTCAACGCTTATATCGACGCGGGGGCATAATGATAGAAGGTCGTGACATTCGTCACGTTCGCGTGACGCTTGAAAAACCGTGGCGCGGGGGTGCGTTGTCGTTTCGCATGGGGTCTACGGACCCCCGGCGGAATCCCATGTACGACTCGAAGCGCCCGGAGTCAGGCGGGGTATTCCTGCCTGGTGAACCGATTCTGCTTGGCCCGCTAACGGCAGGCGACGGAGATCGCGACTCGTGCGTTATCACCGCCGAGCAAGCCAAGCATTTGTTTGGCGATTGGGAAGCGCCTCAAGGCGAACAGCCCGGTCGTCCGCGCACCTGGACGCACAGCCAAGAGCGTAGCCGCGTGGCAATGCTTTGGGGATGGTTTCAATTACAGGCTGGCGACGGTACTGCCAACCCACCGATGGGAATGATTGGTCCGCCGGACGTTCCTTTCGTTGCGTTGCGTCCGCTCGACGCGCAGATGCGACCGATCAAAGTCAACGGCGCAGAGGTCGTGCATCATCCGCGCGAGTTCTACGACTTCGACAACGGCGCGCATTATGCACAATCCCTTGCCATGGAACGCGCTCGCGGTGTTACCTCCGGCAAACCTGTGGACCTCGAAGCGTTACGCGCCGAGATTCAAGCCGAAGTCATGGCAAGCGTTCGCGCAGAATTGAATAAGGCCAAAACAAAATGAGCAAGAAACAGCCAACGAGCGGCCTGCACCACGTTGTCTCACCGGACGGCAATGTAGGTCCGCTCCTGCGGCACGAGACATTTACTCCGCACGTTAAAGGGAATGGCGAGTTCGGCGGAGATTCCGCTGGGTTCGTTCGTGCCATTGACAGTACGGGGGATCGCACAAAAGCATCGGCACTAGGTCGTAAACTCGGCCGATAAAGGGGGCTCTCGCCATGGCACTTGCGGATATGGAGAACTCGTTTCTCGCGCAACTGCAAGCGCCGGGAGCGGTGTTTGGTGGCGTACCGAATTGGGCTTCTTTAACGAACCCTAGTTTTGGTCAGGGGCTCACGGACTTCTTCTTGAATGAGGGCTACAAGCGCCTCATGGTGGACCTGTCGGACCTTGACTTGTTCCTCACGACGATTACGTTCCCGTCCGTAGCGAGCACCTCGTCGTATCCCATTCCGCTTGCGGGTGGTCCGCAGATCGCTCGCGTTGCTCGTGTGTACTACATGCCGAATGGTCAACTCTACAATTACGAGTTTCGCCCTGGCAAAGAGTTTATCTCGTGGGAGCAGTTCCAAACGCAAACGGGCCAAGGGTATCTTGCGCCGTACTCGTTCGGTTCGCTGCCTTCGTATGCGTCGCTCGACCCGACCCGCAAGAATCTCGTGTTCTATCCTGGTTCGGCTGCCGTCGGCGATACAATCCAGGTGCAGTATAATCCGATTCCTACGGCTGGCGCTTCGTCGTGCCCTACGCTTGTGGCAGCAACCGATACGATCGTTCTGCCCTCGGATGCGGAAGAAACGATCGTGAATTGGGCGCTACATAAAGGCTGGCTCAAAGCGCGCGAGGTGGGCCAATCGCAAGCGGCTCACCAGGCATATATCGACGGGATGCTTCGCCTACGCGCGCGCTATCAGCAGACGCACAAGGGCGACATTATGCGTATCGACCCATTCAACGCTTCGCTCAATGGCGGAGGCTTGTGGTGAACTTTGGCGTTGCCGATGGCCGCGTTTACGTTCCCTATCTCGACTTGAGCGGTGGCCTCAACACAAAAAAAGACGCTCACGCACTCGACCGCAACCAACTCGCAACGAGTCTCAACTGTTGGTACGCCTATGGCAACACCGTAAGTAAGCGACCGGGTACCGCGGCGATAGTCACTTCGAGCGGCTCGACGGGTTCCGGCTTTGCGGGCAAAGGGTTGGTCGTCGGGCGCTTCAACGGCAAGTCGTACATCGTTGTGCAGCAGGGAACGTCGTTGTACGCCGCTGCTTTGACCGATACTTCCTGGACGAAAATCGGCACGGTGTCGTCGTCCGCTGGGCCTATCCGCGCGGCGCAAATGTACGATCCGGTAGCGGGCAAGGACACGCTCTTTATCGTCAACGGCGTGGACACCCCGCTTGCGTGGCATGGTCCGGGGACCACGGCGGCGGTGGTGCCTACGGGTGCTGGGAACCTGCCGAATAATCTTTCGGGCGGTGCGCCGATCACGCCGGCGTTCGTTTCTACGCTGGGGAATAATTCGTTGCTATTCTACTCGGGCGAGCCGACGGCACCGAACGCGGTGTATATATCGAATCCAGAATATCCCACGCAGTTTACGAACAACGTAACGCAGTCGTCGTCCTACCCTGGGACGTATTACCCTGCGCTCATCGGCAATAATGACGGTGTGGACGGCGGCAATATCACGGGCCTTGCGTCGCTTGGTTCGGCCATGCTCGTCTACAAGGAAGCGTCGATATACGCCATGACGCAAACGCAACTGCTTGGAGACTTTGCCTTCCAGGTGTCGCAGGTGTCAACGTCGGTCGGGTGCTTATCGCCGCGCAGTATCGCTGCGTTCGATACGTTCCATTGCTTCCTTGGCATCGACGGCGTGTATATGGTTGACGGACAATCGACGCGGTGCATTAGCGCAAACGTGCCGACATTCTTTGACTCGTCCTTGACGGGCGTTGCAGCGCAGATCGCCAACAGGTCGTCGGCGATCGCGGTGCGCCATGGCAACCGATTGCTTGTGTTCTACGACGCAACGGGCTCGGGATATACGAATCAAGGCTTGTGGTTCGACTTCAATAAGCCGGACGTTGACGGCTTGCCATCATGCGGACAGATAACGGGGATGAACGTCGGCGGCGCGGCTTCGTTGCGCTTTGCGAGCGACGACGGAAACGTGGTTTGGACCGATGGATCTGCCGATCGTACCGGAAAGTTCGGCCTGGGATATTCGGACTTCGGCGACCCGATTCAAACGACGCTTTATGGCAAGGCGGACTTATTCGAGGATGCGTTCGGCCCCGACGCGGCGTTGCGGCAGAAGCAACTTTGGACCGTATCGTATTTGTTCGCCGTGCCGAATTATTCGCAGAGTGAATCGTTGACGTTCCTTGGTTCCGTCACGATGGACTTGCTTGTGGGCTATTCGCAAGCGGGTAACCCGATTAGCATTTCCACGCCTGCTTCGGGACAATGGGGACAGAAGTGGGGAACGCTCGTGTGGGCTTCTGCGGGTGCCTCAACGCAGTTTCAACTGTTGTCGTTGCCAGCGCAGGATCAGGCGCAAGGTCGCGTCATGCAAATCGGTTTGCAGGAATCATCTATTTACCCTTGGATATGCTTGGGCTATATCGTTTACCTCGACTCTCAGCAGGTGTCACAATGAAAAGAATCCTCTTTGTTTTCGTCGTCGCGGTGCTTTCGTTCTTCGCGTGGGGTCGTGCAAGCGCAACGACCTGCACGGTGCCGAACACGTTCTCGAACGGAACGGTCGCCGACGCGAATCAGGTCAACGCGAACTTCTCCGCGCTACAGTCGTGCGGCAATAATATCGACTACCGGAATATCGGCGTTGCGGGTCTTTATGCGTCGCAACTTTTGCCGGGCACGACCGCGCAGGCAACCTTCGGGGGGCTGTACGGGTATTCGTTTGGCGGATATTCGACGACGCAAGTTCCGCTGACGCTGTACGGTGTTGCGTCGCAAACGGGCGACCTGCTGGATATTCTGCTGTCGGTTGGCGGCACGAAGGCTGCGTGGGTTGATAGCGGTGGCATCCTTCACCTTTTATCTGCTCCCGCCATGAGCGGGGCATCCATTGCGTCCGGGACGATTCCCGACGCGGCGTTGGTTACTGCGCCCGTCACGAGCGTAACCGCAAGCGGTAACGTCACGAGTACGGGCGGCACGACTCCGACTATCGGATTTTCCTCGACGCCTTCATTTACGAGCGAAACCTTGACTGGCACAGGCGCGACGATAACTTCTGCAAGTTATTCGTCGTATTTCAAACTCGGAACTGCGGGAACCGATACTGCCAATTTACTCGTTTGGGGCACTGCCTATAACGCGTCGAGCGCGACGATGATCGTGCAAGATACAAGCACAAACGCGGTGCAAGGCGTGTGGCCTAGTCTCGTCGGATTTTATGAATCGGGGGCGTTGGTGAATATCGACGGTGCCGGAAATATGGGAATTGTTGGCACTCTGCATACCACAGGCGG
>VFSW01009269.1_pt1 | contig 14062 bp, 11 predicted proteins | sample 5358111 | NCBI WGS metagenome assembly VFSW01 (sample SAMN11554181, study PRJNA540505) | mine drainage metagenome | isolation source: sediment from site ElyBrook_90M | place: USA: Ely Copper Mine, Vershire, VT | collected 2017
GGTTGCGCTGCCCACGGGCGAGCGGTATATCTTTGCGCGCGGGCAGGATGGCGCGCGCTACTCCGCCTACACCGCCACGCGACAGGTCGGCGTCTTCTGGCAGGCGCTCGGCGCGCCACCTGGGGTGACGCTGCAAGGCGACATCTCGGCGCGCTGGGACCGCGACGGCATGCTGGTGTCCGCGCTGGGGAGCGATGGCGCTGTCTGGGCGCGCACTGGTCCAGCGGGAATGCTCGGCGACTGGGCCTCGCTGGGGCGCCCGGATGGCGTGGCGCTCGCTGGAGCGCCCGTCACACTGGCGGCGCCACCCTCGCCAGCCTCCACCACGACGGCAGCGACGCCGGTGGCTACCGCGCAAAGTTCCGCAACCTCAACAGTCGCGACGGGTGTGGTGACGCGGCTTGCGCTTGCGCTCGGTCGCGATGGGCGACTCTACGAAGCGGATTGGCGCCCCGAGGAGGCGCTGGCCGCTGCGATTCCCGGCGCTTCGACTGCGCCTGGCTGGAGTGACTGGCAAGCGGTCTCTCTGCCTGGAATCTCAGGCGTCGAGGGAGGCGCACTGATCGCGCTTTTGGGTATCACAGGGCAAGTGGCGTCGGCGCAGGGAAGCGTGGCGTATGCCCTCGCCAGTGACAGCGCGGGACGCCTGTGGCTGCTGCGGCGAAGCGCGATGAGTCAACCGTGGACCGCTAGCGCGCTGCGCCTGCCAGCAGGCGCGAACACAGCGCTGGCCGCCAACCTTGCGCCGACCCAGGCGGCGTCGCTCAACGTCTACGTGGCAAATGCAGCGTCGGTGACGCCTGGCGTGACTACGACAGCGCCGAATCTTGCGCCCAGCACGCAGTCTTCAGCCGCGACGCCAACTCCGACGGGAGGCGTAAAGGTCGCGTCGACCGTGCCTCAGACCCTCCAGGTCGGCGCGTTTTCGCTGCATGGGGCGGGGGCGACGCTGGCGGGTGACTGGACCGGGCTGGGCGTCGATGCCTCCAGCGGGTCAAATGTCGCGGTGGGACTCAGCGCCGATGCGAGCGTTCTTGTGACGGCGCAGGACGCAACGCTCAGCGTACGCGGCGACACGGCGGCGGTGTCGCTGTTGGCGCCACGCGCGGGCGCAGTGACGGCGACGATGGGGCTGGTCGCGCCACAGGCGTCCTTCAGTGATAGCTTCGCTGGCAGCACGCTCGATCCGCGCTGGCTCGTCGTTGGCGGCGGCTCTGCTCCGTCCGCGCGAGTGGCGCCGGGCGCGCTGGCGCTAACGCCTGCGGGCGGGGGCGCGGCTACTCAGGCGACAGCGGCGTTGCAGGGCGTTCCGGCAGGCGCCTTCACCGTCACGACGCAAGTAGCGCCGGTTGGCAGGTGGAACACCGCCGCACAGGCTGGCGTTACATTGCGGCTCGACGACTGGAATAACGTCACGCTGGCGCTGCGTGCGGATGGCGCGTTGGCGCTCTGCGGGGTGAGTCGTGGTGTGCCGCAGGAATGCTATATGGCTAGCGCGCCAGCAGGAGTCGGCGTCAAGCAAGGCGCCTACCTGCGCGTCATCCAGGCCGGCGCGACACTGACTGCGCAGGCGAGCGGAGATGGCATGACGTGGTCGACCGTCGGCGTCTGGGGACTGACGTGGCTGCCACAGTCGGGCGCATTCATTGGCGCATATGCGCCACCAGCGCAGGCGAGCGTCACCATAAGCGCGACACCCGGCGCGGCGCTCAACGGCGTTGGCGGCTGGTTGCCGTATACGAGCGTTGGAGTATACGTGAGCGGCGGCGAGGCGCAGTTCCGCCAGTTCACGGTCGGCGTCGCAGGAAGCTAGCGCTGCGGTAGCGTTGCGGCAGCATGCGGCTGGGAACGGACGGAGGCGACCGCTCCTGTCCGCTGTTTCCTATAGCCGTAGACTACTGACGAGAGATGTCCGTGCCTGACAGCGACGTCCCAAGACGTGGAAGGCCAGACGTGGAAGGCCAGACGTGGACGCCCCGTGCTGGCGCGTCAGGAGGACTATCGGCTGCGCTATAGAGTGGAACGCAGCTTCGCATGGCTGGGAAACTACCGGCGACTGCTGATCTGTTGGGAGCATCACGCTGGGCTCTACCGGAGCTTCTTCACGGGGGCGTTAGCGCTGATCTGCATCAAGCGCTTCTTCCGGGCGCAGTGCGCCCAACGGCAGTAGATGGTGGCTGCCAATCGACGTAGCAATGTGGTTGAAGCGCCGGGACGACGACACACGAGGATATGCCAGGAAGAGCCGCACCCCATTCCGCTGGACGCCTAGTTGGCAGTTGGGCCAGCGCCGCGTTGTGGGGTGCGCCACACGACGACCAGGGCCACCAAGCCGAGCACGATGAGGATGGAGACGACGAGGCCCATATAGACCAACGGCACAGATGGCGCCCCACCTTGAAAGGGGGTGTAGGCCACGAGAGGCAAGACGGCCGCGAACCCGACACCCAACCCCAAGACCGTGGCGACGACTTCACGCCCCCGCAGCGCGACCCCGCCGACCAGCAGGAGAATCACGCCCGCCAGGAACAAGGTACCCAGCACGTATATGTCTAACCCTAGTCCAAAGCAAGCCCCCGTGACGAACCAGTACACCATACGCCCGACGCGCATATTCCACCTCCTGGCGGTGCACGACCGCTGTCATTTCGCATGGCGGGCGGAGGCCGCCTCACACTGCACGCTACTTAAGCATAGGCCAATTGCCATGAAGATGCCATGACCCAAAGCAACCAGCATATAATAGGATTACGTGCCCTGTTGGCTCGCAACGGCTATCCCGAGTTGGCAGTCAGCCTGCCGATAAGGCATACCACACTGCGCCGGCAGATCAAGGAAGACCGAGTGGTGGCAGCCTTCTTCCGCGAATACCTGTAGGCCCCTTTCGAAACCTGCTCTACGGTTCATAGCTTTCGCTGGAAGCTTGAAAATCGAGTGCTGCGCCTGTTGCGGTGAGCGTGACGCGCAGGACCTCGCCCGCAGCCGTGGCGACGCTGGTGGCCAGCGCAATCTCCCTGGGGGCGCGTTCGATGTTGGCGAGGATGCTGCCGAGGTCGCGCGCTGCCACCGTGACGCTCATAGTGTCCGTCGCGCCGAAGGTGAGCGGCGGGGCTGTTGGGGGAGTGACATCGATCCACTCGCCAGAATCGTCGAGCGGGAAGGCGGCTGATGACGTTGGCGCGTGCAGTCCGAAGGTGTGCTCATAGCGGGCGCGCAGCTCGGCGGTGGTGGCTGTGCGGAGCGTGATGCCGAGCAGGCGTGTCGCGCCGTTGGCGTGCGGGACTAGCGCGTCTGACCCGGCCAACTCGCGCCGATGCTGGTCACCCTCGCTATCGTGCTGGATGAGGAAGGGCAGCGGGAACGCCGCCTGCCAGAGATCCTCGCTGTTGATCGTCACGACGCGCCAGCTGCGTTGGCTGCCATCCGGCGCTACGAGCCGACCAGCGACGGGGCCGCGCGCATCCACACCGCGCGCACGCATGGCGTCGGCCTCAGCGGCGATATCCGCCGATTGGAGCGCAAAGCCGATCCATCCGCCACCAGCCGCGAGGCGCGCTCGCAGCGCGGCGGAGATGCGCGTCTCATCGCTGACGCCAAGTAGCTCGATGTAGCCATCGCCCAGGATGACGATGCGATTACGTGTGCCGAGGTGGGGGTGCGTTCCGCCGCCGGTGATGGCAAAGCCGAGGTGGGCGAACGTCGCCTCGAGTTGGTCGAGGTCGGGCGCAGCGATGATGACATGGTCGATGCGCTGAGACATGGCGCGATCCTCTCTGGCGTGTCCTTACGGTAAGGGGTGAACAGGACACTACCTGGCGTGGCTGACGCTTACACGCTATCATCAGACATTGGAGCATCGCTGACATGATAGCGCGTGCGCGGAGTTGCAGCAGAGAACGTGAGCGCAAGATGACGTCCGATTCGTCCGATTCCGTCCCTTCGATCGTGCAGCCGCGCAGTAGGCTCGCTGCGGTCGGGCTGTGGGGGCTCTCGCTAGGCATCACAGGATTCTATCTCGCGGCGCTTGCGCGTAGTCTGGCGGACGCGCGCAGCTCGCCCGCGCTGAAGCCGCTGCCAGTCGCGCGCACGACGCCCGTTCAAGGAGCCCCTCTACTCCCTCGGGTCAGTATCATCGTGCCTGCGCGTGACGAGGAGCGCAGCATCCAGCGATGTGTCGAGTCGCTGCTGGCGCAAGACTACCCCAACTTCGAGGTGATCGTGGTGGACGACGCCTCGACGGACGCCACTCCTGCCCTGCTGGAGCGTCTTCGACAGACGCCGCTCGGACGCCAACGCTTGCGTATCGTGCGGGTTGAGCAGTTGCCGCTGGGCTGGGCGGGCAAGCCGCATGCGCTGCACACCGGCGTGCAGGTAGCGTCGGGCGACTGGCTTCTCTTCACCGACGCCGACACGTACCACACGTCGAGCGCGCTGCGTTCCGCTGTGACGCGCGCGTGTGCCGAGGGCGCCGATCTCTTCACCATCGGCACGACGCAGGAGTTACCTGACTTCTGGAATCGCGTCCTGATGCCGATTGCATTTATGGGCATCTCCTTCATGTATCCACCAGTGCTGGTCAATAGTCGACGCAGCGGCGTCGCCATCGCAAATGGTCAATTCCTGATGATTCGCCACGCGCTCTACGATCAGCTCGGAGGCTACGATACCGATGAGCTGCGCGGGACGTTGGTGGATGACCTGGCGCTGGCGCGGGTGGTGAAGCGCTCCGGCGCGCGACTACTCTTTGTGGACGGACGCGGCCTGGTCACGACGCGTATGTATCAGTCACGCGCCGAACATGGCCACGGCTGCGGCAACAATGCGGGGCTTGGTTCGCGCGGTGGCGCACGCGGCTTCGCACTGCTCGCGCCGGGGCTGCCGCTGATCACCGTGGCGCAGTTCGCGCTGCTGGCGGTAGGACTGCTGCGACGCGACGCGCGTGTGACGCTGGCGGGCGCTGCTCCTGTCGCGGCGACGCTGGGCTACCGCGCCTATCTCGACCGATCGCTGGCGATCCCGCTGCGCTATGGCTGGACGCACCCGCTGGGTGGCCTCGTGTTTACTGGCATCCTGATGCGGGCGTTCTGGCGCAAGCTGCGCGGAGTCTCAGTGCCGTGGCGCGGGCGCACCTACGCGGTCTAGTCGCCCGCACGTGGGCTCGCCAGCACAATCTCCTGCTGGCGGAAGCCCGCCTCCGTGTGTATCGCGCCCAACGAGACCGCGAGGCGCCAGTGAAAGAGTGGCCCATTGATTACGAAAGTATGATATTCGCCGCGCTCGCCGCAAATATCTATGCCGCGCACGCCGAAGTCGCCGAGCAGTGAGGCGCTGAGCGGCTGTCCCAGCCAGCCCGAGTCAGCGGTCGCCTCTTCGATGCAGGTCACCACCGCTTCGTAGCCGCGCTCGACGACCTCGGTCGCCAGACGCAGCGGATCCTCGCCCCATAGAGGTTCGAGATGGTCGAGTCCAGCCGCGCGCACGCGGTCCTCGTACCATGCGCGAACGTCCGCCAGATGAATGTCGCCGAAGATGAGCGCGGTGACGCCGAGCGCTCGCAGATCCGAGAGCGCGGCGCGTAGCGTTTGCTCGAAGTTGGCCGGGGTCGTTGGATACAACGCGGTGGGCAATCCAAGCGCCTCTGCCTGCGCGCGCATGGCCGCCACCGGGACGCCATGGAAGCGCACTCGCTGGCTCGCCTCATCGAAAAGCGTGACGAGCGTTGTGATCGTACGCCCCTGCCGCACACTGCGGTCGAGCGCCAGCATAGAATCTTTGCCACCACTGAAGAACAGCGCGCAGCTCGTGTTGTCGGAGCGCATGGCGTTTCCTGTCTCTCTGCTCAATCAGCGCATTGCGCCGGAAGCGACCGAAGCGCGCGCAGAGATCTACTGGCCACTGGCCGCTTTCTTGGCCTCTGGAGTCGTTGGCCCATGCAGCGCCCAGGCGATGGCGGCGGCGATCAGCGCGCCCAGGATTGGGCCGACGAAGTAGATCCACAGGCTGCCGAGTTGTCCGCTGGCGAGCGCAGGCCCTAGCGAGCGCGCCGGATTCATCGAGGCGCCGCTCACCGGGCTGGCGAAGAGTCCCGCAAGCGCGATCGTGCCGCCGACGGCCAGCGCGGCGTTGTGACCGACCAGGCGCGTGTCATGCGCTGTACCGAGAATGACCGTAACAAGCAACATGGTCAGCACGATCTCCATGACGAGAGCGGCGATTGGCCCAGTGGTGGCGCTGGGTCGAGAAGCTCCGAGGTGGCCGACATCGCCGAAGAGCGCGCGGAGCAACACTCCTGCGGCGATGGCTCCGAGAAATTGAACGCTGATATAGAACGGGACGCGTCGCCAGGAGAAATCATCGCGGATGGCGAATGCGAGTGTCACCACTGGATTGAAGTGCGCGCCAGAGACGTCGCCCATGGTGTAGATCAGCGCCATCACTAGCAGCCCCGGCGCCACGACCGCCGCTGGCTGGCTTATTGTCTCATGCGTCGCGGCGCTGATCGTGTCCGGCCCAGCGGCGACGAGCGTCAGCAGGAACGTACCCAGGAGCTCGCAGAAGAGGCGACGCCACCATGCCGAGAGGTCCGATGGGTCTGTGTAGAAATTGGCTTGATTCGACCGATGCGACTGTTGCTGCTGTTGACGTTGAGCCTGTGGTGGTGATGCGCTGCTCATGGGGCGGCTCCGATTGAACTGATATGCAAGCGACCGCCTGAATCTCTAGGCGCCATCAGCATGCCAGCATGGCGTAGCGCCTCAGTCGCGGCGCTCGGCGACGAAGAGGCCGACGCTTTTCGAGATGTGCAATGTTCCCCCGCCCTTGGCGATCAACTCCTCGGCGTGCGTAGCGAATGCTGAGTGTATTGCGGGGTCGCGGAAGCCGGGCGCGTCTATCGAAAGGATATAGGCGACCAGCGGCTCGACCTCGGTGACGTCGAGGCCGTCGTCGTAGTGCCGTGGCTCGATCTCCGTGAAATATGGCGCGAGCTGGGCGCCGCCGTTCTCGATCGTGAAGGGATGGCGGAAACTGGCCCTCCACTGCTGCGCAGCCACATCGGGGACGACGGAGACGATCAGGTCATGCAACTCCCGCATGTTGCGCTCGCCGTTCGTCGCGGCAACCAGCGCTCCCTGCGGCCGCAAGACACGCCGCAGTTCGGCCAGCGCACGTGGGCGATCGGGGACGTGGTAGAGCATATGGTTGGCGATCACGACATCGGACGCGGCGTCAGCGAAGGGCAACGCCTCGACATCGGCCACTGTGCAGGTGAAGGCGGCGGGCAGCGCGCCGCGCTCCTCCTCCACCATGCCCTCAGAGAGGTCGCTCAGTGTGACCCGCCAGCCAGTGGGCAAGTGGTCGAGGTTCTCGCGCCAGAGTCCGCCCGGCCCCGCGCCGACCTCCAGAATGCGCGCCTCGTTCGGCGCCACGGTCACGAGTTGGTCGAACAGCCAGCGAAACCACGGGTAGTGACTCGTGCTGAAGCGGGCGTGCAGCGCGGCGCGAGCGTTTAAGTTGCTGGAGTCGCGGTACTGCTGCGTGGCGAGATAGCGCTTGTCGGGCTGGTCAGGCGTCATGCGTTAGTAGGCCCTTTCGACGATATGGCGAGTGGCGACGAGTGGCGCGGCTACGCGGGTGTACCGGCGAGCTTCAGCCGCTCGTCGTCGTCAGCCATCGCGGCGATGACAAACGCGATATGCTCGTTGAGGTCAACACCAAGCTCTTCAGCGCCTTTGATGATGTCGTCGCGGTTGACACCGCGCGCAAACGCCTTATCCTTCATCTTCTTGCGCACAGAGCTGACTTCCAGCCCATGGATGCTTTTGTCGGGCCGCACTAGCGCCGCCGCCGTCACCAGGCCAGTCAGCTCGTCACAGGCGAAGAGCGCGCGCGCCAACAGCGTATCGCGCGGCAGTCCGTGGAAGTCGTTGTGCGCTCGCACTGCGTGTACTACGTCGTCGGGAAAGCCGCGCTCGGCCAACCAGTCGCCGCCGACCATTCCATGCTCTTCGACGGTCGGGTGCTCCTCATAGTCCACATCGTGCAGCAGTCCGGTGACACGCCACTTTGTCTCATCCTCGCCATAGGCGCGGGCGTAGGCGGCCATAGCGTCGCTTACAGCGATGCCGTGGCGCACCAGGCTGTCGTTCGTGTTGTGCGCGCGCAGCAGCGCCAGCGCCTCATCGAAGTCGAGCGGGGTAGGGGATAGCGATGACATCGAGACTACTCCTCTTCTTCCTCGTGTGCCCGCTGACGCGAGTGGCGGCTCGACGACGCGGCGCTGGCGAGCTGGCGGCGAGCGTCGTGGTCGCGCGGGCGCACCCCCAGCCCAGCGCGATCTGGCAGCATCAGTTTACCCCCCTCGACCCGCACTCCCTCCCACGGGTCATCGCTGACCAGCAGATTTCCATCGAGGTCAGCGTAGTCAACCAGCGGGCTGAGGTGCGCCGCCGCCGTGATCGCCAGCGAGCTTTCGATCATGCAGCCGAGCATCACGCTGAGATGGTGCGCCCGCGCCGTATGGATCATGCGCAGCGCATGGTGTATGCCACCACACTTCATCAACTTGATGTTGATGCCATCCACCGCGCCCACCAGACGTGGGATATCACTCTCGGTGACGCAACTCTCGTCGGCGATGATCGGCAGCGACGAATGTTCGCGCACGAAGCGCAGCCCTTCGATGTCAGAGGGGTGCAGCGGTTGCTCGACGAACTCGATGTTGTATGGCTCCAGCTCGCGGATGACGCGAATCGCCTGCTTTGGCGTCCAGGCGGCGTTGGCGTCCACGCGCAACGTCGCGTCGGTCGCCTCGCGGATGGCGCGCACGATGTCCAGGTCATGCGCTGTGCCAACCTTGATTTTGAGGATGGGATAGGTCTTGGCTGCCTCTGCGGCTTTACGCGCCATCTCCGCAGGCTCGTCGATGCCGATGGTGAATGAGGTGAGCGGGGTGCGCTCTGGATTTAGTCCCAGCAGTTGGTAGACTGGCGCGCCGAGTCGCTTGCCCATCAGGTCGTAGAGCGCCATATCGACCGAGGCTTTGGCTGCGGCGTTGGCATGCAGGCGTCGATCCATCGCGCTCACGATGTCTTCGATGTGGCTCGGGTCGGCCTCTATGTTGTCGGCGAAGTCGCTCAGCGCCATGAAGACGCTCTCACGGCGCTCGCCGTAGTAACCCGACGGCGCGGCCTCGCCAAGCCCCTCGACGCCATCAGCGTCGATACGGGTCAACGTGTTGTGGGCGAGTGTTTGTACGCTTCGTGAGATGCGGAATGGTGTCGTCAATGTCAGGTCGAGCGAATGAGCGGACAGGTCCATGTGCTGTGTCTCCAAACCCTGAGGCGCGACGTCGTAGGCGCCACACTGAGGTATTCAGGCGTGGATGTCGCTGTGGGCAAGCAGCTCGTCGAGCAGAGCGCCCGCGCCAAAGCGCACGGGATCGCTGGTGGGCAGCCCGGTCTCGCGCTCGGTCGCCGCGATTGCGTCCCGCGCCTCACTCGCACTCATGCCGTAGGTATTGAGCGCGACAGCCACGACGGGCGCTGGCTTGAGCCAGCCTGCGGCGGCTTCGTAGATCTCGCGGACACGGGCCAGCGGCGGAATAGACATACTCTCGTATCCGTGGATCATTGTGCGCCCTGCCTGGTGGCAAAGAATGAGCATGTCGGGCGCACAGCCATGCAGCAGGCCGAGTGTCACCGCGGAGTAGGCAGGGTGAATGAGTGAACCCTGTCCCTCGACGAGCGTCCAATCGTAGCGCTCGGTGAAGTCCACTGTCATCGCCTCGACGGCGCCGGAGACGAAATCGCAGATGAAGCGATCGACGGGGATGCCCGCGCCGGAGATCATGATGCCTGTCTGGCCGGTGGCGGCGAAGCCTGCGGAGAGCTGACGCCGCTGCGCCTCACGCCACAACTCGAACGAGGCGGTCATCTTGCCCACGTTGCAATCTGTGCCACAGAAGTAGACGGTATGGCTGCCCGCCCTATGCGGCGATCCCTCGCGGATACGCTGCGCGAGCTCATCGGGCGGGCGGCGCACATCCCAGATGGTCGCGTTGTGGGCGCGAGCCACACGCGCCAGCTCAGCGTCGTCGCCAAGGAAGAAATGCAGGCCACTGACGAGCGTCAGCCCATGCTCCAGCGCGAGGATGATGCCGGGACGCCAGCTCTCCGGCAGCTTGCCGCCAATAGGCGCGATTCCGATGAGCAGCGTGTCAGGGTCGGAGCGCAGCGCCTCGGCGACATCGGCGACAACTGGCACGCCAGCGCCGATGCCATCGCCGAGGACCTGATCGGCGGTCTGCCCGGCATGTGCGCTGTCCACGACAGCGACGACGGTATCCGGGCTGTAGCGCAGAACGCCAACGGCAGTCTTTGCGGAGAAGGCGCCAAAGCTGCCGTCTGCCAGAATCGCAATGCGTCGCATGGCTTTGCTGTTTCCCCCCTTGCGCCGGGCTGGCTCCGTGCCGAGCTGCGCGCTATGCGGCGACGGAGCCGCCGCGTGTTGGCTGCTCCTCATGATACGCCCAGCGATGGGGAAACTGCCATTGGCGCGGCCGCTATGGTGTGGAGCGTACGCGCTGCCTGAAGCGATGAGCGACCGCGACGCAAAGAGAGGGAGGCGCACGATGGCGCCTCCCTCCGGAACGTGAGTACCGCGATTGCGCTAGGCTAGTACGAGAGGACGCACCCGCCGGCGCCGCCGTTGAAGGCGTTGCTCCAGAGCGACTGCACCGGGAAGCTCGCGCCATTCATCGTGACGTTCGCCGAGGCGCCCTGACCGGAGCTGATCCCGGCGCACTTGTCGCCATTCTCAGCGCCGCTGCTGTCGAGCCAGCCGCCACTGGGGAAAATATCAGACTCGGTCTCACCGAACTCGTGTCAACCGACGATCGTAATGCCCGCCTTGGCGCCGAGGTTGTTGAAGTTCGCGCCGCAGCTCGCGCCCGCGTCAGTGATGTAGGGCATGTTGGTGAAGGCGATGTTGCCATAGCTGGAGCTGACCGAGCTGTGCCACGCGCACCACTGTGTGCCAAAACCGCGCATGCTGTTCTTGGTGGCGGTATTGACGACATACTGCACGGTGGTGTTCGAGGACGAGGTCTTGTTGCCGAAGTGCGCCGCCGCCTTCACCGCTTCGGAGCCGAGCTGTGACTGCGAGGGATGTGTTGGCGCAGCGGCGGAGTTGTCATACCAGACGCCAGCGAGGACGCCTGATGGATTGGTCGCATGCGTGCCAGAGGAGCCGCAAGTGATGGTTCCGGACTCGACGCCCTCGCAATACTGCGTCACGGAGTTATTCCACGAGCTGCCGCCGACGTGATTGAAGAAGTTCTGCTGGATCGCGGCCTCACCGGAGGGGTCGTTGTTGTTCCACTGGGAGCCCCAGTAGATGAGGTAGACCTTGTCCGCACCGGTCTCGACACCCACGCCACCCACGCCGCCGTGGTAGGAGAGATTGTTTGTGCCAGCTGGCTTGGTCCTGGCGGTTTTGATGCCCATGTACTGGATGTGATGCACGACGCCTGCGGGCGCCGCAGCAGCGGCGCTGGCCGTTCCAGCCGTGCTGGCCATGATGAGCGCCGCTGAAGCGAGCGCTGCGCCCGCGATAGCGAGCGACGAGAGGAATTTAGACCGTGACTGTTTCACCGCGATGCTTCTCCTTGAATGCGCTCAAGACGAGAGCGTGTTCGTATACCCGAGGTAGCGTCGGTCGCTACTGGGCGCGCGGCGTGACTTCAGTATGAACTGGAAGCCACCCCACAAAAAGCAGGGAAAGCAGGGAACGCGGGTGATGGCCGCCTGCATGCGACGCTGGCCTGGAAAGAGGGGTTGTGGCGCGGGCTTGAAGCCGCAGCCAGTGCGCCAGGAGGGTCGTGCGGCGACGGTAGATGGGCGAGACGAACTCCTTTCACAGACGCCCCAACTCTGGAGGCGAACCGTTGTGTCGGACACGACCACGCGGTTTCACCTTCGGCGGTTTCCTGCGCCTTTGTAGCAACCACAGCGGTGTGTGAATGTTACAACGCGGAAGGGCCATCCTGGTAACAAGCGTGCCGTATCCTGCGCGCAAGCATACCATATGAGGCGACCAGGCGCAATGAGCGCACTGAGCGAAAGCAGACTGACAGGCGAGATCAGCGGGTGACAGGCGCAAAGAGGTCGCAAGCGGCGCGTGCGGGCAGGATGATGCAGCCCTCTGCGGGATCGCCGATCGCCTGCGAGGCGCCCAGCGCGACGGCGGCGCGGGTCAGCGCGGCGGCGAGGGCGTCGAGCGCGTCGGCTCCCAGCGGCTCGGCGTCGGCAATAGGAAGCGGGAGACCGCTGATATAGCCGGCGAGGCTAGTCTGCGTCGCGCGCCTGCGGTCAGGCATGGTTTTGCCGCGGCGGATCGCTGCTGGCGCTGTAGTCGCTCGCGGCGCGCGGCGTGGCTCCGGCTGGAACAGATCGAGCGCCAGGAACGCGGCGGTGGGAAAGACCTCGACCACCGAGACTACAGGCGCGAGCGCGCCGAGTTGAGCCGCCAGTGGGATCGCGCGGAAAACCAGTCCGCCAAGGAAGGAGACGGGGAATGGCCGCACACCGAGCTGCGACCAGATGGGATCGCGCTCAGCTGCGCGCGTGTAGCGGCTGGCGTCGGAGGTCACCGAGGCGCCGCGCAACGCCGTTGCGACTGGCTCGGGCAGCGTGAGCGGCGCGTCGAGTCCGACGACAACAGGCGCTTGCAGCAGCGGGTCGGCTGTAAGCGCCGCGACTTCGTCGAGCATCGCGACGTCATCGCGCGGATAGCTCAGGGTGATGAGCGAGAGCGACGTGAGCGCGCTGCTGGCGCGCTCACTCGCGTGCAGCCGCAGCGCAGCCAACGCGCTAACGCCACGACCAGCAGCGAGATCGATCCCGATGACGACGCGCGTGCTCTCTCGTTCCACCTGCCGCTCACTCGTGGGCGACGGCGGCGTCGGTGCCCACGCCTGTGACAGGCGGATCGAACTTGGCGAAGAGCGGCGTTGGTGGCGGCAGCTCCTGGCCTGTGGGAGCGCGGGTCGCTTCCCAGCGGCAGTCGCTGACGTCTCCTGTGAAGCCGAGCAGCGTGTGCAGCTTCTGCGACGAGAATGGCGTGAACGGCGCGAAGAGCACCTTGAGACCGTTGAGCGTCTGGAGCATCGTCCACACGGCGCGCGCTGCGGCTGAGCGATCGGTCTTGATCGTCCTCCAGGGCGCTTGCTCGTCAAGGTAGCGGTTGGCGGCGCGCGCGACGCTCATCGCCTCATTCAGCCCATCACGCAGATGCACTGCCTCGATGGCGTTCGCCACTGCCGTGAAGCCGCGCTCCACCGTCGCCAGCATCGCCTCGTCCGCAGGGGTCAGCTCGCCCGGAGCCGGAATCTTGCCCTCGAAGTTGCGCTGGGCGAAGGTGAGCACACGGTGCGCGGCGTTGCCATAGGTCGCCACCAGCTCATCGTTATTGCGGCGCACCAGCTCCTCGTAGGTAAACTCGGTATCGCGCGTCTCTGGCATCGTCGCGGAGAGATAGTAGCGCAGCGGGTCGGCGCCATACTGCTCCAGCACATCATGTGTCCAGATGACGTTGCCTCGGCTGCTCGACGCTTTCTGGCCGCCCATCTGCATGAACTCAGTGGCTGGCACATCGTAGGGCAGCTCCAGGCCGCCGTAGCCCATCAGCATCGCAGGCCAGATGATCGCATGAAAGGGTATGTTGTCCTTCCCGATGAAGTAGTAGCTGCGGCTCGGTTCCTGCTCATCGGGGCCGACCTCCCACCATCGCTTCCAGGCGTCTGGCTCGCCACGGCGCTGCGCCCACTCGATGCTGGCCGAGAGGTAACCGATCACGGCGTCGAACCAGACATAGATGCGCTTGCCATCGTAGCCGGGCAGCGGAATCGGCACGCCCCAGTCGAGGTCGCGCGTGATGGCGCGCGGACGTAGGCCCTCCGTGATCCAGTTGAGCGAGAAATTCGTGACGGTGGGGCGCCAGTGATCGCGATTGCTGACCAGCCAGGTGGAGACGTCGTTGTGAGCCAGCCCTTGCTCCCCTCCCC
>VFSW01009270.1_pt1 | contig 14060 bp, 11 predicted proteins | sample 5358111 | NCBI WGS metagenome assembly VFSW01 (sample SAMN11554181, study PRJNA540505) | mine drainage metagenome | isolation source: sediment from site ElyBrook_90M | place: USA: Ely Copper Mine, Vershire, VT | collected 2017
TCGATGGCCGGCGACCTGCCGGCCTCCTGGTACAAGGTCCCGCTCATATCGCGCCTGCTCAACCGGCACGACGGGGTCCTCTGGGTGGACGCCGACGCGACCTTCATAGACGTGGACACCGACGTCCGAGACGTCATCAAGGGGGATTGGAACTGGGTGGTCCACCGACTGCCGGAGGGCGACATCCCCAACTGCGGGGTCCTGGCGCTCCGCAACAAGCCCAAGGTGCACGCCTTCTTGCGGGCCATCTGGGACCTGCGGACTGTGTACGCCCAGCACCCGTGGTGGGAGCAGGCCGCCGCCATGGACCTGACGGGGACCCATCCGGGCCTGCCACCCATGGTGGCCCCGAAGTGGGAAGGGACCTCAGAGTTCTCCGCCCTACCCCGCGAGCTGCCCAGGGGATGGAACCACCTCCCCGACCGGAGCCGCGACAACCCGGATGTGGTGATCCTCCACGCCTCTGGCCCAGGGATTGCCTGGCAGCACAAGGTTCAGTTTCTCCAGTCTGCTGTCCGTGTGGTGGAGGGGTGCGACACTTCTGCGTGACACTCTGTGCGAGCAACAACAAGAGACGGGAGAGAACGTCTGATGTCTGAAGACAGCAAGTTGGTCACCATCGTGGGGACCATCTGCAAGGAAGACCCCACGCTGCGCTTCACACCGACCGGCATCGCTCTGTGCGTGTTCGGCGTCCGCGTGCCTGGCACGAAGGCCAAGGAGGGCAAGCCGGCGACGGAAGCCACCTTCCACAACATCACCTGTTGGCGGGAGCTGGCCGAGAACGTGGCCGAGTCCCTGAAGGACAAGGACCGCGTCATCGTGCGCGGTATCGAGAAGACCGACACCTGGGAAGGTCAGGACGGCCAGCCCAAGTCGAAGGTCGTCATCAACGCCTGGAACGTCGGACCGGACCTGTCCTACGCCACGGCTTCGGTGGTCCGTAACGAGCGGAAGACGGCCGACGCCGCGCCGGCAGCGGGATCGGGCAACAAGTACCAGGACTTCTGATGATCCGCTGGCGCTGCCCGAAGTGCGGCGCAGAGGTGGAAGCCGTTGCCAAGGAAGTCTCGCATCGCTGTCCGAGCAACAAGAACATGATGACTCGCTTCTATGAGTCGTAGCGGGCGCACGTTCAAGTGCCCCGGCTGCGGGATCAAGACGTGGTCAGCAGCCGAGAAGGCGTTTCATGCCTGCCCGCAGTTCGATGGCGAGAAGGCAGAGATGACACCTGGGCGTGTGACGACTCGCAAAGAGAAGGACGGGAAGGTCCGTTCGGAGATGTTGGAGATGATCGCCGCCGGCAACCCTGATCCTGCACCCACGGGCGTGTTGGTGAAATGCGGCTGTCCAGTGCAGTTCTGGGTCGCGCCGAAACGTGCGGACTGGCAGTGCTATCGCTGTCGTCAGCAGAGACGCGCAGCGTGATGGTCGGCTCCCCGATTCGTAGCGACACAGACCTGTGCGGCGGGTGTGGTCATGTCCGCTGGCGTCACCTAGTGACGCTGCGCTCCAAAATCGCCTGCCTCGTCCCGAAGTGTGGATGTAGATGTATAGGGGGCGCCACGTGGGTGCTCGCCAAGGGGCCAGACATCAAGGAAACGCTCAACAACTATCCAGTCCCACAGCCGGCACCGCCAAAGACGGGATTCAGATGGCAGGACTAGAGCTGATCGAACTGATTGCCGTGGAGGGTGGCTACGAGCTGGCCGGCGATAGGCCGGCCGAGCTGCGCGTCGGCAAGGGACTATGGGAACGCTATCTCTTGGCGAATGGGCGCCTCGTGGCTGCCGTAGACACCATCGAGAAGGCAGCGGTTCGTCCGGTCTACGTGACCCCGGAGCAGGAAGCGGCCGTGCGAGCCATCGCCAAGCCGGACGCCTGGATCGTGGTGCGGGACGCCGAAGCTGCCCACGACGATTACGTGCACGTGGAGGCGCCAGTTTCCTCTGGGCCGGTGTTGCCTGACGTGGCAAATGAGGCGCCACAGGAAACAACGCCAGCTCCGTCCGAACCCGAGAAGCCGAAGCGGCCGCCCATCGGGCGCTGCGAGCAGCGTGGTGGACTGCCGCACGCAGTCCTTCGCTATGTGCTCACCGAGACTCCATCCGAGTTCTTCCCTGGGCGCACGCGTATCGACGGCCTGTGCCAATGCGGCGAGCGCATCCCTGACGTCACCTGCCCGCACCAGAAGCAGGAGCCCGACGCCCTGAAGCGGCCACGCTGCGCGTGGTGCAAGAAGCTGATTGTCGGCAGCGTCGGCGTCATCGACAACCGGAAGCCCCAGGGCTACGGCGGCGGTTCCCCTGACCCCAATGTCAGGACGCCAGTTCCGATCAACGCCGGCAAGGGTGACTCCTTCCCCGAAGCCTACCGAGCACCGGAGTGAGCATGGTCATCCTGCGTCTCCCCACCCCTGACGGCGAGGAGCCGTCGCCGTACTTTGCCCAGGACGGGGCTGCCCTCATCGAGATGACGAAGAAGCAGATCGAGGACTTCCTGGAGGAGCATCCCGACAAGCGTTCCGGTCGCGAGAACATCCCCATAACAAAGCTGACCACGCTGTTGGCAGAGGGTGGGCCATACCACGGCATGGAGCTGAACCTTCCGCCTAACGGCAGCCAGGTCGTTCTGCCTGGCGCCTTCGGCGCCGGGGACTACCACGGCCCCGTCATATACGAGCGGGAGTCGCGACCGGGGGGCGACCGGATGGTCTTCGTGGGCCAGCCCGAGCAGCCGGACCCAGAAGACGATGAGTGAGGTCGTCGCCGGCTGCCGGTTGGACTACTTCAGCCGGAACCTTATCGAGCGTGCCGTCGATCAATCCGCCGCCGGCACCCAACCCGTGCGCGTGGTGATCGAGCACAACGGCAAGAAGTACCGCGTGCTGGTCAGTGCGCTACTCGACAAGCAGGAAGTCCTAGAGAGTAGAAGTGCCGCGAGTCCTATCACCTGAGTCGAAGCGCCTTTACTGGGAGCGCAGAGACGCCGGTTTCAGTATGCGAGACAGTTGTCTCGCAGCCGGTATTAGCCTGACATCGGCCCGCGCTCTGGAGAAGGGCGTCCGCGAGCAGCGTCACGCAGACCGTCGCACGGTGATGACGAGCGCCGGCACCAAGACGGCCCACGTCGGTGAGCCCAAGCGGTACGAAGAACTGTCCGAGGAGGCGAAGCGCGCATGGAACGACTTTCCGTACTTCCAGCGCCGTTACTTCGGCCGCGTGCCGATGCCCTGGCAGGAGGAAGCCGCCCACGCCGTCATCGAATGGTTAGCGACTCCTGAGCGCGAGTTCGTTGTCTGCAACGCCCCGCCCGGTGTCGGGAAGACCCTGCTGTTCACCCACGACATCCCGGCGTGGATCACCGTCCGCAACCGTGCCATCCGTGGCCTCCTGGGCGCCATCACCGGACGCCTGGCTACCAACTACACCAACCGGCTGCGGACCACCTTCGAGCGCACCATCCCAGCGCAGGGGAAGCCGGCGGAGGTGGTCGCCGGCCGGGCCTACGACGCCGTCGCCACGCTGGCCCAGGACTTCGGCCGATTCAAGCCCCTGGGTCCTGAGCTGTGGACCAAGGAAGCGTTCATGGTGGCGCAGTACGCCGACGTCGGCGCCAGCGTCGAAAAGGAGCCGACGTGGCAGGCATACGGCTTCGATTCCGAATACATCGGGAACCGCGTGGACTACTGCAACTGGGACGACTTGGTCAATCCCAAGAAGCAGCGCACGGACGTCTCGATTGAGGCGCTGCGCGCTGACTGGGACGACGTAGCCGAGCAACGGTTGGACCCGTCCGGCGTCCTGATGTTGACGGGTCAGCGGATGGGCGCGAGCGACCTTTTCCGTTACAACATCGACAAGGTCATCCCCAGCGTTGTGGACGACGACACGGGCGACATTCTGGAGTCCGTGCCGAAGTACCACCACTTGTGCTATCCGGTCCACTTCGATGATCGCTGTTCGCCTGAGTTCCACAAGCGTGGAGCGCCGGCCTATCCGGTGGGTTGCCTGCTCGCCCCCGAGCGCCACACGTGGAAAGAAGTCTCGGGGTTGAGGCACAATAATCCCAACTTCGATGTCGTCTTTCAGCAGCGCGACATCAACCCGGACAGCGTGTTGGTCCAGAAGCCCTGGATTTACGGAGAAGGCGACTTCATCGGCTGCGTCGACCGCGACCGTGACCGCCTGCAAGTTCCAGTCGACATCTTCGGCAACTGCACGCTTCAGCCTCCGCTGTTCTCGGCCATGTCGGTGGACCCATCCCCCACGCGCTACTGGGGCATCGAATGGTGGGTCTATCAGCCGGCGACAGAGCAGCGGTTGCTGATGGACCTGGAGAAGCGCGCTATGCGCGCTCCCGAGTTTCTGGAGTGGAACCCGCAGACGAATCAATACAGCGGGCTCCTGGAGGAGTGGTGGCAGACCAGCAAGGCCATGGGCCTGCCGATCACGCACCTCATCGTGGAGATCAACGCTGCCCAGCGGTTCCTGGTGCAATACAAGTTCTTCAACAACTGGCTGTCTTGGCGCGGCGTGCAGCTCGTCAGTCACTCGACCCATCGCAACAAGACGGACCCGGAGTACGGGGTCTGGACCGTTCGTGACCACTGGCGCCTTGGCCGCATCCGCTTGCCGTGGAAGGCCAACACCGAGGGCAAGGTCAAGTCACTGCGACTGATCCAAGAGGTGACGGCCTATCCCAATGCCGAGACCACCGACCTCTTGATGGCGCACTGGTTCTTCGAGTTCCAGTTGCCCAAGCTGTATCGACCCGAGCTGCCCCCGGCCGTGGAATGGCGTCCGAGCTGGGTCCGCGAGGACACCTACGGGGCGATGTACCGCCGATGATCCCTGGAGGGGGCGCGTACGCGGGCGAGGTATCATATACCACAGAAGTGTCTCACTTGACACGAAACCTCACTTCCCGACGCGAAAGCCGGTAGATGGCACTCGATCCGCATGACATTGTCCAGATGTTCGAGGCGCGCCGTCGCGCCCAGGGCGCCCACATCGCCCGCATGGTCGAAGTCCAGCGGATGTATGACAACGACATCATCGTGCCCATGCCCGAGTTGGACGAGGCCGAGCGCCCGTCCGTAGCGAACCTTCTCCTCCAGGGTGTGGATCAACTGGGGATGCGGGCCTCCAGCCGACTCCCTGACGTGGACTTCGAGGCCCTGAAGCCTGGGAACGACGCCTCAGAAAAGATGGCTCACGACCAGCGCAAGGCCACCCTCGCTTGGTTCGACATGAACAACCTCGCCAAGAAGGAAGCCCGGCGCTGTCGGTTCCTCGTTGCCTACGGCTGCGGTCCCATGATGGTCAAGCCCGTGGGCGCTGGCGCGTACGCGAAGCGGACAATGCCCTACTGGCACGTCATCAATCCGCTGTCCTCGTACCCCGCGCCCAGTTCCGACAAAGATGACATCGAACCCCGAGACATCATCGTCCAGCGTCACGTCACGCTGGCCTGGCTGCGGTCTCGCTACCCGATGCAGGCCGCCCGGCTCTACAAGGGGCCGTCCGACCGCAACGGTGACCACCCGCTGGATACCAAGTTCGACCTGCTCGAATACAACGACGAGAACGAGACCGTCCTGGTCGTAGTTGGTGCCCGCGCCGCCCGCAGCGGCTACCAGGACATCATGGACGGCACCACGACGTGCGAGCTGTTGGAGCGAGCCGAGAACCGTGCCGGCATGTGCCTGGCTGTCTACCCCGGCCGCATCACCATCTCTCGCCTGGCCGGCCACTTCGACCAGATCATCGGCATGTTCATGGCCCAGGCCAAGATGACGGCCTACGAACAGATCGCCGTTTTTCGTGGCATTTTCCCCCAACTCTGGGCTATCTCCCACCCCGGCAACCCGCAGTCAGCCCGCATCGTCCGGGTGGCCGATGGCAAGCAAGGCATCATCGGTGAGATCGAGAACGGCACGATTATGCCGATCAATCCCCAGACCGGGCCTATCGCCAGTCAGGCCGCCGACCGGCTGGAGCGTGGGCAGCGTGTGGCGGCCAGCATCCCCTCGGACTGGGGAGCCGAGTCGGCTGCCAACATTCGCACCGCTAAGCGCGGAGACCAAGTGGCGGCCTCCGCCGTGGACCCCACGCTCAACGAGTTGCAGACGATCCTGGCCGAGTCCAAAGAAGCCGAGATCGCCCGCGCTATAGCCATCGAGAAGGGATGGTATGGATCGAAGACCGTGTCCTTTTACCAGCCGCGCAGCGGGAAGACAGTAGGCGAGACCTTCGTCCCCAACAAGCTGTTCCTGACCGACTACGTCCACGTCAAGTTCTCCATGCCGGGCGTGGATGCCGCCGGCATCCCCATCGAGTTGGGTCAGCGCACGCAGTCCGGTCTTATGTCCCAGGACACAGCGCGGCGCATCGACCCAATGGTGGAAGACCCCGAGCACGAGCGGGATCAGGTGGAGCTGGAGGGTCTGCGGATGGCAATGCTGAAGGGTCTGGAGCAGCAGGCGGCCACGGGTCAACTTGACCCACACGAGATCGCCTTGATCGCCCGCCTGAAGCGGAGCGAGCGGAACCTGGAGCTGGAGGAGGCCGTCATCGACGCGCAAGCAGCCTTGCAGAAGCAGCAGGCAGCGTTGCAGCAGTCTCAGCCCGGCGCCCCTGAGACGATGCCCGGCATGGCCCAGGCTCCTCCGCCCGGAGCCCCCGCCGCGGCTCCTGCCGGCCCTCCGCCCCTGGCGCAGCTCTTACAGCGGTTGCGGACACCGGCCCAACAGTCGCCCGCCGAGCAGCAGATGGCGGCTAGCTAGTGCCGCGGTCTAGGCAACCAAATCCGGCCAATAATCGCACGGACTTGATGACCCCGGCAGCGCCGGGTCGCAAGATGACCGCGCCCGATCAAGAATACGGGAAAAGAACAGCGCAGGAGCAGAGTCAGAAGATTCTGCCGGTTGGCCCACAGCCCGTGGCCGGACCATCCCCAGCCCCCGCAGCGCCCGCTCCCGGTGGAGGCACCCCGCAGACCCCGGCATTCTCTGGAGTTAAGCCAGGTGAGCGCGATTTCTTCGCGCCGGGACAGTCGGGTCAACCGATTACGACAGGTTTGCCGAACACTCCCGGCCCTGGACCGGAAGCACTGACGGGTCTTGGTGCTCAATGGCACGCGCAGCAAGTTTCCGAGCAGGGTTCGATGCAAGGACTCCTTCACCACCTCGCCAGCCAACCGCAGTCCAGTTCCATCATCAAGAACCTGGCTGCGGCCGCCGGCGCTTCCTAAATGGCTGACACGATGACGACGGGCGCCCCGGCGCCCGATCCCACAACGCAGGCTATCGGCAATATTGAGACGGCGTTGTCGGCCGCTCCCGAGTTGACGAAGGCTCCTGGTGTCGCGCTCGACGTCGCCAACGGCGGCGGGGATGTGCCGGGTAACTCCCAGGCGATTTCTGCCCTGGCTAACCGCCAGCCCCGCGCCGCGGCCGCTCAGCAGGTCAATCAGGCGAGTGGTGGTGGTCTGTTCGGCGTCCTGGGATCGCTGGGTCACGACGTAGCCCACATCGGGGGAGACGTCATTGGCGGTGCAGTCAAGGTTGCCAACACCGGCCTCCAGGCGATGCAGCATGAGTGGCGTTATCTCCATGATGTGGAAGCCAAGCACGGCCTCCTCGCCGCGCTGGGCGAAGGGTTGGTCATCGTCGGCGCGGCAGCGGCCGGCGCCGTGTTGACGGGGGGTGCGGGAGATGTCGCTGAGGCGGGCATTCTGGCAGGTGCAGGAGAGGCTGCTACTGCGGCGGCGGGTGAGGGCGCAGCGGCGGGCGCTGCTGGGGCAGCGGGAGTCGCTGGGGAAGCTGCTGGAGAGGCTGGAGTCGGAGCTGGAGAGGCAGCGGCGGGCGCGGCGTCGCGAGGAGCAGTAAGGGCTGGCTTCCATGTCGCCGGCAAGGTGCTCAACATGGCCGCACCGGCACGTGTGATCCTGCCCGGTGAGGCTGCGGGCTACGCGATGGCGCACGTCTTGTACGGCGATTCGTGGAAGAAGACGGCCGACCCTAACTACCGCGACCCCCACACGGGCGAGCTGGTCAACTTCGGGAACGACGTCGCCGGCTGGTTCGGCATCAAGGGCGGAGCCCGTACTGCTCTGTCTGGTGCGTCCAATGCCATCTTCGACTTGGCACTCGATCCGCTGGCGTCTGCCGGCAAGGTGGTCGGTCAGGCGCGCAGCGCCGAAGGATTGACGCTCGGCATCCGTGGTGGCCCGACGAAGACGTGGGCACGGAACCTGCTGCCCGAGAACATTGAGCGCCTGGCCGTTGGCACCGATGCCCAGTCGCGCAACTACCAGCGACTCGCCCAGTACCTCGCAGACTCCAACGCCGGCCAGATCATCGCCTTTGATCGTCGTCTCACTCCTCTGGTGGCCGACACGATGGACGAGACCGGCCGGGTGATCCGTCCGGGTCTGGCCAACGCCAGCACGCCTGATGAGGTGACTGACGTCTTCCGGCACCACCAGGGCATGATGCAGACGACGTCCACCACGCTGCCAAGCATGTCCTTGCTGCGCCTGAAGATGACGCAGCTCCGGCAATACATGAACGACGGCACCACGACTTACTTGCACCCGGTCCTTGGCGGCCTCCGGCACCCGACCGCCCTCCGGGGCAACATCGGCAAGCTGACCACTCGCGTGCCGGGTACCTCCTTCGATGCTGCCTCCAGGAAGTTCGTCAAGTCGTCGGTCAACTTCACGAGCATGGCAGGTGCGGACCTGCTGCGTGACTGGTACGAGATGGGACTGGGTCGTACCCAGGCCAACTCCTTGATCGACCTGATGTACCACTCCGATGTCGCCACCCGGCACATCATCCACCGCAACGCTTCGCTGATGACACTCCTGGGCCACGCCGGTCTCGACTTCGGTAACCCCGATGTCACAGACGCCAGTTGGTACAGCACGAGCATCGAGCACGCGCTGAACCAGATCAACAAGCCCAAGGTGCGCGAGGCGCTTCAGCGCCGTATCGACTCGCTGATGAGCCCGACGAGTCCTGACGCCGGGGGAGTCTACAACTCCACGCGTTCGGGTGAGCCCACCCGGCCCTTCATCGACCCGGAGACCGGCAAGCGGATGCAGGGTGCTTCACTGCTGTCGCAGACGGGTGAGGTGCCTCTGCCGTCGTACAGCGAGATTCACCACATCGCCCAGAAGCTATCGGGCGGCCAGCGGTTCACGGGAGCAGTTGACGACTTCCTGATGAACCACGTCACCGACCCGATCTTCAAGCGATGGATTCTCCAGTCCTACGGCTACGCCCTCCACATCTCGGCCGCCGAGATGATCCCCAACACGCTGCGCCTTGGCTTCCAGACCATGGCGCGGGCGTCGTACTACACAGCTCTGGCCCGGTTGTCGAACGCCACCGAGCGGGACAGCGAGGAGCTGTCCGGTATGACGAAGATCGCCTACGACCTCCTGGACGGTCACCCGCGCTTCAAGCCCGTGCTCGCCCAGTTGAAGCAGCTCCAGAAGGTCAAGAACGTGACCGCGGCGGAAGCACTCAGGATCGCGCCCAAGGCCCAGGCCGAGATGGACAAGGTCATGGACTGGATCAGGGTCACGAACGCCCACCTCGTCACGCCGGGTCTTGCTCCCCACGGCGGGATCGTGGACACGATGGGCGACGACTCAGTCGGAAAGGCTGTCGGTGGCTTCCGTGGGCTCATGGCGCGTACGCGTTGGAAGCGGGGCGACAACTACACCACCTACGGGCCGCCGGATGCCGAGCACGTGCGTTCTTGGCGCGTGCACCTGGGCCTCCAGGCGAAGGACCCCATCGCGCGCGCTGCGGCCAGGGCGATGCACGAGGCATACAGGCAGGGTCACGACGACCAGAGCGCGTACGCGCGCGGCGTGGAAGCGGCTCACGAGGCGCTTCAGCGCATCCCGGCAGACCAGCTCTCGGGGTTCATCGGTTCGACCCTGAAGCGTGACGGCGACCCCGCTGCGATGACGCCACTCGAAAGCTGGGCGCACGTCGTCACCGAAGACGTGGCGGCGATGACGCACGACGGCACAGACGCTCACGCACCCAACATGGTGCTCCTGAAGAACGTGGCCGATGGCCACCCGACGCTCCAGGGTGTCCTGCACAAGATTCCCGTGGACCTCCGGCCTCGCAACGTACCCGGCCGGGAGATCGTTCCCTCGGGCGCGAGTTTCTGGGCGCGCCTGTCGTCCATCGGCTACGAGCGTGTCCTGAACCCGACCGTCAACTTCCTCTCCCGTCAGCCTCTCGCGTACGCGGAGTTCTCCAAGCGCATGGACCTGTACCAGCACTTGGAGGACACGGGCGTCATGCTGCACGAGGAGCGTGTCATCCGCGCCGCTGGCGAGGCGACTGTCGATGCCATCCGGTACATCCACAACATCCAGGACCGGACGCAGCTCGACCAGCTTCTCCGTAACTGGGTCCCCTTCTTCTTCGCCCAGGAGCAGGCGTACCGCCGCGCCGGCCGGTTCTTGGCAGAGGACCCCGGCGCGTTCCGGCGCTACCAGCTCGGCATCGCTGCCGTCCACGATATGGTCACCAAGCAGCAGGACCAGCAGGGCAATCAGGTCTTCGCCTTCCCCGGCGCCGGCTGGTTGGATCGAAGCGTCGTCGGCGCTCTCGGCATCATGGGGATGCAGACGGCATCCCTGAATCCCACGGGCTTCGGCGGCACCCTGTCGGCCGCCAACGTGGTGTTCCCAGTTGCCAACGGCGTGCGCCCCGACCTCTCTCCCGTCGTGACGTTGGGTGCCCATGCGGTCCACGACGCCTTCGAGGAGTTCGGCCGCTCTTATGCCACGTTCGAGCCCGTGATCTCCAGGGTCGATGGTGCCCTGACCGCTGCGGTTGGTTCGCAGGCAATGTCGCAGAACGTCCTCCAGCAGTTGATTCCGAACACGACTGCCTATCGCGCCGTGGAGACATTGGCCGCGAACGATACGGCGTTCACCTCTGCCTTCCTGATGACCCTCCAGAACCTCGCCTACCAGCAGAACGTGGCGATGCAGAAGTGGGTAGCGGGTGGTCAGAAGGGGCCGATGCCCGACATCATCCCGCCCCCCAACGCTGACCCGAACGCCATCCAAGCATTTCTGTCGAAGGTCAAGAACCAGACCCGTATCGTCTTTATGATGCGCGCCATCATCGGGGCCGTATCGCCTGTCTCGGCCGACGTGACTGTGGACGACTTCGGCCTGAACGCCAAGTTGCAGGCCGACATCAAGGGCGCCAAAAGTGTAGCGTTGGGCTTCCAAAAGTTTCTACACGACAACCCGAACGCCACACCCTACGTGGTGTCGAAGTCCACAACGGCCACCGGCAGCTCGCTGCCGGACACGCAGGCAGCTCTAGACTGGATCGCTCAGCACAAGATCACCGATCCCAACTCGACGCTGGGAAAATACCAGTACGGCGCCATGTGGCTCATGCCGAGACCCACGGATGCCAAGTACAGCGCCCAGGCGTACCTGAACGAGATCGCTGATGGGCTGCGCGTACGCGACACCCCCGAGCAATACCTGAAGGCGCTCTACACCGAGAACGGGAACCAGACGTACTACGCCGCCCTGAATATTCACGAACAGGCGGTGCAAGCTGCGACCGGCAACTCGGGCGCTCTCAGCCAGGAGTATGCCAAGTGGGGCGCGTACATGCAAACGCTCCAGAAGCAGCAGCCCATCTGGTGGGCTGCGTACAACGGCGGGACGCGCCAGAGCGACGCGCAGCGGAGCATCAACGAGCTGCAAGACATCTTCGCCAAGGGACTCGCCCCCGCCGGTCAGCAGTCCGATGACATCGGCAGCTTGCTCGCGGATTACCAGAACGCGGAGCAGGCGTACATGCAGGCCGGAACGCTGCCCAACTACTCGTCCGCACAGAAGAAGATTCGCGATCAGTGGATCATCTACGTGAACCAGCTCGCTCAGGACAAGCCCAACCTCGCCGGGATCATCAGCAGCGTCTTCAGGGAAGCCCTCACGTACACGAATGTTGCCTAGGAGTTTCTAATGGCTGGTCAACCCGCAACCGATACACCTCCCAACACTCCGGCCGACACGGCGCCTCCTGGTGCCGTCGCAGCGGCCACGGGCGTAGCCGGCGCGCCCACGGCCCCAGGGGGCAGTATCAGCTACAACCCCGCCATCTCCTCGGGCAACGTCCTGTCCAATCTGACTACTCCCGGCGGGACGATGCCGACCACCATGCCATCCGACCTGGAGCAAGCCAACTTCCAGGACCTCATCGCGGGTACGCCCGCGGTGCCGGCGGGATACGGTAAGGGCCGCAAGGCTCCTGACCTTACGCGTCTGAGCGATTTGGTCAAGCTGGTGGCCGCCATCGGGCAGGGCACCTCTCTGGACAACGTCGGTCCCAACTTCGTCACGGTGATTCAAGACTTGGCGAAGCAGGCCAAGATCGGACAGGGCAAGAACGACATCACCTTCCTGAATGATCCCAAGGTGCGTCAGCAGATTTCCACCACGGCGTGGAAGGACATTGTGACCCACCTGGATCGCCTCGGCGTGGCCGTGCCTGCCGATTTAAGGACGCCACCCAACGGCGTGAACGCCGTCAACAAGCTGAAGGCGTTGGGAGATGTGCGTCTCGAACACCCCACGGTTGATGCGTTGCAGCGCAACGGCTTCGACGTTTCCGGTATGCGCGATGTGTCCTCCTTGGTGTCGGGCCACGACTCCACGCAGTTCGGTGCGGGTGCGCCAGGAACGCAGACGGGATCGCCGGCTACGCCCTCACGTCCCGCTCAGGTCACGGGTGCCCACCTGTGGGATGACTTCAGCACCAAGTGGAACGAGAATCCGAAGGTCAACGGGACCAGCTTCCAGGACAGCGTGGTCCAGTCTCTTGTCGGCATCGGCGCGCTGGACCTGACCAGTGGGAATCCGACTACTCAGGACGTCGCCACGGCGTATCAGAATGTGATGCGTCAGGCGTCCAAGGACGGCGTCTCCGTACAGCAGGAGTTTCAGAAGCTCTCTGGCGAGTTGCCGACTGGGCCGCTGGGTCAACCCATCACGGGGGAGAACGTCAACCAGGCGTACATCCTCCATGTCGCGGATCAGATTCTCGGTCCTGGTGGCATCACGCCGTACCAGGCCACCACGCTCGCCAACCTGGCGAACAAGGTGGGGACCGGCACGGCCGCCGCCGACGACCTCATCAACCAGGGCATCGTCAGCCTGCTTCCCCAGGCAATGGACAAAGTCGCCCAGAATCCCACGTCCCCCAACTTCGCCGCTGTCGCTTATCAGAACGCTAACGACACATTGGCGCGGTGGGGCATCCAGGCCACGCCGGGCGTCTTGCAGAAGATCGTCACGGGTGTGCTCCAAACCGGCGTGAACACCCCGTACCAGCTCAACACGTTGGCCTCCCAGGCGGCCGAGGCATACGCCAAGCAGAACGTCGGGAACTTGTACGGCCAGGGCGTCGCGTCCCTCGCCAGCACGGGCCAGGACGTGGCGACCACAGCGTCTCCCTACCTCCAGACTGCGTCCACCCTCTTGGGCACTCCGGTGACGGACATGCAAATCACTGATCCGACAGGAAAGTGGATGAAATGGTCTGAAGGTGGGTCTGGCCCCGGCGGGATGATGACCCAGTCCGAGTGGTCCAAGCACCTGATGACGGACCCATCGTACAACTTCGACACTTCGCAGACGGCCAAGAACACGTCGGCCGAGGGTGCTGCCGGACTCTTGCAGCTTCTCGGCAAGCTGCCTGACCAGAGCAACCCGTTTAGCTCCGGTGCGTCCTTGGCTACGGCCACGGGCGCAGCGGGATCATAGGAGAATCCAATGACACCCCTCCCCGATTGGATGAATCCGGATAGGCTGTTCACCAACACGCCGGCCGCGCAGGTCCCGCCTGGCGTGGGTCAGCTCGAAGCAGCCCAGCAGCAGGCCGGCAAGCCGCTGACGACTGGCGCGTACGTGAAGTCGGCCGTAGGGCAGGACTTCCGGCCGGCGCGGGTGACTACTTCGACGGCTGCTGTGCCTCCTGGGCAGACGACCGG
>VFSW01009271.1_pt1 | contig 14060 bp, 11 predicted proteins | sample 5358111 | NCBI WGS metagenome assembly VFSW01 (sample SAMN11554181, study PRJNA540505) | mine drainage metagenome | isolation source: sediment from site ElyBrook_90M | place: USA: Ely Copper Mine, Vershire, VT | collected 2017
CCATCATCCCGAACGACAGCGTTCACGATACATGCGCAAATTGTCACGCGTTGGGCCGGGCGCTGTCCTGGCGGCGCACCAAGGCCGACTGGCAATTGCTCACCAATATGCACAGCTTTCTTTATGCCCAGGCCGATAACATCTTCCGCCGCGGCTCGGGCGCATTTCCCAGCGTCCACGGGCCTGGGCCGCGACGTGGCGGAGCAGCGCAGTCCGCTGAGTCAACCACCCCGGCGGTACCCCAACGGGAACCTATAGACGTAGCTGTGGATTTTCTGGCGAAGGCGGCGCCGCTACACACTGCGGAATGGGCAGCCTGGCGGTCTCGCATGCGGCCGCCGAAGCTGGCGGGTCGATGGCTGGTTTCCGCGAATCTGCATGGCCAGGGCCGTTACTACGGCGAAATGACGATCGCCGCCGGTTCTGCCGACGACGAATTCACCACTCGGATCGATCTGAAGTCCGTGAAGGACGGCTCCACGTTGACGCGCTCCGGAAACGGACTGGTATACGCCGGCTATTCCTGGCGCGGCCGGTCCACGACGTCCCAGAAAGCCGGCGCCGCGCCTGACGATCTGTCCCACGACATGCGCGAGGCCATATGGTTCGATCCCAACCAACTCGAGGGGCAGGGCCGCTGGTACTGGGGGACCTACCAGGAGTTCGGTTTCGACGTCAAGCTGGTTCGGGCATCCTCCGACCCGGCCGTCATGGGCGTCGATGTCACTTCACTCAAGACCGGCTCGACGGGCGCGAAGGTCAGGCTGATCGGCGACAACTTTCCAGCGAGAATTTCGGCGTCCGATCTCGACCTGGGTACAGGTGTGACGGTGACGCGCGTCGTATCCAGCAATGCGCATGAGATCGTCGCTGAAGTAAATGTGGCTGCCGACGCGGTACGCGGCAAACGCGACGTGGCCTTCCAACGTTCGGTTGTGCCGAGCGCGATCGCCATTTATGACCGCGTCGATTACATCAAAGTTACGCCGGAGGCCGGGCTTGCGCATCTGGGCAGCGACGTGCACCCCAAAGGCTACCAGCAGTTCGAGGCAATCGGATATAATCGCGGCGCCGACGGCAAGGCGCATACAGCCGACGACGTGGATCTCGGACCGATCGACGTCGACTGGTCCGAAGAAGAGTTCCAGGCCGTCTATGGCGACGATGACAAGGGCTTCATCGGCCACCTGAGTCCAACCGCGCTGTTTACGCCGGCGTCCGACGGCCCCAATCCGGAACGAAAGTTCAGCCGCAATAACTATGGCGACGTCTGGGTGGTGGCGACCTCGAAAACCGAGAAAGAGAAAGATGGACGTCCGATGACAGGCAAAGCTTATCTCGTAGTGACCGTTCCGACTTACATCAAGTGGGATCAGCCGGAGGTGGAGAAATGAGCGCCGTCGCCGATCCAGCCGTCGCCGCTGAACTCTGCCGTCTCGGCGAATTCCACGAATTCGAAGGCGGTGGCAGCCGGTTCATTTATCTCCCGGCGGGCGCAATCTTTGAAGTGGACGCCGAGGTGGCGGCGGTGGTCGGGCGGTTGCGCGATCGCCCGGTGTCCCGGACGCGTCTGATCGAGGACTTGGCCGCACCCGACGCCGAAGACTTGATCTCGGAGCTGGAATCGGCGCGGATCGTCGTGACCGGCCAACTCGCGCCCGAGGCCGTGGCGAGTCCGCCGGCCGATTTCCCCCTGCAGTCGATGGTCCTGAACTTGACGAACCAGTGCAATCTCTCGTGTCAATATTGCTACGAATTCGGCGAGGACAAGGTCGCGACGCCGGAAGGCAAGCCCAAGTTCATGGATTTCGAGACTGCCATGGCCTCGGTGAATTTCCTTTTGGACCAATCCACCGGGCGGCGCGGGGTACACATTACGTTTTTCGGCGGCGAGACGCTGATGAACTTTCCGCTGCTCCAGCGCGTGGTGGGTTATGCCACCGAGCAGGCTGCGCTGCGTGGCCGCTCCATCGATTTCAGCCTCACCACCAACGCCACGCTCCTGACCCCCACGATTATCCGTTTTCTTTCGGAAAACAGCATCGGAGTTACGGTCAGCATGGACGGGCCGCCCGAGCTTCACGATAAGCTGCGCGTCTTTTCCAATGGGCGCGGTTCCTACGACATCATTGCGCCGAAAGTGCGCGCGCTCATTGAAAACCATCGCACGCGCCCGATCGCCGCCCGCGTCACGTTGACTGCCGGCGTGACGGAAGTCGTCCGAATTTACCGCCATCTCAAGCAGGACCTCGGGTTCAGCGAAGTCGGCTTCGCGCCGGTGACCACCTCGGCCAATCGGCTCTATTCGATCAGCCAGCGCGGGATGAATGACGTGCTGGGCGAATTTCACGCCCTGGCGGAGGAGTGGCTCGAATTCGCGCTGCGCGGCGAGTTGCACGGCTTCTCCAACGTCAGCGACACCATCGCGGAACTTTATCAAGGCGTCAACAAATCGCACCCCTGCGGCGCGGGCCTCGGCCTGGTAGGCGTGGGTCCGTCGGGCGACATCGCCCCCTGCCACCGTTTCGTCGATTCGGATACGCACTCGCTGGGGCACATATCGCAGGGCATCGACGCCGCGAAGCGAAACGATTTTCTCAACCGCGGCCACATCGGCGCTAAGTACGCATGCCATACCTGTTGGGCGCGTCCCTTGTGCGCGGGCGGATGCCATCACGAAGCCTTCGTGCGCTACGGGGACACCGGACATCCGAACCTCCATTACTGCGATTGGATTCGCGAGTGGACCGATACCTGTCTGCGAATCTACGGGACGCTCAGCGCTCAAAACCCCGAATTTCTCGTGAAGTTTGCCGAAAGGAAAGCTCTATGAAACACATGCGAGCGGTAAATCGAAAGGCTCGCCGGATGAGCGAGTCCGTTGAACTCAGCGCAACCCCGGCGGTCGATGAAGACGTAATCGCCCTGCAGGATCAGGCGCCCGCGCGGCCGCACATCCCGACCGGGTGCTCCCTCTCTTTTTCGCCGGGATGGGAAGTCGATTCGTCCGGTGGAACGGCCGGCCTTTGCCAGCCGGTGGAGCGGGACATTTACGACTGCTATAACTCCTGTTTCTGGCCCGCGCAGGTTCCAGACCATTTGAATAACTATCCCGATTGGTCGAGTAAGTGCGCCGTCGCGACTAAGGACTGGCGCAATCTCGACTTAGTATTTCCATAAGGAAACAGGTTGCAATGAAACAACTGACATTTTTGTCTTTTCTCTGCGCGGCAGGTGCACACGCCGCCACTCTGTTTACGGGAACCTATCACGACACGGTCATCGCCTTTGACGAGGCGAAGGGCAAACTCGTCGATACCATCCAACTCACTACCGGTCTACCCAGCGGCTTGCGCCTTTCGCAAGACAAAAAGACCCTCTATGTCACAACCGGCGATTACAGCGGTATCGAAGTCATCGACGTCGCTACACGCAAAGTGACGAACCATTTCGTTCTGAATACTCCCACCAAGCGCTACCGCTTCAATGCGGGCGGCGTTCCCGATCCACAGGGTAAGTTCATCTATACCGTCACCACGGAGATGAACAAGCTGGCCGATCATTATGAAATTGGCAAACCGAAATACACTGTCATCGACATAGCTGGACAGAAAATCGCCAAGACGGTCGACGTTGCCAAGGAAGATGAGCTGGCCATCGGCGCCGGACGTGGACGCGCCTTGTTAGACATCTCACCGGACGGTAAGTACCTGTACCATTTCGGCGAGAAAGTGCTGATCCTGAAGACCGACGACTTCAAGGTAGTCGACCGTATGGATTTGTCCAAACCGGAACTGCCGGGCATGGAAGACATCGGTTTCGGCGGCCAGATTGATAGTATCGGCGAGCCGGGCGTGCATGTTTCAGTCTTCAATTCCTCCGATCCGATCGTCCACAACCACGTGTTCGGAATCGGGAGGTTCGATCTGAATACACACCAAATGACCTTCGACCCGATCGGCCCCTCCCCAGCCGGAATGGCGGGCCTGCAAGTCGCGCCCGATAAGTTGCACGCCTACACCGTCGTTACAACCGGCACTCTTGGGAACAAGCGGTGCGAATTCTGGCAAATCGACATGAAGTCGGACCGGATCACAAGCACGCGCGAGTTTCCTTGCCGTAGCAGATTCAGTTTCGGAATGTCGGGCGATGGAAATAAGCTCTATATTTACGGCGCCGGCTTTCAAATTGATGTGTTCGATGCCGCCACACTTCAGTTCGAGCACACCTGGGACCTGCAGAACGACACCACCGGCGGGGGATTGATTGTCGTTCCGTAGCCGGATGGCGGCCGTTGCGGCTGCCCTATTTGTATCTTCTCTGCTGGCTGCGCAGACTCCGGACAAGCCGCTGGCGGTTGCCCGTAAGGCCCTGGATCTTCTGCTGGCCGAGAAGTACACGGACCTTAGAGCAATGTTGACGCCGGCGGCGGCCTCTAGTCTAAGCATCGACGTTCTGCATGATCGGGTGGGCGGTGAAATCCGCACCTTCGGCCAGTTGGGCGCCATTGGACAACCAGCGATGGCCAAAGACGGCGACAACACTCTGGTTAGCTTTCCGCTTCACTTCGCGGCAACCAAGGTGAACATTCAGTTCACGCTGAATCCGTCGCTCGCAATCGCGGGCGTGTATCTTCGTCCACCGGATGCGCCTCTGCCGAAGGTATGGCAGCGGCCGGCCTACAGCAGGCCCGATGCATTCACTCAACGCGAAGTGACCGTCGGCTCGGATGAGTGGAAGTTGGGCGCCACGCTGACCGTGCCGGTTGGCAAAGGGCCGTTCCCCGGCCTGGTCCTGGTCCATGGACCGGGTCCGAACGATCGTGACGAGGAGATCTATTCGAACCGCATTTTCCGCGACATCGGCGAAGGGCTCGCTTCGCGCGGCATTGCTGTGTTGCGGTACGACAAGCGCACGCTCACCTATGGCGACAAGATGGGCGACATGGCGTTCACCATCGAGCAGGAAACAGTCGAGGATGCCGTGCGCGCCATCGCTGTAATGCGGCGTCAGCCGGAGGTCGCCGCAAATCGTATCTATCTTTTGGGGCATAGCCTGGGCGGTTACGCGACGCCGCGCATCGCCGCCCGTGATGGAAAACTCGCCGGTCTGATTTTTCTGGCGGCCAACGCCCGTCCAATTGAAGACGTCGCGTTGGATCAGAACGATTACATCGCGCACCTCGACGGGAATCCTGCACCGCAAGTGCAGCAACGGCTGGACGCATTGAAAGCCGAAATCGCCAGAGTGAAGGCGCTGGAGCCCGGCAAGCCCGCTCCCCAGATTGTATTGGGACTGCCCGGCGTTTACTTTCTGGACCTGAAAAGCTACGATCCGGCCGCGCAGGCAAAGAAGTTGCCGATTCCCATGCTGTTCCTGCAGGGCGGGCGCGATTTTCAGGTCACATCCAAAGATTTCGAGATTTGGAAGACCGCTCTCGCCGGCCGCGGCAATGCGGAGTTCAAGCAGTACCCAACCCTGAACGACCTGTTTATCTCCGGCGACGGCAAGCCGGGGCCTTCCGACTACCTGAAGCAGGGCAATGTGGATTCGGCCGTAATTGACGACATCGCGACGTGGATCGCTCACCAAGGGAAATAAAATCATGAACCGCCGCGAGTTTCTCGCTTTGGCCGGCGCAAGCCTGTCAGCCGCTCCGATAGCCCGCGCCACAGACCTTCCCGCGGCGGACATTATTCTTCGCATCGGCGAGATCAATGCCGATCTCGGGCATGGCCATACCGTAAAAACGCTTGCCTATAACGGTCAGATACCGGGTCCGCTGCTCCGGATGGCGGAGGGCAAGACGTTGACGGTCGAAGTAGTCAATCACTCGCATCTTCCCGAACTGGTCCACTGGCACGGCTTCCACATCGCGCCGGAAGTGGATGGCGCGCACGAGGAAGGCACGCCTCACGTGCAGCCGGGCGACACCCGGCGCTATTCGTTTCGGCCCCAGCCCACGGGTACGCGTTGGTACCACACCCATGGAATGGCGGGACAAAACACCCGCATTGGCATGTACTCCGGCCAGTTCGGCATGGTCATCGTCGAGCCACCTGACAATCCCGCGCGTTATGACGCCGAGTTCCCGATCGTCCTGCACGATTGGGAACCATACTTCCGATCCGAAATGGAAGGGGACGTGGACTATCATCTGTTCACCGTCAACGGCAAGGTGCTCGGTTCCGGCGAGCCCATCCGCGTAAAAAACGGGCAGCGTGTTTTGTTCCGCATACTGAATGCGAGCGCGACCAAGGCGCATCGGCTCGCTCTGCCGTCTCATACGTTCCAGGTAGTGGCTTTGGATGGAAACGCCGTTCCAAAGCCGGCGCCCGCTCCGGTGCTGGACCTGGCCCCGGGCGAGCGCGTGGATGCGATCGTGGAAATGAAGAGTCCGGGCGTCTGGACTTTCGGTGAAGTGGAAGATGCGCAGCGCGCCGCGGGCGCCGGTATCGTCCTCGAGTACGCAGGCGCGCAGGGCCGCCCGCAATGGATGCCGCCTCCGAATTTCCAGTGGGATTTAGCGGCCTTTGGCGAACGGCGGGAATTGCCGCCATCCGAATCGAAGGTTCCAATAGTCATCGAGCCGGGCAAAGACGGCTACCTTTGGGCGATCAACGGTAAATCCTGGCCTCAGACAGACGAGATCCGTCTCACGCCAGGTGTTCGCAACCGGTTGGTATTCGACAACCGGAGCATGATGGGCCACCCGGTTCACTTGCACCGGCACACCTTCGATCTCGGCTCCGGCGTTCGTAAGGATGTTTTGCTTGTCCCCGCTCAGACCAAGGTAGAGGTGGACGTATTGGCGGATAGTCCCGGGCCATCGTTGTTTCATTGCCATCATCAGCTTCACATGGATTTCGGGTTTATGGCGCTGTTACGCTATTGACGCCAGGGCGTGTGTTTCAGCTCCAACAGCTGCTGAAAAATGCCCGGAGCCGAGGATTTCCGACCTCTTCAAGCCGCCTTTGATTGCCCTCGCGAAGGATTTTCGCTTCTATTTCCGCGTGTCTGGCTGCCTGTTAGTTAGGGGCAGTCCAGACACACTTGTCCTCAGGTCGCTGCTGGAGAAAGTAAGGACGCCAGGTTGCGACCCCGCACCAGGTTGTAGGCCGAGGCCGCAAATGTAAACACCCATCCGACGCGCCGCAATCCCTTGTGCCGCGTCTTACGCAGTATACCCACCGTCTTCAAGCAGCCAAAAATCTCTTCCAGCCGTTTGCGCTTCCGCTGGCTCACAACGGGAACCGCGGCCAGGCAGGATTCGCGCTCAGCACGGATTACACCGGAGATCCACCAACGGCGTATTCGTGCGTGCCGCCGCGCGTCGATGGCGCTGTACTCCCTTTTGCGCAACGTGCGGCGTCACATTGCGTTCCCGCAACTGCGCCACTCGCTTTCATCCATCGCGCGAATTCGGCATGTAGTCGAAATTATAGATGCATGATTATCTACGTGTTCGCGAAACCGTAGAGTTGTCCAGAATTGATGGAGCGGTTCATTGGCCTTGGATTATAAAATCCAGTTCGGCGAGCTTTGCCCCGGTCTCGCGCTCGACGCTCGCGTGCAGGCTGTTGCCGTGCGCGTCCATGGTGACAATGGCGGCAAAGTTGTTCACGCGCAAATGCCACATCGCTTCGGGAATTCCGAACTCGATGAGATGCACGCCCAGCACCTTCTCCACCGCGCGCGCGTAGAATTGCGCCGCGCCGCCGATGGCGTTCAGGTAAACCGCGCCGGACTTTTCAAGCTCGGCCAGCGTCTTCTTTCCCATCCCGCCTTTGCCGATCACAGCCCGCACGCCGTACTTCTCGATGATGGTGGCCTGATACGGCTCTTCGCGGCTGCTGGTGGTCGGGCCGGCCGCTTTCACCACCCAGCCCTCACCTTGCTTAAGCATCACCGGACCGCAGTGGTAAAGGATGGAGCCGCGCAGGTCGACCGGCGGCGCGTTTTTCATTAAATGTGCGTGTACCGCATCGCGTCCGGTGAAAACCTCGCCCGAGATCAGCACCACGTCGCCCACGCGCAGGCTCCGCACTTGTTCGTCCGATAGCGGCGCCTTCAACACCACTTCGCGGCCGGTGAGCGGGAAACCTTCGGACTGCGCCATGCGTGCGACCGCATGATCGGGATCGCGATACAGCCAACTCGCGATCGCGCCGCTGGAGGCATCCAGGCGGACGCCGAGCCGGCGAAACGCCCAACAATCATAGGCCACCGACACGAAGAAACTCGCCGGCAACCGGTTCGCCGCGCAAATCTTGCAACCGATCAGCGACACCTTGCCGCCGAATCCCATCGCCCCTACGCCGATGCGATTGGCCTCGTCCATAATCTCGGCCTCGAGTTTCGCCAGCTCCGCAACGGGATTTTCGTCATCCAGCGTGCGGAACAACTGCCCCTTGGCTAGATCGTACCCGTGCGCGCGATCGCTGCCGACGCACACGCCTACAGCACCGGGCGCGCAACCCTGTCCCTGAGCCTGCCAAACCGCGTGGAGGATGCATTTGCGAACGCCTTCCAGATTCCGGTCGGCGCGGCCCATGTGCTCCAGCTCCATCGGCAGCGAATATTGGATGTTCTTGTTCTCGCAGCCGCCGCCTTTCAAGATGAGCTTGACTTCGATTTCGTCTTGCTCCCACTGCTAAAAGTGAATCACCGGCGTTTCTTCGCCCAGATTGTCGCCGCTGTTTTTGCCCGTAAGCGAATCCACTGAGTTCGGTCGCAGCTTTCCACGCCGCGTCGCCTCCGCGACAGCTTCACGAATCGCGCGCTTCACATGCATCTGATTCACTCCCACCGGCGTGTGGACGACGAAGGTCGGCATCCCGGTGTCCTGGCAAATTGGCCCGGCATCTTCCTGCGCCATGTCGATGTTGGTGGCGATAATTCCCAGGGCTTGCGCCGCTTGCGTGCCGGCCACTTCAGTTTCCAGAGCCACGCCCATGGCGGCGCGCACATCCGGCGGCAGGTTGGTGGAAGTTTGGGTGATCAACTCGATCAGGCTATCTTTGAGGAACGTCATTACTTTTAGAGTAGCGTGCTACTCCTGACAGATAAAGTTGCTCGCCTCGTTCGCATCTCCATGGCCGCTGTACTGGGCATGCTGCGGATAGGGACATAGCGGACGGCTTCGTCCGGGGAACGCGGGGCCAGTCGCGACCACGCGATCCGGAGCCACCCCTTTTTCCACCCAATCCACCACGGCGCTCAACATATCGAAGCGGTCGAGCGTCGCGCTTCCACCTTGACAATGCCCCATGCCGGGCACGAAATAAATACGGCTCCACGAAGTTACCGAAGCGTTGCCCGTGTCCTTGGCCATCTTCTCGTAATAGCGCAGCGTTTCAAGCGGCGAAAACCAGGGATCGCTCAAGCCGTGATAGAACAGCAACTTTCCTCCGTGGCCGGCGAAAGTAGTTAGATTCGTCCAGGTGCTGTCACCGAGCCGAGCGGTTGCATCGGCCTCCAGGCGGGCAGCTTCGCGATCGGCGTCGAAATGCGTGAAATCCGCCCCGGTGGCGACCGGGATGACAGGGCCGCCTAACAGCCCAGGGATGCCGCCCTTATCGGCGATGCCGGCATCGTAAGGAACTCCTGGATAAATCGCATCTCCATGCGCCGATTTCGGGCCGGCAAAGGCTTTCTTCAGCGCGTCCGCTTGTGCGCGTGTCAAGCAGCTATCGGACTTCGAACCCGAGCACACCAGTGTCGAGGGATCGAACTCGCATGCCCGTGAGTTGAAGATCATTCCGTCTTTCAGGCCATCCTTGGCGTCGCACGCTTGAAGCACGGAATTGACGATCAGCTTGCGATCCGAATCGGAGAAGAATTTCTTGGGATCGGGTTGGAACATGGCCGTCATGAACCCCAGCGCGAGATTGGAATGCCCGGTGCGGATGGCCGGATCGCCGGAAACGATTCCGTCGAAATATTCCGGATAGCGCTGCGACATGATCATCGCTTCGCGGCCGCCGGTGGAGCAGCCGTCGAAATAGGAATGCTGCGCGGCGCGCCCATAGTAAGACGCGATCATTTCCTTTGCCAGCCGCGCCACTTGTCCAATTGCCACGTAGTAGAAATCCAGGCTGGCCTGCTGGTCGCGGAAAAAGCTGCCATCGAAAACGCTGCCCTTGTGTCCGCTATCCGTGGTGACCACCGCAAATCCACGCGCCAACGCGGGCGTCTCACCGGCAGCCTGCGAACCTAATGGCAGGGCCACGCTGCCGTTCAATCCACCGCCGCCCTGAAACAGAAATCGTCCATTCCATTGATCGGGAAGCGCGAGCGCGAAACCGATGCCATAAGGCTTTCCGTCCGCTCCGGTGCGCCGATCAATCACACCCTCCACGTGGCAGAAGGCGGGTACCGCGACTGGGACCGTTCCCGGGAAATTCGGCGAGATGCGCAGCGTGCCTGGCGCCGAGGCCGGCGTCTGATCCGCTTTTGTGATCGCCAGCGCGACGCCGTGCATCTGGAACTTGAGCATGTCGGCGCAGGGAGTTTCAGCCAATGCAAACGGCGCCGTGAGGGCGAGAAGGGCGCAAAAGGAGGTGAGTTCTCTCATTTACGAGCCATTGTATACTCGATGCTGCATGCAATACCAGGCACTCGGCCTCGCCGCCATGTTGATGGCTTCTCATGTCCTCGCGCAGCTTCCCACTGTCACATCTCCCGAAGTAACGGCGGACCGGCAGATCGCGTTTCGGATTTTCGCTCCGAAAGCGCAGCAGGTCCGGGTGTTCAGCACCGACATCTTCGGCGCCGCGCGGCAGGTGGATATGACAAAGACGGAAAACGGCGTTTGGGAAGTGAGCATTGGCCCGATCGATCCGGGCGCTTATCGCTACAACTTCAACGTGGACGGCGTGTCGGTAATGGACCCGCGCAGCGCGTCGGTGAGCGAATCAAACGGCAACGCATGGAGCATGGTCTATGTTCCAGGCGCCGACTTCATGGAAACCAAGGATGTGCCGCATGGCGCCGTCGCCAGCGTGACTTATTTTTCGAAGAGTCTCAATAAGTTTCGGCGCATGCACGTGTATACGCCGCCCGGCTATGAGACCGGCTCGCAGAAATATCCGATCTTTTATCTGCTGCACGGCGCCGGAGACTCGGACGACTCGTGGACATCGGTGGGACGCGCGGGCTTTATTGTCGACAACCTGATCGCGGCCAAGAAAGCCAGGCCGATGGTGATTGTGATGCCGGCCGGGCACACGGGGCCTTTCGATTTTTCTCGCCCTTCATCCGGCGCTCCTCGTGCCCTCGATTTCAATGACGACTTCGTGAAGGATTTCGTCAACGACATCATGCCCTACGCCGAGACGCACTATCGCGTGCTACGCGCCCGGCAGCACCGCGCCATCGCCGGACTTTCCATGGGCGGCGCGCATACGCTCAACATCGCGATTCCGCACGCCGATGAATTCGCCTACGTCGGAGTTTTCAGTTCGGGGATTTTCGGTATCGCCGGAGTCCCCGCGGGCTCTCCGGCTGGCCCCACCTGGGAGCAGCAGCATCTCGCCGAACTCGACGACGCCGCGGCAAAAAAAGGCCTGAAGCTTTTCTGGTTCGCCACGGGAAGAGAAGATGGCTTGCTCAACACGACCACGGCTACCGTGGATCTGTTCAAGAAACACGGCTACCAGCCGCAATTTCACGAAAGCGCGGGCGCTCACACTTGGACCAACTGGCGCGAGTATCTGAACGAGTTCGCTCCGCAATTGTTTCAATAGGGGACTCTGATACAATCCAGGTTTATGTTTCAAGGACTGGAGCACACCGCCATCGCGTCGCCCGATCCCAAGCGGCTGGCGGAGTGGTACGTGCAGATGTTGGATTTCCGCATCAATTACACCTACGGCGGCAATTATTTCGTGCGCGCCAGCAACGGCACACTGCTGGAGTTCATCCCCTCGGAAGGAGATCGCGCGCCGCAAAAGATGAAGGATCCAGGTATTCGTCACCTGGCCATCAGCGTGGACAATTTCGACGCCGCCATGGAGGAGTTGCGCAAACGCGGCGTAGAGTTTCTCACCCAACCCACCGACGTCCAAGGCAACCGGCTGATCTTCTTCAGCGACGGCGACGGCAACATTGTGCACCTGATTTACCGCCCCCAGCCTCTTCCTTAACCGGATGTTTCGTAGCCGGGTTCAAAAGTGATTAGCCGGGTCTTCAAGGCTTTTGCCTACCGCGACTTCCGCATCATGTGGTTTGGCGCGTGTACATCCAGCATCGGCACCTTAATGCAGACTTTCGCACAAGCCTGGCTGGTGCTGGACATTACCAAATCGCCCTTCATGCTCGGCCTGGATTCTTTCCTGGGCAGCATTCCCATTGTTCTGTTTTCGTTGGTGGGCGGTGTGTTGGCCGACCGCACGGAGCGGCAGAAGCTGCTGCTTGGATCGCAATTTGTTCAGATGGCCTGTGCGTTCCTGCTGGCGGGCTTGTTTGCAGCGGGCATGCGGGAAGTGTGGCCCATCCTGACTCTTTCGTTCATCGTCGGGACGGCGCAATCCTTTGGCGGCCCAGCCTACTCGGCGCTGATTCCGACCTTGGTGAAAACCGAAGATCTGCCGAATGCGATCGCGCTCAATTCAATTCAGTTCAACGTGGCGCGAGTATTGGGCCCCACAGTGGGCGGCGTAGCGCTGACCCTGCTGGGCGCGTCGTGGTGCTTCGGACTTAACGGCGTTTCCTTTATTGCCGTGATTATTTCGCTTCTGATCATCCATCCCCACTTCGTGCCCAGCAAGAGCCGGGAATCGGTTTTCACCAGCATGAAGGAAGGGTTTCACTTCATCCGAAACCAAAGCGCCATGGTGGCGCTGATCGTTCTGGCTTTCATGATGACGCTGCTGGCGTTCCCTCTGATTGTGTTTCTACCTGTTTTCGCCAAAGACGTTTTTCATGGGGGACCGAGCCTTTATACGATTTTCCTGGTTTGCTCGGGGATCGGCTCCATCTGCGGGGCCCTCACCGTGGCCGCGCTCGGCAAACACAAGCACATGGGGCTCCTGGTCTTACTGATGATGCTTGGACTGGGAGTGTTCATCGCCGGCTTCTCGCTCTCCCATAATTTTGTGCTGAGCTGCGTTCTCATTTTCTGCGCCGGCGCTCTGCTTTTGGCCGTTTTCACCAGCATCACTTCCCTGGTGCAGTTGATCGCGCCCGACAATATGCGTGGCCGGGTGATTAGTGTCCAGAATGTCGCCTTTCGCGGCGGTATGCCGGTGGGAAGCCTAGTGGTTGGAGCGCTCGTCAAGCAATTCACCGCCCCGGTGGTGCTCACCTGGAACGGCGGTCTTCTTACCTTGTTAGCGCTTTATTTTCTTCTCGTTCATCGAAAAGTTGCAACTCTCTAGACTTGTGGGCGTCTTAACTCGTAACGGTATGAAATGTCTGCTTCTATTTTCCGCCTTGGCAGCCTTGGGAGCGACGCTGGACAATTCCGAACTCTTGAAAGCTCGGGACAACCAGGATCGCGCGGCGCTGGAAAAGCTTGCCGCGGAATCGCGCGCCTGGGCCGACAAACAGCCCAACGATGCAAGTGCGCAATACCGTCTGGCGTTGGCGGAATCCTATTCGGCCGAAGTCGCCATCGAACTGCATGACAAAGCAGCGGCCAAGAACGCGGCCCAGGCCGGCATGGACGCCGCCAATAAGGCCGTCGGCATGAAGCCCGATTCGGCCGAGTATCAGCGGATCCTGGGCACTCTTTGCGGGCAGATGATCTCCAGCAGTTCCTTGGCCGGGTTGAAATACGGCAAGTGCGCCCTGGATTCGGTGAACAAAGCCATCGAACTGGATCCCAAATCGTCCATGGCTTACTTGAGTCATGGGGTCGGGAACTACTATCTGCCGCAAGCCTTCGGCGGAGGAATCGATCTTGCCATCAAGGATTTCCGCAAGGCGATCGATCTCGATCCGAAGAATGCCGAAGCCTGGCTCTGGCTGGGTGTGGCGCTGCGCCGTAACAATCAGCCGGCCGAAGCGGAAAAGGCGTTTACGCAATCGCTCGAGATCAATCCCAACCGCGTGTGGGC
>VFSW01009272.1_pt1 | contig 14060 bp, 14 predicted proteins | sample 5358111 | NCBI WGS metagenome assembly VFSW01 (sample SAMN11554181, study PRJNA540505) | mine drainage metagenome | isolation source: sediment from site ElyBrook_90M | place: USA: Ely Copper Mine, Vershire, VT | collected 2017
CGCCCTACGATTATAGGGAACCGCGATTGAACCGAACCATTCCGGATAACTGCTAACTTTTCGTAAATTTCGTTGTGTCTGTCCGAAGGGGCTGGTACTATGCCGTTGCCTGTTGCGGAACCGCTTTTTCGCCACTCTCCCAAGGGTACCCATGTCTAGCGAGCGCAAACATAGGGAAGAAATCGTCCGCTACGGACGCACGCTGCACGAGCGCGGCCTGGTGGCCGCGATGGACGGCAACCTGTCGGTCCGGCTCCGAGGCGAACGCATTTTGGTGACGCCAACTTGCGTGAGCAAAGGAAACATGCGGGCCGCGGACATGGTGGTGGTCGACATGGAAGGCCAGCGGGTCAGCGGGCGGCGCCATGTGACCAGCGAAATCGGCATGCACCTCTTGATTTACCGCATGCGGCCTGACATTCAGGCCATTGTCCACGCCCACCCGCCCACCGCCACTGGCTTTGCCGCGGCCGGCATCGCGCTGACTCAGCCCCTGGTCTGTGAAGTGGTGATGGGCCTGGGATGCATTCCCCTGGCACGCTACGGTACGCCGGGAACCTCGGAGTTGGCGCGGACTCTGGAGCCGTTTGTCCCGCACTATGACGCGATTCTCATGTCGAATCATGGCGTCGTGACCTACGGGGACACCCTGGCGCATGCCTATATGAAGATGGAGACCGTGGAGCACTTCGCCCAGATTGCCCTGGTCACTCATCTGCTGGGGCGCCAGCAGCCACTGCAAGAGGTCGAAGTGCAAAAGCTGCTGGTGGCGCGCGCCAAGTATTTTGGCGCGAAGATGGCGTCCTCCATGCCCCTGCCGCTCCACAGTTCGCCAGAGAAAGCCAGCTAGAAGCACCTCGCTGGCTGGACCGCCGAGGCGGCTGTCCCCACGCGATTTCTTCTTTCCCTGATCTATTCCCCTCCGATTCTTAAGCGAAATCCCGCGCGAAAGTTGATGGGCAACGCGGGATAGCCCACAACTTCGTTGTAGTGCTGGTCCAGGGCATTCTCGACATTGGCGTAGGCGGTGACCCGCCGGTTCACGGCATACCATCCGCCGAGATCGGCGCGCACGTAGCCTGCGGCGTGGTTGATATTGAACCCAAAGAAATCAGAATCGGGGCGGGCGCCCACGAAGCTTCCCGACAGATTCGAGCCCCAGCGCGTGCCCAGGTAATTGAGGGATAGGGTAGCCGAGTGCTTTGGCCGCCGCAACAGCGGCTGGCCCGCGTCGAAGAGCGAGTTCACAGGCGCGGGATTGTCGAGAATCTGCGTTGAAGTATAGGTATAGGCAGTCGTCAGCAATACTCTGCTGCGAAGCTTTGCCTGCAGTTCCACTTCCGCGCCATGAGCGAGGGCCTGGTTCACATTCTGATATTGGCCAATGAAGTTTACCAGATCGATCTCAACGTAATTGATCTGGTCGTGGAACAAGTTGTTGAAGTAGGTCGCATTCAGAACGTACTTCCCGTGGAGGAGATCCTGCTGGATGCCGGCCTCGAACGTGCGCACGCGCTCCGGCTTCAGGCCGGTATTAGCGTAGCTGTACGGCGGACCAGCAAAGGTTTCCTCCAGGCGCGGCTCTTTAAACCCAGTGGCGTAGGAAAAGCGCAGGCGCGTGCCGGAAAAGATCTCCCCTCCGCGCAGTGCTTGCAGAGTAAGCGCGATCCTCGGCACTCCGGTATTGCCGAAAGCGCTGTTGTGCACGAACCGTCCGCCCGCAATGACCGACAGCCGTCTCAGCGTGAGTTGCTGCTGTACATACACGTCATCGTTCAGGCGCTGGCCGTGGGTCTGGCCGAAGTTGACGTCACCCACGAATCCGTTCTCGTTTTCGACACGGTAGCCGAAGGTGGTGTGCGCCCAGGTCCGTTCGGAATAGTCGCCCTGGTATTCAAACCCAACGCGGTTGATGCGGTCGACTTCATGCGACGGAAAGTCAATGGGATCGCCGAAGAAATCCACTCGTGAAGCGTCGCCATTCACGTTGAGGTTGTTGTACCGGTACAAATAGTCGAACGCGGTGAAGTGATGCTGCCATCCGTTGGGAGCGGCTACCGCAAGCTCGACGCTGCCCAGCACATTGTTGTACTGCGACCACTCGCTGGGATCGGGCGGCAAAGGCTCATACGGTTGCGAAAGGCCATTGACCGGAACTAGCGGGTCGTACCCGTTGAAGCTCCACTCTCCGGGGACTCCCGTATGGCTGTTGGAATGGCGTAAACGAGCGCGGAGTGAAACTTTATCATTGAGCGCCGCGCCGACATTCGCGCCCTGCAGTGAGTCGGAATAGGCATTGTTGATGCCGAATCCGTTGGTCTTGTACCGGTCGCCGAAGACGTTGTAGTCGAAAAACCCGCGCGCGCCGGCCAGTGACGCGTAGCCGTTCGCTGATCCAAAGTTGCCGCCATCGGCGCCGAAACGCATCTCGGGAACTGCCGTGCTTCCGTTCCGCGTCCACACCTGGACGACGCTAGTCATGGCATCTGACCCATAGAGTGTGCTCTGGGCGCCGCGAACGAACTCCATGCGGTCGGCCTGATCGAGAGGCAGCGTTCCGAAATCGAAAGTGCCGCCGGGCTCGTTGATGGTGACCCCGTCCACAATCACTTTATTGTAGGTGGAATCGCCTCCGCGCACGAACAGGGACGACAGGCCTCCGCGCTGCCAAGCCGTATTCACGACAGCGCCGGAGAGGAATCGAACCGCGTCGCTGGCGGCGGTGGGCTGCATCGCGGTGAGCTGTTCATTGCTGAGGGTCTCGACGTCCGCACCAGCGGCCTCGCCGGCCACGGGCGTCCGAGTGGCGCTCACCACCACAGTTTCTGAGGCCGTTGCAAGACGAAGATGCACGCTCAGTTCGTCCGCGCGCGAAGGCACATCAACAGTCTCCACGGCGAAACCGGGAGCCAGAACTCTGACTTGGTAAGGCCCATCATCTCCCGGATGGAAAGTGACAATCCCTTCGGCATAGGTTGTCTGGGCAAAGAGAACCGCGGCATTGCCCGCCCGAAGCAGCAAGACCTGCGCATCCGCCACTGCGGCAGATTGCGGATCCACGACCTTGACCTTGAGGTCGGCGGCCGAAGCAACCGCCGCAAGAACGGAAACAAGAAACGTAACGCGAGATGCACGCATGACCATCCTCCTTTTCACGCGAAAGGGGTTGCGGTGGACGGATTGCGCCGGTCTCCTGGCTTTGCGAGTGAGGATGGCATGCGCCATCCAGTTCGGCCTGCGGCCTTCCCGGGATCAGTTCCAGTGGCCGGAGGCAGTTTCCTCGCTTACAGTTGCGCGGCCGCGCGGGATTTACACCCGCTTCCCTGTCTTCGCCAAGGGGCAAAGACGCGCCTTCCGAAGGATATGAAAAAGAGCAGAAAAAACTTGGTGCGAGAAATTTACTGATGAGAGCTGTGGAAGTCAAATGGCCCCGGCGGCGACATCTTGATTCAACCACCAGGACACCAATCAGCACGCAGAAAGAATTGTATTCAGCCTTCGTGTACCTTCGTGTCCTTCGTGGTGGATGAAGTTCGCACGCGCCAGCGGAGTTTCGCGACGCCATCTCACCTCAACGGCTCGTCTTGTAATATGGGAAATCCGCGGTGCCGACCTTGCTCACGTTCGCCTCAGAGAATTCGACTACGCGATCGAGCGAAGCCTGCAGTTCGTCTTGATAACGCTCCAGGTCTTCGTCAGCTGCGCCGCGCGGAACGGGGATGAGTTTTCCAAACCTCATCAGCACTCTGGAAAATGGCTTGGGAATCATCATGCGGTCCCAGCTATTGAGCACCCATGCCCGCTCGACCGCCATGTGAAACATGCTCAAAGGCACGCCGGAAGATCGCGCCAGCGCCACCGGCCCAGGTTTCACTTTGTAGCGGGGACCGCGCGGGCCGTCGAGCGTGAAAGCCACAGTCCATCCCTCTTCAAGCGCGCGGCGCAGGCCAAGCAGGGCGCGCACGGCGTTGCGGCTGCTCGATCCTTTGACGGCAACAAACCCGAACTTGCGGATGATGCGCCCCATATATTCACCGTCGTAGCTGTAGCTGCTCATCACCCGCACGCCAAGATCGCGGCAAGCGTAGGTCGCAGGAATGATGCATGCATGCCAGACCGAGGCGATCAGCGGCCGTTGTTCCAGCGTTTCCTGCGCGCCCTCTTCCCGCGAAATGCACACGCGCAGAGTGGGACCGATCAGCCGGATCACCCAGTAGCCCGCGAAGATAATCAGGCGCAGCACGATTCTCTGGCGGAGCGTGAAACGCCGCGGGCCCGACGCAGGTTCCGCGACAGCGGGCTCTTCTCGAGTGCTGGCATCGGTCACGGAGATTATTGTAACGGGAAGCCGTGAAGACTTGGCGAAGGATCGCGGCGCACGCTACAGGAGATTAGAAGTCATCGCGTAAATGTGTCCGGGAAGGGCACGGCTTCAAGCCGTGCCGAACACGCGCTCGAGAATTCGGGGCTTTAGCCTCTGAGGCTTCGCTCGTGTCCAGCCGAGCGAGGACTCACGAGATAGCCTCTAGTTTTCCAGGTAGGAGTCGATCCACTTCTTGATGGTGTGGCGGCGCTCGTCGGCGGCATCGAAGCGCACACCGTAAGACTTGGGCTTGCGCCAGCTGACCGCCCCGCGCACCGTGACGCGCGGCAACGTCATCAAGGCAAAAGAAATCTCAACATGGCTGTGCAGCGGCAGCTCTTCCGCGGTCTTCAGCGACATGCCACCCGAACTGATTTCAATGCTGGCGGCGGTGAAGCGATTTCCCTCGGCCTTTACGGCCACTTCGGTCATAACCGGAACCCGCACGTAGCGGCGAAATTCATGCAGCACCAGCAGGTGCGTGGCGCGCACCAGCTTGAGCGCAGCCGGACGCTCCAGCGGTTCGCTGAACATCGCGTTGATGCCGTATTTGGAGTAGCGCATGGTTTCCTGCGCATTGCCTCCGATTCCATAAATGACGCAGCGGCTGTTCGACGGTGAACTGCGGGCAGCTTCCATCACGGTCTCGGCGCCTTCGCCGAGATTCAATACGCAGGCTTCGAATTTCTCGCGGCGCAAACGATCGGCGGCGTTCGACGACATCGCAACCGACTCAATGCCGTATTGCCGGAAGCACTCGACAAGCAGAGCCCGCGCTGATTCTTTAATGTCCACCAGCGCAGTGCGGGCGACGGCCTTCCGGACGCGGGGGGCAGGAGGAAGAACGGAAGCCAAAGTTTTTTCCATGTCGAGGGGAAGACTAACCACTGCAATTCATTCTGGCCTGCCCCACACGTCTTGGAAAGGCACAAAGGGCCATCCGCGAAGTACTAAAGTCTCATTACCCCGATTGCACTGACGGACCACAAGAAATGGCGATCGCGCATCTCCCATAGTTACAGATACTTGCGAGCCAGCACCCGAGGACCTTGGCAGGCTAGACGTGCAGTGTCAGTGGGTCTCAGGGTCAGACCCAAAGTCCAGCCTCTTGACGCAATCTGGCGATGTCCTTGGTCGGCGCACTCCCGAAGAAGCGGCTGTATTCTCTGCTGAACTGTGAAGCGCTGAGATAGCCTACCTGCTGACTCGCAGTACCCGCGTCCGTCATTGTCGATAACATGAGACGCCTCGCCTCCTGAAGGCGCAGCACCTTTTGATAGTGCAGTGGGCTCATCGAAGTGACGGACTTAAAGTGCTCGTGGAAAGAGGAAACACTCATGTGCACCAGTCCGGCCAGGTCTTCGACCTTCATGGGTTGAGAGAAGTTGGCGCGTAGCCAGGAAATAGCCTTCGCAACGCGGTGGACGGTGGATTCTGCAAAGCCCATTTGAGCGACGCGAACACCAATGGGGCTGCGCAGTAGCCGGATCACAATCTCATCCATCACAAGGGGGGCGAGTAGTTCAGCCTCCCGGGACTGCGCTAGACATTCCATTAATCTCGTCGCAGCGTTGACAATGCTCGGGTCCGCCGGAGTGATGTAAACAGCGTTTCTTTCTTGACCTGGAGGCAGACCGTGCGGATACACCTTCAAGACCAACTCTGCGATCTTGTGCGGGTCGAGGTCCAGCCTTAGAGCGAGGTAGGGCTCGGAATGGCTGGCTCGCGTGACTTGGGCAGCAATCGGGAGAGCAACGGAGAACACGATCATGCGCGACGCGTCGTACTCATACACCTCGTCCCCGACGATGACGGTCTTCGCCCCTTGTGCGACGACGCACAATGAGGACACGCGGAGCGCATGCACACACTCCCGGTTTACTCGTGAAAATCGACTCGCGTGCAAACCAGGGAGGCGCATCTCAAAACTACCGTCGTGAGGGGCGTAGGCGGCAATCAAGCGGGCCAGCCCAGCCGTGTCTGGTTCGCTTGCCCCGTCAACTTTGGGACGTGGGAAAGATGCGAGTTTTCCATTCGCTTTCAAGCTTTAGAGAATACTTCGTTTGCGATCATCATGGTGCTCATTGCATCAGAGCGAGAACGGCAACGTCGAACTTTGAATAGTACTTCTTCACGTCGTTGGCCCCGTACTTGGCGCGGAATTTCTCGACTACGGACGACACCTGTTTGGCGTCAGTGACAGGAGTCGCCTTAAAGTCAGCCTTTGCGTCCCCTGCCTTGATCTGAATCGACGGGTTCCTGAGCACGTTCTTGTACCACTGTGTGTCCGACCCCTGAACCGGCAGCAGGGAAAGCTCATCTTCGTCCAATACGAACCAGACTGGGATTGAGATGGTGCGTCCTGACTTTCTGCCGGTCACACTGATGTTAAGTTCGCGAGATCGGGAAAGGCGGCCTTTTAGAGTATCGTTCCGCTTTGGCTGATTGCTCATCCAAATCTCCTTAATTTCCCGGCGCCGTATTGTTCGTCGCTGACCTGTTCCATCCAGTCGACAACCTTCCCAGCGAGCTTCTCCTGAATGGCGACGTGCGTCATGGCCGTGGTGGGCGCCGCTCCATGCCAATGCTTCTCGCCGGGCGAAAACCAGACCACATCGCCCGGGCGGATTTCCTCGACCGGCCCGCCCCAACGCTGCGCCCAGCCGCAGCCAGCCATCACGATGAGAGTCTGACCGAGCGGATGCGTATGCCATGCAGTCCGCGCACCAGGCTCGAAGGTTACGCTAGCGCCTTGAACAAGTGCCGGATCGGGTGCCTGAAAAAGCGGATCGATCCGTACCGTACCAGTAAACCACTCTGATGGTCCCATGGCGGAAGGTTGCGAGCCACTTCTTTTTATATCCATTTCTCAATTCCTTTGCTTGCCTTGCTGTTCGGTCTCGTCCGGTCGGCGCTCAGTATTTGTCTCCGCCACGTTCACGAGTACATGGTAGGCAACGCTGTCCCAGGCGTTGGGGATGCCGATGAAAAGCAACAGCAGCGCCGCGCCTCCAACGCCAAACAGGGCCTCGCGCGGATGGGAGGGAGCCGCGAGGGACGACAGCGCGAGTATTGCGTACGCCGCCAAAGGCAGCGCAACGTGAAACAACCAGTCCTCGAATATTGGTACGTATGCGGCTTGCTTCCGCATACGCCGGACTACGATCACCCCGTACGCTACACCGCCGAAGCCCAGAAGGCCCCAAAGGACGGCAGCGATGGTGATCGTTTGAAACGGAACGTGCAGAAGCGCCGACAAAAACAAAACGACGCCGAAATGAACGATCGTGGGGCTCCCAAATGCAGCGCCAGCCTCCGCCGCATCTGCTGGCGGCCTCTCGGCAATCAGCGTCAAGACGACGAACTGCAACCCGATGAGGGCACCTGCAGCCGACCCCACGACTACATAGAAGCTGTCCCATTTGGCGAACTCGGACATCATGACGCTCATGCTCCAAACTGCTCGAAGCGGTACGCCAATTCTGGGCCGCCTGTGCCTTCATGCGCAAGCTGGCCGATAAGCATGGCGAACGGCTCGGTGTATCGCGCAATCCTTAACGGCCCAGCGTCCACAGGATCGAAACCTGCGTCGCGGATCAGCTCAACGACAATTCCTTTGCTCCTCGAATCGGCTCCGCAGTACACAAGGCTGGGCCTGGGGGCCTTGGTGCGCGTCTCGAAGACGCTAAAAAGAACCTCGCTCGGCACAGTGTTGAAAGCGCAGACGACATGAGCCCGCGGAACTTTCTTTGCAAGCTCTTCGGAGCCCGACGTCGTAGTACCGAGGGCAAGTTTCGTGTTGACAGCGTCCATCGGCAGGCAGCAGGTCACGATCACCTTGCCGGACAGATCGCCTGCCTGCTTCAGCGCATCGTCGATTCGGGGCCAGTTTACGGCGAGCAATACCGCGTCCGCGTCCTTCGCGGCCTCGCCCGGCGTTCCGGCACGCGCACTGCCTTGGGCGTCGTGCGCCAGCTTCTCGAGCTTGTCGTTGCTCCGCGCGTAGCTGAACACAACTTCATGTCCGGCTCGCGCGAAAATCGTTCCGAGCTTGCCGCCCATCAGCCCCGACCCCAGGATGCCAATTCGCATACTGCTCTCCCTACCGCCTGGTCTTAGTCCGCCGCTCAGAGACCGGTCATTTTCTCCAGGCGTTCCGGATATCGATCTCCTTCTATCTTGATTTTTAAGGCAGTGGTCTCGATATCGCGGAGGTCCTCCCGCGTCATTTCGATGGCCACGGCCCCGATGTTCTCTTCCAGTCGGTTTAACTTCGTCGTGCCTGGAATTGGAGCAATCCACGGCTTCTGGCCCAGCAGCCAGGCGAGTGCGATTTGAGCAGGAGTCGCATTCTTCCGCTTCGCGATGCTGCCGAGCAAGTCAATCAGGGCCTGGTTCGCCTTGAGAGCCTCCGGCGTAAAACGAGGGAGAGTGCTGCGGAAGTCAGTGCTGTCGAACCTCGTGCTTTCTTTGATCGCTCCCGTCAGAAATCCCTTGCCGAGGGGGCTATACGGCACGAAACCAATCCCGAGTTCCTCAAGCGTAGGGATGATCTCTTTTTCGGGCCTTCTCCACCACAATGAGTATTCGCTTTGGAGTGCCGTGACCGACTGGACCGCGTGGGCGCGGCGAATCGTCTTTGCGCCTGCCTCGGAGAGTCCGAAGTGTTTGACCTTGCCTGCGTGAATCAGTTCCTTCACCGCGCCGGCGACATCTTCGATCGGCACGTTCGGGTCAACCCGGTGTTGATAGAGCAGGTCGATGGTCTCGACCTTGAGACGATTGAGGGAGCCTTCCACCGCTTGTTTGATGTGCTCCGGCTGGCTATTCAGACCCGCCGCTCCCGGGCGATTATCGCTGCCACTCAGGTCGAAACCGAACTTGGTGGCGATCACCACCTTGCCGCGAAACGGAGCGAGGGCTTCGCCCACAAGCTCTTCGTTCGAAAACGGACCGTAAACTTCGGCGGTGTCAAAGAATGTGATGCCCCGTTCCACGGCGCCACGGAGAACAGAGATCATCTCCCGCTTGTCTTTCGGCGGCCCGTAGGAAAAGCTCATTCCCATGCATCCCAGCCCAATCGTCGACACTTCAAGATTGCTTTTTCCAAGTTTGCGCTTCTGCATTGTTTCTCCTATGCTGCGAAATTCCGTCTGCCCCAAGGGCACTTCCAGCCCAAGGAAACTCTGATTAAGTGCCCAGCCTACCCCTGTGTCCCTTTGTCCTCTGTGGTTTTAGTTTTTCTTTGGATACTTAATCAGACCCACCCTAAGCATAGTTTCCTGGTCCTTCCGCGCCTTGCCTATTTCGATGAAGTTCTTGCCAGATTCTCCGCCATCGATTCGGCCCCAACATCGACCATGATTCTTCTATGCGAACGTCCCGCCCCGTGCGGGATGCGAGCGCACCCAATCGGTCGAGTTTGCGCTGACCAGCGCCACGGCCAAAAGATCGATCCAGGTTTCTCCGAGACTTCACTGATTTCGGTTCAGCAGAGGGCGTTCTAGGCGGCGCGTCGGCGACTCGGAAGCGCCATGCGGCTGGTACTTGGCGAACATCACAATAGCGCTCATTGGCTGGGCAGCCCTGAAAAACTGCCATCAAAACGCGGCCCCATCCCAAACGCCGATGCGAGGCGTGTACAGGCCTGCCCTCCGACTTTCCGACCTTCTTCATAGGCCACCGTCTCAAAACAATCCACCTCGAGCGCCCCTTTCCAGCGTTGCGATTTCACCACACTCGCTGCCGATATATCGGCATACGCCCCTAAGTCACTCTCCAGAAATGACTTAGCTCCCTTCGCTTATCCCGACTTTTCCACAGACGTTCCTGCAGGAACGCTTTTATAAATCGCAGTTGTGTTCCTTCAGGAACATTTTGTCAGAAGGGGGTCCAGGAACGAGCGCCCTGGGAAAGATCGTCCTACTCGCTCCAGCGGCGGAACAGCAGCGCGCCGTTGGTGCCGCCGAACCCGAAGGAGTTCGACATGGCGTATTCGATCTCGGCCTTGCGAGCGTGGTTGGGGACGAAATCCATGTCTCCGGTGTCCGGGTCCTGGTTTTCGAGGTTGATGGTCGGCGGAATGATCTGATTACGTAGCGCGAGCACGGTGATGCCGGCTTCCAGTCCGCCGGCGCCGCCGAGCAGGTGCCCGGTCATGGATTTCGTGGAGCTGACAGGAATCTTGCGCGCACCAAAGAAGTTGCGGATAGCGTGCGCTTCGAGCGTGTCGCCGATGGGAGTGGAAGTACCGTGTGCGTTGACGTAGCCCACAACGTCAGGCGTAACACCCGCATCGCGCACCGCGTTGCGCATCACGCGGAAGCCGCCTTCGTGCTCCGGAGCGGGCTGGGTCATGTGGTAGGCATCGCCAGACATGCCATAGCCTGCGACTTCAGCCAGGATATGAGCGCCACGCTTGCGGGCGAATTCCAGCTCCTCCAGAACCATGATGCCCGCGCCTTCGCCCATCACGAAGCCGTCGCGGTCCCTGTCCCAGGGACGGCTGGCTTTTTCAGGTTCATCGTTGCGGGTCGCTAGCGCGCGCATGGCGGCGAATCCCCCGACCCCCATGGGAGTGATGGCGGCTTCAGAGCCGCCCGCAATCATCACGTCGGCGTCGTTGTGCTGAATAATGCGGAACGAATCGCCGATGGAATGGGCGCTGGTGGTGCAAGCCGTCGCGGTCGCCTCGTTGGGCCCCTTGGCGCCGGTGCGCATAGAAACGTGGCCGGCAGCAAGGTTGACGATGGCAGCGGGGATGAAAAATGGAGAAATCTTGCGCGGGCCGCCTTCCACCAGCGCGGCGTGCTCGCGTTCGATGATGTCGAACCCGCCAATCCCGGATCCGATGTGCACTCCCACGCGCTCGTCGTTTTCGGGAGTCACTTTCAGGGCCGACATCTTCATGGCTTCATCCGCGGCCGCGATGGCCAGGTGGATGAAGCGGCCCATCTTCTTCAGTTCTTTCTTCTCGATGAAGTTCAGCGGATCGAAGCCCTTGACCTCAGCGGCGATCTGGCAGGCAAACGCGGTGGAATCGAAGCGGGTGATGCGGGCGACGCCGCTCTTGCCCGCCAGCACAGCGTTCCAGACATCTCCCGTGGTATTGCCTACGCCACAGATCAGTCCAAGGCCCGTGACTACGACCCTGCGTCCCAATCTTACTTCCCGCCTTTCGCGTGTTTGGAGATGTAGTCGATCGCGTCCTGGACGGTACGAATCTTCTCGGCGTCCTCGTCGGGAATCTCGATGTCGAACGCTTCTTCAAACGCCATGACCAGTTCCACGGTGTCCAGCGAGTCCGCGCCCAGGTCGTCAACGAACGAGGCGCTCGCAGTCGCTTCGCCCTCATCCACGCCCAGCTGTTCCACGATGATCTGTTTTACTTTTTCATCAACGGCTGCCATGTTTTTCCTCGCTTGCCTCAATTGGGCGTTGCTGTCTCTGGGCCAGACTGGGTCGTGCTGCTTCCTATTTGGTGACTTTTGAGTGCTTCTGGATGTAATCAATCGCATCCTGCACGGTGCGGATCTTCTCCGCGTCCTCGTCGGGAATCTCGATGTCGAAGCCTTCCTCGAAGGCCATCACCAGTTCCACGGTGTCGAGCGAGTCGGCGCCCAGGTCATCCACGAAGGAAGCGCTCGAAGTAACTTCACCTTCGTCTACGCCCAGCTGCTCGACAATGATCTGCTTTACCTTTTCCCCAATCTGCTTGTCCTTCTCGTTCACTTTCTCATCGGCCATCGCAAAACTCCTCTCAGGAAAATAAAAAAAGGCGAGTGTGTAGTGTAATTGTCTCTACGAATCAGTGTAAAGGACGGGGCCTGCCGCAGGGACAGAGCCTCTGGCTTTGCACCTGCCCCAAAGTGAATCCTAACGGTTGTCGGTTGTGGTGGTCAAACCTTGGCCAGGGTTGGGCAAGATTGGATGCTGTGGCAGAGTCCAGATTTGCAGCCCCGGGGCACCTCAGATTACCTGTTCAGCAGTCCCTGTGGTCCCTGTGTCCTCTGTGGTTTAAGCTTTTCTTCGGACACTTAGTCAGAGATTCCCAGGAAATCGAGAATCCTATGCGTGCCGTCGTGCAGCGCGTAAGCCGCGCGCGAGTTACGGTGAACGGAGAGACCACGGGAGAGATTGGCCTAGGGTTGCTGGTCTTGCTCGGGGTGGGCCGGGACGATACCGACGCGGACGCTGCCTACCTGGCCGAAAAGGTTTCCGGCCTGCGCATTTTCGAGGACGACTACGGCAAGATGAATCGCAGCGTGAAGGATGCAGGCGGAAGCGTACTGGCGGTATCGCAGTTCACGCTCTACGGGGATGTGAGACGCGGCAAGAGGCCGTCGTTCGACGCTGCCGCTGCGCCGGAGAAAGCGCGTCAGCTTTATGACTTATTCGTCGAGCGCATTCGCGCCGCGGGGTTGAAGTGCGAGACCGGACTCTTTCAGGAGATGATGAAAGTCGAACTGGTGAATGAAGGCCCAGTGACGATTCTGCTGGATTCAGAGAAGGCATTCTAGTCTGGGCTGATGCTGCCACAGACTGGCCTCCCCGGGGTGTAAGAAGCACGAGTACGGGAAGGAAGACGTGCGGAGCGCTCCAGACCAGCCCGGAGTGCGGTTCCGTGTCTCGAGCGGGACCAGAGGTAAAACAAGGGTGAGGCGGAGATGACCTCACCCTCGTTGCTAGAGAACGTCAGCTTGTGGGGCAACCGGGCAGTTCAATCGGCGAAAGCGCCGGCAGCGTCCCCTCGTCCGGATAGCTGTAGGCTCCATCAATGGCGGTGGAAGGCGATTGGAATTCAAACCACGGCAATAAGGCCTCATTCTGCGGGTGATAGGTCTTGCCGTTCATTGTTATTGGATAGGTAGCGTGGGGCAGGCCCTCGATGACATCGCCCACCTCCAGATCGTCCTGGCAATTGCCATTGGGTGACAGCCACCAGGGGGTAAGGTTGTGCTTGTTATCGGTGACTACGAACGGATCGTTGAAAGTCTCCGCAACCTCGTGACTGAGCGCGGTCACATCGACAAAGCCGCCGCCGAACAAACCGGGGCTGATCCAAGCCGAATAGTTCATGACATAACGTCGCTGCTTGTTGCCATTGGTGGCATCTCCAGGTTCAACATCGTAGCTGTGATATCCGAGCACGCAGCAGTTGTTGGGATTCCCGAAGTAAAGGTAGGTATTGGGGAACAAAAATGTGGAAATGTCTTTGGTCGTGATATCGCCCGCATTCTCGGCTGCGCCGATGGGAGTGGTGGTGTCGGTCGGGACCGACGGAAAAAGCAGGTTGCCGAACTCGTTGATATCGATCAGCACAAACAAGCAACAATCCCCGTTGCTCTTCGGCGCATAGTAGTAATAGCCGAACGGAACCTGCATGGTCCGCTCCTGCTTCAAGCTGCCCAAAAGCATGGTATGCCAGTCGGGCGCCATCGCGTTCCAGAACTCAGCGCGCTGAATGGCGTCGGTGATTTGGGTGGGTGCCGGACTGCTGGAGAAAGTCGAATTTTGGAACACCGGAGATAACAGAGTGGCCAGGACGTACGGCTTCACTTCGTAGTGCAAGAACACAGTGCCGTCGGCATTGAGCAAATCGAGGGCGACAGGCACCACCGGTGCGTTAATGTTGGTGGTGCCGCCTTTCTGGGGAGGATTCCCCACCATGCTGTAGTACCAGGTATCCCGGTAGTTG
>VFSW01009273.1_pt1 | contig 14059 bp, 11 predicted proteins | sample 5358111 | NCBI WGS metagenome assembly VFSW01 (sample SAMN11554181, study PRJNA540505) | mine drainage metagenome | isolation source: sediment from site ElyBrook_90M | place: USA: Ely Copper Mine, Vershire, VT | collected 2017
TATATTATCATTCATGTTTATATCTTTATCTGCGGTTCGCTTTCATCCCACCCATAAATGGTGTGGGATTTCCCGCTCACGTTGTTAAACGCCAGGAAACCTTATATAATATGTCGTTCATAAAAGGTAGGATAGTATGGTAATGTCAAAATCAGCCAGGGCTGCGCGAACGCATGCTTATCTGGCGTACCTTGCGATGTTCCTGAGTATTATAGCAATAGCCGCTTCTGTTGTAAGCTACACCCATGTCAATACAATTTATATAAACCAGACAAAGACAGTTTATATAAGCGCGAGCAACACTACGGCTCAGAACGTTATCTTAAGCCAGTACTCGATAAACTCAACGCTCATAACTCCGCTTTATTACCTTCCTAGCTATCCGCCGATAACAGCTTCAAACACCTACTCCGGTGGCACTACCTTAAAAGGGCTTAACGCCCAGCTGAACGCCAGTGACCTTGCAGTGATAAACAACGCTTCTGACTCTTATTTTGAAAAGGCAGGCGAGATGTACCTTAACAGGAGTCTTTCCAACACAGTGTCAGCCACGACAAAATCAGTTCCGGAGTTCTTGGTCAACGGCAAACCCAGCGTAATATACCTTGGCTCCATAACATGCATCTTCTGCGGGGAGAACAGGTGGGCTATGGCGCTTGCACTATCGCGCTTCGGAAACTTCTCTGCGCTGTTTACCGGATACAGCTCCATAGGAGATGGCGACGTACCGACGCTATACTGGTCTCCAGCAACGTACAATGAATCCAATGTTGACCTGGGCTCGTTTTACAGCAGCAGGTACATCAACTTTTTGGCAGTTGAGAGCACAGACCCCATAACCGGAGGTTTCAACCTCCAGCCGTTGGCGCAGATGCAGCAGATGGTCAACACTAGCGGCAACCTCGCATATATGGATGCTTTTAGGTACATAATGCAGATAGACAACTTTCAGGGAACCCCTTACACAATATGGGGAGGACATCAGGTTTCAGGAGCGGACGCGGTTGACTTCGGAAACAGCACGGCAACTGCTCCGCGACCTTTCTCGAACTGGACTCACGCACAGGTGTTCTCACTGTTGAGCAGCCCAAACTCGCAGTTCGCATGGACTGAGTACGCGGCGGCTGATCTTTACATAGCAATGGCGTGCAGTTCTCTGAACAATACAGCACCGATTTGCCAACTTCCAGCCATAGCAGAAATAGAGAAGGCGAACGGATACTGAGACACACCCTTAACTGTTACCTGATTATTTATGGCCCAGTCTTTTTGTATATCTGCGGAGAGATAAAAATCGCGAGCGCCATCTTGATCGCTTCCTCGAACTGCCCAGTCCGTGTGACCAAGCCATTTGTAAGCACTCCGAATGCCCCGTTTGAATGTCTTATCTCATCATTTGTGTCCCGCATTAGCTCCTGTATTATGGGGCCGAGCTCCTTTCCCTTTCTTATCTCTTCTTGGATGAACTTGGGGAGCATTGCCCTGCCACCAGAGCCCACGCCAGTCGTGCCGTTTTGATCTATAATGACAACCCAGCCGCAAAGAAACATCCCGTACTGATTCTCTTGCACTGTCGCTTCAAGTCCGATGCCGTGTGTTGCACCAGGCACTTTTGCCAGCGCGCCCGTTGCCCTATTTGTTGCGCCCAGCAGGCCCTCTTCATCAGTTAGCGGTTGCGGCCTCACTCCAGATTCGACTTCGAGAGATACAAACTCGGCGTCTTTCCAGATGCTCGAGATTACGGCTTTTACCGCATTTACTTTTGCCCCGTTTTTACTGCCTATGGCAACTTTCATTGAAAAACCAGAAGTCAGTCCCAGGCGAGCTCCCCCCGGTGTTTGTATTCGGTGACGCGTGTCTCGAAGAAGTTCTTCTCCTTCTTCAGGTCCACTATCTCGCTCATCCACGGAAAGGGATTGTCAGAGCCGTAAACCTTTTCTAGCCCTATTCTCTCGAGCCGCCTGTCGCCTATGTACTGCATGTACTCCTTAATCATGTCAGAGTTAAGGCCGACTATGCCCCTTGGAAGGCAGTCCTTCGCGTAGAGTATCTCAAGCTCTACACCTTTTTTTATTGAAGCCGTCACTTCAGTCTTGAACTTGTCCGTCCATATCTCCGGATTTTCCTGCACTATGGTGTTTATCAGGTCGCTGCCGAATGCCAGATGAACCGACTCATCGCGGAGTATGTACTGGAACTGCTCGCCTACGCCGACCATCTTATTGCTCCTTAGCAGGGAGAGCATCATTGCAAAGCCGGCATAAAAAAAGATGCCTTCCATTATCACGTAGTATCCCACAAGATCGAAGACGAACAGTTGTATGTTGTTTATGCCAGTTGTGCTGAAGTTAGGATCGAGTATTGATTTTGTAAGGTCTACAACATAGTCGTCCTTCGCCTTTATACTAGGTATGCTCTGATACATGTTGTACACGTCATCAGGGTCAAGGCCAAGCGAGTCGCAGCAGTAGATGAAGGTCTCGGTGTGCACCGCCTCCTCGTATGCCTGCCTTAGCAGGTACTGCCTTGACTCCGGATTTGTCAGGTGCCTGTACAGCGACAGAACTATATTGTTTGCCGTAAGGCTCTCTGCTGTGGAGAAAAAGCCCAGATTCCACATTATCATCCTGCGCTCGTCTTCGCTGAGGCCGTCCTTCTTTTTCCACAGCTCGATGTCCTGCTGCATGGGTATCTCCTCTGGCACCCAGTTGTTGTTGACTCCGGATTTGTAGTGTGTCCTGGTCCATTCGTATTTTATTGGAAGTATCTTGTTAGGGTCTACCTCTGATGCGTTTAGCATTTGCTTCATATATTCACCTTCATTTTCTTTACTGGCAGGCCTCGCAGTTCGGATCATCAAGAGGATTGCCAGTAATCTTGCAGACCTTGCCGTCTATTATGACAGTATCCTGCATCCTTGCCTCCGCAATCTGCGGCTGTTGCTGCACTGGCCGCGTGGCGTGCGGCGGCTCTGCGGCAGGGCTTTCTGGTGCTGCAGAGACGACCATTTGCTGGACCTGTACTTCAGTTGTGCCGGAGCCCACTTCGACGGTCTTTGCCTTGTTGGTTATCTCAAGCGTGCTCTTTTCTACAGATGTCGCTGCAGTGGTCCTGAGGTAGTATGTGCTCTTGAGCCCCATCTTCCACGCATACGTATATATCTCTGAAAGCCTTTTTCCCGAGTTTGTCGCAGTAAATATGTTAAGCGATTGGCTCTGGTCTATCCATCTGCCGCGGTACGCCGCAGCTTTTATGAGCCACTCAGGATCTATGTCAAAGGCCTCCTTGTACTTGTCCTTCAGCTTTTTGGGTATGCTCTCGATGTGCTGTATGTTGCCGTCATGCTCCTTTATCTTCTCCAGCATGGTCTTGTTCCAGAGGCCAAGCTTCTTGAGATCCTCTACGAGATATATGTTTATTACTGTGAATTCGCCGCTCATGTTCGACTTGACGTACAGGTTCTTGTATATGGGCTCTATTGATGGATAGCAGTCGGCTATGTTCGATATTGTTGCAGTGGGGGCTATTGCCATGCAGTTTGAGTTTCTCATGCCGTTCTTTCTGATTGAGTCTCTTACGGTCTGCCATTCCATCTTTGATGTCTTGGGCACGTCTATGGAAATGCCGCGCTCCGCCTCGAGCAGAGACAGCGTGTCCATAGGCAGCAGATTTCTGTCCCATTTTGAGCCCTTGAAAGACTCATATGCACCTTTCTCTCCAGCTATCTCAGAAGACGCGAGTATTGCATAGAAGGATATGGCTTCCATAGTCTCATCTGCAAACCTCACGGCTTCTTCAGAATCGAAGTTCAGGTTGAGTGCATACAAAGCATCCTGATAGCCCATTATCCCCAGACCCACAGGTCTGTGCCGCATGTTTGAGTTCTTCGCCTCCGGAGTCGGGTAGAAGTTTATGTCTATTACATTGTCGAGCATGCGCATTGCCGTAGTAACAGTTTGTTTCAGCAGCCCAAGGTCGAGCTTTCCGTTTTTGACATGCTTGGTCAGGTTAATCGAGCTGAGGTTGCATACCGCCGTCTCGTCTCTTGAGGTGTTGAGCGTTATCTCGGTGCATAGGTTTGAGCTGTGCACCACTCCCGCATGGTCCTGAGGCGACCTTACGTTTGCCGGATCTTTGAACACTATCCAAGGATGCGATGTCTCAAAAAGGGAGGTTATCATCTTCCTCCACAGAGACGTCGCCTTTACTGTCTTATAAAGGCGGATCTTGCCTTCCTGCGCCAGCCTCTCGTATTCAGAGTACTTCTTCTCAAACACAGCCCCGTACATATGGTGCAGCTCAGGCACTTCGTCAGGAGAGAAGAGCGTCCAGTCCGAGTCAGTTATGACACGTTTCATGAACAGGTCCGGTATCCATGCCGCAGTGTCCATGTCCTGAGTTCTTCTGCGCTCGTCGCCGGTGGTCCTCCTGAGATCTATGAAATCCTCAATATCCATATGCCATACTTCCAGATATGCGCACGTGGCGCCGCGCCTCTTGCCGCTCCTGTTTATCGCCACAGTGGTATCGTTTGCTATCTTGAGGAAGGGTATAACCCCCTGGCTCTCTACATTAGTCGTCTTTATCAGCGCTCCGGTAGCGCGTAGATTCGTCCAGTCGTTGCCCAGTCCTCCGGACCATTTTGACAACTGGGCGTTATCGCTTATGGCCTTGAAGATGTGGCTGAGGTCGTCCTCAACGGTGGTAAGATAGCATGAGCTGAGCTGCGGATGTTTTGTTCCTGAGTGGAACAGTGTTGGAGTTGAAGAGACAACACGGAGCGAGGAAAGCGCCTCGTAGAACTCTATTGCGCATTTTTCCTTGTCTTTTTCGTTTATTGAAAGACCCATAGCTACGCGCATCCAGAAGAACTGCGGAACCTCTATTGGAATGTCAGTTTCCTTGTCGCGCATGAAGTACCTGTCGTAAAGAGTCTGGAGGCCGCGGTAGGCAAGAAGCTCGTCTCTTTCTATGTGCAGTGATTTTGCAAGCATGCCAATATCAAAGCCCTCCATCTCCTTTACAAAGGAGCCCTGGCGCACGCCTTTGGTTATAGACGCCGCAAAAGAGTCTCTGTATAATTTTTCTGCGTCTGTCTGAGTTCCGCCGAATACCTCTTTATACAAATCGTAAAGGAACAGCCTGGTTGTAACTGCCGAATATGCGGAAGGGTCCTTCTCTATGAACGCCCTTGCCGACATTATGGCGAGTTTTGACAGGTCCTTTGTCTTTATGCCGCTGTACGCGCCAACCTCGCACTGTGTTATAAGTTCATTTACGTCAACTACGCCCTCGTAACCCTTGCACGCGTGTTTTATGTAGCCCCTGAATTCGTCATCATTGAATGTTGCTATGCTGCCGTCGCGTTTTGTTACGGAAATTTTCCCTTGCTGTATCTGTCTCAATATCTCGCTTTTCTGGTTTTCCCTCAGCTCGCGGTGGCGTTCCCTGTAAAGTATGTACGCTCTTGCCACGTCGAAAAGCCCAAATTCCATCAGGGTTCTTTCGACTATGTCCTGTATGCCCTCTACGTCAGGGGTCTTATACCCGGCGTACCGCGTGTTTATGCCGCTTATAACATGCTTGGTAAGTGCGATGAGATCTATGCCTTCGGTATTGCCACGCGTGGCCATTATGGCACGGCCTACTGCATTTGTAATCTTTTCAGGGTCGAATCCGACCACCGTGCCATCCCTCTTTTTCACAGTTTCGAACTTTGCATCAAAAACACCACCCATAGTATACACCTTTTCCAAACAGCACAAGATATTGTGCAGTGCACAAAAAATCAAAGTGCCATAGTTGGTTGGATAAAAAGATATTTAAAGTGTTTTGCAGTAAAAAGTGCGCAAGATATACGTTTGCATACTTTGCAGGCTTTTTTCTCTTTGCAATCTATTTGTGGCATTCTACGGGATTGGCCGTGCCGGAGCTGTTGAATAGCAAAGATATTAAAGAGAAATTGCGTTATTGATATCATGAAGCTTCAGGCTCCCAGAGAAATCATGACCACATATCTGTGGATATTCTTAGGATTATTCATTGTGGTTTTATTGGGAGTGGTTATGGTCCTGTTTTGGCCCCAGCCCCCTACAGTACAGCATTTGTGCCTTATAGCTTCCGGATTCACATGCGATGCAGCTGCTCTCGGTTCTTATTCCGGAGGTTCTGTCCTGTTTTTAAGGATTACCAACAACATTGGCGCCGGTCTGACATTTGCCAGCAATTCAATAGCAGTGCAGACATCCCTGAGCAACTCGACATACAACGGAGCCTGCTGGCCGAGTTATGTTGACGCAGGGGGTAACCTCTTCTGCACCGTGTATATAACGGGCTATGCGCCGCAGTACGGCGCCATTGTCGACCCGAAGTTCGAGATACAGTATGGGAGTTGCGGCGGGGTGTGCAGCGGTAAAAGCGGAGGATACGTTGTTTCAGGTACGACATACGTAACTTCAGGGCTTTCATTGCAGCAGGCTGAAAATATTACATCCAAAGGATAATTTACTGCCCGATGGGCAAAGCTCCTTAAAAGTAAACATTGGTTTCATTCTGATCCTTTTATAAATTATTATGCCATATTCATTAGGGTACATATGCCGAAAAAGCCGGTACATAGGGTGCATCGAAAGGCTGGAAATGCCAGGAAATTCGCAGGTGTTGCAATAGGCAGAAGCGGAGTTTTCGGCTCTGAGCAGGCACGTGACGGCATCGAACTTCTCCTTGACAGTGTAGTGGATGCAAAGAAGTACGTTGCAACGGGCCTGCATACGCTGCTTTATGGCACAACGGTTTCAATGCACTCAATAGCGTATAAGCACGGCTTTGCAGTAGGCAGGCTTCTGCATTACAAATATAAAAAATTTGAATATCTGCTTGAAGTGCTGGAACAGGGTGGCATGGGCACCGTGCTGTACTCGCCTTCTTCGGATGTTTCATACATAACTTCGGTGGAGCTGACGGCAGGGGCAAAGGCGTGCGTTGCAGCTCCGATGCATTATTATGAATCTGGAATCATTGCCGGATTTTTATCCTCACATACTGGTGAGGGAGTCAGGACTGCCGAAACAAGATGCACCTGGTGTGACGCAGATTCGTGCACATTTGTATCCGGAACAGGAATTGAGAGGCTGGTGGGTGAACCGTCAGACATAAACGTCATGTTGAACGCTGCTGTTGAAAGGCTGAAAAACTCAAACTCGCAGAAAAGTAGTTCAAAGCAGCAGGATTGCTACACCTATCTTTCAATCCAGCCGCTGCTTTCTGGACGGTTAGCGGATAGCCTTTCAAGGCTCATGCTACTTTTTGGAAGAAAGCTTCAGGAAAACGGCGCGCGGGGGAGCCTTGCAACATTTGTTACGAGAGCCGGAGAGTTTATAGGTACCGCTGCGGAACTGGAAAAAGACACAAAGGCTAAAAAGTCTATTGTGGTAAGATATAACTCATTAAACTCAAACAGCAGGTATGTCGCAATCACAGTGCCGGTGTTTATAGGACTGGTTGGCAAGGCATATAAAATACAAAAGGTTGAAAGCACATTAAGAAATGATGCTTATTCGATACATATCGACTTCAGACACGTATGAACTGGTGCATAAATGAAATTTCCGTTCCTAAACAGGATACTTGACGTTATACCTGGAATAAAGAATCCAGCCACGCCGCTCTCGTTTAAGGAAAAGCTGAAGTGGACAGCGATAGTCATGGCTGTTTATTTCATTATGTTCAGCACGCCTGCGTTTGGAGTCAACCTTGCAGCGCTTAACAGTCCAGAATTTCTAGTAATAAACACAATATTCGCAGCAAGGATAGGCACATTGGTCACCGTAGGGATAGGACCGATAGTGCTTTCGAGCATAATATTGCAGATGCTACAGGGCGCCGGCGCGTTCAAGATGGATCTTAATGATCCGGAGCAGCGGGCAAGATTCCAGAGCATGCAGAAGGCTATGGCCATTATAATAGCAATCATAGAAGCGGTTATATTCACGTCTACGACCGTTGTCCTGACAAACCCGTCATTCTTCGGCATCGTAGTGATGCAGCTAGCCATAAGTGGGATAATAATCATCTTCCTCGACGAGACCATGACAAAGTACGGCATAACTTCTGGAATAAACCTGTTCATCGCCGGAGGAGTAGCATATGCCATAGTCGCAGGCACTGGAAATATACTCATACCAGAGGCCATTACATCTATAACAAGCGGAGGGGCAACTGCAATACCGCAGGCGATACTCGACTTCGGACCTTTGTTCTTTGCAATAATAGTGTTCCTGATAAGCATTTACGTACTTGACATGAAGATAGAACTGCCGTTGGTCTTTAGCCAGTTCAGGGGAGTTGGAGGCAGGCTGCCAATTCCGTTCCTTTACGTAAGCGTGCTTCCAGTAATACTCGCCACCTCGCTCACCGTAAGCCTGGGAGTATGGATGCGCGTAGCTGCCAACGTTAACGGGCCCTTAGCTCCAGCTGTGCACTTCCTTGCTTATTATAGTAACCAGAGCGGTAGCTCGAGCCCGGTGCTCTCCGGAGGGCTGATATATCTTATGCAGCCTTTGGGCTTTTTGCCGTACTCGACCAAATACAACGGAGTGGGAGGATACAGCAACTACTTCTACATACTGGCAAGCCAGACCTCACCGCTGTACATGCCGTGGGGCGGCGGAGTGTTGCTGATACCTGAGTGGATGCACTTCATAATTTACACCATCATACTAATCATCCTTTGCGTGATATTCGGAAAGTTCTGGGTGGGCATGACAGGACAGAGCGCCCATGATGTTGCAGGCCAGCTGCAGGAGGTAGGCTGGCAGATTCCGGGCTTCAGGCGCGACCCAAGGATGATAGAGAGCGTCCTCAACAAGTACCTTCCGACAATAACAGTGCTTGGCAGTATCTTCGTAGCTTTGCTTGCCGCATTTGCCACCATTACCGGAGCCATAGGAAACGGCATGGGCATACTACTTACCGCAGGAATAATGTACGGAGTGTACCAGCAGCTTGAGCAGGAGAACATGTTCAAGGGCTATCCTGCGCTTGACAAGCTTCTGTCCTGATTGGAGGTACTAAAGCGACAGAAAAACATAATAGCAGAGGACTGCTCATACGTTACTGATAAAATGAAAACTAAATCAAACACAGTACTTATCACCGGAGGCGCTACGGGGATAGGCTTTGCTATTGCCGAAAGGTTACTGGGCCTTGGAAACGAGGTCATTATCTGCGGAAGGCGGGAGGGCAAGCTCAGTGATGCGAAGGCGAAACTGCCAAGGCTGAACACTATAAAATGCGATGTTTCTAAGGAAGGCGAACGTATAGCAATGCTGGACTATGTACGCTCCAACTTCCCCGATATAAACATTCTGATAAACAATGCCGGCATACAACGGCGCATAGATCTGAAGAAGGGTGCGGGAGAGATACTTAAGGACGAGGATGAATTTGAGATAAACTTCAAGGCGCAGGTATACCTGACTGCCATGTTCACACCTTTGTTTCTGAAAAAGGAGGACGCTGCAATTATCAACGTATCTTCAGGGCTTGGCTTTGTGCCTCTTGCCGTGTTTCCGATCTACTGCGCAACAAAGGCGGCAATACACTCGTTTACCTTATCGCTGAGGCACCAGCTCAGGGACACACCTGTAAAGGTTTTTGAGGTGGTGCCGCCAACAGTGCACGACACCGAACTGAAAGGCGAACCAATAGAAAAAGCCGAGTGGTCAGTATCAGCTTCAGAGGTAGCCGACGCCGTAATGAAAGGCCTTGAAAAGGATGAGTATGAGATTGCCGTTGGCCCGACAAGAAACTGGATAAAAGCGTCTAGGGAGGATCTTGACAAGGCATTCGGCAGCATAAATCGATAATGGACTGTGTTTTTTAGCTTGTCGTTATATTTTGAACCCGATACCCGTTATCAGAAGATAGAGGTCGGACCCGGTGGGATTTGAACCTTTTTAGCCGTGCCCGTAAGGACGGGCATGACGGGATTTGAACCCGCAACCCTAGGCGAAAGAATAGCAGAATTTCGCCGTGTATCTTTATTAGCCATAGCAACCCCGATTAAACGCATTTGCGTGCAAATGAACCCCGATTATTCATAGTTATTTCGCGCCCAAAATTTATATAGGCACCGGGTGCGGTTTTGCACTAAAATCGAACCCCAACCCAGATTGAGCCATAAGCTTGACCGCAAGGCCAAGAACGGCTTAATCTTGGGTTTTGGGCGTTTTGCCATTATTTTGGCAATTCCTCTACATGCCCTAAAGTTCTCTACATGAACTTGGCAATCCATGTAGAGAAAATCTCCCTCGTAAGCCTTCAAAACAGGTCATTTTTCCCTCGCGCTACTGCACATTAATATTATAGTCGTTCATGTAGAGGTTCATGTAGAGAAACTCTACGCCTTCGCAACCCTCCCGCTTTTGGGCGTGAGGGTTGCTCGGCGAAACCTTCTTTTTCCAAAGAAGGTTTCATGGACGCCATAGGCTGATTTTGCCCCCCTTCAAAATCAGCCGACTACTGCGTTGGCAGTTTAAAGTCCGTTGGGACGACCCCCTCGAAAGGCAATTTGCACAGCTAAATTGGCTTTCAGAGTGGTGGTTTTAAGGGCTAGGGTTACCTAGTTGCGAAATGTAATTTATGACTCAAAAGCAAGAAAGTATATTAATCTTCGATTGCATCATTATACGCTATACCTTTAAAGATAAAATACGTATCAATAAGCGTGTAATTATGCAAGAAACAAACCGGCAGACTGACTTCGAAAATTTGATTAAAGGCAAATTAAATGAGCGTGAAGAAGGGGATGTCATCATATTATGGGACGACTTATATAAGTCCTATGAGAAAGATGGCCCGTCTGCGGTAGAGAGACTGGTGCTTGACAAACTCAATGAACTTAAAAAAGGAGTGAATAAAGAGGTAAAGGAGATAAAAGGCGTAATTCCGAAGAAGCGGAAAAGAGGAAGGCGCTAGTGTGATGGGTGCATATGTTCTCGACTCTGTCGAGATTGAAGGTTTTAGGGGATATCTTAAACCTGTTAAGTATGATTTTGGAGGAAAATCTGCCTTAATTTTCGGATCACAAGGCAGCGGAAAGTCTAGTGCATTAAATGCTATTGAATGGGGACTGTTCGGAAAAATTGCTTATTTTAAGTCTGCTGAGTCCAAGTCTGATATAGAGCTTGTCAATTCAAGGGCACCGAGCCTTGAGTGTAAAGTAACCATTACGCTCAAAAAGGGAAAATCGGTGATTGAAGTAATTCGTAAAAAGAGGACAAATAGTAAAGAAAATGGTTTTAGCGTAAAAACTGATAACGGCACTAAAGTTGGAAGCGAAGCAGAAGGGTTTCTTTTCAGTGAATTGGGATTTACACTTGATGGGTTTTGCAGGTCGGTTTATCTTCATCAGGAGTCTATACGAGCCATAATAACAGATGATCCTAGGGAGAGGGACGAAGCTATTGACAGGCTACTCGGTCTTGAAAAAGCTAGAGATATCATAGGAAGCATACCAATGTCTAAGGTCAAGACAGTGCTTGGTGACTTGACGAATCAGAAAGAGAAAATAACCGCAAAACTGCAAGGGGCTATTCAACAGATAAGTGCAGACGTTAAGAAGGCAGAGTCTGAAGCTCAAAAGGAAGGATTTCAGGACGACCAGCTTACAAGCTCACAAGTAAGTGCCATGTTAAAAGATTTGTCGCAGAAAACAGCTAAGCTTGCAACTGACTGTCAATTAGAAGTTCCGGAACTATCGACAGAACTCGACACCGACTCTGTATCGAATTCGATAACCAAAGTGAAAACATTTCTCAGACAGTGTAGGAAGCGACTTATAGAGATCACTGGAGTTGATGAGCTAAGGACTAAACAATCTGAACTCAAACAGATTAGCGGCGAATTGAAAAGGATAGCGGCGGAAGAGGAAACTAAGAAGATAGGAATGGATTCAATCAAAATGGAATTTGGAGATTTAAATAAGATAGAAAAGAGTCTCGAAAATGACCTAAAGCAGTTGGCAGATTTAAATAAGAAGCAGGAGACGCTTGACGCCAACGTCAAATTGGCAAAGGAAGCTTTATTTTTCTTCGAAGACCCAACTTTGACTATGTGCCCAGTGTGTGAGCAAACGGTTAAGCGTGGTGATGTTAAGAAACATTTAGATGAGGTAGTCAAAAGTGTGAAGGAGAGCAAAGTTAACGAAATATATGAAAATTTGAAGACTGTCAATGATGATATAAAAGTTCTTTCTGGAAAAAAGGAAGAATTACAAAAATTGGAACAAAGGTTGATTGACCTAAAGAATGATACTAATGCACAGAAGGAAAAAATCAGACAAATAATCGTGATGGATGGAGACGAGAGGGAGGCAGGACGGTTGATTGTGGAGGCGCTTTCTTCTATTCAGACAAAAATCGATGAGTCAAGTAACGCGTATGAAAAAAGAAACGGACAGGCCGAGGAGGTTGACCTGCAAGTGGACAAGATCAAAGTGATAAACAATGTTCTTTTGAGAAGGGAGGAGTACCAAGCTATGGACAAGCGATCAAAAGAGGAAGGGGAAGAGAGTAAAGGTATTTCACAGGCAATCCATGAAGTTGAAACTTTCAAGGGTCAGCTTGAAACTTTAGTGAGCGTATTGAATGAGGCGCAGACGTCCTTGGCGTCCAAAGGTATTTCAGAGACTCAAGATGAAATTGGCAGACTGTATTCACGCTTAGATACTCACCCATACTACAATAAGCTTGATATTTCTGTAACTTCAAAAAATGTATCGGGAGTTCAAAAGAATACATACCTTATAAAAGCGTCCAGCACCGAAGAAGGTCGGGACACCTTCGTTAGCTCTAGGTTTTCAACAGGGCAGATAAATTGTGTAGCGCTGGCTATGTTCTTATCACTCGCCAAAATATCAAAAAGTAGCATTGGTTTTATTATGCTTGATGATCCTTCACAAAGCTTGGATTTAGAGCATTCTAAGGGCCTGAGTGAGATTCTGGCAGAAGTTAGTGATGAAAGGCAGATAATCCTTGCCACACAGGATGAGAGTTTGTTCAATGACCTTAATGAGGCGTTTCATAAACATGGCAATTTTGTTGATGTTAGATTAAGACCATGGACAAAGAATGGATCTGCTATGGAAAATAAACCATAAGATGGGATTGAGTGATATGCACCCAAATGAGGCTTACGCACTTCTTGATGAAGTCCTATCGCTGTACGGAGCTTCAGAATTTGGGAGGATAAACCAGATAATGCTAGGATTTTCGTTTATCGGAGCAGGATACAAAGTCACTACTATGCAACTAACTGGTAGACCAGATATTGTAGCGAAAAACGAAGTTGCAACTTATGATGTTGAGGTAAAGACTTCTTCCTCACCAAATATCCTATTAAAGACAGAAGATTTAACTGGCGTGAGCGGGCATGATTCTATGGCTTTGATAGCCGTTCTCACATATCCAGACGTACCTTTGCGATGGTTAATGGCAAATGCAAAAATATTGAGACCGAGGGTCTACCCAAAAACGGCGCTTGAGGTGTACAATATCGCAAATTTAGAGCAAAGCATAACGAATCAGTTTCTTTTAGAGTTGGAAAAATATCGTTTATATATTCTTCAAGGCACGGATATCCTCCTTCAGGTATTCCGCAATGTGCAAGGAAAAAGATTGTAGATGTAGATAAGAGGTCGCAAGATGCGTTTATTAAGGCAGGAAGCTGAAAGCTATTTCTGCTGTATTGATTTAGAAAGTGCCTTCAGTGGCGTTATCCTGTCGCTAAAAGCAAAGTCTATGTTCTTGTAAAGCTCGTCTTTATCCTTCGCAATATAGCGCATCGTGGTTGATGGACTAGCGTGCCTAGCGAACCTAGAAGCTAGGACTATGTTGCCATTCGTTGATTTAGCAAAGCGAGTTATCGCGTAATGGCGGAGGCTGTGCGTTGTAAGTCTATGCAACGGCCTCGACCTGTGCGTGGCGTACGCCTCTTCCGAAGTCGCGTAAGTCTGGTTAAGACCAGCCTGCTGGACGACTTCTCGGAAGACGTTTCTTAC
>VFSW01009274.1_pt1 | contig 14059 bp, 5 predicted proteins | sample 5358111 | NCBI WGS metagenome assembly VFSW01 (sample SAMN11554181, study PRJNA540505) | mine drainage metagenome | isolation source: sediment from site ElyBrook_90M | place: USA: Ely Copper Mine, Vershire, VT | collected 2017
AGGCCACTTTCAACCAATTCTTTCTGATGAAAACAGATGGAACGATCCAGGTTGCTAGCAACCCAAAATGGGAAGGTATGTCTCTCAAAGATTCATCGGTCTATAAAACATTAAGTGAAAGCGACCATCAATCCTTTGCGCTATACGACATGGCGCCGCTCTATCCAAATCAATTTGCTTTAATCACCGTTATTCAATACTATGCCCAAAGCGGCTCACATGTTGGAACCATGGTTGGCATAAGCGAAGCGCAAACGCTTCAGGAAATCCTGCAATCGCTGACCGCTCTTACTCCATCGGCAAGTGCATATTTCGTAACACCGACCCAGACTTTTATCGACATCGACGCGCACACAAATCAATTAGCAGTATTCAACCCATCCAATGCTCAAAAGAATGACCTGATCACCACCATTACCGCCTTGATGGGAAAGAACCAGACGCCCAATTCTCTCGAATTCACAACAAACGATGGAAATCCTGTCCTTGCACAGGCTCAGTGGCTTGGTAGCATGAACGCTGGTATCGTTCTCGAAATCCATCAAAGCACAATTTACGACCAGCTAAACAGCTTAATCCCGTTCACAATTGGCATCTTCCTTATATCTTTATTGGCCATGAGCCTGGTAATTTGGTTCGGCACAAATCGAGTGTTCCAGCCTTTAATTTCATTGGCAGAGATCACCCGACGTTATTCTCAAGGCGATTTTAGCCAGCGCGCAGAGACTCGCCGCAATGATGAGATCGGACTGCTCGCGCAATCCTTTAACCAAATGGCTGAAGAATTAACAGGCCTCTACCGTTCGCTTGAACAAAAAGTGGATGAGCGAACGCGTCAAATCCGGACTGCGGCAGAAGTCGCGCAACAAATCACTTCTTCACCCAACCTGGATGAGCTTCTAAATCGGACATCGCAGCTGATCGTCGAACAATTTGATTTCTACCACGCTGGAATTTTCATGCTCGACCGCGGCGGCAAATATGCCATCCTGCGGGCCGCATATAGCCCTGCAGCCAAAGCCATGCTCGAACGCGCCCACCGTCTCGAGGTCGGTTCCGCCTCGGTGATCGGCTGGGTTAGCGCCAACAATCAGCCACGCATCACATCAGATGTCGATACAGACTCCATCCACTTGAAGAACGAACTCCTGCCCGAAACACGTTCCGAGGTTGGTGTCCCGATTTCTGCAGGCGGCCTCGTATTAGGTGTGCTTGACGTTCAAAGCACACACCCCAACGCCTTTGGGGCTGACACAATGGTTATGCTCCAAACATTGGCAAGCCAGATTGCAGTGGCGATTCAAAACGTTGGATTGGCAGAATCAACCCAGGTCAACCTCCAGGAATTGGAGCGGTTATATCGCGCCAGCCGTCAAATCGCGGCTTCGCAGACAGCCGAGGAAGCCTTGCAAGCGGCTGGACGCGTTCTAAAAGAATCCCCCTACCCTGCCACAGTGTTATCTGTCCACGCCGGGAGATTTGATGTCACTACTTTAACCGATGCTGATGAAAAAGAAGCCCTTTTAGCTGCGCTTACCAACATGGACCGCAATCTTAGTGAAATAGAAAAATTCCTATCGGGCAGTCCAGTCATTGTTGATACAACATCAACCAACCTACCCATGGCGTTGACACGCTTTATCCGTCAGATGAATTACCAATCGGCAGCCTTTCTTCCTGCTCTACGAGACGAAAAACTTGCCGGTCTGATCATAATTGGCGGACGCAAACAAACATTAACCAGCGCAGCGATCCAACCATACGCAAGCATGGCAGATTTGGTCGGAACAACCCTCGACAAAATCGAGGAGACCGAACAAAAATTGGAACAACTCAAGGAGCGCGAAGCGCTGGCATCTGTCAACCAGGCCATTTCAACATCTTCCACTGATCTAAATACATTTTTTGCCAAACTTCACAACGAAGTAAAACAGATCATCGGTGATTATTCGTTTCTCGTCGCTTTATACAACAAGAACACAGAGTCAATTCGTATTCCATATATGTATGAAGAAGGCCTGGTAGATAAAATTGAAGCGTTCCCACTGGGAGAGGGATTAACTTCCGTCTTGATCCGCTCTGCGCAGCCTTTATTGCTTGTGGAGGACACTGAAAGACGCGCAGCCGAGTTGGGAGCAAAAATTTTAGGTAGAGCGGCCAAATCCTGGATGGGTGCGCCAATGATCATTCAGGGTCAGCCAATTGGGGCTTTGATCATCCAGGACACTGATCACGAACATGCCTTCAATGAAGAGAATCTGCGCTTCCTGGGAGCACTGGCAAGTCAGGTGGCTGGAGTGATCTACAACGTGCAACTCCTGGAAGAAAGCCGGAGCCGCGCCGTTCAACTCCAAACTGCGGCGGAAATCGCGCGCGACATTAGCGGTTCGCTTAATTTGGACGAACTGCTTTCGAAAGCAGTCAATTTCATTCGCGAACGCTTCGACTTTTATCATGCGTCAATTTTTCTAATAGATGCAACCGGAGAATATGCCGTGATTCGCGAGGCCACGGGCGAAGCGGGCGCGCAACTAAAGCGCAGTGGGCATAAACTGGGTGTCGGCTCAAAATCCATCGTGGGGTACGTAGCAGGGCGTGGCGAAGCGCTGATCGTCAACGATACGGCAAAAGACGCAACGTATTACGCGAATCCGCTTTTGCCAGATACGCGTTCCGAAGCGGCCATCCCGCTCAAAGTCGGAGAAAGAATCGTTGGCGCATTGGATGTGCAAAGCATCCAGCCCTTCGCGTTCACAGAAGACAACACGCGAACTCTGCAAATCCTCGCAGATCAATTGGCAATCGCCGTCATCAACTCGGAACTGTTCGCTGAAACGCAGGAACATCTTTCACAACATCGTCTTCTGCACCACATTACTACCACTGCGGCATCGGGGACCACCCTGGAGGAAGCGCTTGAAAGCGCCGTGGCCGGTTTGCAGGTCACGCTTGGCGGCGACCGCGTTGCCATCCTGCTCGTAGATCGCGATCGGAAGTTCCTTGAAGTCAAAGCCGCGATCGGATATTCACAGGAAATCAACCAGGTCCACGTTCCGTTTGGCAGCGGTGTAAGCGGGTGGGCAGCTTCACATCGGCGCCCTTTGCGTGTTGACGATACAACAACAGACTCTCGTTATATTCAAGCCAGCTCCAACACACGCTCCGAACTGGCTATTCCTCTTGTTTACCGCAATGAAGTTTTAGGAGTATTAAACGTTGAAAGTGAACAGACAGGAGCGTATACCGAAAACGATGAAGAAATGCTGGGCACGTTGGGCGGAAGCCTTGCGGCCGTCATTGCAAACGCACGTCTTCTGGAGCAAATCCGGAGTCAGGCAGAACGTGAACGCATGTTGTTCGAAGTCACAAGTAAAATCCGCCGCTCCACCGACATGCAAACAATTCTTGAAACAACTGCCAGCGAAATAGCTAGGGCGGTCGGCGCAAGACATGCCAGCATTAGAATCTCATCTGGAACGAATCAGAGCGGCGAAACATCCCCGAAGGAAAATAACCAATGAACGCCAAGCAATCTCCTTCAGTCATTCCAGATTCGCTCAGCGCGGAACAATATGTCTACGCCAATTGGCGCGAGAACTTTGTCCGTCCCATGTTGCTGGGCGCAATGATCTTTGGCCTGATCGCGCTTGTCCCAGCCTTGATAAGCCAGCCGAACATCATTGTGGATGGCGTTTTTGTCGGCGCCTACATCATATTGATTGCTCTTGCAATTTTACAATTTCCATACTGGCTACGCATGGGAGCATTCATCCTGATCGTTTACGCATTGGGACTAAGCGAGTTGTTTTCAACCGGCATTTTGGGAGATTCGGTCTTCTTCTTCCTGGGCTTCATCATGTTCGCAACTATGATGTTCTCACCGCGCACAGGCATGGCCGCAAGCGTAATCAGCCTCTTGACTTATGGGATTATGGCTTGGTTAACTTTGACCAGCCGTGTCAGTTTTCTTGATTCCAAGGTTATTCCCGCAACCCTAGCCGATTGGTTTAGCGCAGGCGCAACCACCGTGCTATTCGGAGGCGCGATCATTCTTGGTTTACGTCAACTGCAAATCGAATTCGTTGCCGCCCAAAAACAAACCGCCACTGTTTTGAACGAACTGGAAAACGAACGAGGCAAGCTGGAAGAACGTGTGGAAGAGCGCACCGTTCAGCTTAAGGCCGTCAATGAAGTGGGGCGCACAGTAAGTGCCATTCTGGATCCGGAAGAACTTGTATCCCGAGTCGTAAACCTGATCACGGATCAATTTGGATATTATTACACGGCAATTTTTCTGCTCGACGAAAAGGGCGAATGGGCCGAGTTACGCAACGCGACTGGCGAGGCCGGGCGCATACTCAGGGAAAATAAACATCGCTTGCGCGTCGGTGGAAATAGCATGGTGGGGACCGCCATCAGCACACAACAAGCACGCATCGTCCAGGACACCGGAACCGGGTCCGCCCGATTTGAGAATCCCCTACTTCCCTACACACGCTCCGAAATCGCGCTCCCATTAACGGTCGGTAATCGCACCATTGGCGTGTTGGATGTGCAATCAACCCAGGAGGCAGCCTTCGGTCCACAGGAAATCGAGACTCTGCAAGGCATGGCAACCCAAGTTGCCATTGCGTTTGAAAACGCGCGATTGTTCGCAACATCCGAGAAAAACCTGGCTGAAATGCAATCGCTGCAACGTCGATATGTGCTGGACTCCTGGAGACCTTTATCAAACCGAAGCGACATGGAATACAGCGTTGGAGATGACGAGAGGCGAGCCAGTGCTCAAGAGCTTCAAATTCCGCTCACCTTGCGCGATGAGATTATCGGTGCGATTAATCTAACGGGGGATATTGAATGGACGCCCGAGCAACGCAATCTAGTGGAAACTGTCGCCACACAGGCAGCGCTGGCGCTTGAAAATGCCCGCCTTGTTGATGAAAGCCAATCATCGGCGGCGCGCGAACATTTGATTGCAGATATTACTGGAAAGGTTTGGGCATCCACAACCATGGACAGTATTCTACAAACTGCTGTGCGTGAGCTTGGCAGAGCCTTGAACGCATCGGAAGCGATCATAGAGTTGAAAACGGATGACCGGAATGGATCATAATACTTTGCTTAAAAGCCCGGATGAATTCGAGGTAATAAACAACGCGCTGTTTGATTATCAGAACTGGCGCAAGGGCTTTTTGCTCACCGGTCTCAGATTCGCGTCTCTAATAGGCTTGATCATTGCTATCGTTGCATACCAGACAACACCGCCAACCGGCAGAATCCTTTTCGGAATCGCTTATATCATTTTGTTATTGGTGACTTTCCTACCTCGTTCAAATTACCGGATGCGGGCTGGGGTACTCCTTCTTTTCTTCTTTTTGATTGGTTTTTGGGTTTTGATTGACGGGGGACCCAGGGCAGATGCCAACATTGTCTTTGCCGCATTTGTAGTTCTGGCTGCCCTGCTCTTTGAACAGAATATCGACCTATTTGCTCTCACCGTTAGCGTAATCACCATCGCGGCTATCGGGATATTAAATCTAACCGGTTTATTTCAGATGACTGGCAGCAATGTGCCTCCGTTAGCCATTTCAGATTGGCTAAGATACGGATTCGACTTCATTGCCATGACCCAAATTTTTGTTTGGCCGATCCGTTTATTTAAACAGGAATTCTCCAAAAACGCGGAACAAACACGAAAAGTATTTAATGCTTTGGACTCTGCGCGTACTCAGTTGGAAGAAAGAGTCCACATCCGCACACAGGAATTGGAAAAACAAACGGTTCAATTACGAGCTTCGGCTTTGATCACGCGCGAAATTTCAAACATTCAAGATGTGCAACCCATGATCGCACAAGTCGCGGAACTCATCAGCCAGCAATTAAACTTTTACCACGTTGGAGTATTCCTGGTTGATGACCAGTTCCGCACCGCCTTCCTGCAGGCATCAAACTCCGAAGCTGGTCAAATATTAATGGAACGCGGCTACAAACTCAATTTAGACGATCAGAATATTATTGGGCGCGCAACGACCAGCAAAAGGTCAGTCATTGTCACGGATACAGGCAATCCCCAATTTCAACTTGATCCCGATATGCCACGCACCCATTCAAGGATCGCATTGCCGTTGATTGCGCGCGGAAAAGTGATCGGCGTGCTGGATGTTCATTCAGAACGGCCGCAGGCTTTCGGTCAGAATGATGCGGAAATTGGCCAATTACTGGCGGACCAGGTAGCTGCATCAATCGAAAACATCCGACTGATGGATGAAACACAGGCGGTCATAGCCGAGTTGGAAATCCTGGCATCCCAGCAAACTCATACAGCCTGGAAAGGTCATCTGGAAAGTAAAACGCCGATTTATCAGTTCACCCCGTCCGGCATCAAACAAGTGGAACCAAATACAAGGAGCAATGAAAAAACAGGCTTGAATATTCCATTGCTCCTGCGCGGCCAGGAGATCGGCTCGATTGCGTTGCAAAGAAAAGACTCAGAACAATGGACTGAAGTTGAACGCGACTTGGTTGAAAAGATTGCACTACAGGTTGCCTTGGCATTGGAAAATAGTCGCCTGCTCGAAGAGACCCGCAGACGCGCATCTCAACAACAGACTGTGAGCGAAATCTCTGCCCGCTTTGGTCGATCACTGGATGTAGACACCCTGCTGCAGACTGCCGCCCGGGAATTGGGATCACTGCCTGACGTTGCCGAGGTGTCTGTTTATATTGAGCCGGTCAATAAGAACCAATAGGGAAAATAAATTTATCAGGCCTGGAAAGGAATAGTTATGAAACTTTTTATTCGAACGTTTTGCACAGTCATGCTAGTTACTCTAATTTTGAGCGCCTGCCAACTTGGGACTCCGCCAGCGGCTACCAAAGCCGCAAATGGTCCGATTGTCATCGGTGTCTCATTGCCTCTAACGGGCAGCTTCGCCGATCCCGGCAAGGCCGCCGAACAGGGTTATCAAGTCTGGGTAGCATTGCTGAATCAAAACGGCGGGTTGCTGGGACGACAAGTGGAATTGAAGATCACTGATAATGGCAGTGATCCAAAAGTCGCGGCAGCAGATTATGAAAAATTGATCACTGTTGACAAAGTCGATCTAGTGGTCGGACCATTCTCGAGTTTGCTGGTTATCCCCACATCGGCAGTGGCCGCCAGTCATGGCTACGCTTTCGTAGAGCCCGCTGGCGGGGCGCCTGAGGTCTTCAACCGGGGTCTGAAGAACATCTTCTTTGCGCAACCTGGTCAGTCCGATCAGAACGCAGATCCATTTGCGTTATATATTTTGGGATTACCTGCAAATATTAGACCCAAGACATTCGCGATTGTTGATCTCGTAGATCCATTTACCAAGAGCGTGACAGATCGACTCAAGGGCTTGTTGACTCAGGGTGGTTTATCGTTGGTTCTGGAAACATCCTACCCAGACAGCACATCAGATCTTTCATCCATCGCCACTCAGGTTGCCAAGCTCAACCCGGACTTGATCATAGGCGGAACCCAACTTGATGACTCAATTGAACAGATCAAAGCCTATCAAGCTGCCGGATATCAACCTCGGGTGGCCTATTTCACCAATGGCCCGACCCTGCCCCAACCTTTTAGAACTGCCCTTGGATCGGCCACGGAAGGTATTTTTTCATCCATTTCCTGGTACCCGGATGCCCGCGAATACCAGAACGATATATTTGTAACCAACTATGTAAAAATGTTCGGCGGAACTCCAGGCGATATCCCTGAAGACGCGGCCAATGCCTTCACCGTAGGCCAGGTTTTGGAACAAGCTGTAAAAAAGATTGGCTCGATTGATAATGCTGCATTGATTGGCGAGCTTCATCAAGGAACCTACAAAACCGTGGTCGGCCCAATCAGTTTTGACGACACCGGGGCTCCTCAAGGCAATTACATGCTGTTGCAATGGCAGGGAGCCAACTTCGTCATCGTCGGCCCTGGCAACCGAGCCGAAACTGACCCCAAAGCCCCGCCAAAACCAAACTGGTAATCCGGATAACATAGTTCTAGCAATTAGCAATTTTACGGATATTGCATCAAATCGCTGTAGCGCCAAACAGGAAAACGCTTTATGTGGAACAGTCTACGATTTAGGTTAACTGCAACTTTTATAGCTCTAGCCATCATCCCACTCATTCTGGTGGGAGCGATTCTGGCACAACGCGCCTACGCCATCGAAAGCAGTCAGGCTTTGGCTCTGCAAGACCAGGTCGCTCAAAACGCATCCGCACAAATTGACAGCTATATGCAGGGAGTTGTTACTGATCTAAGTTCTGTAGGCGATCAGATTCGGGGCTTGAACACGCCCGACCAATCGCAAATACTGAGTATCATGTTAAGCTCATTAAGCTCGGGCCCTTATCAAAATGTCTATGAAAATCTGGCCTTGCTGGACCCCCAGGGTCAGGAAACGATTCTCATCTCGCACCAGCGTATTGTTCCTATAAACGAACTTCGCAGCCAGGCTGGAGCAGATGAGTATGAACAACCTAAATCCACACGCACCGCTTATTTTAGCTCTGTATTTCCTGATGTAACATCAGGAAATCTGTTCATCACAATTGCAATTCCTCTCTATGCAGCGCGCAGTGTTCAGCTATCAGGGGTGTTGGTTGCGACAATGCGCTTTTCAGCCGTCGGAAATCTACTTGCTACTGTGGCTACTGGTCAAGATGAAACAGTTTACCTAACGGATGGCAACGGCAATGTGGTCGCGCATGAAGACCGCACCATCAATTTAAAAAGCGCGCATATCATATTGCCGGCCCATGCCGATATACAGCCCGGGCTTAATGGCGCGAGCATGGCACTGGGATTCACCCGCCTTCAAATTAGCAACCAGACCTTTTACGTTGTAGCCGAAAAACCTACATCATCTGCTTTGTCACTGGCCCTCATTCTGATCAGCACGCTGACGATTGTTTCCATTATCGCTCTATTGATATCCGTGACCTTGGGAGCCTTTGCCGCTCGTCAAATCGTTTCGCCGATCGAAAGTCTGGCAGCCAGCAGCCAGCGAATTGCCGCCGGAGACCTATCACAAACAACGGTTGTAAATCGAAAAGATGAGATCGGCACTCTGGGAGTGGCCTTCAATAGCATGACCACCCAGTTACGAGAAACACTGCAAGGACTTGAGCAACGCGTCGCTGATCGCACTCAAGACTTGGAGAAACAAACATTGCGCCTGCGAACTGCCGCCGAAGTAGCGCGCGATGCTGCGTCTGCTCCCAATCTGAATGAACTACTTGACCGCTCGAGCCAGCTCATTCGAGATCGCTTCAATTTTTATCACACGGGTATTTTCCTGCTAGATGAAAACAACGAGTATGCAGTCTTGCGAGCCTCCCCCACCGAGGCGGGACGTCAAATGCTGGCGAACAATCACCGTTTAAAAATCGGCGAACAAGGCATTGTGGGACTTGTTGCTTTTACAGGAGAACCCCGCATCGCCCTCGACACCGGAGCGGATCCCGTTCACTTTAACAATCCTCTACTGCCCGGCACTCGCTCTGAAATGGCGCTTCCTCTCAAATCCAACACAGGCGTAATCGGTATTCTGGATGTGCAATCTGAGCAACCGGAAGCATTCACCCAGGACGATATCGCCATCCTGCAGGTTATGGCCGATCAATTGGCAACGGCCATTGAAAAAAGCCGTCTTCTCCAGCAAGTGGAAAACAATTTGAAGGAACTGGAAAACACTTACAGCAAATTTACCCAGAATTCATGGAAATCATTTGCAAGCAGCGGCAGGATAACGCCCGGATATCGCTATAACAACGTTCGGCTGGAAGCGATTCACGAAGTCCCGATCGAAGCGGCCAAGACACCAGACCCCAATTTGGAATCCGGCTTCGCATCCATCCCCATCCGCTTGCGCGGTCAAACCATCGGCTTTGTAAATGTTCGCTTTCAGGGCAACTACACCCATCAGGAAACTCTTAACATGATCGAACAGGCTGCCGATCGTCTGGCTTCGGCGCTTGAGAATGCCCGTCTGGTAGAGGAAACTCGCCAACGCTCCCAACGCGATGCCCTAGTCACTGAAATGACCGGACGGTTCCGCTCGACACTTGATTTTGAAACCGTATTGCGAACTGCCGCGCAGGAATTACAGCAGGCTTTCCAGTTGAAAGAGGCAGAAGTAAGGCTGGGTTTACCTGAAACGGTTGAAGTACAGAACAAACCAAAGGAAAAGCCAAAAACAAAATAGCAGCCCGGATAATAATTCGGCTGCGGAGATAGTATGCAAATGACGAATCCTGCCATCCAAGATCATACAACCGGAAATCAAAAACGCTCAATCTTTCGCGCGTTTGATAATCTGTCTTTGCGCGTCAAACTCCTTCTTGGACTTCTGATTATCTATTTAATACCAAACCTGGTAGGCATATTTGCGTTCCAGCAACAATCCAACTCAGCCCAACAGGCCGCAACAACCGAGGCGGCGCACATCGCTCAAATCATTGCGATCGAGGCGAGCCAGGATGAAACCGGGTTACAGCAATTCATTACACTGCTTTCCAACCACCAGCAGGGAGATGCGGAGGTTGTAAACCTCGATAAACTTATTCTGGCCGATCCTGATATAAACGGCATCGGAAAAGTATTCGCTCACGACCAAAATGGCGAAGTTTCTGCAACATTAAAAGACGGACAAACCCGCACTTTTCTTGAAAATGACACCAGCGCACCGGCAGGCACTCCGGCTGTCGTGGTTGCAACAAAGGACACCGCAGGAAAAATTACTGGCGCAATTATTGTAGATTACACAAATCTCTACATGGAACTCCAACAATCCAGCCGCAACACCATTAATACGCTAATTGTGTTGAATGTCCTAGGATTCTTAGTAGCACTCGTAATTAGCCAGTACATTACCGCATCAATCTCAGATCCCATCGTTCAGCTAAAAGATGCAGCACTACAGTTGGGGCTTGGGCAGCTCAATACTCCCATACTTGTCCGTAAATCAAGCGAGGAGGTTGGAACACTGGCTACTACCATTAGCAGAATGGCAGCCCAATTGCAAGGTCTGATCGATAATCTAGAGCAACGCGTTTCCGAACGCACACAGGCGCTCGAACGCCGCTCCACACAAATAAAAACAGCAGCAGAAATAGGAAATGCCGCAGCATCCATCCACGACCTGAACGCTCTGCTCAACCAGACGGTTCAATTAATTAGTCTGCGTTTCGGGTTTTACCATACCGGCATTTTCCTCCTCGACGAAAACGAAGAATACGCCGTCCTGCGCGCCGCCAATAGTGAAGGCGGTCAGCGGATGCTGGCGCGCGGCCACAAACTTCAAGTTGGACATACTGGCATCGTGGGGAATGTTTCGCAAACGGGACAAGCCCGCATCGCTCTCGATGTTGGACAGGACGCGGTTTTCTTTGACAATCCTGACTTGCCCGGCACCCACTCCGAAATAGCCGTACCAATCAACGTCAGCGGAAAAACCATCGGCGTACTGGATGTGCAATCCACCGCTGTGGCCGCCTTCACACAGGAAGATGCGACCATCCTGCGAATTGTTGCAGACCTATTAGCCGCATCCATTGAAAACTCACGGCTAATCGCCGAGAGCCAAACCGCGGTAGAAACAGCCAGCCGTGCGTACGGCGAAGTAACCGTCCAGGCTTGGAAAGACCGCTTTGAATCGCGCCCGACCCAGGGTTATCGAAGCAGCGGGCAGGGAACTGCAATCCAAATTGACGAAAATGCCGAATGGACTCAGGATGCAATTCGAAGCGCCATGGATGAAAAAGTTGTCGCGTCAAATGACCACCTCACGCTTCATGTTCCCATCCTGGTCCGTGGACAGACCATTGGCATCATAAAATTGCAAAAGCCAAATCAAACACAATGGACAGAAATCGAAACACAGGCCGCTCAAGCATTGGCGGAGCAATTAAGCGGAGCACTCGACAGCGCCCGCCTGTACGAAGACAGTCAAAAGCAGGCCATGAAAGAGAAGATCATTTCAGAAGCAACTGCCCGCGTTGGTTCCGCGCTCAACATTGAAAACATTTTGCAGGTCACCGCGGATGAATTGAATCGCGCCCTCGGCAGTTCGGAGATAATTTTACAATTATCTCCAGACAAAACCAGCTAGGAAAAGAAAATGGCCAACTTTATAGATACTCCAGAAACAAAAACCCAATTGCCGGGATCGGATCGAAAGACCCCGTTTCAGGTTCGATTCCTTGCGAACGTCAGGGTAAGCCTAAAACTGACTCTAGTGATTGCCATCATGGTGATAGGCATCGCAACCATGTTTTTTGCATCGTTTCAGGGACTACGCACCATCAATTCACACCTTACTGATATTTATAAGTACTCGCTGATTCCCATCGCCAACATCTCACAGGCCGATACTGCGTTGGCGACCATAGAGGCGCAAACTGAATCTCTACGCAACCCAAGCCTGAGCGTAATTGAAAGAAACAACCGTATCGAGACTATCCTTTCTTCCGAAGTCATTATTACACCCATTCTGAGTCGATATGACCAGGAGTGGGTAACGACCAAGAATGCCGCTTTTACAAGTGTGTTGGCCAATGCAGGAAAATTGAACCTACAAAAAGACGAGCTTGCAACACTGGCCGCGCTACATGTTTCTTATAACAACTATCTGATAGCCCGCCAAACATACCAACTGGGGGTTCAAGCCGGGCATATTGATAGCCAAGCGGAAGGACAGACCAGAGCGGCCCTTTTTGATGCACGCCAGCACTTGCAGCACTTGATTCAAATCAACAATCAATATGCTGATATATCCAATACAGCCGCTGAGACTGCTTCACGACAGGTTGAAAATTTCATGGGGCTAATCCTGGTCGGGACCATTTCACTTGGCATTATCCTGGCTTATGCTATAGCGCTATCAATCAACACACGCATTGGCATAGTGGAAAAGGCGGCAGGCGCAATGAAACAAGGGAACCTTCAGCAAAATGTAACTGAGCTGGTGGGTGGCAGCGATGAAATTTCCACACTAGCAGGTGCGTTCGATAACATGGCGTCACAAGTTGGGGATTTGATCTCCAGCCTGGAGGAGCGCGTAAAAGAGCGCACATCTGCGCTGGAGATAGCCAACCTGCAGAATAAACGCCGTGCAGAACAATTTGAAACAATCGCACAGATTGCGCAAGCCATCGGTTCAGCTCAAAATCTGCAAAGCCTCTTACCGCACATATCGAGGGTAATTAGCCAGCAATTTGGCTTCTATCACGTTGGTATTTTCTTGCTGGATAACGAACGAGAATATGCAGTCCTGCAGGCAGCAAATAGTGAAGGCGGACAACGCATGCTCGCCCGCGGCCATCGCCTAAAAGTGGGCGAAGTAGGCATTGTCGGTTACGTGACTAACACGGGCAATGCGCGCGTCGCTCTTGACACGGGAACGGACGCTGCCTTCTTCAACAATCTCGATCTCCCGGAAACCCATTCCGAAATTGCATTGCCGCTTAAGATCGGTAACCAAACCATTGGCGCCCTGGATGTACAAAGCACCGAGGCAAACGCCTTTTCACAAGATGACGCCATCGTGCTCTCAACTTTGGCGGATCAAGTCAGTATCGCGATCCAGAATTCACGCCTCTACGATGAAACCCGCAGAGCAATGGCCGAGTCCGAATCCCTTTATAGTCAATTCATTCGAGAAGGTTGGCGTCAATATACCGATGCCAAAAAAGTAGTTGGCATTCACCGCACGGGAGGCAATTCCGTCGTCCTGACAGAACGCATCGCATTCCCTGAGTTAAAGGATAACTCGTTGACTCGTAAAGTGGCTGATACAAACAGCAAAGGCGTATTAAATGTTCCTATAAAATTACGCGGCGAGGAGATCGGAGCATTAAATATCCGCTCTCAGGGAAATCACGAATGGGGCCAGGATGAAATTGATATTGTGCAGGCTATCCTTGAACGTACCGCAATCTCTCTCGAAAACGCCCGTTTGCTTGAAGACGCCCAGCGCCGGGCAAGGAAGGAACGCACCATCGGTGAGATCACATCCAAAATCAGCGGCTCGAT
>VFSW01009275.1_pt1 | contig 14059 bp, 15 predicted proteins | sample 5358111 | NCBI WGS metagenome assembly VFSW01 (sample SAMN11554181, study PRJNA540505) | mine drainage metagenome | isolation source: sediment from site ElyBrook_90M | place: USA: Ely Copper Mine, Vershire, VT | collected 2017
GCCCACCACTCCCAGCAATCGCCGGGAAGACCGATGTTCACCTTTGACCAGAAGCGGCTTGCGAGGGACGGTCGAGTGGTACCGAGCGGGTCGCCCGTCCGGTACCACTGCGACCAGTGCGTCGAGCACCAGGAGCGAGCCTGGACGCCGCGATCACACCCCTCGATGGAACAGATGGGGGCTGTCACCCCATCATGATACCAAGAACCGAAGGAGTCAGACTCCCTTAGTTCGCAATCGCCAACAGCGACCCTGACCAGCCCGGGGCGTAGAACAGCGGCGCACCGAGCATGTAGGTCGACAGGTCGTAGCTCATCTGGATCTGGGGCCACTCGATCGCCGTGTAGTCGACGACGTTGCGGACCTCGACGGTGTTGCTGATCTCGCTGTTCGGGACCGGCAGGGACTCCGAGTGGATGATCGAGGTGCCGAGGGGCATGTACGGGTGCACCTCGAAGTCAACCATCTTGCCGGTGACCTCGTTGACGATCCCGGTGACGATCGAGCCGAGGCGGACGCCGGTGTTGGCGTCGCCGTTGTCGATCATCAGCCGGTAGTTCGCCGACGACGAGGTCTTGAGCAGGTCCGACAGCGCCACGCGACCCTTGGCGTAGATGTAGATCACGTCGGGGTCGCCGAGGGCCGTGTACCCCAACCCGAACTGGTTGTAGTACAGGTTCTCGAAGGCGGTCTGGTACTCGGCGCCCGGGTTGGTCGTCGAGAAGGACCCGTTGAGTCGCCCGACGTAGCCGGCGACGGCCGGGTCGGCGAGCACCGACAGGAAGCCGTCGTAGGCGTTGACGTCGGCCGACGTGTCAGTCGCCTGGGGCTGTGCGCCGGAGTTGGGGCAGCCGCCCGTCCCGCCGCCGGTGAACGAAGGCGTGAACGAGTTGGTCTGCGTGGTGCCGGCGAAGTAGGCGTTGGCGATCCCGGTCGTGGTGCCGAGGTAGACGGTGTAGCCGAGGGCCCCCACCGAGTCGTGCCAGCTGAGCGGGCAGGTGTCGCCCGTCACGGCCGACAGGGCGGTCGTCGACGCCACCGTCGATGCCACCGACTGCCCGCGTCCGGAGTTGGCCTGGACGTAGGCGTAGAGGGTGGCGATGTCGGCGGTGTTGCCGGTGACGCCGGCCGGTGCGGCGATCGCCGCGCCGAAGGCGACGCTCGTGGGGGCGGCGATCGCACCCTCGAAGCCGGACGCCGAGCCGCGGGCGTACAGCAGGGACTTCTCCTCGCCGACGAGCGTCGCCCAGAGGAGGGCCGTCTGCGACATCTGCCGCAGGTTCTGGAAGCCCTGGCTCTGGTAGAAGGCCTTCATCGACACGCTGTCCGACAGGCCCTGCTCCTGGTAGAGGATCGCCTTCTCGTCGGCCGCGTACGAGATGGTCGGCGGCCGGCGCAGGCCCGTCACGCCCCCGAAGGTCGTCGCCACCGTCTCGGAGTTGAAGAAGGTGGTGGCGTCCGCCACACCGCCCACGCCGAGGTTCGTCACGCCCGTGATCCGCTTGTAGCGGGCGGTCGTGCCGACGCCCTGGGTGGAGCGGGCGATCCGGTTGCGCAGCAGTGTGGAGCGCGGCAGCAGCTCCTTGGCGGGAGCCTGCAGGTCGTAGGCGACCAGGCCGTCCGAGAGCGGGCTGTTGGACAGCCACTCCTTGGCGATGTCCGCCGAGACGCCGCCGAGCTTCTCGAGCTCGGGCGAGATCGAGGCGAGCACCTCGGCCGAGACGCCCTTCTCGACCAGGCTGTCACGGGCCTCGGCGAGCGACATGGCGGCCTTCAGCGGGCCGGGGTCGATGCCGCCCTTGCGCAGGTCGATCTCCCGACGGGAGAACGGGTGGGCGTGGGAGTCGGCCATCGCCGACTTGTAGGCCTCGAAGCGGTCGGCTGCCTCTCGAGCAGACGGTCGGCGCCAGTACGTGGTGCCGTCCTCGTGGGTCTCGATGGTGCCGAACATCTCCGAGGGCTTGGGGGGTGCGTAGGACACGGTTTCCCTCCTCGGGGTTGTTGGGGCGCTCCCGGGCCGTCAGGCCTCGGGCGCCGCGAGCTTGGAAGCTGCGCGCTCGGCCTCTGCCGCCTTCTCGCGGTAGCCCGCCGCCGCACTGCGGTCGGCGAGGCCGTTGGCGATCTCGCGGTAGCGGGCCGCTTCGGCGCGCAGGTTGTCCGCCTCGGCCATCCGGGAGGCCTGGGCGTTGGTGCGGGTGGTGACCGGCCCTCCTGGGGCGGCCGCCTTGCCGAACTCGTCCAGCATCTCCTTCAGGGGCGCCAGCCCCTCTCCGATCAGCTGTCTGACGGTGTCGGGTGTTGCGATGCCGAGCGCCTTGATCAGGTCGGCGCGCAGCGCCTGGCGGTCGGCTTCGGTCGCGGTGTCGGCGCCGGCGGCCTTGATCAGGTCGGGCGAGACGCCGAGAGAGATGAGGTCCATGTCGCCTCCTTGGTCGTTCGGCGAGGGGACCTCGCCGCCGGCAGCCTCGTGCTGCCACCAGCTGGTGAAGGTCTGCAGCGTCTGCAGCAGGTCCGAGAGGTCCCAGAGCTCGGGCTCGCCCTTCATCAGCTCGTCGAGCTCGGCCTGCATCAGCTGGGCGATCGAGTCCCGCACGCACTGCAGCTGGGCCGGGTCATGGGTCCAGGTGTCGTCGTCGGCCTTCTCGAGGTCCGCCTCGGCGCCCTTCCAGGTGTCGGGGATCAGGTCCTCGCGCTTGAGGTCCTTGGCGCGGCGCTTGATCCAGGCTTTGGCTGCGGCGGGGTCCTTGGCGCGCCCGATGGAGCGGATGGCGTCCTTGAGCGAGGCCACGTCGGGGATCGGGTACCCTCCGCCCGGCATCGCCTGTCCCTTCGCGACGAGCTCCTTGCGCTCGGCGTCGGTGAACTGGCGCTTGCCGAGCAGCACCTCGACCGGCCAGTCGCCGACGACGTCCTTCAACAGCTCGGCGCTGGCGCCCTTGGCGAGCTCGTCGGCCTTGTCCTTGGAGACCTTGCCGTCGCCGTCGCAGTCCGGGCACTTGCGCTTGCCGGCCATGATCTTGCCGTCGCCCTCGCACGTCGGGCACTCGACCTCGTCGCCGTCGGCGGCCTTGTCGGTGTCTGCGGCCTCCCACTCGCCGTGCGGGCCGGCAGCCTTGGCGACGGTCACCAGGCAGTCGGGGTTGGCAGGGCGGTCGACGAGGCTGATCTCGACGATCTCGCCGCCGGTGATGCGGCCGCCGGGCGCCTGGGCGTCCTTGACCACGGTCGGGTTCTTGATGCCGATCGAGTAGCCCTTCAGCACGCCCTTTTCGACCTTGCGGGCGGTCCCCTCGTCGATCACCGCCGACTTCAGGTGCCAGGTCCCGGTCGTGGCGTCCGTCTCCTCGAGCTCGAGGCCGATGCCGGCAGCGATCTTGGAGTGCTGCTCGCGGACGTTGCCCCAGCGGGCCCACGCCGGCAGCGCCGACTTCAGCCAGCTGGGGTCGGCGATCTGGCGGTCGATGTCGAGGCGGTTGCTGGCCGCGGTGCCGACGACGATCAGGTCGCCGTGCTCGTCGCGCTCGGCCTTGGTGATGTCGGCGACGTAGCAGAACTCGAGCGGCATGGGGGTGTCCTTTCAGACGTTGATGCCGGTGGAATCGGACGGCTCAGTCCTCGACGAGCGTCCGGCGGAGCAGCAGGCACGGCCCGACGGAGGCGCAGACATCCCAGCCCTCGCGACCCATCTCGTTGAGGTCGCGGACGAGCAGTGCGTCCGACAGGCGCCCGTGAGGGTTGAACAGGTGGTACTCGAAGCCGCCGCGAACGGTGGCGGCCTCGGCGTCGATCTCGGCTGGCGACTTGGCAGGCATCGTTGGTCCTTTCATCGGGAGCCGGGCAGCGTGAGGCCGGCTCGGGTGAGCCGATCTCGCACGGCCCGCTCGTTGATCTCGGCGACCATCTCGTTGGTCCGCTCGGCACACGCCCGGTGCGAGACCGCATCGTTGTCGAACACGGCCGTGGCGGCGTCGACGAGGCCCGGGCAGCGCCGGCAGCGGTAGCCGAGGCCCTTTTGCGCCAGGCGCTCGATCTGCCGGCGCATCTGGCGGCTGATCGGGCGGATCGTGGTGTGCGGCTCGCGTCCGAGGGTCTCGATCACCCGAACTTGGCCCACCAGATGTGGCCGGTGATCCAGACCACGAAGGTCAGCCAGACCACGAGCGAGATCCACCAGGCCACGGTGTGGATGCCGTGGTTGGAAAAGCCGATCCCGACGTGCAGCTCGCTGCGGGCGTAGTCGGACAGCGTGTTGGCGACGTTGGTGAACACGGCGACGAGCTCGGGGACGATGAACGTCAGGCCCGTCAGCGCCATCCAGTAAGGCCAGTAGAGCTTGCCCCAGATCACCGCTTCCTCCTCGCAAGTCGGGCACCCATCAACACGCCACCCGCCAGCAGTCCCACCGACACGCACGCCGCCAGCAGCTCGAGCTTTCGGAGGTCCCGGCGCAACTGGCGCTCCATGACGCTCACTGGGGCGCCTTCACGACCGGGACCAATGCACAACGGCAGTTCGGATGGACCGGCACCTCGGGAGCGGCGTTGAGCGCATACGGGCCCTCCGCCGCCAGGCGCTCGCAGAGGTCGCAGCCGTTCGCCGGCAGCACGTTGACCTCGGCCACGCCGTTGGCCCGGTAAGTGTCCATCGCCGCTGCGGTCATCGCCCTGGCGGTCTCGGTACGGGCGATGACGTTGGCCTGCGCCGGGTTGTCGAGCAGGCCGGAGATCGAGGCCTCGATGGTGCGCACCGGGTCGCCGTTGGCGAGTCCCTGGGCCAGTGTGTCGCCGAGGCGGTCGAGCAGGGTGTCGGTGACGCTCTGGATGGTGATGTCGGCCTCGGTGAGCAGCTGGCGGAGACCACCCGACGCGTCACGGAGCGCTGCTTCGCCCCATCCCGGCTCCCACTCGGACCAGTCCTCGGCGCCGACGCCGGCGTCGACCATCCACGACGGCGCTCCGGCCCCGGTCGGTAGCTGCAGGATGGCGGCCCTCGTGCCGCCGGTGTAGGCGTCGCCGTAGAGCTGGGTGAGCAGCTCGGTGAGCCGTGCTCGGGTCACCTCGGCGCCGGCGGTCATCGCCGCCTGCTCGGCCGCCACCTGCGCCGGATCGGCCGCCTTGGAAAGCGAGGCGTGGGCGGCACGGGCCCTTACCACGTCCCGCCAGCCCTTGATGGCCCGCTTCAGCTCCTCGTGGAGCTTGGGTGCGTAGTGGGCTTCGATCTCGTCAGCGTGGCGCCACGGGGGCGCCTCGGCTTTTGGGAGATCGGCCACCGCCGCCTTCAGCATCTCGAGGTCGCCCGACGCTGCGATGCCGTTCAGGCGCTCGGCCTCGGTCGGGTCGATGCTCGAGAAGGCGAAGTCGCGCCAGCGCTTGCCCGAACGGATCCGGGCGCCGGCGAAGCCGACGAACTTGCGCAGCTCCTCCTCGACGCCAGGTGCGAGCGCCTTCGGTGCGGGCTTGGGCGCCGGTACGGGCGCCGGTGCAGGACCAGGCGGCCCTGGAGCGGGTCCGCCGGGGGGCTCTGGCGACGGTGAGAGCGACGTCGTGGTGCGTGTGGAGGCGCCTTCGAGGAAGATGATCCCGCTCCCCGGCACGACGCAGAAGGGCATGTCGGCCTCTTCGAACTCGTAGAGCGGCGCGCCCATCTCGGCCTGGATGTCGTTGAGCGTCTTCTGGCCGCTGAACAGCTCGGCCTGGCGGCTCGTCGACACCTCGGCGATGTCGTCCTCGTCGATCGACTCGAAGGTGTGGGTGAACATGTCCGGCGCTCCGAGGAAGCGGCGGTCGATCGAGTTCATCAGCTTCTGCAGGAACTTGACCGTGGGCTGGCGGGCCTGCGCCTCGGACTTGGCGGCCTCGCCCTCCTGGTGGCCCTTGCCGCCGAGACCACCCTTCGGGGTGATGTTCAGCTGGGTCCCCATCACGTCGAAGAACGACGCCAGCAGCAGCATGATGAACTGGTCGAAGTCCGGCTTGTACTTCTCGGCGAACTGCGGCAGCTGCACCGGCTCGAGACCGGGCGGGAGGATCTTCAGCAGCTGGCGGGCGACCGTCTGGCCCGACAGGTCGTCGTTGAGCGCCCGCTCGAACAGCCGGCGCTGCTCGGGCGTCCACATCTTGATCGTCTGCTCGTTCGGGATCGGCCGGAGCCACGTGTCGGGGCTCGTGCCGAAGCCGTACTCGGCTCTGACCCACTCCTCGCGCTTCAGCCAGATGTCGACGACCGGCAGTGCCTGCTCGACCGGGCTGAAGCCGTAGGGCGACCGCACGCGGCGGTTGCGGGGCCGGTAAAGCAGCTGGTCGCGGAGCAGCTCGCCGCGGGCGGCCGGGTCGTAGCTGTACTCGCCGCGTGGGAAGCCGTAGAGCACCTGCTGATAGGCCGGGCTCGGCGATGCCGGCAGGTTGCCGTAGGGGTCGTAGAGCGGCTTGATCGTCGAGCCGTCGATGAGGCGCAGCGAGTGCGTCGGCGTGTCGAGGCCGTCGACGACCGGGCGGCCGTTGGTCGGGTGCGGGTAGACCGACAGGGCGTCGGTGACGAGCAGCTCCTCGATGGCGGCGTTGGTCCACTGGTCGATGTCGAGGTCGTTCAGGCGGTCCGGCTTCTCCCAGAAGCGCTGCAGCGCCGAGAGCTCGCCGTCGAAGGCCCTGCGGGCCATCGCGGACGCCCGCGCCCGGTTGCGCTCGCCGGTGTCGGCCATCACCTGGCGGATGGCGTCCTCGGAGAGCACGATGTCGTGGTTCTGGGCCACCACGTCGGCCTTGCGGATCTCGATGCAGCGCCGCACGAGGTCGACCTCGGACGCCCGCTGCAGCACCGACCACGGCACGGCCCGGGTCTCGCCGAGCAGCATGTTCCAGTTGACCGGGTACTGCCGTGTCCTCGGCTCGGTACGGCCGGTGGCTGGGTCGATCGGGTCGATCGCCGCCGGCGCGATCGGCGTGCCGGGACCGAACGGGACGTTCATGAACGCCCGCCGGCTCATGTCGTCGAAGGCGACGCCGAGGGCCTCGGCGATGCCGCCGCCGCGGTTGGCGAGCTCGGACAGGTCCGAGACCTTGACGCCCGCCGGCAGGCTCATCGTGAGCGGGCTACGGCCCGACTCGTCGGCCTTGGTCAGCTCGGCGGCGACCGCCTTGGCGAGCGCCTGCACGTCGACCGAGGGCGGCGCTGCACGTCGAAAGAGCGGCACCGACCACCTCCCGTGGTGTCATCCGGCGAGCGGGTTCGGTCGAGCGTCCGGAGGGCGCACGCTGTCGGTCGCCACGAGCTGGCGCATATAGTCCTCGAACGCGTCGCCTGCGCCGCTAGATGGCAACACGGACTCGACGCCCCAGACGAGGGCGTCCATCCGGTCCGGCGACTTGCCGGAGTCGGGCAGCCAGCGAGTCATCTGGTCTTCGAGCGCCGGGAAGGACCCGACGTGGTGGGCGCGGCCCTTCTCGTAGAGGGCGCTCACCGGCTCGGCTCGTTGGCGCTTGCCTCTCGACGCCGTGACCTTGCCGACCGGCACGTTGAGCCGCACGGTCCGGATCGTGTGCTCGACCATGTCGGCGCCGAAGTTGGTCTCGGCCACGATGCGGTCGGCGTGCCAGCGGTCGTAAGCCTCGACGGCGGCGTTGGCCCAACCGTCCGGCGAGTACTTGCCGCTCAGGTCTTCGAGCACGTAGGCGTGGCCAGCGCAGCGGGCGTAGTCCAGCTCGCATGTCTCGCGGCGGTGCGGACCCTTCGCCACGACGACGATGCCGGTCTCGTCGTTGTCCTTGCCCGTCCCGCCGGCGGGGTCGATCGCCACCACGATGCGGTGCAGGTCGGTTGGCGCCTCGTCGATCCGGAGGGCGTCGATGTGACTGAGGCGCCACAAGGCGCCGGCGATGTCGTCGAGCAGCTCGCCGTCCAGCTCCTGGCGGCCGATCCTCGTGCCCCCGTACTGGGCGTAGAGGGCGTTGCGGACACCTTGCGGGAGGTGCACGGCGTCGGCGGTGCGGCCGCGGGTGATCACCGTCAGCGGGTGGTCAACGAGGGCCTTCAGCTCAGGCTTGGTGCGGGGCGTCGTGCTGGCGACGACGTGCGGCCTCGCTCCGATCCGGAGGCCAAACCGGCTGTGGTGCATCGCCTCGCCGAGGCGCACCCAGGCGGCCAGCTCCTCCCACCAGGCGAAGCAGCGGTTGCCGCCTGCCCGCAGCCGGTCCACGTCCTCGGGGCCGTGAGCACCGAACACCTTCGCCTCGGAGCCGTCCGGGAACAGCACGAGCGTGCCGCCTTCGCGGGTGACCATCCGGATGCGGGGGTCGTACGCCTTCAGGCCGGAGGGTCCGTTGACGCAAGCCGTGACGGCGTCACCAAGCGTCGGGGCGATGATCGACATCACGTGCGGCGCCCGGTTCGGCCTCGGGTCGCACGGCGGCCCGTTGACGTGGTCGAGCATGTGGTGGGCGGCACCATCGGTCTTACCCGTACCGCGGCCGCCCATCATCAGCCACACCCACGGTTCGGGGTCCTCGCCCGGCGGCGGCGCCGGCGGGCACACCTGCCACGGGTACGGCTGCCAGCCTTTGCCCTGACGGTCGCGCTCGGCGACGAGGTGCCGCAGCTCAGCTAGGCGCTGCAGCTTCTCCAGCGGCACCAACCCCGGCGGCAAGCTCAGCTTCGAGTCGGCGTATCTCGGCATCCACCACGTCCTCGACCTGCACGCGGGTGAGCGTCGGGGCATCGAGACCGAGCAGGCGCGCCCGGCGGTCCTGCACACGCAGCAGCGCCACGGCGGCCTGGACGCCCGGGCCGTCGTCGAGCACCGGCTTGCCGTCGAGCGTCACGACACGCCCGTGCGAGGCGCTCACGTGTTCACGCTCCATCACGCCGAGCAGGTGGCGCTCCAGGCGGTCGAGCTTGTCGAGCTCAATGCGGCGGTACTCGGCGGCCGCCGGCGCCGGGATTGCCGCCAGGCCCCGCTGCACGGCGGTGTAGGCGGTGTGCACGTCGCAACCGAGCTCGGCTGCGATCTGGCGGTAGGACATCGAGCGTGACGCCAGCTCCAGCGCCCGTGCGTCACGCTCAGCCGTGGCGACGCCGCGCCGAAAGCGCCCTCGCCCGTCTCGCTGTCGGTTGGTCATGTCGTTGATTCCGTCGGCATCGCTTCTCGATCACCTCGAGGGGGGCGTCGTGCTTGTGGCGCTGGAGGTAGCGGTAGCAAGGCTGGCACCGCCAACGGGCGAAGATCGGGCCGCCACACCCGGGCACCAGGCACACCCCCGCCGACACTGAGCGGAATGTACAAGATCCGCAGGTCGGGCGCAAGCATTTGTTCGATCGTCGTCACTCCTGCCCCGCGTGACGGTGTGCACTGCCAGCACCTTGAACGGTCCAGCCGCACAAAAGGGGCACACGCACCTATCGACGTACGAGCGGTAGTAGGTGGCGAACAGTTCCGGGTCGTCGGACGGTGGGACCAGGATCGGCATCGCTTATCTCCCAACAACCACAGCCGTCACCACGGCGGCGAGCACCGTCAGCACGGCTACGGCGAAGGCGACCGCTGCCCAGAACGCCGCCTTGGCCTGCACGTAGCGGGCGCTCATCCGTAGCTGGCGGGCGGCGCTCAGGTCCTTGTCGAGTGCGACGGCCTTCATCGTCTCCCAGCGCTCGGTGCCGTAGTTGGCCCGGCCGGTGACGTCGAAGCTCGGCTCGTTGGCACGGGCCAGGATCTCCTGCTCGGCTGCGCTCAGGTGGGGCTGGTTGATCTCGCTCATCGCACCTCGTCCTCGCTCCAGGGCAGCCCCGACACCTTGACGGTGCCTCGGCCGCCGCACGTCGTGCACTTGGATTGCACCCGCCCGGTACCGCCGCACGGATCGCACTCGGCCCGGCCCTCCATGCGCGCCCTGGCTCGGCGTTGCGCCGAGCGGGCCCTGTCGACGTCGGCGCGGCTTCGGGGCGGCTCGACCACTCGCTCGGTGGGCCGTTCGGGCTCGCGGCCGTCGAGCAGCTTGGCGAGGTCGCGCATCGCCGCCTCGGCGTGCAGCGCCCGGCGCGTCAGCTCGTCGACGTCGCGGGCGGCGTCGTAGAGCTTGCGGCGGATGGAGCTCGTGCCGCCGTCTCGCGGCGCCTCGTCCTCGCCGTCGCCAGCTCCCACGAGCAGCGCCGAGATGTCGCCTCGGTGAAGCGAGCCGCCGTGGACGTCGGACTCGTAGGCGCCCGCTCCACGCCGGCGGTAGCCGGACTCGTAGAACCAGGCGTAGTCCTCGACGGCGTGCCGGAGCGCCGTGATGGCACGCTCGGCCTGGCGCTCGACCGAGCGCGGGTCGGGGGCGCTCACGCCTCGGCCTGACGCTGCTCGCGGAGCTGTGCCCGGCCGGCGGCCGACTTGTGGCCGATGTGCCACCAGCCCGACGTCGGGCACTGGTAGGCGCCGAGATAGACCCCGGTGTTGCGCAGCTCGTCGGCCCGACTCGACTCCAGGCGTGCGGCGTGGCGTGCGGCGTCGCCTCGGTTGTGGAACCTGCGCTTGGCGCAGCGGCACTCCCCGTCGTGAAGCACCGCTGCCAGGGTGTGGGCCCGCTTGGTGCCGGGAAGCGCCCGGCGCGGGCTGAGCTTGCGCTTGCGCTTCACCGGCTCGCCACCAGCCGTGGCTCGACCGAGTGCTGGCGGAGCCGGCCACGGCGGGTGACGCCGCCCACCCGGCCGCAGAGGCCGCAGGCTGCGAACTCACGGGTCATCGTCGTCATGCCGATCCGGTCGGGCTCGTGACGCTCGTGGGGTGGGTTCGGAGGCGTTGTCCCTGATCCCGGGCAGTGGGTGTACGGGCGGCGGATGATCGTCACGCCGGTACCTCGAAGAACTCGGGGGTCGAGCGGAGCTCCGCCTCGCGGCCGGGCAGCGGGTTGGCCTGGCACCACGTGGACGTCGCCAGGCAGAACCACCATCCGCCCTCGCCGCCGCAGGTCTCGCACGGCTCGTAGTCGCCGTCGTAGCTGAGCGCCTCGACAACGGAGTCCTGGCAGCTCGGGCAATCCGTGTGGGCCATGTCCGAGCCGCAACGGCGGCAGCGGACCTCCTCGCGCAGGATCATGACTCCCCCTCGGTCTGGTGGGCGTTGGACAGGCTTGGCGTTGCGGTGAGGATCCGGCGGCACTCGGCGATGCCGGCACGAGCCGCCGAGCGGTGGTACTCGCTGATGGCACTCCCCCGCCGTACGGTGCGCATCGAGGCGAGGTCGGCCGGCGACGGCCTCGTCAGCAGGCCCTCGTCGTGGAGTTGCTCGAGGATCTCGAGCGCCCGGTCGCAGTCCATCTCGACGAGCAGCTGGTGCCACGCCTCGGCGTCTCCGAAGGCGGGCTCGTAGTCGGGCCAGTGCCGGTCGAGGACGTGCATCACGATCTCGGCGTCGTCGGGCCTCATGCGTCCGGTCCCAGCCGGGCAAGCTCCTCGCCGATCGCCTCGACGGCGATCTCGTCGCCGGACAGCTCGGCGCCACGAAGCGCCGTCTCGAGCTGCTGGCGCTTGGTCAGCGGTCGCCGGTCGGAGGGCTTCTCCGGGTCGGTCGGCGGCCGGGACGGCACGAGCAGCTCGGCGAGTCGCCCTGCGTCGAGGCTCGGATCGGCCGCCACCAGCGCCTTGGCCCTCGTCAGGTGCTCGGCTCGGAGCCGTTCGGTGACGTGGCGCTGCCAGCCGGCTTCGTTGCGGACCGCTCCCGCCGCCGCCCGCTCGCGCTCGGCGAGGATGCGGATCGCTTCGACCACCACCACCCCGGGCCCGCTCGCCGCGTTGCTAGAGGTTGTTGGTGGACTTGTATAACTACGGGACGGGACGGGGTTAAATTTTGCTTCGATTTTGCTTGAGTTAGTGCTGCCGTTTTGCTGCAGTGGTTGCTCGGCGTCGGCTTTAGCATGTGCCGAAGCATCTGCTGAAGCATGTGCTTCGTCGTGACCCGAGCCACGACGGCTCCGAAGGCCGCCGATCCTGCCGGCCTCGGCACGGATCTCCCGGCGCTTGGCGGCGGCAGCAGCGGTCGGGTTGTAGTCGAGGTAGTCGTGGATCAGCCAGTCGTCGCCCTTCTCGTCCCAGCGGCCGATCCTGACGAGCGTGTCCGCCAGACGGCGGGCCTCCCGGAGCGGCACGCCGTGGTGATGGGCCAGGTCACCGAGGTCGTCGGGGGTGATCAGGCCGTCGGTGCCGTGCTGGGACGACCACTCGATCGCCGCCTCGTCGAGCCCCCGTACGGCGAAGCCGGCCCGGCGGAACTTGCGGTGCGTGGCACGCCTGTCGTCCATCTTCACCCAGGGCATCAAGGCAGCTCCTCGAGGTCGATCCAGCTCCACCAGTCCGGCCACACCTCGCACGGGTGGAACCCGGCGCGGGTGGCGAGGATGTCGGCCACGTCGGCGGACATCTGCCGGTTCGAGTGCCGCCAGCGGTAGACCGACTGGCGGCTGATATCGAGCAGGGACGCCACCGTCCCGTCGTCGAGATCCGCCCCGATCCTCCGCCGCAAGTCCTCGAACGCGAACGGGCCGCGGCGGCGCCGGAGCGCCAGGAGAGTCCCCCCGTCTGTTGACACGGCGGCCCTAGACGGTGGTCTCGGCGGGGTGGGCGGTGGCGAGATGCTTGGCGCCGAGCTCGCCGGCGTAGTCCTCGCGGGTGTTGACCGAGACCTCGCCGCAGGCACTGCACACGGCCTTCCAGCGGGTCTTGCCCTTCGGGAGCACGGTGATCGTGGGCACGTCGTGGGCCTCGGCCTCGGCGCCCAGGACGAGCTCCTCGATCTGACGCTCCTCGTCGACGGTTGCAGGCTCCATGCCGAGGTACTGCAGCTCGACGGGGGCCGGCTGGTAGCCGAGCTTGCAGAGGGCGACGAACCAGGCCCGCAGGTCCTCCAGGTCGTCGCCCTCCAGCTCGAACGTGGTGACCCAGGAGCCCTGGTCGAAGCGGACCGCGGTGACTTCGAGGGCGAGCAGCAGCAGCGCCCGCGCCTGCACCTCAGCCGGAGCCCGTCCCTCATCCGGCCAACCGGAACGCTCCCTGACCGACGAGGGGCGGAAGAAGATCTCGCCGTCGGTGAGCGGACCGAACAGGGTCGAGGCGGCGAACTCGAACATCGCCGCCGAACTGATCTGCGCCTCGCTCGCCCACTCGAAGCGGGCGTCGATCGCCTCCTCTAGCTCCCGGCAGAGCCGCATCCGCTCGATCCGCTCGGGGTCGTCCCGGAGGACGCCGCCGGCGGAGCTCGCTGCCCCCTTGTAGGTGGCGCCGACGGGGTGCGTCTCGATCTGGGTGCAGACCGACTCGATGTTGCCGGCGCCCGACACCGTCACGGCGTGGCAGGGCTGCTTGGCGTGGTCCTTCAGATCCCGGGCCTGGCCTCGGATGTCGGACAGCAGGCAGACCCCCTTCGACGCGTAGCGGGGCACCTTGTCGACCGGGATGTACGGGTGCGGGCCGGCCTCGGCCTTGGCGATCGCCTCCTCCCGCTTCTCCCGACGCTCGATCTGTTGGACGGCGTAGGAGACGCGCCAGGACTCCTTGCTCGGGTCCTCGGTCGCCAGCAGCTCGTCGAAGTAGCCGTCCTCGCCGGCCTTCCCCCGTGTCAGCACCGCCGCCTGCTCGTTGGTGATCAGGCCGCCGGCCACGAAGTCGACGAGGCGCGGGTCGAGGTTCAGCAGCGCGAGGCGCTTGGAGACGTGCGACTGGCTGCAGCCGACGCGCCTCGCGATCTCGCGCTGCGACAGGTGGAGCTCGGCCAGCGCCTGGAAGGCGTGCGCCTCCTCGATCGGGGTGAGGTCCTTGCGCTGCAGGTTCTCGACGACCTGGCGGAGGCGACGCTCCTCGAGCGTGAGGTCGAGGACGATGCAGGGCACCTCGACCATCGTCAGGGCCTTGGCGGCGGCGAGGCGTCGGTGGCCGGCGATCACGGTGTAGCGGCCCACGTCGCCGCCGGGTGCCACCACGAGCGGCTGCATGATTCCGACGGACTCGATCGACTCCATCAGCTCGGCGAGGTCGCCGAGGTCCTGACGGGCGTTGGCGGGGTCGCCGTCGATCTCGTCGGCGAGGATCAGCACGAGGG
>VFSW01009276.1_pt1 | contig 14057 bp, 11 predicted proteins | sample 5358111 | NCBI WGS metagenome assembly VFSW01 (sample SAMN11554181, study PRJNA540505) | mine drainage metagenome | isolation source: sediment from site ElyBrook_90M | place: USA: Ely Copper Mine, Vershire, VT | collected 2017
GGTCTGAAGATCGAACATCAGGGGGTTGCAACTTTGCCTCCCTCCGCTCCTTTCATGGTTAAAAGCATCAGGATCACCGGCAATACCCTGTTCGATGAGGCGACCCTGCATATTCTGGTTGCGGATGCCGAAGGAAATAATTTTACGCTGATGCAGCTGGATAAACTTGCCGCACGCATCACCGGGTATTACCGTAGTCACGGCTATCCGCTGACACGGGCGATTATTCCGGCGCAAACGATCGAGAATGGTGTTGTGATAATCGAAGTCATCGAGGCGCGTTACGGCAAGGTGAGTATTGGAAACAAGAGCCGGGTGAAAGATGCGCTGCTGCAAGCGACCCTTGCGCCGTTGCAGAGCGGTCAGTCTATAGAGCAGAACTCACTGGATAGCAGTCTGTTGCTGCTCTCGGACATTCCGGGCACAGTCAATAGCGCAACCCTGCTGCCGGGGCAGGCCGTGGGTACCTCTGATTTGAACATCCAGACTGCAGCAACGCCGTTTATTGCAGGTAGCGCATCGCTCGACAACGATGGCAATCGTTATACGGGTCGCGCAAGAATGAGCGCGACCATGAACCTTGTTGATCCGCTGCATCACGGCGATGTGCTAAGCGTCAGCGGCATGAGTTCAGGTTCCGGCATGAATTACGGCAGGGTTAGCTACGAGACTTTGCTGAACGGCAAGGGCTCTCGTCTGGGCGGTGCGTATTCGGCGTTGCACTATATCCTGGGCGACACCCTGGCTACGCTTAATGCTCACGGTACGGCAGAGGTTGGCAGTCTGTGGCTAAAACACCCATTCATTCGTAGCCAGAACGTTAATCTTTATGTGCAGGCGCAGTATGACAACAAACTGTTGCGCGATCATATTGATACCACCAGCACGTTTACCGACCGCACGCTTGCCAACTGGACGGCCAGCCTGTCGGGCGATCTGCGCGATGGTCTTCTGTCCGGCGGCGTCAACTCCTGGAATTTGGGGTTGATTTCGGGGCGGGTCAGTCTCGACAATGTGGCAGCGCAGGCAGTTGACAGCGTAACGGCAAAGACGCAAGGCAGTTTCTCAAAGTGGAACGCTAATCTTGTGAGGCTGCAAAACCTGAGCCGGCGCAACAATATTTATCTGGCATTTTCAGGGCAATGGGCGCACCGCAATCTGGACTCTGCAGAAAAAATGGTCGCAGGTGGTCCTTACACGGTGCGCGCTTATGACATGGGGGCCATTTCCGGTGATAGCGGTTATCTTGGTACAGTGGAACTGCGCCATGATCTGGGATCGATCTGGCAAGGGCAATGGCAGGCGATTGCCTTTGTCGACAGCGAGCATGTTCAAATCAACGAAACCCCTTGGACGACAGGTATCAATGATGCCACGCTCTCCGGTGCCGGATTTGGACTCGACTGGACGGGAAAGAGGTTGTGGTCTGCCCGTGCCTATGTTGCAGCTCCTATAGGGGCGACACCGGTGCTGGTGGCAATGACCAATTCGGTCAGAGCCTGGGTACAGGTCAACAAGGGATTCTAACGAGCATTTCAGTTGCAGCTACCCTTGATGATGAAACAGAATTCGGGCTGGAAGGTGGTGGATGGAGGTCGTGCAAATTTACTCAGAAAGCCACTTTGTTCATCAAGTCCGATAGTCTGTTCGCGCTACGGCTGTTCCAGAGCGCAGTGAAAATTCGATGCTTGTGGCTTACCATGGCCCCATTGGCCCCATCATCCACGGTCCGGGTGAGTACCATAACGGGTAGTAGGGTGTAGAATAATTTACTCTGGGTTCGCGTTTTGGCCACAGGTAAATTGCTTCCACAGAAACGAGAGGGAAGCGGTAATCGTAGTCACCGATCTTGCCTACGATGGGTGTCTGCAATATTCCCACCACGGTGACTTCCCTGCCCACCGTAAAGATTGCAGGATCATAGAAGCCTGATGCGCAGGCCATGAAACGTCCGTCAGATTTGTCCTCTTCTTTCGGGCGTGCGTCTGAATTGAGAGAATGGCCCACCAGTTGAAAGCAGGTTTCATTTTTTTTCGGGGAGACGCTTGCTACCGTTCCGCCCCATCTCACCCGGCTACCCGTGAGATTTCGGGTCTGAGCTGCAAGCGGCGTAATATCTGTAAACGTACCCGTTGCAAGTTCGACAGGCGGTTGAGTTGCGCATGCGCCAAGCATCAATGCCGGAAGTAGCCAGCGTAGTTTTGTCATCATTTTGTGTTTACTCCGATCAGAAAATTTGCGGTTGATAATACAGCTAATGGCATAAGAAAGATCGCGGATTCAAGTTCGAAGTGCAACAATTTGGGATTGCTTGGTGTAGCATATTACCCGACATCCGGCTTTCTTTCTATTCTCAATCTCTTTGTGCGCTTCCTTCTGCCACTCTTCCTGACTGGACTGTCGTGCATCTGCTTTCACCGGCTCTGCGATCGCCAGATCACGCAAGCCAAAAGGGGGAGATGTGTCCGATTTGAATGAGCAAGCAAAACGCTTTAACGCCTGCCCAAGCGTTAAGGCAATTCGGATATAATGCCTTAATCATTTTTTAACATAAATGGAGTTGTCCCTTGATCGATTCAGGCTTGTCATCCGTTTGGTTCTCAGTATTTTTCAATGATATTTTCAGTTTCGTATTGAGCGCACTGATGCTTGTCATTTACCATGTTTATTTACGACGCAAGGTACGCAAAGATTCTACTTATACGATCCAGGCCGTAAACAGAATTGCCCGCAGTGCCTGGGTAGAAACCATTATGAGCTCCGGCAAGCCGGATGTAATTGCAATTCAGACATTGAGAAATTCCACGATGGCCGCGACTTTTCTGGCGTCTACCGCAGTGTTGCTTATTATTGGGGTGCTCACTCTCAGTGCTCAGGGTGACAAGCTGAGCGGTACTTGGCATGTTCTGAATAATTATGGTGCTAGATATACTGAATTGTGGCTGCTTAAGCTCATTTTGTTGCTGCTGGATATGTTTACGGCTTTCTTCAGTTTTTCAATGGCTATCCGGATATATAACCATGTAGGTTATATGATCAATGTGCCCATTTCCTTGAACCATAAATCCATTTCACCACAGCATGTTGCAGTTCACCTTAACAGCGCAGGAAGCTATTACAGCATAGGGATGCGTGCCTATTATTTCACTGTACCGCTGGTGTTCTGGCTGTTCGGCCCTCACTTCATGCTGGCGGCTACATTTATTCTGATTGCGGTGCTATACAAGCTTGATCGCGCGCCCAAGATTTTGGCGGACGACTATCGCTAGTATTTGCGAACGGTGTGAAATGCCAGGTGCATCGGTATCATGCGTTTTGCATTAATTGTCCATCCCGGAGGTTGTTTAGTTTCCGGCTTGGTCATGCAGTGAATAATGTTGCGGACAGGAAACGTTGATTTTGATGATATTTGACAGACAGATAATCAGACTCAACGGCAGTTTACCGTCGTTGCAATCGATTTTGCAGAATTAGTTGTCCTTCCGGTACTGTTGTAAAAACGACAAACGCGACATTCCCTGCTAAAAAAATTCCCCGGCTTATCCGATGGCATATTTACAACGCCATGAAAAATAAACAATAAGATGAATAATTTGTTGTTGGCACAAGTATTGCTCTGATTGATATGAAGTGTTTTGCGTTACATACAAACGAAAGCCCATCATGGTCACGATCAATGACACAACATTACGCGATGGCGAGCAGACCGCCGGAGTCGCATTCAGCGCTGACGAGAAAATATCGATCGCCAAAGCGCTCAGTGACGCGGGTGTGCCGGAGATGGAAATCGGTATCCCGGTAATGGGGAGTACTGAAATTGAATTGATTCAGGCCATTTCCTCGTTGCACCTTCCCGCCAGACTGATGGTGTGGGGGCGCATGTGTGAAGCAGACCTGAAGGCTATCGCAAGCTGCAAGGTGGATATCGTCAATCTGTCTATCCCGGTGTCGGACATACATATCGAACATAAGTTAAGACGCGACCGCGAATGGGTACTGGCACAGATACGCGAGTATGTTCCGCGCGCGCTGGATATGGGGCTTGAGGTCTGTGCAGGTTGCGAAGACGCGTCGCGCGCAGACACGGATTTTCTGCTGCGTGTTGCTGAAACTGCACAGAATGCGGGCGCCAGTCGCCTTCGGTTTGCGGATACGCTGGGTCTGCTTGATCCGTTTTCCACTTATAGCCGGATCAGCAGACTGCGCCAGGCTGTCGATCTGGATCTGGAAATGCATGCACACAATGACCTGGGACTGGCTACGGCCAACACGCTTGCCGCAATCCGGGCAGGGGCTACCCATGTCAATACCACCGTCAATGGCCTGGGCGAACGCGCCGGCAATGCGCCGCTGGAAGAAGTTGTGATGGCACTGCGTCATCTGTATGGCATCGAGACGGCCATCAATACGAAGCATTTTCCCGGCATTTCGCAGCTTGTGGCAAAAGCTTCGGGAAGGCCAATTCCCTCCAACAAGAGCATCGTCGGTGAGGGAGTATTCACCCATGAGTCAGGCATTCATGTTGATGGCCTGATCAAGAACCCGCGCAATTATGAAACTTTCAGCCCTGCTGAGGTAGGTCGCGAACACCGCACTGTGCTGGGCAAACATTCAGGTTCACACTCGGTCATCGATGCGTACGCCAAAATCGGCCTGATTCTTTCCGATATCGAGGCGCATTCTCTGCTGGAGATGATCCGCAACCACGCCACGAATACCAAGTGTGTGCCCAGTATTGAAGACCTGAAGCGGTTTTACCTTGAAAACGCAACTTGCACAATACCATCATGATGAGCGAGAACATGACGGCCCTTGCCGATGAGCGCATTGCCAGCCCGGAAACACCTGGCATGTGGGCCATGTTGCGTGAAGATGTCGGGTGTGTGTTCAAGCGGGATCCCGCGGCACGCAACACGCTGGAAGTTATCATGATTTATCCGGGCGTACACGCCCTGATATTGCACAGGTTGGCACACGCCATGTGGCAGATCAGGCTGCGTTTTGGCGCGCGCCTCTTGAGTTTTATTGCACGCATGCTGACTCAGATCGACATCCATCCTGGGGCGACCATAGGCCGCCGTTTTTTTATCGACCACGGCTGTGGCGTAGTCATCGGCGAGACGGCTGAAATTGGTGCAGATGTCACGCTTTATCATGGCGTCACACTGGGCGGCACGTCGTGGAATCCCGGCAAACGCCACCCGACACTGGACGATGGTGTCGTGGTAGGTGCAGGGGCAAAGATTTTAGGTCCGGTGATGATCGGAAAAAATGCCCGAATTGCCGCCAATTCGGTAGTCATCGAGGATGTTGCAGCGGAAATGACGGTGGTCGGGATACCCGGCCGCATGGTTCTGCCTAAACATCAACGGCGCATTACCGCCGATGGCATCGATCTTGATCATCACCGCATGCCCGATCCGGTAGGGAAAGCCATCAGCTGCCTGCTCGATCGCATTGCAGATCTGGAGATTCAATTATCACGCCTGGCAGGGGAAGCGGGCGTTGCGGGTGCATGCCAGAGTTGCGATGCCGATGACTGCGCACAACCATCTTTCGACGGCAGCCTGAAACCTGATCCGGTTTCATTATCTTAACTTGAGGAGAAACAAAGATGAGCACCATGATCCAGAAATTGACGCAGTTTTCCGCCGCCGAGGAATTTCTCGATTTTTTCGGCATTGCCTATGAACAATCCGTGGTCAATGTATACCGGCTGCATATTCTCAAACGCTTTTATCAGTATCTGCGCCAGGAAAATCTGGGTGAGCTGGATGAAGTCGCCATGTTCAAACAGTACCGTGTATTGCTGTTGCGTGCTTACGAGGATTTCGTCCATTCGACAGCCGCAAAGGAAAAAGTGTTCAAGGTGTTTCAGGATGCGGATGCCAAAAGTTTTGCGCTGGATAAGCTCAAATCCACGCTGCCTGCCGCAGGTTAGGGACTGATTCGGCCAATATCATGAGCAGTGACGTTTTAAGACCGGTGGCGGTAACCGAACGGGTGCACTGGATCGGGGCGTTCGATCCGAAGATGCGCACCTTCGACGTTATTCTCAAGACGCCGAACGGCACCACCTATAATTCTTACCTGGTGCGCGGTTCAGACGGTGTGGCTATCATCGATACCGTCAAGGCCGAGACGGCCGATCAGTTCTTCACACGACTGGAAGCCGTGGCCGGCTATGACGAGATCCGTGTCATCGTGCTCAATCATCTGGAACCGGATCACTCCGGCGCACTGCCTGAACTGATGCGACGCGCGCCAAAGGCAAAGCTTTATATTTCGGAAGCAGCGCAGCTGATGCTCAAGGCGTTGCTCAACAACAGCAACATTGCCTACACACCCGTTACCACCAATGACCGTGTCAGTCTCGGGGACCGTATCCTGCGTTTTCTGAACACGCCTTACCTGCATTGGCCTGACACGCAATGTACCTATCTGGAAGAAGAAGGAGTGCTGTTTTCAGGTGATGTGTTTGGCTGCCATTACTGCGACGAGCAGTTGTTCAACGACCTGGTAGGCGACTTCCGTTTTTCCTTCGAGTACTACTACTCGCACATCATGCGGCCTTTCAAGCAGTACGTGCTGAGCGCGCTGGAATTAATCGAGCCGCTGCAAATCAATCTCATCGCGCCTACGCACGGCCCGATCCTGCGCGAACATCCGCGCCATTACGTCGAACGTTACCGCGAGCTATCCACACCTCGCCTGCATCTGGGGATAGATCACGGCGTCAAGACCATGCTCATTTTCTACATCAGTTCCTACGGCAACACCATGCATATGGCCGAGGCGATACGCGACGGGGCTGCGGAAATAGGCGGCTTCCGCATTTCCCTGTATGACCTGGAAGGCGGTGAGGTGGAGCCGTTTGTCGATCTGGTCGAGGAGGCGGACGCGATTCTGGTGGGCTCACCGACCATCAACGGGGACGCGGTAAAACCGGTGTGGGATCTGCTGTCCTCATTTGCCAAAATCAACGTCAGGGGCAAGGTGGCCGGCTCATTTGGTTCCTACGGCTGGTCGGGTGAGGCGGTGCGCATGATTGAAGACAGGCTGCGCGGTCTGAAAATGCGCGTGCCGCTGGGCGGTTTGCGCATCAAGCTGATCCCCAGCGAAATTGAACTGGAAAACTGCCGGGATTACGGCCGGGATATCGGCAGCTTTCTGATGGGCCGTCCACGCGCCAGTGTCATGGATATGTCGGAACTTCTTACCCCATGAATCAGGCGGATCGACCGGCAGATGCATTTTTACCGTGCTGCCGGCAGACATGAAATAACTGCCGGAATTTTTGCAAATAGAACACTATAACCTTAAGGAAAACAACATGAGCAAGCCTGTCAAACACGTATTTGTCTGTTCCCAATCCCGTCCTGTCGGGCATCCGCGCGGTTCATGCGCGCAAAAAGGCTGTAACGATGTGTTGCAGACTTTCTGGCAGGAGCTGCAAAAGCGCGATGCATACGATCGTATCGCCGTGACCTATTCAGGCTGTCTCGGCCCCTGCGATCAGGGCGCGAACGTGCTGGTCTACCCGGAAGGCATACTCTACGGTCACGTCACTAAGGAAGATGTTACGGAGATTTTTGACTCGCACCTCGTGGGCGACGTGCCGGTTGAACGGCTGCGGGTTACGGCCGGAATCTGGTGATGAAGGGGCTTGATGCCGTCGGTGATCCGATCGCCTTGTTCGGCGGCGAGGCAAGCCCGGTTGTGGCGCAATTGCTTCAGGACGCAGCCACTGTATACCAGCAGACCAACCGCGCAGAAGTGATACTCTGGAGTGCGCAGGCCATCGATCCTGCCAGTTTGCCGGTCTATTTCGCCTTGTACAAATTTTATTTCTACAAATTTCGTCTCGAGGATGCGGAAAAAGCAGCCTTGATGGGGTTAAAGACCGCAGCAGGCCAGGGCGGTTTTACGGCCGACTGGTGGCGTCTGTCCGTTTTTGATGCGAACTGGGAAAAGGCGTCCGGCGCGCCGCATTTCTACCTGTTCACGCTCAAGGCACTGGCCTTCATACGCCTGCGTCTGGGGAAACGTGCAGAGAGCCTTGCCTTGCTGGACAAACTCAAGGATCTGGATCCCAAAGATTCGGTAGGTGCCTCCGTGATCCGCGATCTGGCCAGCGAGCTAACCTGACTGTATGTTACCTGGTGCTCATCCATGTACACCCGGAATCTTCTCGGGCGATAAAGCCGTAGCATTCCTCGATGCGCCTGATCATCGGCAGCAATCGACTGCCGGGTTGCCTTCCTCAACGACCGCATTCATAACCATGCCGAGCATGCCGGTTGTGATATTCAGGGAGAGTTATTTGGCGATCACCACACGGTTTTTGCCGGTATTCTTGGCCTGGTACATTGCCTTGTCAGCACGTGCAATGACTTCATCCTGTGGTTCTGCTTCGCTGCGCTGAGCCACGCCTGCGCTGAATGTAACCAGTACACGCTCATTTTCATGTAGAAAAAAATGTTTGGGGAGCTCGCGTTGCAGGCGTTCTATCGTGCTGGCGGCTTCATCCAGGGCGACATCAGGCAGGACGATGACGAATTCTTCACCGCCATAGCGGGCGACGGAATCGGTGGGACGCAGGGCCTCCTTGATGACGTTGCACAGATGGATGAGTGCATGATCACCTACCTGATGCCCCATGCTGTCGTTCAGGCGTTTAAAGTTGTCAATGTCGAGCAGCGCGAGGCAAAGAGGTGCATGGCTGCGATCCACTCGTTTTGCTTCGCGATCGAAAGCGGAATCCAGACCGCGCCGGTTCAAGGCGCCGGTTAACTGGTCCTGTTGCACCAGTTCGCTGACTTCCATCAGTTCCTTTTCCAGTTTTGCAATTTTAGCTTCAGCGCTCTCAACCTGTTTGCGGGAATCGAGCAATTCTTCATGGGAACGCAGTGCGCTGGTCTGAATGACGCGCGTGTCCTGCATGATATCTTCGAGCAGATTGCCGAGCTCATTGAGGTTGTTGGATTGGGCGATTTTCTGACTGTAGCCCGCTATCTTCTGGTGATAGTCACCTGTGCTGGCCGTGATGGTGCCAAGACGGTCGATAAAGGTGGTCATCAGACTCTTGAGGGTGGATTTTGCATCGGTGAGACTTTTTTTGAGCAGGCTTTGCTTGATGATGGACTCGCGCAGGCTGCGTTCTGCATCCGCGATCACATGCCGGTCAAGCGGGTTGCTGATGATTTCATGCAATACGTTGATTTGTCCATGCAGCCATTCTTCATCCTCGACCATTTCGCCTACGTTTTCAACCAGAAGACGTAACAGGCGTACCAGCCCTTCCTGTATTTTGGTTTTGTCTGTGCCGCGCAACTCGACCTTTAGCCAGAAGTGACGCAGTTGTTTGGCAAGTTCTGTGAGATCAGTGTGGCTCTTGATTTCGCGCACTTGTGCGCTCAGGTTGCGTACTTCATCGTTCAGTTCAGGCTGGGAGCTGATGGTGGATTCCAGTGTCTGTGCCAGCAATTCGGCTAGTTTGTTGAGCATCTGGGCCGTATTGTCATCTACACTGCCCAAACGAACAGGGATTGGTGTCGGGGCGGCGATCATTGCGGCAGTTGCACCAGTGACCTCATCGACGAGATTGCCGGCAGTCGGGGATTCTGACCATGAGCGAATCAGGTTGGTTAGTTTTTCATACAGCACATCAGGTTTGGAGGAAAATCTCGACAGTACGGTTTCCAGACCTTCTTTTTTTCGCGATATGGTAAGACCTTTGTGCGTGAGGTCAAGTTGACGGATCAGATCCCGGATCAGGGCAGGCCATGTTTGAAGCGCAACATCGGTTGATTCGGCTTTAGGCAGTACCTTTTCAATTTCCTGAAAACAGGCGTCCCATTTTTTCTCACTGAGTATCTTCTTTAACGCGCGGCCTGTTGCGGCGGATTGATCAGATGCAATCAGACGGTCAGCGATGCTGCGCAATACTTTTTCGGCGCCACCGTCAATGGCTGCAGGCGCGCCACTGATTTCCGTGAAAATTTTCGCGTAGTTGCCTGGCGTCGGCGGAAGTTTGCGTTCTGCCAGTGTTTTCAGTGTTTCACGGGCAAGTTCTGATGGGGTTTTCATTGCTCAATCTTTGTAAGGTAAATTAGGGTGATTATCGGGCATATCATCGAGCATATCGTTGAACATACCTATAAATCTGACAGGGTAAATAGTACTGCTGTTCTGTTTTAATCCTGCGAGTCGACCAGATGATGACTGATTGCATAGTGTATCGCCTCCGCATTGTTGGTGAAGCCCATTTTTGCCAGCATGCGGCCTCGGTAGACGCTGACTGTCTTGGGGCTGAGCGTCATGATGGCCGAAATATCACTTAGTGATTTACCCGATGCCATCAGGCACAAAGTCTGATATTCGCGGTTGGACAGGCTTTGATGCATCAATTCCTGAGATTCGCCAATCAGGTTGTTGAGCAGCTGTTCGGCCAGAATGTCGCTGATGTATTTCTTGCCGCTGACAACCTGACGTATCGCCTTGATGAGCACTTCCGATGCGCTTTGCTTGTTGATATATCCCATGGCGCCGGCTTTGAGTGCGCGTACGCCATAATGATCTTCGGGATACATGCTCAGTCCAATGATCTTGAGGTCAGGCTGTTCCGCTTTGAATTGTTTGAGCACCTCGATGCCATGTTTGTCCGGCAGGTTGATATCCAGCAACATCAAATCAAAATGTTGTTCACGCAGCATGCTGGCAGCCTGGATGCCGCTGCCAGCTTCCCCCGTGATTTTCATGTCCGGGCTGTCTTCAAGCAGTTGCTTTAATCCTTTGCGGATCAGGGCGTGATCGTCAACGACAAGAATGTTGATCATGTTTTTTATTTTATAAAAAATGACGAAATTTGGCAGGTCTGTAGGCGTTGAATGTAACGATAAGCCAGCCCTCCATTTAACGCTGAGCTGTAAGTGGATTTTGTTATCCGGTATTTATGCAATTTTACTTCAAAACAATTTTCATCAGTAAGCTTAATTGCGGATTCGTGCCACGCCAGCGACATTATGCGTTTGCAGGTCGGAATAAATCCCGACGGGTTTGAGGGTCGAGGATGATGGTTTATAGTGATTTATGAAAAGGACGTATTTTGCAACAGGTTATGATGTACCACATTACGACGGTGACAAAAATTGGATGCTTTATTTTTCTTCTCTTGGCAATGGTCGCCAGTTGGTACAGCAGTTGATGAAATTACAGCCTGAAGGCCGAGCTGAGGCGCTGTACTCATGCCTGATCATTTGCATCTGCGTAACAGTAACCAGTGTGTGCGGCCTGCTCACCCTGACACTACGGCATAAAGTCTGGTCGGTTTTGCCGGGCTGGGGGTTTGGCTGGATGCAGATAGAAGCCGCCTGGTTCCGTTCTGCCCGCTGACTCAGCTGCCTGAGGTGAGTGGCAGACGCACGGAAATTTTCGTGCCCTTGCCCGGTTTGCTGCTGATCTTGACCTTGCCGCCCAGTTGGCCGATGCGCTCCTGTATGCCGCGCAAACCGAACGAGCGCGGTTTGTTGCGCGCCGACTCGTCGAATCCGCAACCATCATCCGACACAATAAGCTCAATACAGTTGGGGCACACCGTGGCGGCTTCGCCTTTGAGGATTTGCACGCGCACATGTGTTGCGGCTGCGTGTTTCATGATGTTGTTCAGCGTTTCCTGAAAGACTCTGAACAGGGTAATCGATTGTTCGTTGGATATGTCGAGATGATCGCCGGATTTGATGATTTTGCAGGGTGTGCCGGTGCGCTTGGTGAATTCACGTGCCTCTATTTCAATCGTTGCGACGAGTCCAAAGCAGTCCAGAGAGCCGGGACGCAGGCTGTGCACCAGATCATTTGCCGCGCGTCCTGCTGTGTCGAGCAACTGGGCCATGCCATGCGTTTTTTCCAGGAGTGCGCTATTGTCAGACGGCAAACGGTGTGTCAGCCAGGCCAGGTCCATTTTCAACGCGGTCAGCAGCACGCCGATTTCATCGTGGATTTCACGCGCGATGCGCGTACGTTCCTCTTCCTTGATCGTCTCAATGTGAGCGGACAGCTCGCGAAGACGCTCTCTGGAGAGTTTGATTTCAATCTCGGCCTGCTTGTTTTGCGTGATGTTGACTATAAAGCCCTGCCAATGGATATCATCGGAATTGGTTTTGTGATGTTTGGCACGTAAATTGACCCATTTTATTTCGTTATCCTGAAGCTCGCGTAGCGATGCGTTTGTTCTGTCCCTCTCCGGGAGGGGCTGATAACCAGCCACTTGGCAGCCGTCTTGTGGTTGTTTAGTGGGATGGCTAGTTGTTTTGTCAGGGATGCGCGCACGCGCTTTCGGATACAGAATGATGCGACCTTCCCAGTTCCATGGAGTGGCGTGCTGTGCCGACAAAAGCATGCTTTGGCGAAAAGAATCGACATCGTCAGGATGCAGAAAACTCATCAGTGATTGTTGTTGCAGTGCAAGTGGTGTGATGCCAAACAAGTCGAAGCAGCCTTCACTGACATAGGGAAAATGCAGTGTGCCTTGTTTGTCGAGTCGTATCTGGCAGGCCATGCCTGGCATGCTGTCCAGAAAGGAGTAGGGTGTGCTGCTTTCGTGCGTGCCGCGTTCCTCAATGCCGGGGCCATGCTGATCGTAAAAAACGGCATCCCAGGGCTGTTCACGCAGCGCAGCGGCAAGCGAGGTTGTATCGCTAACAGAGCGGTGCGACACTTTAGATAAGTGCGGCGAGAGTTGCTCGGCAACTTCGCGAGCAGCGTCTGGTTCGACATGCAAGATTAATGTGGTTCCCGTCATTGAGAGGCTGGTCATGAATGAGGAAATGTTAAGCTTACTATAAGGTCATACCCTACGGCAAACAATTCAGGATTCAGTCTTCAGGAAGGGTAGTGCGCTGCTTCTGGTTTTTCTGCATCCCGCATTCTATGTCCTGATATCTGGTGTTTAAGGGGGGACTGTGGGACAATCCAAAGCTGCCCGATCGGGTCATAACTTGCTTTAGATTTTTGGAAGAATTAAAGAATGCCTATTATTACTTTGCCTGATGGTTCGCAGCGCAGTTTCGATGCGCCAGTAACGGTAGCCGGTGTGGCGCAGAGCATCGGTGCGGGCTTGGCGCGCGCCACGCTTGCCGGCCGCGTAGATGGCAGTGAAGTGGATACCTCGTATCTGATTGAACAGGATGCCAAGCTTACCATTATTACCGACAAGGATGCGGCAGGCGTGGAAATTATCCGTCACTCCACGGCGCATCTCTTGGCGCACGCGGTTAAGCAGCTGTTTCCGGATGCGCAGGTGACCATCGGGCCGGTGATCGAAAACGGGTTTTTTTACGATTTTTCCTATCATCGTCCATTTACCCCGGAAGACCTGGCCGCGATTGAGAAGCGCATGAGCGAGCTGGCAAAAAGCGACATGCCGGTTGTGCGTCGTGTGTTGCCGCGCGATGAGGCGGTTGCGTATTTTAAGGCTATCAACGAGTATTACAAGGCGGAGATCATCGAATCGATACCGTCGGATCAGGATGTGTCGCTGTACACGGAAGGCGAATTCACCGACCTGTGTCGCGGCCCGCATGTGCCCTCCACCGGAAAGCTCAAGGTCTTCAAGCTGATGAAACTGGCCGGCGCCTACTGGCGTGGCGACTCGAAGAACGAGATGCTGCAGCGCATTTACGGCACGGCCTGGGCAAAGAAGGAAGAGCTGGAAGACTATCTGTACAGGCTTGAAGAGGCCGAGAAACGCGACCATCGCAAGCTGGGCAAGTTGCTGGATCTGTTTCACATGCAGGATGAGGCGCCGGGTATGGTGTTCTGGCATCCCAGGGGCTGGGCGCTGTGGCAGGTGATCGAGCAGTACATGCGCAGCGTGTATCGCGACAATGGCTATCAGGAAATACGCTGCCCGCAGATTATTGATCGCGTGTTATGGGAGAAATCCGGTCACTGGGAACACTTCAAGGCGGGCATGTTCACCACCGAGTCGGAAAAGCATGAATTTGCCATCAAGCCGATGAATTGTCCGGGTCATATCCAGGTTTTCAATTCCGACTTGC
>VFSW01009277.1_pt1 | contig 14056 bp, 9 predicted proteins | sample 5358111 | NCBI WGS metagenome assembly VFSW01 (sample SAMN11554181, study PRJNA540505) | mine drainage metagenome | isolation source: sediment from site ElyBrook_90M | place: USA: Ely Copper Mine, Vershire, VT | collected 2017
ATTCTGGGGGTGTGTTTTGGCCCAATATCACCACCCTAAAAATCCGCGCCGCGCCGCGGGCCCCACGAGACTGCGCAGATTACATTCATCGCACTATCCGTGGCCATTGAGGATCTAAATTTCAGGTGAAAAATTCGGATTAGATTTTCCTGTCGGGCGTGGCGACGTATTCGCGGGTGATGTCGGCGATGGTCCGAGTGCCGCAATTGCCCATCGTGAGTTTCAGTTCGCCTTGCATGATTTCGATCACGCGATCGACCCCGGCCTGGCCGAAGGCTCCCAAACCCCAGAGGAAGGGACGTCCAATTCCGACAGCTTTGGCGCCGAGTGCAAGGGCTTTGAATACATCCGTGCCGCGGCGAAAGCCGCTGTCGACGAATACAGGAATGCGACTGCCAACTTCGTCCACGACTTCCGGCAGCGCCTCGATCGTTGCGCGCGAAGTTTCCGTGGAACGCCCGCCGTGGTTTGATACGAGCATGCCGTCGACGCCGTGCTCGACGCATAGACGTGCGTCCTCGCGCGTATCCATCCCCTTGATGATGAGTTTCCCTTTCCAGGCTTTACGGAGGCGATCGAGGAAATCCCAGTCCATGGCAGGATTCTGTGTTTTTACACCAGTCATGTCGATGCCATCGTACATCGGCCGTTCTTTGACCGTAGGCCCCGCCGGAGTTTCGTGGCAGTTGAGGCACTGGTGCAGGTCCTTGCCGCGCGTGCGGAGGTAGGTTTCACTGTTGCGGCCGGTGGTGTTATCGACCGTAAGCGCGACGACCGGACAGCCCGCGGCTTCCACGCGCCGCAGAATTTTCTCGGTCACGTCCCATGAGCTCGTCGCGTACAGTTGATACCAGACTGGCTGGCCGCGTTCTTTGTTGACATCTTCGACGGCCGTCGAGGTTGCTGTGGACAGGATCTGCAAAGTGCCACGCGCTTTTGCCGCCCGCGCAACGGACAATTCGCCATCGGCAAAGAACGATTTCTCGCCGCCGGTGGGGCACAGGAAGATCGGGCTGTTGTACGCGGCGCCGAAAAGATCGACGCGCATGTCCACTTTGGTGGCGTCGCGCAACCGGCGCGGACGCAATTCCACGTGCTTGAAACCTTCGCGATTGGCGCGCAGCGTCGCGTCGTCTTCGACGCCGCTCGCCATGTAGGCCCAATGGCCTTGCATGACCTTGCGGTGAGCGGCCTCCTCGAAATCGAAAACGTCGAAAGCGCCGGCTGGGCTGCTGATGACGTCGGAGGGGTCCTGCAGGCCCTGGGCGAGGCCGGTTTGTTCGAAGAAAGCGGCGACTCCGCCGAGCGCCGCAACGTAGGGGCTCGCGGCCAGAAATTTTATAAATTCGCGCCGTGCGGTGGAGGTGGATTGGCTCATGACGGTTGCCGATTGTAGCGCTTCTTTTTCTTTCTGACCACACGGAATCCGTCCAAGGGGCTCAACGGGAACAATTCTTGCAAGGAAGTGGGAAGGCCCCATGTAGCACAGACTTCAGTCTGTGGGTTTTAGTTCGCGCATGAATCAAACCCCACAGGCTGAAGCCTGTGCTACTTCACCAAACTTCGGGCATTGGTGAGAAATGCAGATTGAAAAGAATAACTTCGTTCCCTCGGAGCGGCGTCCGGTGTATAAGTAGGCCCATCCGGAAGAGCCAAAAGAAAATCGAAGTCAGCGAAAAATTGGAAATTGCCATGCCGACTCGCAGAGAATTCTTGAAGAGTGTGTCACGCACAACTGCGGGAATCTTTTTCGCTGGTTGCTGCTGCGCCGATTCTTCATTTGCTTTTGCGTCGAGCCTCCAACAATCCGCCGCACAGCCTGCCGCCAATCGCAAACGGCGGGAAGTCGTCATGAGCGGTCACCGGACGGCGGTTGTGGACATCCATGCGCACGTGCGAGTGCCCGAAGCCTGGGACCTCGTCAAGGACCGCATCGGACGCGAGGGCAGGGCCGGCGACGTGCAGTTGGCGAATCCGGACAGTCCGGCCAACATACACAATGACGTTGAAAAACGTCTCGCGGATTTGGACGGAATGGGAATTGATGTGCAGGCCGTCTCGGTCAACCCCTTTTGGTATTGGGCGGATGTGGATCTCGCGCGCAAGATCGTCCAAATTCAGAACGGGAAAATTGCGGAATTCTGCGCCGCGCATCCGAAACGTTTCGCCGGACTGGGCAGCTTGGCCCTGCAGCATCCGTCGCTCGCCGTCGAGCAAATGGAAGACGGCGTGAAGAATCTGGGGATGCGCGGCTTCGCCATCGGCGGCAGCGTGAACGGAGACGATCTTTCCGCGCCCAAGTTTCATCCGTTTTGGGCCAAGGCCGAGGAGCTGGAGACGCTGATTTTTATCCATCCGCAATCCGCGGGAGCGCCGATCGACGAAAAAAGGCTGCAGGGAAATGGATTTTTAGACAATGTCGTCGGACACCCGCTGGAGACTACTCTCGCGCTCACTCATTTGATTGAAGACGGAACTCTAGACCTTTTTCCGCGGTTGAAAATCTGCGCGGCGCATGGCGGCGGCTACCTGCCTTCCTACTCGAGCCGAAGCGATCAATGCCTGACTGCGTTTCCCAATCTTTGCAAGCCTCTGAAGAAACTTCCGACCGAATATCTGAAGCAGCTTTATTACGATTCCGTGCTTTTTTCGCCCGAGGACATGCGGCATTTGATTGCCGTGGTTGGCGCCAGCCAGGTCGTCGTGGGGACGGACTATCCCACCTTGTGGAATCGCAATCCGGTGGATCGAATTCTCGCCGTGCCGGGATTGAACGACGAGGAACGCATTTCGATTTTCAGCAACACTGCCGCGAAGCTGCTCAAGATTAGTGTTTGAACTCGCTTAAACGAAGGAGACGACATGAAAAGGCATGGCGATAAGACAAGCCGGAATCGTCGCAATTTTTTGAAAGCCGCGAGCGGCGCGGCAGTCGCGTTTGCCGCCACGAAAGACATTTTCGCACAAAGTCCAAGTTCCAAATCCGCACCTCAGAAGGAGCACGGGCAAACCGCGCGGCCGGATCGCGGTCTTTGGATCACGTTGTACGACTTGCCGATGGAGGGCCGCGACGCCTATTTTTCCTGGCTGCATGGGATGTATCTCCCCGGCCTTTTGAAGCGCCCCGGCTATTTGTGGGCGGCGCACTACGCGTCGCAGGATCTTGAAGGCGGCGCTGAGAATTCCAAGCGGTACAAACATGTCGACGACCCCAATGTCGGCAAGGGGTATCGCTACATGCTCCTGATTGCCGCGACCGATGCAGGCGTGTTCGGCGATCCTGTCCCGAGCTTACTCAACGCGGCGTTGCCAGAGGAAGGGAAGAAGATGCTCGCCATGCGGACCGGCGAGCGCGTGAACCTTTTTACCGAGGCTTGCCGACGCGAGGGCCGCGCGCTTGGCGCTTATAAGGAAGGGATGACGGGCGCTCCGTATATTCAAGTGGGGAGCTTCGATTGCGAACTGAAATACGAGGAAGAAATGCACGCTGGGTATGTGCTGGAGCGGTTGCCGAAGGTGTGCGCTACTCCTTCCTGCGTTAGAACGCGGAAGCTGAATTCCGTCGCCGGATGGGCAAAGCACGGTATCCTTTATGAGTTCGCGTCCAAGGAAGGGTTTGACCGGGACTACGCGCCAGCGGTTGCGAATTCGCCTTTGGGTCTGAACGGACATTCCGTGGTTCCAAATTTGATCCATGCGCCGAACGGCCCCAACAGCGCGCTCAGAATTTGGCCGCCAGCGCCGAAGGCTTAGTGCGTCGGCGGAAGGATTGAATAGCACAGACTTCAGTCTGTGGGGTTTCGGGCTTGCGGGGATCAAGCCCCACAGACTGAAGTCTGTGCTACGAAAGCGCGCTCCAATTCGGCGTTTGCAGCATCCGAATGGAGCGATAAAAAACGAAGGGATCGATTCCATGACCACACTTTCCAGAAGAGAAGTGCTCCTAACTCCCGTGGCGCTGGCCGCCTCGAGCGCCGTCTCGGCAGCCGCCGTGGACAAGAAGATGACGCTCGCCATGCACCAGAACACGTCGAATGGGGCGGGCTACCGCAAATCGCTGGAAGGCTGGGCGCGCGCGGGAATTAAAAATGTCGAAATCACGAATGTCCTGCTGGACGAGTTTCTGAAAACCGAAGACCTGGCGGCCGCGCGCAGGGTGATCACCGACCTCGGATTGAATCTTGTTCACGCCGCGACGGGCGTGACGGAACTCTGGGAGCCGAATCCCAATCGCCAGGCCGCGCTTGACAATCTCAAGAAGCGCTGCGAAATGTACGCGAACATGGGCCTGCATCGCGTCTACTCTCCCACCACGTGCAGCAAGAAAGTGACGGAAGACGATTACAAAGCCGGCGTGGACAATATTCACGAAGCCGGGGACGTCGCCAAACAATTCAACACGTCGCTGCGCATCGAATTCCTGCGCAGCTCGACATTTATCTCCACGCTGCCCACGCTGCTGAAGATGACGCGCGCGGCGGCGCATCCAAATATCCAGCCCATGCTGGACTGCTATCATTTCTGGTCCGGCCTCAACAAGTTCGAGGATCTCGATACGATCCGCGCCGGAGAAATAGGCCACGTGCACTTTCAGGATGTGCCCGATATGCCGCGCGAGTTATTGGATCTCTCGACGCGAATTATTCCCGGCGACGGGATCAGTCCGCTGACTCGAATTCTGGGCAAGCTCGCGGAAAAAGGATATGCCGGTCCGCTCTCCGTGGAACTCTTCCTGCCGAAATTTCAACAAGGCGATCCCTTCGAGGTTGCTCGCGAAATCCGCGTGAAATCAGAAGCCGTCATGCGCCAAGCCGGCGTCGTGTAAATGCAGGCCGCGGGTGGTGGGCAAATTCCGTGTTGGTGGGCTGAATGTGTCGCCCCTGCCGGGGCTTGCTCACTGTGGTCTGCACACTTTCCCACCGCTCCCGCGGTGGGCTACGATTTGCCGTCCCTCCGGGACTCCCAGCAACAAATAATTAACACATTACCAGGGCGCGGTTTCAATCCCGGAAAACATGGGAGTCTTGCTACAATAAAAGGACCGGAATTTTCCAGGCAGGATATTGTCTTGGATGGTGGGGGAAAGAAACGTGGCTGCGACTCAGACCGAATCTTTGGTGGAGGTGGGACCAAAGGTCGTTTACAAAGTTTTGGCGGCCATCAGCGTGTGCCATTTTTTGAATGACATGATGTCTTCGCTGTTGCCCGCGATTTATCCGCTGCTGAAGAGTTCGTTCAATCTGAATTTCGCGCAAGTGGGCCTGATTACGCTCACCTATCAGACGACTGCGTCGCTCTTGCAGCCGATGATCGGATTCTACACGGACAAGAGGCCCAGACCGTTTTCTCTGCCCGTGGGAATGGGGGCGACGCTGATTGGGCTCATCTTATTGGCGGCCGCCCGCACGTTTCCCGCGCTCCTGGTTGCGGCGGCGCTAGTTGGGACCGGCTCCTCGGTGTTTCATCCCGAGTCCTCGCGTGTGGCGCGAATGGCTTCCGGCGGACAACACGGCCTTGCGCAATCGATTTTTCAAGTGGGCGGCAATACGGGGCTCTCCATTGGTCCGCTGCTGGCGGCGTTTTTCGTTTTGCCCAGGGGGCAAAACAGTCTCGCGTGGTTTTCTCTCGCGGCCCTCGCCGGCATGATTCTGCTGACGGGTGTGAGCAGTTGGGCCAAGAACCACGCGGCAAGTTGGAAAAAATTCAGCGCGAAGCACGATATTGACAAGCCGCCGAACCTGTCGACCGGAAGGATCACGGCATCGATCGCGATTCTGATGGCGCTGCTATTTTCCAAGTTCGTCTATCTGGCGAGTCTGACGAGTTATTACACATTTTATCTGATCAATAAATTTCAGATGTCCGTGGAAGACGCGCAAGTCCACCTGTTTGTCTTTCTGGGCGCCGTAGCCGTGGGCACGCTCATTGGCGGGCCGGTCGGCGATCGCATCGGGCGCAAAAGCGTCATCTGGGTCTCGATTCTTGGCGTTCTTCCGTTCACGTTGCTTTTGCCGTACGCCAATCTGTTTTGGACCGAAATTCTCAGCGTGGTGATTGGTCTGATTCTGGCGTCGGCATTTTCGGTGATTGTGGTTTACGCGCAGGAGCTTGTACCGGGCAAAGTGGGAATGATTTCGGGGCTGTGCTTTGGTTTCGCGTTTGGGATGGCAGGACTGGGCGCGGCCGTTCTAGGGTGGCTGGCGGATTTGACCAGCATCAATTTCGTGTATCTCGTGTGTTCCTATCTTCCAGCAGTGGGATTGTTGGCTGCGTTCTTGCCCAATATCGAGCGGCCCAGGGTGAGAACGATCCATGAAGAGGCCATTGCGGAATAGCCCGCGGTTTCCAGTAGCACAGGCTTCAGCCTGCGGGGGTTAAGTTTCGAATGAACGAAACCCCGCAGGCTGAAGCCTGTGCTACTTAAGAGCCATCGCAATTTCTCATGCGCCTGCTTTGGCCATTTCCGCGGCGCGATGGATGGCGCGGCGAATTCGCGGATAGGTCCCGCAGCGGCAAATATTTCCGGACATGGCGCGGTTGATATCGTCGTCGGCCGGGTTGGGAGTTTTTTCCAACAACGCGGCCGCGCTCATGATCTGCCCGGATTGGCAGTAGCCGCACTGCGGCACTTCGATTTCAATCCACGCGCGCTGCAGCGGATGATTCCGGTCAGGCGAGAGTCCTTCGATGGTAGTGATTTCACTTCCGACGGCCCGCGATACAGGAGTGCTGCAGGAGCGCACCGGGCGGCCATCCAGGTGCACGGTGCAAGCCCCGCACTGTGCCACGCCACATCCATATTTTGCGCCCGTCAGCCCAAGATGCTCGCGCAAGACCCAGAGCAGGGGAGTGGAGGGTTCGACATCCACCTTCACTTTGCGTTTATTTACCGTTAGAGAAATCACGGAAATAGTCCTCCTCAGGGAATAATCAATTCCTTACAGCCCATCCACTGGCCTGCGTCCAAGAGTTTCTCCGCGCATTAGGCTTTCAGAACCGCGAGGACCCGTTCCGGCAGGAACGGCGACTGGCGCAGGCGGCGCCCGGTTGCGGAAAAGAACGCATTTGCTACTGCCGGGCCTACGCCAATTCCTCCGAGGTCGCCAATCCCAACCGGATTGCGACTCGACGGCACGATATGCGTGTGCACCTCAGGCGCTTCCGACATGCGGAGGACCCGATAGTCGTAGAAATTCGATTGTTGAACCGCGCCGTTCTTAAACGTAATGCGTTCTTTGAGCAGATTGCTCAAGGAGTGGATGACGGCGCTTTGCAACTGCGCATCCAGATTGCGTGGCGATATCGGAACGCCAACATCGGCCGCGATCCAGATTTCCGGCACGCGGATCATGCCGGTATTGCGATCCACGGTGACTTGCGCGATCGTGGCGAGATACGTCCCGGCGTTGGTGACGAACGACACGCCGCGCCCCGCCTTCTCGCCTTTCTTCCAACTCGCCATGCTGGCCACCGCGCGGAGCACTTCTTGTTCGGCCGGAGCTTTCTGCAGCAGATCGAGGCGCATCTCGATCGGGTCGACGCCACGGGCAATCGCGATTTCGTCCACAAAACTTTCCGCCGCGAACTGATTCACGGTTGAGCCAACGCCTCGCACGGCCGACATGCGCACGCCCAGTTTGTTGCGCACAGCTTCGACGAGTATGTTGGAAAAATCGTAATCGGTTTTGATGCCCGTCGTGGAAATTCTCGGGAATTCCTTGCCCTTCTCAAAGCGGACCGGATCGGTCATGGCCAGCGCTTCGTCCGCGACCAGGCGATGGTGCCAGGCGATCAGCCGACCATTGCTGTCCTCAGCCGCTTGCAAATATTGCGCCGTCATCGGTTTGAATCGTCCGAAATGCACGTCGGATTCGCGGCTCCAGATTACCTTCACCGGCTGTCCCAACTCTTTGGATACGAGGGCGGAGTCAACGGCCCAGTCGTGGTCCATGGCCGATCGCCGGCCGAAGCCGCCGCCAAGATAAGTGCGATGGAGCAGCACATTTTCGGGAGCAATGCCGAGCGCTGCCGCGACGGAGCGCTTCAAGTGCGTGGGCGCTTGAGATCCGGCCCACACCTCCACGCTTTTCCCGCCGTCTTTTACCCAGGACATGGAATTCAGCGGCTCGAGTTGCGCGTGGTAGACAAATTCCGTGCGGTATTCGGCCTGGTAAACTTTGGCCGCGCCGTTCAGCGCGGCAAAGGCGTCGCCCGTGTTTTGCACGACCGTTCCGGCCTTGCCGAGATCGCGCGCGATTGCAGACTGTTCTTCCATCGCGCGGTCGCTGTCAAACTCGCTTTCAGCGATTGTGCTCCACGTGATTTTCAGCGCACGCTCCGCGGCGAGCGCTGCCTCGTAGGTCCGCGCGGCAACAGCCACGCGATCCGGCGGCAACTGCATCACCTTCAGCACGTCCCGCATTTTGGAAACTTCCGCATCATTGACGAAAATCGGCGTAGCCCCCAGAACGGGAGCGCGGACTACAGTGGCATACACCATGTTGGGAAGCCGGACATCGATGCTGTAGGTTGCCGAGCCGTTGGTTTTGCTCGGAATATCCACGCGCGGAACTTCATGGCCGATCAGCCGGAACTGGCTCGGGTCCTTAAGATCTTTTTCCGAAACGGCGGGCAAAGTCTCCGGCAAGGTAGCGAAGCTCGCAATTTCTCCGTAACTGAGGCGCTGCGCGCTTTTGGCATGAACAACCACGCTAGGTTCCGTCGTGAGTTCCGACACGGGCACATTAAGATGAGTCGCGGCAGCATCGAGCAGCACACGCCGCGCCTGTGCGCCGTAGAGGCGCATGTTTTTGTAATACGCCATCACCGCTGTGCTGGCCGCCGTGATCATCATTCCGAAAAAGAATGACAGCGGACTCCCGTAGACCTTGTCGTCCGAAGGGCTGAACTCGACGGCAACCTTGTTCCAGTCGGCATCCAGCTCCTCGGCGAAGACTACCGCCAGCGCGGTCATCGTGCCCTGGCCCATCTCCGCTGCCGGCGCCATGATAGTGATCGCGCCATCCGGAGCGATGCGCACCCAAGCCATCTTTACGCCGGCGCCGGTTCCGGCGTTGTCAACTTCCGCATCTGCGCCCATGGCCGGCTTGAGATCGAGACCAAAAACCAGGCCCAGTCCACTCACGCCGACGCCGACGAGGAAGTCACGGCGTTTCAGGGGGAAATCGCTCATGTTGGTGACACCTCCAGTGGCGTGGAAATCGTATTGAACCGAATATACGCCCGGCGCATCTCATGTCAAGCTGGCCTCGGCTACTCGGATTCAGAGATGATCTTAGCGCTCTTCCGACCTAGTCCTGATATTTTTGGCGAAGGCGGGGAGTGAGCCGAAGCATTAGTTGCACGCGCTCGACTTCGTTCAGCCAATCGCCAAGAGTGGCGTCGAGTTCGTCTTTCTCGGGGGCGACAATGCCGGGCGGGCAAAGTGGGCCTAACCTGGCGCGGGCCAGCGCGCGGTAACGATTGATCGTGCGATCGCCGGCGGTGGCGCACCACTCGTTATCTTCGGACAAAAATACTACGACGGGCACGCGGCTGCCGCCGTTGATGCGCAGCTCCGGGACCAATTCGCTTTCCTTCGGCCGCTCGACAAAGCGCAAATCGATTTTGCCAGGATTGGCTTCGGCGATCCGGTAAATCAACGGACATTGCTGGACGCAATCGCCGCACCAGGCGCCGCTGAAGATCAGAATTTTCATTTCCCGCACAAAGCCGGCGATAAGCTGCTTGTGGGCATCGGTCAAGTGGGCGGCTTCATAGACCTGGGTCCAGCGGCGTTGTTGCTCTTCTGTGCCCGTTTGAAGGTAGCGATCGTAGGGGAGGCCCGATGCAAATTTATCGGAAAGGTAGGAAGCGTTTGTCATGGTTGGTGGATTATACATTGGGCGACGCACCAGTAGGACGGGCTTCAGCCTGTCTGGTTTTGGTTTGCGCCATGCCGGCAGAAAAGCGGACAGGCTGAAGCCCGTCCTACTTACTTCTTGCCAGCATCTTTTTCTAGCTTCTCAAGTTCTTGCACTAGTTGCTCAGCCTGATCGCGAATCTGGCGCACGCGCTCGGCCAGGTCGACTGCGCTCTTTCCAGAAGCCACAGGTGCCGCGGCCTGAGCGGACGCAACTGCGCCGGGGCCGGGCTTGGCAGGCACGGCGCCTCCGACCAACTCGGCCAGGGCCTGATCGAAATTGTCTCGATAAATCAGGCGGTCGCCCATTGCTAGAACAACTTTTTTGAGCTGAGGCATGCGGGCTTCTGTCGCCTGGATGTAGATGGACTCGACATAGAGGAAGCCGCCCGTCACGGGGAGGGAAATAATATTTCCGCGCAGGACGTGCGAGCCCTGCTGGTTCCACAGCGTCAGGTCCTTGGAGATGTTTTGATCCTGGTCGATGCGAGACTCAATCTGCATGGGGCCGTAGACCAGTTGCTGCTTCGGAAGCTGGTAAAATATGAGGTTCCCCAACCGGTCGCCGTCGCATCGCGCGGCCATCCAACCGATCAAATTATCCTTGCCTCGCGGCGTGAAGGGAAGAATCAGCAGGAACTCAGGTCCTTTTTCTCCTGGCAAGGTGGCAACAACGTATGTCGGCTGCACATTTTCAGGCTGCGCCGACTGGCCGAACAGGTTATGCGCGATGTCCCAGATGTCTTCCTTGTTGTAAAACACCTGGGGATCGCGCATGTGAAAAGTCCGGTAGGCCTCCGCTTGCGTCTGAAACAGGGCTTCGGGATAGCGCGCGTGACGGCGCAGGTCCGCAGGCATGTCCGAAGCCGGCAGAAAGAGTTTCGGAAATAAATGCTCGTAGGCCTGAATGATGGGATCGCTCGGATCGAACACGTAGAGAGATATTTTGCCCGTGTAGGCATCCACCGTGGCTTTCACCGCGTTGCGAATGTAATTTGCGCCGTCGTCCAGCCCAGCCACCGGAAGCGTCGCGGAATACGGATGAGAGAGGGAAGTGGTGTAGCCGTCGACCATCCAAACCAGCCGGCCATCATCGGTAATCACGAGATAAGGATCCTGATCCCAGGTCAAAAAGCCCGCAAGATATTGCAATCTTTCCTGCACGTTGCGGTGGATCATCATGCGGCTCTCGCCGGTGAGGTAGCTTGTGAAAATAATGTTTGGCTCGCCCTCGGAGATCGCCGCGGCCGTCTTCAGAAGAAAAGATCCGACCGGAAACCCTCCCGTGCCTTCGTAGGTCGAATATTTATTCTGGTCGCCGGAGGGATAGTCGAATTCCTCGCGAGCGGTGTGAACGAATACCGGATCTTGGGTCTTTGCGCCGTAATAGATTTCCGGCCGGGTGAGCTGAAAACCGGGCGCCTTGATTTCCGGCGGAGCGTTTTCGATCAGCAGGACGGGGAGGCCATCGGGCGTAATCTTGTTGACTTCCGACATGACGACGCCAATGCCGTGCGTATAAATAAAACGCGGATTGATCCAGCTCTGGCTGGCTTCGGCGGACAACTGAGTAACATCGATTTCGCGCGGCGATAGCAGCACTTCCTTGATGCGTCCATTTTGGAAGTAGCGATCCACGTCGGTTGCGGGAAAAGTGTAATAAGGGCGCAGCGCCTGGATTTGGGTGATCGTCGCGTTGTAGGCGCGGAGGTCCCAAAGCCGAACATTGTCGAGGAGCGTGGCATCCTGCACAGGATCGACCGTCGCTTGCCCGGAAGGAGTAAAAGGAAGTTCTTGGGCATTCCGATTCAGGCCGAAGGCAATTGAAGTCGCTTCAATGTGCCGCTCGATGTACGGCCGCTCGATGGAGATTTCATTCGGCCGCACGTAGACGGCGTGAACGATGCCCGGCAAAGCGAGTTGCAATATAAAAAAGCCGGCGACGAGAATGACCGCTTGCTTGTATCTTCGCGTCCAAACGATGGGCAACGCCCCGAGCGTGACGGCAATGAGCAACCAGCGCAATGGGAGCGTGATCTTTTCGTCCACGTAATCGGCGCCGGTCATGAAGGCGTGAGAGTTGAGCAGAAGCTCATAGTTGCCGAGATAAACCCAGAAGGCAAAGCCGAGCAACAAGATGACCGTAATGATCCGGACAAAGCCGGCACGCGTCGCGCCCGGCAGCAGCAGGGAACCGGGCCCAATCGTAAGAGTTCTGCGTGGCCCGTCATCGAGCCCGCCGTAGCGAAATTTTTCCGCCAACTGCCAGCCTCTCGCGGTCGCCCAAAAAACCAGGGCGCAAAGAATCGCCAGCACGAACACGAAGCCGAGCACTTCCGCATAGAAGGGCAAATCGAACAGATAAAACGGCAGGCCGCGCGAAAAAACCTGATCCTTCCACGCATCGGCGGGTGCCGTGAGTCCGCGCGACCCGAAAAAACGCATGACGGTCCAGTAGTCAATCGAGCTCGATGCGAATAGGATCGCCACGACCGCCAGCCCCACGGGAATCAACCGGGAGTACAGACGATGATCGCGCTGAAGAATTCCGGCGAAGTGCAGCCCCCGCGCATGAGCCACCCACAGCGCGAGGAAAGCTACGAGCGAACCCGCCGCCGCGGGCGCAATGCTGTACCACAGCATCCCGACCCACGTATTCACCTGCCCGATCTCTTTCCACCAGTTGTACTCGATGATGAAATCGGCGGCTGTCGAGCTGGCCCAAAGCGCAAGAACCACGAGCACTGCCAGCACGATGAGGTTGCGAATCTGTGAGGGACGCATAAGAGGTGGTTTCTATGTGTAGAGCAACCGCAACGCTCCGAAGCCAAGAAATTACATATTGAGCGGCACGGTATTGTAGTCGATGTAGGCCGATCGAGATCGTATCACAATACATTGCAAGCACCCGTACCCTTTCGTTCTAATGGGTTTTGCAGGGATTCAACCTGGGGATGCGACAGGCCAAGTGCGACTCCCCCCCTGGGTCCACTATTCGTGGTATTTATTAGTTAGGTAGACACACCCCCCGAAACTCTAAATTGACCCTCCTCGTGCGAGGCCGTAGGGTATTGATCGAAGATATAAAGTTTAGTGCGGCTATTGTCGGCCAGGTTATCAATCGGATTAGCCCTCGTTAGACCAAGCGAGGAATGAAGGTCCGCATCCACTTTGGGTGGATTAGTCCGCGGCGAAGTGCGCGCAGACGGGCGTAACACGCTCGACGCCAAGCGACGAAGGAGCAAGCAACCGCCATGAAGCTCGTATCGAAGTCGTTGTATTTGGTGTCCCTGGTGCTGATTACCCTGTGTGTCGCTTCCTGCCGGAGCGGTGCGGGCACCACGATCTCCGGTAGCGGGGGCGGAAGCAGCAGCTCAGGTTCGGGTTCAGGTTCCGGTTCGGGCTCTACCCCCGTGACAGAGACCATCGGCGGGACGGTAGTCGGTCTTGTTGGAACCGGATTGGTTCTGCAGGATAACGGTGGGGATAACCTGACAATCACGGCGAACGGCACTTTCACGTTCAAGACCTCCGCGAGTGGCGCCTATGCCGTGACCGTGTTAACCCAGCCCGCCGGTCCCGCGCAGACCTGCAGCATCGCGAATGGCACGGGAACTGCGACGGCCAATGTTACCAACATTCTAATCAATTGCGGTACAACTGGCCTCACGATCAGCGGTTCGGTTTCCGGCCTTCTTGGATCCGGGCTAGTTCTACAGAACAATGGAGGTAACAATTTCTCGGTCTCCGGCCAAGGAAACGCCCCCTTTACGTTTTCGGCGCCGGTTACCGCCGGTTCCGCTTATGCCGTTACCGTTCTAACTCAGCCTTCTAACCCGCCGCAAGTGTGCTCTGTCGTGAACGGCAGTGGCACCGCGAATGCGAACGTCAATAACGTGGAGGTTGACTGCACACAGCCGGGATTCAAAATCAGTGGATCGGTGGTCGGTCTGGTGGAGGGCCCCGGCGACACTCTCGAATTGCAAAACAACGCGGGGGACGACCTTTTTGTTACCGGAGATACTGTATTCACTTTTCCCACACAGGTTACGAATGGCGGCATTTACAACGTACAAACATTTCTACCGCCAACCAGCCAGCCGCAGCCGTGCACTAATTTCTTCTATACTGGCA
>VFSW01009278.1_pt1 | contig 14056 bp, 11 predicted proteins | sample 5358111 | NCBI WGS metagenome assembly VFSW01 (sample SAMN11554181, study PRJNA540505) | mine drainage metagenome | isolation source: sediment from site ElyBrook_90M | place: USA: Ely Copper Mine, Vershire, VT | collected 2017
GCCCAACGGCCAGCGTAAGCGGCGGAGGGTCTATACCTTTGCTTTCGTTCGTTCCTGCACCGAACGTCCGCTTCACGCTTTGTTGGGCGGCGCGGAGGACGCGAGCGGAGGAGGGACGACGAGCGCCGAGCGGACGCAGTGCCGCGCAGCTTGGCTACTGCACATAGTTCACCGCAAAGGCAAAAACGTATTGACAAAAGCACTACACTGCCTTTATAATGCCGCCATGAGCAAATCACCTAAGTCCTTCCGATTGTCCGAACAGGCCCAGGGTCATCTTGCGGATATTGTCAAGATGACAGGCTCTAACGAGACCGCTATTGTCGAGATGGCTCTGGCCTTCTTCGTGAACAAGGTACGAGATGGCTTCATCGAAGTTCAGGCGGTTGCGCCGCGTGAAGTTGTACAGCCAAAAGCAGTACAGCGGAAACGTCACCGGCACTAAGGCGCACTAGAATTGATGTTTTTCCACTCTTTCGTTATGTGGGGTTCTTGTTCTTTCCCACATGGCGAGAGAGGGGTAGGGGGGCACTTCGACCGCCATAACTCTTGACGCTTATCAGGGGGCATGATAAAAGCGTATTGCAATAAGCATGACACGCTGAACGCACCACCTAAGCGGGCTGGTGGGTAAGGTCGGTGGAGACATCGAAACAGTGTCCTTGAAGCCGGGTCTTTTGACCTGGCTTTTTGTTACCTGTTCTCAGCCGCCCAACTATGAGTTATACAGCCTTTGTTGTAAAATACCCCCGTGCGGGGTGTTATAAAGCGCAAGCTTGTATAACATACTATGTGCGAATAAAGTTATTTTACCAGAAAGGCGAAAAAAGCCTCAACAACTTTCATCTACCCCTCGGGATAAAAACTGCCGCCCACGATCTGCAACGCGGCGGCCTCGCTGTCAAAAGCCCCCTGGATTGATTAACACGCCGTGTTGCGTCCATTAACACGCAATGATTCGTTACTTAACACGCCGTGTTAATGCCAATAACACGCAATGATTCTCATAACAACACGCCGTGTTAACTCAGTTAACACGGCGTGTTATTTCAGGCGGGCGGTTCTTGATTAGCGTTGGGCTACGCTATTCTTCGACCAGATCATCCGGGTGATCGGTATTCCACATGCCGATCAATTCATCCGGACTTTTTGACAGATTGGCGTGATTGGTGACCTTATCGGCTGTCCACAGCGTTGGGTTGTTCAACCCGGCAATGGCCGCCCGGTCGCCCCGCAGTGAAATATCCACTTCTCCGCCCACTTTCATGTTGGGCGTCATGCTCACCAATCCGTCTATCTTGACGGTTTCACCGAACTGTAGCGCCTTATTGCTTTCATCCACATACAGACGCAGGATGCTGTAAATCTCCTGTGTGTTGTACGTGGTGTTCTTCGACATCCGCCCCGACATCTTTTCAAGATCAAGCGGTAGGTTCTTGCGAACCACCTGCACAAAGGCATTTAACACTTGCCCAAAACGAATTGTTCGGGGAATCTTGCTGGGTGGGCTTGGACATGGGCGCTGGTTTCCTTGGTCCGAACCAAGTTGACCATGTTCAAGCTCTTTCGTGAAGTACTGATAATGGTTTGCTCAATTTGCCCTAACAATTCTTCAACAGCTTGATTATCACTGACCTTGCTTTTGGTCAGGATTACGGCTTGGATTTCGCCATCTTGTGGATTTACGCCGATATGCAATTTGCGCCAAGTGCGCCGTTTCGAAACGCCGTGTATTCGCACCTTCCATTCACCTTCATCATGGATCTTCAAGCCTGTGCTATCCATGACGATATTCAAACTTTGACTGGTTTTCTTCGGTAGATTTACCTGCAATTCCTTGCCGCGTTTGGATAAAGTCGAACGATCTGGCACAGACAAGTCGATTTTCAGCATTCGAAATAATGAACGCACAAAGCCTTCCACACCTCGATTGGTTAGGTGAAATACCTCTTTGACCGTCAACATGGTCAGAATGGCTTGATCCGTGTAATCAAACTGGCTTCCACGTTGTTTTTCTCCAGCATACACCCAGGTCTTTTCAAAATCATCTAACAGCCAGAACGTAATTGAGCCGCGCTCCACCAATGTTTTGTCCGTATTCACCTGTACCTGAGGCGCGATACAGGCAGACCAGTTCTCCACACGGTACAATGCTTTTGGGCGTGATTGTGTGTTTCTTCGTTTAGGCATAAACTAAAATTACACTCTCACGCCTCTTTTGTCAAAGCCTTCATGTACCAATGCCTAATTGCAATATAAAATTGCAAGGAAACGCTTGCTTGTACTATTATTTCTTGCAGATCGTTGAAGCTATTTTTTAAGTTTGTATGTAGACAACAATTGAGTTAAAGCAACTTTCGGTAAAGCCGGTATAAAAAGGTGCTTAGTTTTAGCCGATATGAAGAATGGACGTATGTATTTCTCCCGTAATTAACCAGTCTTCCTCCAAACTTTGCTTTAAAATTACGCGGACCATACGGCTCGTTTGGACGTCCTGCGCCGCCAAAATCGAAAACCCCATAGCCATTCTCTGCTCCCCATTGAAGTACATGCCAGACCATTTGATCATTTGGTAAGCAGAAGCCGTATTTGCGATCAAAGCCTCGATACCAACCATAGATCGTTTTTTTGTATAACAACGCCACGGATGCTGCTATGTCCTGACCATCGGGGGTGCTGCCAATTAGGAACTGGATCATGCCTTTTGGATAAAGTATATCAAATGCAGACTCAAAAAGGGAAATATCGGCCAGAGGAACATGATTCCAGGAAAACGATTCTTTAATCAGTTTATACCACTTATGTAATGAGTGACGATCTTCAACCATTCGAATTGAAACAGGGTTTTTTCTTTGTGCTTGCCTGATTTCTTTTCGTGCTGATTTATGAATATTCGCCCACACTTGTTCGATGGGCAGTGCTAGGTTCACAATGTAATCGTTATGATCTTCAAATTCAAAGCCCGACTCTTGAATAGCCGATTGCAAGTTGTGATCTTCAGCTAAATTTCGTAGCTCGGTGAAAAGAACGCGATGCTTTGTTTCCTGCTGGTATTTTTGAATCAACTTGCTCAACGCCATCCGTCCTTGATTTTCGGAATGATAAAGTGTCCCTCCGTAAACCACGGATCGAGTGGTGAATGACCTGAGCAAGCCTGATGCCACACTGACTTCCACGGGAAGGAAAAGGGCAAGGACCCGTTCGCCTTGAGTGGCGGCCCACAGTCTTGGCTCATAACCCTTTGAGTGCGCAAAGACTTCGAACATCTCCGGTGTATGGAAGATGTTCCCGTCCGGGTGATTTTCGACAAACCAGCGCCATTTTGATGTGGGTAGAGCTTGGGCTATGGTTATGTTTTCGGAGTCTGAAGTTCGGTAATTTAGTTGAGTTTCTAATTTCTCGGTTATCATAATTATCATCTCTATGATACGCTGGCAAGATTAACACCCGATGAAACAAATAGAATCGGTAGGCCGCCAACGCTTGTAACTTGCAGGCAGCCCCGCCCTTTTCTGGGCTTATCGCATCTGAATTTTGATGTCTAGAGTCCCAGTTGCAAAATTGGTTGTAAAATAAATCTTTCGTATCGGCTTTCGTAATCGTTTCGTAAATTTATAATTTATTACAGCCAAGCTGGGGAATTGAAACCTGTTAAAAAAGGAGCTTGGGCACCTGCAGGAGAATAAGACACGGGTTGTATGGCATACACTCCATAGTAATTCCACAATGGCGTTCTCTCCGGCTACTTCCCTCGTTGCCAACCCAATTACCTTTCATTTTATGGCAACCCCTCCCTGATTACGACCATCGTCTGGGGGATGTTCAAATCCGCCAGTTGGGGGAGTTGGATAAAGAAGGCCAGATAATCAGTTCATTGTGTAAGGCAGGATAGTCCAATTGGTTTCTGTGATCGCATACCGGCGCAGATGGTTTTGACCGGTTCATCGGTCAGGATATTTGTAGCAGGCACTGATGTCCCATCGCTTTTCCTTGATTTGTACTGATTCGGTTGTAAAATTGCCTTATGCCGGAAACTCTGAATATTCTTTTTCTAGCTGCGGAAGCGGAACCCTTTGTCAAAGTAGGCGGATTGGGAGATGTGGCCGGGGCGTTGCCGCGCGCGTTGCGCGGTCTCCCGCCCGAAGTTGTGGAAGGAAGCGTGTTGGATGTCCGCCTGGTTTTACCGATGCATTCCGCGGTCAAAGCTGAAGCCTATGGTCTTCATCCATTAATGGTCTTCCCACTTTCGCGTGTGACGGGCGATGTGCAGGTGCAGGTTTTTGAAGCTGTTCTTGATGGAATGCCGGTTTATTTTCTTGGCGGTGGCCCGATAAGCACAAGCGGTTCTGTGTACTCATCCGATGCGGCGCTCGACGCAGAGAAATATACTTTCTTCTCGCTGGCTGCCCTTGCTTTAACTCAACAACTGGATTGGAAGCCGAATATTGTTCACGCCAATGACTGGCACACGGCGCTTGCTTGTTATGTATTGCTGTTGAAACGCTGGGAGGGCGAATTTACCGGCGTTACTTCCATCTTGACTATTCACAACATGCCTTACATGGGATCGGATGTTTCATCGAATCTCGAAGCCTATGGAATTTCACTCACGCAGACTGGCCTGCCCGAATGGGCGCGTGTTCTTCCGCTTCCTCTTGGACTTTGGGCGGCGGACTCCATCGTTGCAGTTTCTCCCACCTACGCGCGTGAAATCCTGACGCCTGAATTTGGCTGCGGCTTGCAGGATTACCTACTTGCCCGCCGCGAAACGCTCAATGGTATTTTGAACGGTATCGACGCCGAATCTTTTAATCCGGCCACCGACCCGGCCATTGCTGCCAATTATGGAATTCCAACGCTTGAAAAACGTGTTCTGAACAAAACCGCTTTACAGGTTCGCATGAATTTGCCGCTCGACCCGCATGTGCCTTTGCTTGGCGTTGTGTCGCGTATGGATCCGCAAAAAGGCATTGACCTGATCCCTCCAGCCTTGAAAAAAATCAAAGACCTGCCCTGGCAGGCTGTCATTCTTGGGGCAGGTGTTCCAAAACTGGAAGAAGATATTCGCGCGTTGCAACTCGAGTTTCCGGATCGAGTCCGCGCCGAGTTCAAATATGATGCGGGTTTGGCGCGCCAGATCTATGCCGGGGCCGATGCCTTTCTAATGCCGTCTCGCTACGAACCGTGCGGTCTCTCGCAATTGATCGCCATGCGCTATGGCTGTATTCCAATCGTCAGCGCGGTCGGCGGATTGAAGGATACGATTTTCAAAAACGAAACCGGCTTCATGTTCGAGAAGCCGACTGCTGTCCGGCTTGCAACTGCCATCAAAAAAGTATTGGCAATTTATCCCGACCGTGCTCGCTGGGAAACCATCCAAAAAGCTGGCATGTCCCAGGATTTTTCATGGGACAACTCAGCCCGGCAATATTTCAAACTCTATCAACGGGTTACTGCGCAACTCGTAAAACAATAATCCCACTTCACGGTGACTACAATGAATTTTCCTCGCTCAGGCGGAATCCTTCTGCATCCTACCAGCTTGTCCGGCCCTTACGGCATCGGCGATCTTGGCCCGCAATCTTATCGCTTCGTTGATTGGCTTTCTGATTCTGGTTGCAAGCTTTGGCAAATCCTGCCGCTTGGCCCAACCGGATACGGCGACTCGCCCTACCAGTGTTTTTCGGCCTTTGCCGGTAACCCATATTTGATCAGCCCTGATTTTTTGCTGCGTGATGGATTCTTGATCGAATCTGATTTAGCCGACAAGCCGGATTTTTCCGCCTCGCGCGTGGACTATGGGCGGCTCATCCCGTGGAAGCTTTCCCTGCTCGAACGCGCCTTTCACCGCTTCCAATCTGACATTGACCGAGTGCGCGCCGAATTTGATTTTTTCTGCGCCGAACAGGCCTCCTGGCTGGATGACTACGCTCTCTTCATGGCATTGAAAGAAGCGCATGGTGGTGGTTCGTGGAATGGCTGGCCTTCAGCGCTGAAACAACGTGAGCAGTCTGCCCTAGATGAAGCGCGTAAGGGATTATCCGAATCGGTTTTACGATTTACTTTTTATCAATTTCTATTCTTCCGTCAGTGGACATCTCTTCGTTCCTACGCCAACCACAAAGGCGTTAAGATCATTGGCGATATTCCCATCTTCGTCGCTTACGACAGCGCCGACGTGTGGGCTAATCCTGAACTTTTCTTCCTCGATGAGCAGGGCAACCCAACCGTTGTAGCAGGCGTCCCGCCGGATGGCTTTTCTGCCACAGGTCAATTGTGGGGCAATCCGCTTTATCGTTGGGATGTTCACAAAGAGACCGGATATGCCTGGTGGATCGAACGAGTTAAGTCTACGCTAAAGACAATTGATATTTTGCGTCTGGATCATTTTCGAGGCTTTGCTGGTTATTATGAAATTCCGGCTGCCGATAAAACCGCGGAACATGGTCGTTGGGTGCCCGGCCCCGGCATTGATTTCTTCCGCGTCATTGACGATCGTTTGAGCGATGGCGTTGGAACGCCTGAAATCACATTGCCCATCATTGCAGAAGACCTCGGCTTGATCACGGCGGACGTAATTGCCATGCGGGATGAATTCCAACTGCCCGGCATGAAGATTTTGCAATTTGGTTTCTCCGGCCCGGACAATCCCTTCTTGCCGCATAACTATGTTACCAATTGCGTGGCTTACACAGGAACGCATGACAACGATACAGCTTTGGGTTGGCTTGCAACTACATCTCAGGAAGAACGCAAATTCGCGCATCGCTATCTTTGGTCGGATGGTCACGATTTTGCCTGGGATTTGATCCGCTCCATTTGGGCGTCAGTGGCGATGTTTGCCGTCGCGCCCATGCAGGATGTGCTCAGCATCGGTGGCGAGGGCCGCATGAATTATCCCAGCCGCTTGGGTGGCAACTGGGAATGGCGCATGGATGAAAATGCTTTGTCCGATGATGTGAAGAATAAATTGTTGGAATTGAATTATTTGTATCGGCGGTAAGCTGTCTTGATGCCGAGCATATGTTTTTTGCTGGCATTAATCATCATCACAACAATCTTCTATTCCTGCTGCTTTTTCAAAAGACTCTTTGCCTTCAGTGTATGAGAAATATATCAATCCGATTGCGCCGATGCTGTCGACAAAACCAAAGCCGGTGAATTGGTAGATCAAACTGGCGGCCAGCAAAACCACTGACATGTAAATACAAACCATCGAGCAATTTGCATCTGCCAGAATCGGCGCAGAATTAAGTGCGTGCCCGACTTTGCGTTTGCTCATTACCAATGCCCACATAATTGCGATGGAGACCAGCGAAATGACCGTGCCGCTTAAGGTCGTGGTCGGTTTATGGCCCGTGAATAGATTATAGATGGCCGAGAGAAGCAATCCCGCTGCGAGCAGATAAAATCCCCAGCCTGTAATGCGCAAGGCGGTGCGCTCAAATCCTCCGCGCGGCGTGTCGGGATGCTGGCGGATGCGGATCACCATTGCCAGAATACCGATGCCTGACATCGCTTCGATGAAACTGTCCACGCCGAATCCGAACAAGGTCAGCGCTTCATCGTGCGCGCCGAAGTAGACCGAGACCAATCCTTCAAGCAGGTTGTAGACGATGGTGAAAATCGCAAGCCAAAGCGCAAAATTGTAAAAACGGTTTTGTTGAGACTCTTGTGTAAGTGTGGTCATCTTTCACTCCTTATTTCTAAATCTTTTTATTCCAAATATCAGCCCGATAAAAATAAGTAAACTGATTCCAGTGAGCGATGCACCGAGCGTGAACGAAAGCGGCTCGTAACGAAATTCGATAATGTGATCGCCAGCCGGAACTGCCACGCCGCGAAAGGCATAATCGGCGTGAAGCAGTTTCGCAGGCTGGCCGTCCACGTAAACGAACCAGCCGGGATAATATGTATCGGATAAAACGATCCAGCCGTCTTGCGGCATGGATGCGTTGATCTTCACATCGTTTGATTGGGATGTGACAATGATTGGCGTGGATGAAGGCTGGGCAGCCTTAAACAGGACCGAGTGAGCGGCCACCGTTCCCGGATCATTTTCTTCAAGGATGACTGTTTTTGCAGGATCGAAAGTGTCTGCAAATAAAGCCGTCAGCGCGGCATCGGCATTTGCAACAGTCGTGGATGATGTCACTGCCCAGACACGCGAAGGCGCTTTAGCCGCAGGATGAAGCTGGAGCGTTGCGCTGCTTGCACCTGTGACAATGGTACCAACGTCTGCCAATTGCAAAACGCCATCCTGTTTATGTTTTTGAAGCGCAGCAAGAAGTTTTGAGAAGCGATTTTCCTTGAGCGGGTCGTAATTGTTAAAAGATGAAATGCCATCGAGCATATTGGTGTCTGTCAGGTGAAGTTCGTGCGCGGCCATTGAGAGCGCAGGCGAACCGAGAGTATCGAAAGCAAGAAAGTGTGTGTAATCCACGCCATTCTCATAGATGCGATGATCGTTGGCTAATGTAGGCTGGGAAGTATAAATGTCCGGCTGGGCGGGGGGATTGATGCCCCAATTGGCATAAATGACATCAATAGCAATGAAGCTAACAACTAGAATAATCCAAAGCGAACGGCGGGGAGAATCGGGCGCAGGCTGTGTCAAGGCAAAGATGGTCGCAACCGTGAGCAGAAATCCTGCCAATGCAGATGCGCTTGCCATGGTGTGGATCTGTCCGCCAATCTTGCCAGCAGATGGAAGCGCCAAATAAATTCCTGCGGCAATAGACATGAGTGTGAGCGCGCCGACCAGACCAAGACGTGTCCAGTATAGTTTTTTGTCCTGCGGAGGAGTCCATTCGTCTGCGGCGATACCGGCCAGCAGAGCCAGGCTAAACGCAAACCAAACCATGATGCGAGTCGGCGCTTGGAACATGTTGAAGGTCGGCGCATAGTGATAGAGAAAAGGAAAGATGGGTGTGTTTGCGCCAAGTCCCAGCAGGAAGGAAACCAGCATGGTCCCGGCCAGGAAGGCGATCAACGAGTTGGGGAAAATTGGTTTAACGGAATCCGGTTCAAGTCCAGACCGATGCGGTAGTTTTATCCGCGAAAAGAGCAGTCCGAGCGCAAGCATCAATGGCAGAACGCCGATGTAGCCGGCGTCTTCATAAAAAAGGCCGTAACCAAAAAACAATCCGCGCGCGGGGTTGCCGAAAAAATCCGGTGCAAGCAAAGTCACGAGACGCTGAGGCGAATAAGAGTAAACCATCGCGTCGATATATCCATATTCGCTGGAGCGCTGGGAATTCAGGAGAAATTCAGCGGTGGGAATCAGTTGAATGGCGGCGAGACCAACTGCCAAAATTAGAGATGCGCCGAGAATGAATGGCCTCGATATGTGGATGCGGTTTGCAAACAAGCGATATAGCGTCCAGGCCGCGAGCAGGAGATAGGTGTACCAGGTGGTCTGTGCGTGCCCAGCCAAAAGTTGCAGCGCGGCGAAGAGCGCGAAATAAAATATGTATTTGCTGGATTTCTTTTTGGAAAGCAGGACTTGATCGGCGGCCCAGATGATCCAGGGAATCCAGGCAAGCGCATCAGCGCGGGCGCTGTCGGCGGCTTTTGCCACGAGGAACTGCGACATGCCGAAAGCCAGTCCCGCGACAACCTGACCGAATGGCTTAAGTCCGAGCGAACGCGTGAATGTGACCATGCCCGCTCCCGCCCAGATCAGATGCAACGCCACCAGCCAACTGAACGCATAAGCGAGCGGAAGAATCAGCGACAGCCAGTTGGGCGGATAAAAAATGGCGGATTGATAATTTGCGATGAGCGGTGTGCCGTTTCCAAGATATGGATTCCACAATGGAAGCTGACCAGCGCGGATCATGTCGAAGGCGAATTTGCGCCACGGATAAAACTGAAAGAAGGGCGTGCCCCAATATAAAACGACGCGCCCAAGCAAAAACGGCGCGAAGAGAATCAGTGGCGCGACTGTGGTGTAAAAATATGGCCAGTTGTTTTTTGTGAATTCGCAGAGTCGGGACATTGTTATTTACCAGAGATGAACAAAGATAAAAGGGATTCTTTCAATCTGTGTTCCTCTTTGTTTATCTCTGGTTTATTTCAGCAATTCTCTCAAAGCGGCGAGGAAGAGCGTGATGTTCTCGCGGCGGCTGGAATATCCCATCAGGCCAATGCGCCAGACTTCATCTTTGAGTGCGCCGAAGCCAGCCGCGATCTCGATGTTGTACTCATCGAGCAATCGTGCGCGGACTTTATGTGGGTCGCATCCGGCTGGGACTCTGGCCGTTGTCAGCGATGGCAGGCGATACTCAATCGGAATGAATGGCGGCATATCCATTGCTTCGAGTCCGCGCCAGAGAATCTCGGCATTGGCGCGATAACGGGCGAAGGCATTTTCCTGTCCTTCCTCAGCGATGACGCGCAGTCCTTCGCGCAGGCCGAAGTGCAAGCTTGCGGATGCGGTGTGATGATATCCGTGCGCGCCGCCCCAATAATTGGCGTATTGTTTGAGATCGAGATAAAACGAGCTGATCTGTGTTTTGCGATTTTCGATTATTGATTTTGCGCGCGGACCAACCGTAATCGGGGCAAGTCCGGATGGCGCGCCCAGATTCTTCTGTGAGCCAGAATACGCCATATCCACATCCCACTCGTCGATCTTGACCGGGACGCCGCCCAACGATGTCACAGTATCCAAAACGATCAGTGCGCCGTATTTGTGTGCTGCGTTGGAGATTTCCTTGATGTGCAATTGTTCCGCGCCGGTGGATGTTTCGGCGTGGATGATCGTCATTAATTTATATTTCTTCTTTTTCAGCGCGGATTCGATTTCTTCAACCGTAAAAATTTGTCCGAGCGGCTTTTCGATTCGGTCAACGTGCGCGCCCTGACGTTCGGCAATTTCCGCCAGCCGCGCGCCGAAATATCCATGAATGCACGATAAAACATCATCGCCCGGCTCGATCAAATTCGTCAGTGCGGATTCCATGCCCGATGTGCCGGTGCCAGATAGAGCGAAGGTCCATTCATTTTTGGTTTGGAAAAGATAACGCAGTAGTTCCTGTTCTTCGGCGTAGATTTTCAGTAGTTCGGGGTCGAGATGGCCGAGCGTGGGAGCTGTCAGCGCGCGCATCACGCGCGGGTGTGTAGTGCCCGGCCCGGGTCCAAGCAGGATGCGGGAGGGTGGATTTAAGTCGGAAAATTTAGGTGCGATCATGTTTTTCTCCTGGCAGAATTTGCCCAAGTGTACAACATTTTCCTAAAAACTTTGGCAGTTTGTTTTACAATGGGGGCGTGGACAAACCTACCATCACCAGTCTTTCCAATCCGTTGATCAAACAGGCGCGCGCATTGCGCCAGCGTAAAGAGCGTGTAGAAACAGGCTTGTTTCTCGTTGAAGGAATCCATCATGTTGGCGAAGCCGTACAATGCGGTTGGGACGTGGATGCGATTCTCTATGCGCCCGAAACATTGACCAGTGACTTTGGCCGCGAACTAACCTCGCGTGTTACGCTTCAGGCTAAGCTGCAGCCGGTCTCCGCGCAAGTGATGGAATCTTTGGCTGAGAAGGATAACCCCCAAGGAATCCTTGCCATCGTCCGCCAAAAGCGGACGCGGCTGGATGAGTTGGTTTCAATTCGGTCTGGCGCAGCAGTCGTCTCGCCGCAAGACCCCGGTAACGTTGGGACGATTCTGCGCACACTCGACGCTGTCGGTGCGGACGCGCTTTTCCTGCTGGACGGCGGCGTGGATTTGTATCATCCGACCTCGGTCCGCGCCAGCATGGGAACGTTATTCTCGAAGCCGGTTGTGCAAACTTCATTTGCGGAATTTATCGAGTGGAAGAAACGCAATGCCGTTCAATTGATTGGCACTTCAGCCCATGCCGATTCCGAATACAAAAATTACCAGCCAAAATTTCCCTGGATATTGCTACTCGGCTCCGAACAAAAAGGACTTTCGTCTGAACAATTGGCCGCTTGCGATGTTCGCTTGTCCCTGCCCATGCGCGGACGCGCAAGCTCGTTGAACCTGGCTGTTGCTGCTGGAGTTTTGTTGTATCAGTTTACATAGATTTTTGCGGTCATTGCGAGCGCTTTTGGAAAAGCAATCTCCGCCTAACTTTCATAAGCCAATATGAATTGAAAATGCCTTCTCGTATGAGAAGGCATTTTTGTTATATTCAATTGTCGGTAAATTAAAACTCGTCTTCTTCCTCGTCCCAGGCTTCTTCCTCTTCCTCTTCCGAATCATCTTCTTCCCATTCGTCGAGTTCTTCCTCTTCCTCATCCCACTCTTCCTTTGCAGCTGCATCGGTTGGGGAATAGGTTGCGCACCCTGTATCAGGATCGATCTCCACTGCGGCGGCAGAACAATATCCTTCGTCCAGGAAAACGCAGTCTGTATAGTGACAGCGAATGCGGGCCATTGAAGCTCCTCCTTAATTAGTAGGCTGGCGAACCAGCCGGATGACTGAGAGTATGAAAAGTATCGTCATTGCTACCTGCGATGTGATGCAAAAGGGACACAACGCATGGATCAAAGCAATTTCAACATAAACCAAATAAACCGTGAACAGAAAACCGATCAGTGACAAACCAAAGAGCGCCATTATACCGTTGGTCTTCAAGAACCCGATCCGATTTTCCAGTAATAACAAAGCTAATATTGCCAGATAGCCTCCGACGCCAATGACAGCCACCGGAATTCCATTCACTTCCGAGTAAATGCTCGAATTCACGGTCGAGCAGCCGCCGTTCCCCAAACACATGTTGGGATTTTCTGTCAGCTTGAAAATCGTCATATAAATTGAATCCAACAAACCGAGCACAGCCAGCGCAATCGAAGTTCGATAAATCCACTTATCCATTGTCACCTTTCATAATAGCCAGGCATCTATTGGGGCGCCTATGGCGAGCGATTTTACCCCAGCGGGGACGACAAGTAAAGCATTTGCCTGAACCAGTGAAAGCAAATTCCCGGAGCCTTGATGCCCGGTCAATTTGGCGGATAGGATTCCATCCTGCTCTTCGACGACGGCGCGCAGATAAGTTTCTCGTCCGTCTGATTCAACGGCTTCCGCGAGTCTTGCGCGGACCTTTGTGCGGGTGACCGTTTTCAAGCCTGCGAGCACGCCCAGAGCGCCGCGCACAAAAACTTCAAACCCAACGAAAGCCGATACCGGGTTGCCCGGCAATCCGATGAAAGGAATGCCGCGATATTCCCCAAAGGCCAGCGGTTTGCCGGGGCGCATGTTGACTTTCCAGAAATCAAGCTTGCCTTGCGACTCGACCACTTCCTTCGTAAAATCAAATGCGCCCACGCTAACTCCGGCGGATGAGATGATCACATCTGCGTTCATGCCGATGGCCTGGTCCAGCAGGAATTGGATCGCCTCGCGATTATCGGGCGCAATGCCAAGCGCCAAAATATCGCAACCTGCATCCACGATCATGGAAGCCAGAACATACGAATTTGAATCCCTGATCTTGCCCGGTTCCAAAGGTGATTCAACCGGAGTCAATTCATCGCCGCTTGAAAGCAGAGCCACACGCGGTTTGCGATAGACAGTGACATTTGCTACTCCGAGCATTGCAAGCAAGCCAAGATCTTGAGCGCGCAATTTGTGACCCGCAAATAAAACCTTGTGACCCGTCTTTACATCCATGCCGCGTGTGCGGACATTTTCTCCGGACTTGATATTTTTATAAACTTGAACTTCCTTCGGCGCGGATGTGCCGGCTTCGCGATTGAAAGCTGTATCCGCGACCATGATGATTGCGTCCGCGCCTTTGGGTACGGGCGCGCCCGTCATGATGCGTGCGGCTTGTCCATGCGCGATGGTGATGTCAGATGCGAAACCGGCTGGTATATCGGTCACCACGCGCAGGGTTCGGGGAGAGGCGCTGTTTGCGTCTGCAAGATCCTGCGCTTTGACGGCGAAACCATCCACGGCTGAATTGTCAAAAGGAGGGAGGTCGGATGAAAGGATGTCTGCCGCAAGAATGCGTCCCGCACACTGAGCAAGAGACAGAGTCTCAGTCTCTGTCGGCTTAAAGTGGGAGTGAATACGCTCCTG
>VFSW01009279.1_pt1 | contig 14055 bp, 15 predicted proteins | sample 5358111 | NCBI WGS metagenome assembly VFSW01 (sample SAMN11554181, study PRJNA540505) | mine drainage metagenome | isolation source: sediment from site ElyBrook_90M | place: USA: Ely Copper Mine, Vershire, VT | collected 2017
TACAATTACCTGGAAAAAAAAAACGCTCCCTTGGGGGGGGGGGGGGGGGCGGTTGAGTGGGTGACACATAAGCAGAGTTAATGAGCAACATAGGTAGCAATATGGCTAATATAACCGCAATCACTGCAAAAACAGAAAGCAGTATGATGATCCAACGAGGGATGGCCAGTTTTTTCTTGACATCTTGGACGACAACATTGGACTGGGGTGATTCATCCATATTTTATTGAGAGCAATCGAAATCTGTTCAACAGATATATTGACTCGAATAACACTCGTAAGAAACTTCTCCCATAAATCTCAAATCACCAAGATATTTTTGAAAACGTTCGGGGTTGTTAATCACACATCTGGCCAGAACGGTAGGTGGATGCTTATGTTTTTGATACCATAGGGGAAATCCAATAATAGGGGACCATTGATAAGGAATAGGAATATTCAAAAGCTGGAGACTTTTGGGTAGCTTAAGATTTTCAAGGGGTTGTCGAAATTCCCAACCGAGCGCAATGAGACAAAGAGAATCCGGTAATTTCACATGATCCATGGGCTGATTGAAATCAGCACCGAATTTCAGGATTTCTAAATGAGGTGGAAGTTTGATTTCATCAACAGGCTGATTAAACTCTCGTCCAAATATAAGCACTCTCAGGGCAGATGGAAGTTGGACGTCACTCAGGTCTTGATTAAAGCTGTCACCGAATTCAAGCGTTCTCAAACTGTCAGGGAAATGGGTAAATCGGTAATACGTTGACGTGGAATTCAATCTCATATGTTGGAGAGAGTTTGGAAATAGGGGTAGCTGATTATCAAAAAGACCGCCCAACTCCAAGTATTCGAGTTGTTGTGGAAGACGCAGAGTGTCCAACTTTTGAACAGAGTTAAACCTCAGGGTTAGTCGTCGAAGAGAATCAGGGAAACTTGTTTCTGAGACACGATCTGCCATAATGCCGGTGATCACAAGTGTGTGTAGCTCTATCGGCCATGTCACGTCATGAATTGTGTGTTGTGAATAATGTGATTTGACTTCTAACACAAGGAGTGTAAATGGGATATGATGAAGAGACTGCTGAAAATGATCCCCAATACACAATTGTTTGAGTGAAACAGGAAACCTGGCATCTTCCAAAGTTTGATTGAAATACCGACCGAATTCCAGTGACTGCAAGCGATTGGGCCACTGAACTTGGTAAATGGGTTGGTTGAATGAAATACCAAATTTTATATGTTGCAAACCCGCAGGCCAATTGACACGGTGAATTGGCATATCGAATTTATCTCCTAAATGCAATCTCTGCAAACCCACGGGCCAAACGAGTTGGTGGATGGGCTGATTGATTGTGTAATCTAATGTCAGATGACAGACTTGAGCGGGCCAGGCCACTTCATTAAGTCGATGATGCCCATAAAAATAAATTCGCGAAGTGTCACTTGGAAGGCTTTCAATTGCCTTGAGAGTGGTGACCTTGAAACAATGAAATTTACCAATCTTGACCGCTCTTCGATCCATTAAATAGTCAGGAAAAATGAGTTCGTCCACAAGAAAACATTCATCGATTTCAGTTTTCATTTGCTTGCTGGTCATTGCCAATTTGAATGCCAGTTTTCGCCCGCCCGCTTGCGCGAAAAGAACCAATATTTCATAAGGAATTTCAGACATTTGGAAATATTCACACCAAACATTCGGCTCTGAATACTGCTTCTCGATCATTGGATTCAAGAATATTCTTGATTTTTTCGATGATCTTCAATAGGAGTTCATTCGCCCTTGCCTTGGCGGTCCTGATTCGCAGTTTGCTTTCACTGTCTTGTCTTTTGGCCCTGAAACACTTGGGGACTTGATATAACTTGGACTTGATGGATTGGAAATGCAAGAGAAATATGGCAATATCTTGCATACCGAACCTCAAAAGCATTAAAGCGCCTCCCACGTTGAGGACAGCTTCGTGAGTTTTCGAGGGCTTTTCAGGTAGTAATATCTGACGTTCACACTCAATGATGTTTTCTAATTCAATGATGAACGAATGCATGGTCATTTTGAATTTTTGAATCAATTGTTCTGCACTGGTCGCCTCACTCCAGAAATTATATGAAACAATAAAATGACAGACAGTTCATCACATGCATGGGTCATTGCTTCTTCTTCCCTCTTTTTCATTCCAGCAATAATGAGTTTTTTCCGTCAATCCCTGTTAGTGACCATTGTATTTTTATGTTCGGCTCTCTTTTCCACTTTGTATCACTCTAGTAACGAGAAAAGCTATGCAGACATGGATGTGTTGTGGGCAAATCTGGCTATTTTTACGGCACTCGTATTGTTAGCACTGATCGCTGTGAGGTACCCAATTTGGAATTGGCGTGTTTTACTCCCTGTCGTCTTTGGCTTGATTGGATTGGTTTTATATTTCGTGGAGGGTCAGGCGGATCCCAATCATCCTGTAGATGTGCATTATGATTTGTATCATAGCTTATGGCATCTGTTCATTTGTTTGGCCGGTGTGGTATTAGTGTGGACCCCAGTGGATTTATCCGAGGCTAATGCCTCCTATGCGGAAATTTACATCAAGATCCTCAAGAACAATGCTGATTATTCTTTAAACACTCATTCGTTGCTTAAGTAGGCATCCCTGGATGATAAACTCAGGCTGTGACACCACAGGTTTGGTGATGCTTTTGGACTGCTGATCATAGTATTGTATTTCCCCTTGTGCTTCTAAACCAAACAGGGCCTCCGAAGCCCAATAGAGTCGAGGATGCAAATCAATGTCGAAAGTGATCTGTTGTGTAATTTCCCATTGAGAATTGTAAACATAAACTTTTCCATTCAAGGGATCACTCATGACTGCCGTGCGGGCGTCAATAATCAAATCTTGACCGAGTGTTGGAGAGATATTGGGTTGCAGACAAATCACGACACTCAACTGGGTAACGTCAACCACTTCCACCACTTGAGATTTGGGACTGACCACCAGTTTGGTGACTAGCATCAGACTCCTGCGGGCATCAAAAGCGCCAATGGTGCCTGTTTTGGCTATAAATGGATATTGAGAGATCCATTCGACTCGCGTAATTTCTGGATCTTTTTCGAGGTGATCCACGCAAAACACGGCACCTTCTGGTATCGTTTCACCCACGGACAGATAATTAGGCGCAAAAATCCAATTGTGGGCGATACGAAAACCCGCCTGTTGTAAAGGAGTCCCAATCATTGAAAAAGTCAATTCGTGAACCTGTTTCAATTCCGGTTTTTGTTGAAAGACATATACGACGCCATAGGTCTGTATGAAGGGACAACCGAGCAACAGATATTCTTGATATTCTGAAAGGCATGTGATTTGTCCAGGTAATGAAATGGATTGATAAGCTTCTTTTGGCAAGGGTGTCAAAATCACTGACGATACTCCGGCTCCAGAGTCCTCTGAGGATTTAGTTATCATAGAAGGAGGTGATTCGGTTTTGACCGATTGTGAATGTTCGATTTCAGGGGTTGAAAGTACCAAATTCTTTAGGATTTCACGTTTGACCGGTAATGTCAAAACAATAGCGGCTACAATACCTGCAATCACCAATAGGCTGACTACCACGACAACAACAATCCAGCCTTTTTTTTGCAACATGTTTATTGAGAGATATCGAAATGTGATATTGAGAGACTACTATATTGGTGGAGGAACATTCATCTGCGTATAATTTTTATCCCAGATCTCTTTCTTCACGTCAAACTCCTTGGTCCATATTCTGCCGACCTTCCAGTTAAATGTCACCAGAATCTTGAAAAATTGAATCAGGAGCAACACCACACAACAGGCTATCTTTAGTTGTGAATTATTGGTTGTTTTCTGATTGAATTCATCATAAGCTGTGGCTTTGTCGTCACTGGAAAACAAAAGTCTCTCAAGAGAGGGTTTGAGTTCTTGTTTTTCCACTAATTTCATACAATGGACCAAGTTCCAGTTTTTCATGTTGTTATTGGTCAGTTCAGTTCTTAAATATTTTACGAATTGCTTCATCATAAAGCATAACGAATTTTTGGCGTCTTGAGTTCCGGTGAGTGTTTTGTCGGAATACAAGATTCGAAATGTTGTTTGCATTAAGCTAGAGGTTTGATCGATTAATGATTCTCGTTTGGTGGCTTTTTCTTCAGTTTCATTTTCTAGTGAATTCATAATAAATTGTTTGTCCATGTCAGAAAGCAGGTTCACATTTTCGTAACGATTTGTGTCGCCAGTGAGCTCACAAATCAAATAAAAAATGGATTCTAAAAGGGTGTAGCAACTTTCGCCTTCATAAGTATACCCTCCATTACTTCCAATGACAGGAATCACAGAAACCATGCGGTGAAATTGATTTAATATTGATGTAGCCTTCGTTGGTACATAGCGACATACAGAGTTACCAGTTGTGCATTGAGAAGTTCCTTTGGAAATTTGAAGTGCTTGTTTGAATTTTGTGACGTATGTCGATATTATGTTATATACGACGGGCAAATAATACGCGGTCAAGAAAAATTGGAAAACTACAAAATATGAATATGCCATTGCATGACTCGATAGTGGGTTGACGAGTATGTCGTTCATGGACTGTCGTCTTGAAATGAGGTCTTGTAACACCGGTTGTAATCCCACGAATTCACCTCGAAAAGGTCTGTTATCTTGGGGCCATTTCATGTCGTAGGGAAATCCTTGACCATCGTAAATGTAATTTCGTAGTGATTCCGTATTTATAGCCTGGAGAGTTGATTCTTTTTGCCAAACGGCAATCATCTTGGATGTTAAATCAGCCAAGTAATTAACATGAGTGTAGTACTGCCATAAAATTGCATGCAAGTCCGGTGTGTCATTCAGTTTCACGAAAGCCTGAAGATCCTTTTGCATTAAAAGAGTGGAAATACCCTTGAATCGATCTTGGCCGCTGAAAGTATAAGACTTCATCAAGTGGCTCGAAGATTCACACAAGAGTCTAAAAGTTTCCCGAATGAAATCATGATCGGTGGATGGTTTTAATTCTTTTGCGGGGCCCTCAGTGACTTCTTGGGGTATTTCAAAGTGTTGAAATTGCCATGCCAATTGGTCAGGGGTGGGTTGTTCAGGTATAAGTTTGGTGAGATCTCTACCTTGTGAAAGAAGTGACCGAGTAGTATCACTGACCAATGGTGTGGATTTTATTGGCGGTTGACTAAAAGGATTGACTGGTTGTTGACTGGAAGATTGCTGACCCGGGGTATTGACTGGTTGTTGACTGGAGGTATTGACGGGTGTCTGAGGTTGATAAGTTTGATGACCAGGGGCATTGAATGGTTGTTGACTGGATGTATTGACGAGTGCCTGAGGTTGATATGGTGTGTTTTGTTGATTGGAGGCATTGACTGGTGCCTGAGGTTGATGCTGAATAGATGCAATGACTGGTTGTTGATTGGAGGATTGCTGACTGGAGGTATTGACGAGTGCCTGAGTTTTATAAGTTTGCTGACTGAAAGGATTGACTGGTTGTTGACTGGAGGTATTGACGAGTGCCTGAGGTTGATAAGTTTGCTGACCGAAAGGATTTATTGGTTGTTGATTGGAGGCATTAACTGGTGCCTGAGTTTGATAAGTTTGCTGACCCGGGGCATTGACTGTTGCTTGTTGATTATTACTGAAATCTCCTCCGGCCATAGGTACAACTTCCACCATCTCAAATTGAGACAAATACGGTAGTTGAGACCGACCCAGCAAGAATTGAGCTTGACCAGACGGCGTAATTTCTGCAGGAATATCAATCAACTTGCGAGCTCCAACATTTTTGTCTTCAATCACTAGTTTGTATTGTTCTTGGTGTTTGGCCTTTTTGATTTGATGAATCCCGATCCATCGTTTGGGGTTATTTAATTTTGGATTACGTGTGAGGAGTCCATGACTTGGTGTATGAACACCGCGTGGTAAAATCACAAATTCAGCCTCGGAAGGCCTGGTTGTAATTTTGACGCCGGGAATGTTAACCAGTATGGCACTCAATGCTGCCTGGCTCCCAAAATCTTCAAAACAAGCTCGAGCTTCTTTGGGGCCGTTGTTAAGAATATAAACTCCTTTTTTCAATGACGATGTTCGAGTCATATTATTGGTTTATTTCTTTACATCGGAAAATTCTTGTAAAATTGAGTCTTAATAACTAATCCTGACAAATCACATCAGACTTTCATTTTTTGTTACATTTCACCAAACATGGAATCCGATGACGAGCAGAAGGGAGACTCACACTTTAAGAGACGTCGTTCTGTATCACCGGAGCCACCTACGGCCTACAAGGTACCAAGAACAAGAGAAGCACCCGAAGACAACCAAATTTTAGATGAACCCGAACCTCAAGAGGAGCCCTTTTATGTGACCCGATTTTCTTACTCTGGACGCGCCCCTTTGTTTCTCCGAGTGGATTCCCTCCCCAAGGACTTTCAATATGGCAAATGGCTCGTGGTAGTGAATAATCACCTCTCCGGGACGGAAAACGAATGGAAAAAAATGTTGCACCGACAAGGCTATGAGACGTACGATTTTCTTTTCGCCTCTCGTTTGGCCAGCAGGGCCCTGATGAAGCCTTACAACCCGAATTCCAATTTACGCTTCCGCGACATTAATTTTGATGAACGCAAAGTTGGCAAGTTGGCGGTGGAACTCATCAACGCCTGTGCCCCTATCCTCGGTGACGATTTGGTGGAAGCCTTTCTCAACTGGGTGGATGTCAAGAAGAAAACCCGACGTGATCGAGTTGCCATACTGGGAATAACGGATTCCGTGCAAGTGGCCCCCGTGATTCAAAAATTTCGAACCGTTGGTGCTCTCGTGGTGGCACACCCCACGATTTCTGCTGATATTCACTTGGAGAATCCAGTGGCGTTGGAATCCTTTATTCGAAATCAGGTCCGTTAAAAAAAACACCCGCCATTACTAAGAAATGAGCACTAACAAAGATGACGATTTCGATTTTGACGATAGTCAACTGGATGAAAATGTTGATCTGAACAAAATCGACAATCAATTCTTGCAAAAAATGCAAGCTCAAAGTGATAGTGCGACCTGTGATGCCTCGAGTTCCTCCACCACCTTTTGGTTTTTAGTTATTCTCCTAATTATTTTTGTATTATTGACGGTCATGGCGGTTATTTGTATCGTCAAGGGACGTCAAAGAAGGCAACAATATGTTGTGGTGGGTTACAGAAATCCCTAGGTTTATTTTTACAACATAAGCAAAAGTAGATGCCACCTCCCAAGTTTGTTTTGGCCGTTAGTGGCGGGGGAACGCGAGATATCATACCGGCAACGATCCTGGACCTTTTGAGAACCGAGATGAAAATCACGATTGACAAATTTGACCTTGTTGTGGCCGTGAGTGCGGGTGCCATGGTCGCCTCTTATGCTTGTCTCAACCCGGAAGCCAAACTGGCCGACCTCTTTTCCGAGTCAAATTTGAAACGAATTTGTGACAAAACTCTATGGGACGATATCATGGGGGAAATTCAGTTTAGTCCAGTTTATAATGGCCACGGGAAGACGCTCATGATGAACAAATTCTTTCAAGAGTGCAAAATGGGCGATATCAAAACTAAAATAGCGATCCCTGTTTACAATATTTTTCAAAAAACTACGGAATTATTTACGAGTTATCAGCCCGAAGCCTCGCAATATCTTGTCGCGGACGTATGTGATGCCACCTCTGCCGCAGTGCCTTATTTCCCTCCCAAGACGATTGGCAGCAAAAAATACATTGACGGTGGGTTTGCGTGTAATGATCCGGTCTTGGTGGCCTATACGGAAGCTCGGAAAGTGTTTGGCACTGGAGTGCCTATTCGTTTGTTAGCCCTAGGAACAGGTCGACAAATTCCTTCAGATACATGGCGTGGTTACCCGATTGATCATTGGGGTTCGATTCAATGGTTGCAACACGGTTTGATCGATTTAATTATGGCTGCACCTTTGGATTTGGAGATTGACAACGTTGACCGTATCATGCATAACGAATCGATTCATAATCGTCTTCTCTACATCAATGACGATGTTCCGGACAATCTCAAGCTCGATTCCACGGACAAGACTTCCCTGGATATTTGCAGCAAGATCGGGCAAAGACTGTTTGCTAAATATCGACCCGATTTAGGAGATTTTTTCTCGTCGGACAGTTGCCGCTCCTGGTCCAATTGTCGAAAAGTGTATGCTTAGGATATTAACTCGTGCCAAGGTGAAAATAAGGCCAGAGGACACAATACAATGTAAATAACATAAGAAATAAACAGCCAAAATTGACCAGAAGGGTCCTTGACATAAATCATGACGGCCACCACAAAAATGATACAACACAAATTAATAAGCACACGAGCTCTCCACACCCAACGAGGTGATTCCGTCAAACTGAAGAGGACAATTTGAAAACCGAACCATATCGCGGTCGTTAGGGAAGCGTAGTTGACCAAGGCAAGTTCATAAGGAAAACGTAGGAACACATCCATCACATTAAAGAAAAAAATCACCACGTGGTAAAACACAAAAATTATTTTCGAGTTTCGGACGCAAATTCCAGATAGTTCTTCAATCATGATATCATTTCGAGTGCGCATTAATCGAAATCCCGTCGATGCGGGTGCCACAGGTATTTCAATTTCCTGGTTCATTTGGATTGTGTGAGAGAAAACTCAGAGCTTTGGCACAAAGCAGCAACGCGTCTTCAATGCGATTGAAATTTCTTGCGTAACAAATGTTACTCTTGTTTTCGCGCCCAGAAATGATGAGCACCTTTTATAGTAATAAATCGTGCATGTATGGAATCTGGCAGTGTCTTAGCTGTCTCTGCCCCAAGCCGCGCAAGCACCATGTCGAAGAAGAGTCGCCCAACATCGAAATCCGAATCGATCCACCGCAAACGGAAAGCGGTCGGACTATTGCAACCATTGATGAAGAAAATCAAGATCCCGGAGTCGAGCCAATGGACACAACACCTGACGAATTTGAACCAGGTCGTGTGCGGAATCGATTTGAGTCTCACGAACCCGGGTCTTTGTGTAATCAATCCGAGTCATCGGACGATCCATTTGTTCTCGTTTAGAAATCGTGTGTGTGAATCGAATTCCAATACCTTGATAACAGATCCAGAATCCATTTTCGCTGGTTGGTTACTCAAGATCAGCGTGATTGAAAGTGACCAGTCCTCGGATAAAAGTTATTCTTTATTTCGGTTTCAACGATATCAAGAGAAGCTGCAAATTATGGTGGCCTTGATTAACTATCACTGCCAAAGTCATCAACGCATTGTAGGCATCGAAGGTTACTCGTATCAATCTGGTGCTGGAGAGGCCGATACGATTCTTAAGGAACTAGGAGGCTGTCTACGCCTCTTGTTGTGCAAAGAGCATCAAATGATGGAAATACCCCCGGCCACCATCAAGAAATTATTTTCGGGCAAAGGACACGCCAAGAAACCCGATATGTATCAGGCTTATCGAAATCAATACCATATGCCAGATCTATTCACTCTGCTCCACATCAAGGAACCTTCCAGTGGTAAGACCCCTCATCCGATTGAAGATCTGGTCGATGCTTTTGCAGTGGCCCTGAGTACTTTGTATTTACTTTCTCAATAAAACATTTCGATATCTCTCAATAAAAGAAAAAATGACCAAATTCTTTCTGGTCCATCACCGCACCTTCCAAAAATGTGGGATTGATTGGGTCTATTACGTGTCTGACCAAAAAGTGAGTGTTGACAGCAGGTATTTTGATGTAACTGAAATTCCCAATCCCAAGCATGTCAAGGCCAATCAGGTCAATGAGTTGCTGGTAGGATTCTTACGGAATCGCATGCGTAAAATTGAACTGGAGACGCTCCTGGGAGAAGGTCGATTACTGGAAGTGCCACTCGAGGGACCTTTGGTCCAAACATGTGCTGACAATTTGATTTTCTTACCAGAGAGTCATGAGGAAGCGAAAGTCTTGTGTGAGAGCTTTCGAACACGGGAGGAGGCCGTCAGCGAAGTAGTGATTCTAAATGTACCTCTCAACATCCCTTATGAACAAAAAGATATTTTAGCCGCCTGTCGAGCACCACCAAATCAGGATTCTTGTGTTGTGTTATGAACCACCCCCCTAGTGTTTCCGTTTTGTTGACCGCCTACGTCTTCGATCGAGCCCTGCATCCGCATTTTCGCTCACATCCAATTCAGGATGAATATTCACCAATTTCTCCATGAATGCGGATTGGCGATCCGTGAACTGTTTGCCAATTTTGGCCTTGAGTTCTTCCAATTTGCCCCGAGGCAATTTTAACGCCTTTTCTGCCAAGTTTACACCCCCGTGTCTGTAAATGATTTCATCGACAATAAATTTGGCCTCTTGTGCATGTTCTAATCCAAACAAATCATGTTGTTGTGTTGCCGATTGAAGCAACATGCGAGAGGCCTTGGTCAGCTTTTCTTGATCCGATTGTAGGGTGAGACGGCACTGATTCGAGTTGTCATTGACTTGAAAGGCTAAAAATACAGATATAATTATCAAAATAACAATGACCAAGAACAATAATCCTTTCAGCATACTTTATTGAGACAATGGGACGCCGTGTGAGAGATGCGATTAAATATTTTCTTGATGGATTTTTCGACGTTTGGATCTTCTTTTAGAATTTGTCGCCCGAACACCTATGTCGACAGCGAAAAAACAAGCCTCCTCCAGTAATACATACTCCACTTGTTGAAATTCAGCAATGACAGGCATGGTCACCACACACAATTTGGGTTTTACAGGAATCGCATCGTACACTTCTTTTTTCACCACTCGCACCATATACACCAAATCATTCACATGATCATATTCCACGGGTACTAGCCAGATATCTTTGAACGGAATCAACTCTTGATAGAGAGGGGTCCAACAGAAGCTGGGGTGACGAACGGGAACTTGAGCTCTACAACGATCAAAAAGTGCTTTGTTTACATAGACTTTAGGCAACAAGGGTTTATGGTCATCTCGTTCATGACACAGAATCGACTGGGACGAACTGGAAATATATTGAGATTGAGAAGAGATGAAAATATCAAAAACTGTCTTTCGAGAGATGAATAGAAACGTGAACAACGACTGGAATGTGGACCGAACACCCGCAGAAGAAGATTCGGGTTCATAGACCGAAGCCAATAACAAGAGACACAAGGCCCACACATAACTGGCATCCACTTTCCCAAAGTTCTCATTCACGTCCTCCAAAGTGTATCCGTACCTCTGCCAAGTAATGGGTAAAAGCATGAGGGGTGGATATAATTGAGCATCAAATTCAAAATAAGAGTCATTCTTCATCTCTTCTGTCACGGTATCGCTATAGACTCGCTTACCACGTTGTACATTGTAGTAGACATGGGTGTGCACTACCAAATTGTCATACAGAAATTCAAACATACAATTTTTATAATATACGTTGAATGATCAGACATTTCAAACTCAGAGTTGAGCTTCCTCTTGATCTTCCTCCTCCTCATCGTCATCGTCTAATTTGGATTCTCCACTGGCGATCTTGCTCTCCAACTGTTCCAACTCGCTCTGCATGGCGTTCATCTCATCAGAATCGATATTGAGACCGGTACCGGCTTGAGACAAGACATTTTTGACTTCCTCTTCGTTGTTGCTTTGGATAGCGCTCATCAGTGAACTCATGGTACTACCCAAATCGGTCATCGTCTTACTGATGTTCATCTTGTCCAGCTTTCGTTGACTGAACAAAGTACGAACTTGCTGGAGCTGAATGGGTGTGATACATCCTTCATCAAGCACGGCAGAAATGGTGGTCTCATCCTTGTCTTCGAGCGCGGTGATCAACCTTTGTCTCGTAACATCTTCCATGTCAGATACCCCAACCTCCTTGAGAATCTTTTCAAAAGCCATATTCAATTGGTTCTTGGCCATGTTCATGTTGTTCTTCATATTAGTATCCAGGGCGACCTCTGTGCTGAACGTGGCAATCACCTTGGACAAGGACGAGAAGATATCCTGGAAGGAGTCCTCCTTGGCCTTGAGCAGCCGCAGGATCAACTTGCGGAGTCTCTTTTTGCCCTTAAATTCACTGAGAATCTTTTCAAAGATGTTGGCCTGGTTGATATCCGGATTGGATACCAAAATCAGATCGATAATCTCACGGACCATGGGCATCTTGAGATACACACAAATCAAGATACACAAACGATACAAACTGATCAAAGAGGCCCACAGATTTTCTTTTGCATCTCGTTGATCCAAAGGAATTTTTTCGTCTTCTTCATCCACAGGGTCTAGACCATCTCGGAGCAAGTCATAGAGATATGGTGTGTTAATACCAGGTTCTCCAAAGAGAAACTCAAAAAAGTCATGGTTGTCCTTGGTCCACAATTGGGTGTCCCTTTTCATTAATAACTCATGGTTATCCTTGACGGCATCATACAAGCGTGTGCAAGCATCCATGTTTTTGGGATCTGCCTGTAATTTTTCATACCAACGCGCATATGCATTTTGCAAGAGTTCAAACTGATGCTTGGACTCGGGTTCTTCCTCGTCTGCCACAATATTTTTAATCTGTAAAAGCAACACCAGCCAATGGTGATTGAAACTGTGTTCGACCTGTTTGAATTTCTCCAAGATCGGATTGGAACTCTTGCTCTCGGAAGCAGCGCTCATTTGTTTAACCAAGCAAATTCTTCTCCACCATAAACGCGTTTGTCTTCCAACGAATGACCCTTTTCATTAAAATCACAAACAAAGTCACGGTCAAAACCGAGAGAAATACGATCACTGACAAGGCCAATGCCGTATTCTGTAAATTGGAACTGCTCACTGAACCCGTTTTGATCAATTGATCCCGAAAACTAGTCGATTGTGTTGTAAAAACAAAATGACCCACTACGGGGAAATGATCCGAGACATCCCTTATCTCCACTTCTTTGGTTAGAGACATTTTGATTTTGAAAGGAGGTACCTTGTGGATTATGACCCGCATGTTACTCTCCACCGGTTGTAAATGAGACGACGAAAACAACGTATAGTCGAGAAATACTTCAGGGCAACACGGGCATTGTAGGGTCTGAAAATATTCTTGGACACACCCATCCGGATATTCTTCATTGTAATATCTTTTTGGATCATCTGCGCCAACAAGTGCATTCTCCTTGGGATCTACCGTAAACATGTGAGAATCTTGATGAAGCGGAGGGATACTCAATTGTAATTTGTTCATAAAATGTTTCAGATGATCATTGTCATGATACCAATCAATGTTTAGGTCGCCACAAAAGAGCACCGGTTCCGTCTTGGGTATATTCAGCACCTGCATAAATTGAAAAATCTGATCCAGCTGTTGTTCTCGAACGGTTTGTGATTCGACACTGGGCCAAGCTTGCATATGACTGGCAAACACATTAAAATATTCGTCATTTTTACGGATACGAGCGAAAGCTACACCTTTAGCGGCTAAACAATCATCAGTGATACACTTGTCGCCAAAGAGAGTCATGTCATGCATGGTGATGGGGTGTCGAGAAAAGATGATAACTCCCCCGGGGAAAGCAATGCTTGAGGTGAGTTCCTCGGTCCTATAAGAAAATCCAATGCTTTTCATATCAGGAATAATAATAGAACGGGAGGATGGAGCAATGACTTCACACAATACTACTACATCAATGTCCTGTAGAGATTGTATAACATCCTTGACGCGATGAGCACGCTCAGTCACCCCATAAATACGAACCGGCTCAATAACGGCACAAAAGACATTGTAGGTGACAATATTTAAGACCGTGGTCATTTTAATGATCAACCAGAAAATTTCGGTCTCTCAACCACTCCATTGTGGTCACAAACCAATAACGGAATTTTCCAGTCCAGGTGTTGGCAGTATAACAGGGAAAACATCTTTCATAAGAACGTGGCAGGGGCTTTTTACAATCCAAACAACGATTCATTTTATTCAAGTGCTTTCTTTGGTTTAATCAAAACCCAAAATGGCCTCTTCCATCCCTTTTGACCTTTTTGTGTCCTTTGCGGATTTTGGAGGCGATTCATTGGCCTATCATCTGGCTCAAAC